>Ga0302326_10033357_pt1 | contig 10232 bp, 8 predicted proteins | sample Palsa_T0_3_FD_202264 | JGI IMG/M metagenome (GOLD analysis project Ga0302326, IMG submission 202264) | Peat permafrost microbial communities from Stordalen Mire near Abisko, Sweden - Palsa_T0_3 | ecosystem: Environmental > Terrestrial > Soil > Palsa > Peat permafrost | place: Sweden: Abisko... | reverse complement strand
CGATTTCACCGGTCCCCGCCCGCGGGCGCTCGTCGACTACATCGCCTCGTTGAGGCACACGCGCGCGATGGATCTGTCGCTCGTCCTGCCAGGCCACGGCGAGCCGATCGACGATCACGTCGCGCTGATCGACCAGCGCCTGCGCCTGCACGACCGCCGCGCCGAGAAGATCCACGGCCTGATCGCCGCCGAACCGCGCACCGCGCATGAGGTCGCGACCGAGCTGTGGGGCAATGTCGCCGTCACCCAGGCCTACCTGACGCTCTCAGAGGTGCTGGGGCACGTCGACCTGCTGCTCGCGGATGGGCGCGTGGTCGAACGCGAGTCCGACGGCGTCGTGCGCTTCGCCGGCAGCTAGACGGGAACGCGATTGTCCGCTAATGTCCATGGTAATTGAGAGACGCTGCTGTTTTATGAATTGTCATTGGTAGCGGAGGGACGAGATCCGATGGGAGGAGGGCGATCGGCGCCGTGCAGAGCTTCACCTCGAACCCCCGCCTGAGCGTGTTCGAGCCCTACACGGACCTCGCCCGCGGCCACGAGGATCAGTTGACGCGCGCGGCGATGATCGTGCTGCGGCTCGTGCCGCTCGCCCGCGAGACGCTGCTGCGCGAGATCGGCGAGCGCTCGCTCAGCCAGCTCCCCGACTGCACGGTCGACCTGCAGGCGAGCCACGTCGTCGACCCGGTCGAGGCGGGCGCCGCGAACGGCAGGGTCCAGCGCGGCCGCCTGGTCAGCGTGTTTCTCACCCCGGACTTCGAGCCGCCGCGGATCGAGGAGGAGATCGTCGACACCGACCGCGGACAGCGCTTCGACGGCGTGCTGCGCTTCGACCCGGAGCTGGTCGTGCTGCTCGAGAGCAAGGTCTGCCGCCGCTGGGCGCGGCGCAACGGGCACCGCGTGGCGGAGGTCAACCTCGGCGGCGTCGAGTTCGCCGAACGGCGCACGTGCCTGCTGCGCTGGCACGACCTGCTCGAGTCGTGGTGGCGCCTGGTCGAGATCGGCGTGCTCTCCCCCACCGAGCAGTTGCTGATCGGCGACCTGCTCGGCTACGCCCACCAGGACTTCGCCGAACTGCTCCCGTTTGGCAGCCTGCGCCGCGTCGGCGAAGACCCGACCCGCCGTAAGTGGCGCCTGCGCTCGGTGCTACGCGAAGCCACCGGGATTCAGCCCGAGCGCGTCGGGCCTGTGCATGTGCGCCTGGACACCGCGCTGGGCGCCAGGTCGCTGCAGCGCGCGGCGCTCGAGATCGACGACCGCGCGCTGACGCTGCACCTGTGGCCGGGGGAGCTCAAGCCCCAGGCGCAGGCGCTGTACACGGCGGGACGGGCCGAGCGTCTCGCGGAGCTCGACGACGCGGGCGAGGGCCCCTGGCGGGTGGCGCCACAGCCCCTGCTGGGCTTTCGCAACGCGCCCCAGCGCGTGCGCGTGTACCTCACCTGCACGCTCGACGCCACCACCTACGCGCGCCGCTGGCAGGGCGAGGACTGGGTTCGCGTCGGCGCCCACCACCGCGAGAAGATCGCCCCCGAGTTGTGGCCGTGGCTGCTCGAGCGCGGCTACGCCTCCCCCGAGGACGAGCCGCGCCTGGAGCGCTTCGTGCAGACGCTCGGCCGCCGCGCCCTGCACCTGCGCCCCTCGATCCACGTCTCGCGCACGTGGTCGTTCGCCGAGGCCGAGGCGCTCGACGAGGCCGGCCTGCTCGTCGGTGAGATCCACGCGGCGATCAACCGCGTGCTCGCCGTGCTGGACGAGCCGCTCGTGCAGACGCTCGCCGCGTCGGGAAGCGCCGAGCCGATTCCGCCGGCCGTGCCGGCGCCCACCAAACGCACGAGGCGGCCGTCGAAGAAACCCCGCGCGCGGGCGCGGGCGGTGGCGAGCAAGAAGACCGCGGCGACGACACGGGCAGTCGCTAGCCGCTGAAGACAAAGGCCGACAAAGTTGTTGTTCTTTTAAGACTGCGTGAAACTATAGTTCTACGCACTCTCTTAAGTGACACTGCTCCCGCCCGGCCTTTATCTTCCTGTCACACCCTCGTCACGTTTACGACACATTCTTGTCGCAAGCATCGCATTCCTGTCGCACTCACGTCACACCATCGACAAGAACAGCCGGTGAACGCGGTCGTCGCCGGTCAGCTCGGCGTGGAACGCGACCGCGAGCATGTTCCCCTCGCGCGCGGCCACCGGATGACCTTCGACCTCGGCGAGGATCTCGACGCCAGGGCCGTGCTCGGCGATCCACGGTGCGCGGATGAACACCGCCCGCAGAGTATTCCCGGCCGGCGAGCCGCCGTCACCGCCCCCCTCGCCCCCGCCCTCATCTCCGACCTCCCCATCTCCGATCTCGACCCGATCGAGGCCGCGCAGCTCGATGTCCACCTCGAAGCTCTGCAACTGGCGCCCGAACGCGTTGCGCTCGGCGCGCATGTCCATCAGGCCGAGATGATCCCGGTCGAGCATGATCAGGCCCGCGCACGATCCCAGAACCGGCACTCCCGCGTGGACGATCTTCCGCAACGGCTCCGCCAGCCCCTCGCGTGCGATGCCCAAGGTCATCGTCGTCGACTCCCCCCCGGGAATCACGAGCCCTTCGATGCCCTCCAAATCTCGGGGCACCCGCACCTCACGCACCTGCGGGGGGGTGGGACCCAATTTCCGCAGCATTCGCCCATGCGCCTCGAAGTCGCCCTGGAGCGCCAGAACCCCAATCAGCGGCGTACCCGCGATCTCCGTCACGCGGGGACGACTACCAGCCGCGCTGGGCCAAGAGCTGCTCGCCGTCCAGCTTGGAGCTCTCCAGGCTGACCATCGCCGGACCGAGGCCGCGCGAGGCCGCCGCGACGCGCTCCGGGTCCTGCCAGTGCGTCGTCGCCTCGACGATCGCGCTCGCGCGGGCGGGCGGGTCCTCAGACTTGAAGATGCCAGAACCGACGAATACGCCCTCGGCGCCGAGCGCCATCATCAGCGCCGCGTCGGCCGGCGTGGCGATCCCGCCGGCGCAGAACAGCACGACCGGCAGCCGCCCCTCGCGGGCGACCGCGCGGACGAGATCCAGCGGCGCGGCGAGCTCCTTGGCGGCGGTCGCGACCTCGGCGTCCTCGAGCGTGCCTAGCCGGCGGATCGCGCCGTTGATGCTGCGCATGTGCCGCACGGCCTCGACGATGTCCCCGGTGCCCGCCTCGCCCTTGGAGCGGATCATCGCCGCGCCCTCGCCGATCCGTCTGAGCGCCTCGCCGAGGTTTGTCGCTCCGCACACGAACGGCACCTGGAAGGCCCACTTGTCGATGTGGTTGGCCTCGTCCGCGGGCGTCAGCACCTCCGACTCGTCGACGTAGTCGACCTCCAGCGCTTGCAGCACCTGCGCCTCGAGGAAGTGCCCGATCCGCGCCTTCGCCATCACGGGGATCGTGACCGCCTCCTGAATTCCCGCGATCATCTCGGGGTCGGACATCCGCGCCACGCCGCCGTCACGGCGAATGTCCGCGGGCACACGCTCGAGCGCCATCACCGCGGCGGCGCCCGCGTCCTCGGCGACCTTCGCCTGATCGGGCGTCACCACGTCCATGATCACGCCGCCCTTGAGCATCTCCGCCAGGCCGCTCTTGACCCGGAATGTCGCCTCGTCGCGCATGGAAGGAGGATAGCTTGCGGGCCGAGAACGCAAACGGCCCGCACAAGGCGGGCCGTTCACAAACCGAGGTTGCCGCCGCATACACGGGGCCCTGGACTCACTATTGCAAAGTGTAGCGCCCCCGGCGGGAGTCGAACCCGCCGGGTGGGCGGGGTTCGATTTATGAGTCCAAGGCCCGCATCCGGCGGCGAGGGCGCATACACCGCCCGAGGGCGGCACGAAAAGCGTACGCACCGCCCCGAACGGCTCCCCATGATCGATGCGGTTCTGGGCGGTACATGTACCGCCCAGCCGGGTCCCACATGTGGGACCCGGAGACGCGCCACATGTGGCGCGTCTTTCCGAACGGCGCATGCGCCGTTCGGCGGGAGTGCGCATGCGCGCTCCCGGACAGGGCCGCATGCGGCCCTGTCATCACATCAGTCAAGCGAAGCGCTACTTGAGGCGGAAGGCCTTGATCCGGTCGTCGTACTGCGCGGAATCCTGCGCGTAGACGCCGTACGCCAAGGCCTGGATCAAACTCAGCAGCGCCGTGTGCGAGCGCACGTAGGCGGGCGAGTTCGACGAGTAATAGAGCTTGATCTGCGCGAGCTTGGCGACCTCGGACAACGTCGCGTCGGTGATCGCCGCGGTGCGCGCCTTGCGGTGGCGGGCAAGCTTCATCGCGCGCACGACCAGCGGGTGCGGGCGCCCGGCGGAGAGGCCGATCACTAGCGTGCCGGCGTCGATCCGCCCGAGCCGGCTGAGCGCCTCCTGGGAGGGACTCGCGACAACATCGACGCGCAGGTCCAGCAACATCAGCAGGTGGCGCAGATAGCTGGCGAAGAAGGCCATCTGGTCGGTCCCGGCGACGAGCACCTTCTCAGCCGAGACGATTGCCTCGATCAGGGCCTCGACGGAGCTGCGCGAGACCTTGCGCGCGGTCTCCTCGACGTTCAGGTGGTCGGCGGTGAGGGCGGTCTCGAACTCGTTCTGGTCGAGCGAGAACAGCGGCGTTGACGAGCCCGCCTGGGGAGCTCCGTTCTTCGGCTCGGTCTTGGTGTGCACGCGGCGGTATTCCTCGCGCGCGGCGGCCTGCAGCTCGGGGAAGCCCTCGAACCCGAGCGCCTGCGAGAAGCGCACGACGGTCGAGCTGGACGTGTTCGCGCGGCGCGCCAGCTCCTCGGCGGTCTGGAAGGCGGCCTCGTCGAGGTGGTCGACGATGTACTGCGCGACGTCCTTCTGCGAGCGCGAGCACTCGTCGAAGCGCGCCTGGATGTACTTGGAGAGACTCTGATGGTCGCTCGTCCCGTTGGCCGGGGGGCGGTCCTGGGTTGGTGTTCCAACACGCTTCATCGGCGGTCTTGTTCGACGTTGTGACCGCGCACTCCTCCCTGACGCCTCCAAACCTGTCGCGGATGTCCTCTGCCGAGAACGTCGATGTCCTTCGAACTTGGGGCTTCGCGGCATGCCCAGTGATCCGTTGCGCGGGCAACCAACGCAGATAGGCACACAATGGAAGACGAGATGCGAGTCCGTACATCGGCCGGATGCGGAGGGTTGCGATGAAGATCGCGATCGTCGGCGCGGGCGTCTCCGGGCTGGTGGCCGCCCACCTGCTCCACCGCGAGCACGAGGTCGTGGTCTACGAGGCCGGCTCCTATGCGGGCGGCCACACGAACACGATCCGCGTCGACACCGCCCATCACACCCATCACGTCGACACCGGCTTCATCGTCATGAACGACCGCAACTACCCCAACTTCACGCGGCTGCTGCGCGAGCTCGGGGTCGAAACGCAGGCGACGAACATGAGCTTCTCCGTGAAGGGCGAGGACGAGGACTTCGAATACGCCGGCACGCCGCGCGGGCTCTTCTGCCAGCCCGGGAACCTGCTCAGCCCGCGCTTCCAGCGGATGATCGCCGACCTCCTGCGCTTCAACCGCGAGCTGCGCGGCCTGCTCGCGCGGGATGAGGGGGATGAGGCGGCGCAGGGTGGGTCAGGCGCGTCGGAGCGGAACTTCTCGCCGCAGGGCGAGTCGCTGCAGGACTTCCTCGTGCGGCGGCGCTTCTCCGATGTCTTCATCCGGCGGTTGATCGTCCCCCAGGTCTCCGCCGTGTGGTCCGCGGACCCGCGGCAGGTCGCCTCGTTCCCCGTCCGCTTCCTCGCCGAGTTCTTTTCAAACCACGGGATGCTCGGCTTCCGCGACCGTCCCCGCTGGGCCACGGTCGCGGGCGGCTCGACGCGCTACGTGGAGGCGCTCACGCGGCCGCTGCACGGGCGCATCCGGCTCGACTCCCCGGTGCAATCGATCACGCGCGCGCAGGACTACGTGGAGATCACCGCCGCTGGGCGCGGGAGCGGGAGCGACACCCAATCCTTCGACCAGGTCGTGATCGCCGCCCACTCCGACCAGGCGCTCGCGCTGCTCAGCGACGCCTCCGAGCGCGAGCGCGAGGTGCTCGGCGCGATTCCCTACCAGCGCAACGAGGCCGTCCTGCACACCGACTCCACGCTGCTGCCACGCCGCCGCGCCGCGCGCGCCGCGTGGAACTTCCACCTGCTGCGCGAGCCCAAGCCGCTGAGCACCGTCACCTATTACATGAATCATCTCCAGCGCCTGCAGGCCGACCGCGACTTCTGTGTCACGTTGAACCGCTCTGAGGCGATCGACCCGGCGAAGATCATCCGCACGATCGACTACTCCCACCCCGTCTTCACACCCGCCGGCGTCGCTGCTCAGGCCCAACATGGCGCAATCGGCGGTTTCGAGACCCGCACCCATTTTTGTGGCGCCTACTGGGGCTGGGGCTTTCACGAGGACGGGGTCGTCAGCGCTTTGCGCGCCTGTGAGCCGTTTGGGGTGACCCTGTGAAGAGTTGCCTCTACGAAGGCTCGGTCCGCCACCGGCGGATGGGTGCGATCAAAGACGAGTTTCGCTACCCGCTGTTTATGGCCTACCTCGATCTCTCTGAGCTACCGTCGTGCTTCGACGGGACGTTGTCTTGGTCGGCGCGCCGGCCTGCCCTGGCCTGGTTTCGCCGCTCCGATTACCTCGGCGACCCCGATGTCCCCTTGTCCGATGCCGTACGTGAGCTGGTGCGGGAGCGCACGGGGATGCATCTGGAGGGACCGATTCGACTACTCACGCACCTGCGCTATTTCGGCAAGTCGTTCAACCCCGTCAGCTTTTATTACTGTTTTTCAAATGACGGCAAACAGGTGTCGGCCGTGGTCGCGGATGTGACCAACACACCTTGGGGAGAGCGTCATTCCTACGTGATGTCAGTCGATCACCCTTCCGATCACGGAACCGTAAACCTGATGCGGGCGCAGTTTGCCAAGCAGCTGCACGTCTCACCGCTGATGGGGATGGACCACACCTACGACTGGCGTTTGACTGAGCCTGGTGAACAATTGCTCGTACACATCGAGTCGGGTCGCAAACAGACCAAGGTATTCGACGCCACCCTTTCATTACGTCGTCGTGAGATGACATCGCGTTCGTTGCGAGCTGTTCTGATTCGATATCCCCTGATCACATTGCGCATCGTGACCCGCATCTACACACACGCCCTACGTTTGAAGTTACGCGGAGCTCGTTATTTTCCCCACCCGGACAAGGCGCTCACATGAACCGGATAGCAAGACTCATCGTCCTGAGACTGTTGCGCAAAATTCACGGCGGCGAGCTGACGATCGTCGAGGGTGCCGAGCGCCACACCTTCGGCGACACGCCTGCACTGCGCCCGCTGCGGGTCACGCTGCAGGTGCGCTCGCCCCGCTTCTACCGGGCGCTGCTGCGCGGCAGCGTCGGGCTGTGCGAGTCCTACATGGACGGCCTGTGGGAGTGCTCGGACCTCGTCGCGCTGACCCGCGTCGCGGCGCTCAACGTGCGCTCGCTCGACAACCTGCGACGCGTGCTCGCGCCCGTGCTGATCCCGGTGCAGCGCTGGATGCGCTGGCTTCGCAGCAACACGATCGGGCGCTCGCGCCGGCAGATCGCCGCGCACTACGACCTCGGCAACGAGCTGTTCGGGCTGTTCCTCGACCCGACGATGATGTACTCCTGCGCGATCTTCGACTCGCCGCGGGCCACTTTGGAAGAGGCCTCGCTCGCCAAGCTCGAGCGGGTCTGCGCAAAGCTCGCGCTGAGCCCGTCCGACCACGTGCTGGAGATCGGGACCGGCTGGGGCGGGTTCGCGGTGTACGCGGCCGAGCACTACGGCTGCCGCGTGACGACCACGACGATCTCGCGCGAACAGCACGCCTACGCGACCGAGCGCGTGCGCGCTCTCGGGCTGGAGGATCGCGTGACCGTCCTGCTCGAGGACTACCGCGATCTCGGCGGCTCCTACGACAAGCTCGTCTCGATCGAGATGATCGAGGCCGTCGGCTGGCAGAACTTCCCGACCTACTTCCGCCGCTGCTCGGAGCTCTTGGCCGACGATGGCGCGATGCTGCTGCAGGCGATCGTGATCGACGACCGTGCCTACCAGGTCGAGAAGGCCTCGAAGAGCTTCATCAACACGTACATCTTCCCGGGCGGCTGCCTGCCGTCGCTGGAGGTGATCTCGCGCCAGCTGCCGCGCGTCACCGACCTGCGCCAGGTGCACTTGGAGGACATCACCGCCCACTACGCGACGACGCTCGCCCTGTGGCGCGAGCGCTTCCTCGCCGCCTCCGAGCGGCTCGCGGACCTCGGCTACGACGAGCGCTTCCGCCGGCTGTGGGATCTCTATCTCTGCTACTGCGAGGGCGGCTTCCGCGAGCGGCGGATCCAGGACGTGCAGCTGCTCTTGGCGAAGCCGGGCTATCGCGCCGAGCCCCAAGCCGCGCTGGGCGGGATCGCCCAAGAGAAGCTCGCCGCTGCCTGAACGCCCATCCTGTGGATCGGCGGCGGTAGGGTCTCGCGTAGATGAAGCGCACCCTCTACGACGACGTCCACGAAGACTTCCGCGCGAGCTTTCGCACGTTCCTCGAGCGCGAGGTGCTCGGCGAGGAGGACCGCTACGGCGAGTGGGAGCGAGCCGGCATCGTGCCGCGCGAGGTGTTCGCTCTGGCCGGTCGCGGCGGCTTCCTCGGCATGGCCGTCCCGGAGCGCCACGGCGGCGCGGGCGCCGAGGACTTCCGCTTCAACCTCGTGATCGGCGAGGAGACCCAGCGCGCCGGCGTCGGCGGCTTCGGGCTGGGGATCACGCTGCACAACGACATCTGCCTGCCCTACTTCCTCGCCTATTGCGACGACTCCCAGCGCGAGCGCTGGCTTGGAGGCATCGCCTCGGGCGAGCTGATCACGGCGCTGGCGATGACAGAGCCCGGCGTCGGCTCCGACATCGCGTCGATGTCCACGCACGCGCGGCGCGAGGGAAACCACTACGTCGTCGAGGGCACCAAGACGTTCATCACGAACGGGATCAACGCCGACCTCGTGATCGTCGCTGTCAAGACCGATCCATCCGAGCGCCATCGCGGTATCTCGCTGCTTGTCATTGAGCGCGGCACCGAGGGCTTCGAGCGCGGGCGCAACCTCGAGAAGATCGGCCAGCACTCCCAAGACACGGCCGAGCTGTCGTTCGCGGACGTGCGGGTGCCCGTCGAGAACCTGCTGGGCGAGGAGGGCCAGGGGTTTCGCTACCTCGTCTCCAACCTCCCCCAGGAGCGGCTGTCGATCGGGGCCTCGGCGGTCGCGGCGGCAGAAGCGGCGTTGGGATGGACGCTCGACTACGTCCACGAGCGGAAAGCCTTCGACCAGCCGATCGGCTCCTTCCAGAATTCCCGCTTCGTGCTCGCCGAGATCCGCACCGAAACGGAGATCGCCCGCACCTACGTCGACCGCTGCGCGCAGGCGCTGAACGCGGGCCAGCTGACCCCCGAGGACGCGGCGATGGCGAAGTGGTGGTGCACCGACCTGCAGGGCCGCGTCGTCGATCGTTGCCTGCAGCTGTTCGGGGGGTACGGCTACATGGTCGAGTACCCGATCGCGCGCGCCTACGCGGACGCGCGCGTCACGCGGATATACGGCGGCACCAACGAGATCATGAAGGAGATAGTGGGTAGATCGATGGGTCTGTAGGACGCCGTGGACGCGGCGCGGAGCTTTGTCCTCAGTCGCTCGCTCCCTGCGTCCGCGCTCCGCTTGGTCCACGACGCCCTAGAGAAGCTAGGAGAAAGTCTTCGACAGCTCTACGAAGTAGTCGAGCGAGCGGGGGTTTGCAAGGGAGTCGACGCTCGCGGCCTGCTCGGGGGCGGTGCCCATCAGGATCTTCTTGACCGGGACCTCCAACACCTTGCCGGACAACGTCCGCGGCACCTCGTCGATCGCCAGGATCTCATTGGGCACATGACGGGGTGAGCAATCCTCACGGATCCGCCGCTTGATCGTCTGCTCGAGGTCCTCATCCAGTGTCGCTCCCTCGCTCAACACGACGAACAGCCCCATCCACAACTCCTTCCCGCCTGCGGCACCGGTTCTCCCGCGGGGAACGTCGACGACGAGCGCGTCCAACACCTCCGGCACGGTCGCGACGGCCCGGTAGATCTCGCTCGTGCCCATCCGCACGCCCTGGCGATTGATCGTCGAATCCGAACGTCCGTAGATCACCGCGCCGCCGCGAGG
>Ga0302326_10033356_pt1 | contig 10232 bp, 9 predicted proteins | sample Palsa_T0_3_FD_202264 | JGI IMG/M metagenome (GOLD analysis project Ga0302326, IMG submission 202264) | Peat permafrost microbial communities from Stordalen Mire near Abisko, Sweden - Palsa_T0_3 | ecosystem: Environmental > Terrestrial > Soil > Palsa > Peat permafrost | place: Sweden: Abisko... | reverse complement strand
CTTGAGCATCAGGCCGGCGCCGATCAGCAGCACCAAGGAGAGGGCAATCTCCGCAGTCACCAACACGCTGCGCAGGCCTTGTGCACTCGAGATACGGCGGTTGTCTTGTTTCAGGGATTCAGCTAACCGCGCTTTGGATAAATGGAGAGCTGGCGCAAGTCCAAAGATCAGGCTGGTGGCCAGGGAGAGCAGAAAAGTGAACAGTAGAATCTGGCGGTTCATGCCGACTTCTTCGAGCCGGGGAATCATTCCCGGGGGGACTAGCTTCACCAGGAGGGGAACACCCCACAAAGCGATCAGCAATCCGAGCGCGCCGCCCGCGATCGCGAGCAGAGTGCTTTCGGTCAGCAATTGCCGGATCAGCCGGGGGCGGCTGGCTCCAAGCGACGCCCGAACGGCCACTTCCTGTTGCCGCCCCGCTCCGCGCGCCAGCAGCAGATTCGCTACATTGGCGCAGGCAATCAGCAAAATGAACCCCACCGCGCCGAGCAGTACGTAGAGCGAAGGACGGATGCTGCCGACCACAAATTCCTGGAGGGAGACCACACCTACACCTTCGCCCGCGCGCGGCTTGGACGGCTGCAATCGCTGTGCGATTATTTTTGTTTCGGCGCGCGCCTGTTCCAGAGTTGCTCCTGGCTTCAGACGGCCGATCACCAGGTACGCGAATTCGCGGTTCTTCTCAATTTTTACCGCCAACGGCGTCCAAAGCTCGGAATCGCCGGGAAACCCGAAGCTAGGCGGCATGACGCCGATGATGGTGTGGGGAGCGCCGTCCAGATTTACAACTTTGCCAAGAACCGATGTGTCGGCATTGAAGTGAGTTCGCCACAGCTTGTTGCTGAGCACCGTGACATTGGCCGCTTCCTGCTCGGTCCGGAAAGTACGGCCGAGCGACGCGCTCACGCCCAAGGCCGCCCAAAACTCAGGCGTCACCGAGGCGCCATGCACCGCCGCGGGCTCTCCGATTCCGGTGAGACTGGTGGCGCCGCCATTGATGGCGCTGATATTCACAAAAGCGGTGGTTTGCTTCTGAAACTCCACGAAAGTTCCGTCCGGCATACCGGTGAAGTCTCCAAAACGCTCGGTGTAGATCTGGCAAATCCGTTCCGGTTGCGGGAAAGGCAGGGGATGGAGCAGCACTGAGTTGACCACCGTGAAGATGGCGGAATTCGCACCGATGCCGAGGGCTAGCGCGAGCAAGGCGATGGCGGTGAAGGCTCGAGTTTTCCAGAGAGTGCGGAGTGCGAATCGGATATCTTGAGCGAGAGCGTTCATAGGCACACACCTCCACAGGGCCAAAAATCTGGGGACACGTCCACATATCTCGGGAGACTATGACTGTTCCAGTTAGCCCGAAGCGTCCCCAGATTTTTACTGATTCAGGATGTAGGCGATCCGCGACAGAACTTCGTTCCGGATCGGGCACGAATCCAGGCTCACGGCGTTTTGGATTTGGATGGAATCCAGCACGTCCGCCGGAAACCTCAAAGCAGCCATCTTCGAGAACCCGAACATGACCACTGCAATGAAAAATACCGCAAGAAAATCAATGTTCCAGCGCCACATTTCGATCTCCCACGCTCTCTTCCACAATCCTTCCGTCAAAGAGCCGGATGGTACGGTCCGCATACCGGGCATAACGGGGATCGTGGGTTACCATGCAAATGGTTGCGCCGCCGCGATGCAATTCGCGCAGCAATTCCATGACAGCTTCGCCGTTGGTGGAGTCCAAGTTTCCAGTGGGCTCGTCAGCCAGCAGGATAGAAGGGTCGCCCGCCAAGGCACGCGCCACTGCGACACGCTGCTGTTGACCTCCCGATAGCTGGGAGGGATAGTGCTTGATGCGATGCGACATGCCCACGCGTTCCAACGCATCGTGCACGCGTTTTTTGCGTTCGGCTGACGGCATTCCGCGGTAGGTGAGCGGCAATTCGACGTTTTCGTAGACCGTCAGGTCGCCGATCAGATTGAACGCCTGGAAAATGAACCCGATCTCGCGATTGCGGATGCGGGCGCGCTCGGAGAGCTTCAAACCCTGCACCTGCTTGCCGTTCAAAACATAGGATCCGTCAGTGGGCGAATCGAGCAATCCCAGGATCGCGAGCAGCGTGGACTTACCGCAGCCCGAGGGTCCCGCAATCGAAAGATATTCGCCTTTCTTGATGTGCAGATGAATGCCGGCCAGCGCATGCGTCTCCACTTCGTCGGTGACAAATACTTTGGTTACCGCGTCCAAGCTAATTAAAGCATTCGGGTCGTTCGCCATGAATCATCCTTTGCCACAGGCTAAATTTAGTTCAGCCGAATGCGAGCATACGCATCCTGAGCCGTCATATCAGACAATACCACCTGATCTCCCACCTTCAGACCACCCAGCACTTCGATGGTGTTCACCGAGCTGACTCCCAGACTTACAGGAACGCGCTGGGCTTCCTTGCCGTCGGCATCCAACTTGAACAACGTGATTTTGGCGCCGGGCTGGCCGATCACCGGCCGTCCGACATAGACCACGTCGGCCAGGCGCTCGATGGTAATGGTGCCATCGACACTCAAATCGGGACGCATACCGTCCGCATGTCCCTCCAGTTTGACGTCGACATCCACAGTTCCGTTGGTAGAAGCCGGATCGATTCGCGTGACATGGCCAGGAATAATTCCGTTGCGGGTGTCGATGGAAGCTACCTGGCCGATCGCTACGTCCTTGGCCTGTGTTTCAGGGATCTTGAGGGTGGCCTTCAGCCGGTTGGGCTGGGCGATTTTTGCCAGGATGGTGCCGGGCTGGACCCGCATGCCTTGTTCCAGCGGCAGCGCGGTGGTGCCCAACTGCTGCAGCGTGCCTTCCACACCGGCGCGGATGGTCAACTCGTCAACCTGTTCCTTCTTGAGTTTGTACTTTTCCTTCAGGTTCGCAATCGCCACGGACTGGTTTTCGAGTTGCGCCTTGACCGATTGGTTGTTGATATCCAACTGCTTCTTGGAAAGGACATAGCGGTCTTGCAAATCCTGCCATTTTGCCGCCGACAATTTGGCATCGATATCGGATTTCAAATCCAGCTTGTTGAGCTGTTTATCCCGATCGGCCTGTAAGCCGGCCTGATTCATATCGGATTGAACCTGTTCGGTAATCGCCTCTTGTGCCAGACGCGCCGTTTCGAGCGTGACCTTCAGGTTGTCGTAGACCGCCTGCGCTTGCTTGATCTGCGCTTCCAGATCCGCTACATCCTGCTCCATTTGCGGATTCTTGAGGATCATGATCACGTCGTTGGGGTGGAGCTTGGCGCCCGGCAGAAAGTTGAGTTTTTCCACGCGGCTCTCGAACTGAGCTGGAATCCAGTTGTACTCTTCCACCACCAGCGTGCCCAAACCGCGGACCTCGCGCAGCATGGGACCGCGTTTGACGGTATCGATCCAAACGGTGGCGCGATCCACCGAGGGGGCAGCAGGCTTGAGGCGGGAAAGGCCCCATGTTATCAAAGGGATCGCCGCTACGATCACGACAATCAGGGCGATTCTGCGAATCAGCTTCTTGCGCGCTACTTCTTTACCGCGAGGGACATCCATGAAGTTTACTCCCAATACTGGTTGGCAACTACTCTGCCATTGCCAATGTTACTGAAAAATAAGACCTGAACGCCTGTCCGGGTTAAGTATCTGTCCGTTTGTGGGATACCTGTGTACGCGGGGGGACAAGCAAGAATTGGAATTCAACAAAACGAACCCAACGGCGGGGGCCCGCTTCTTCAATCTTAATTGTACTGCACGGGGGTGCGGGGCCAGGTGTTCCTGTTCACTTTTGCAACGATCGTCCTCGCCGATTTTGTTAACAAGACTCAAGATCGGGACTCCGACGGGACTCTTCACCAAGGATGTGAACGCTCTAAGACCGCTCATTTCTTGCGTCAGATCTTTGGCGGCTTTGGTTTGTTTTGCATGTACTGCAGCCAATTATTCAGGGATCGGACTCGGAGGGCGCAACCAAGCAGCCATTGGTCTTGAGGCGAGTCCTTTGGAAAGCGCCGCAAATCTACGTAGGCGCTTAGCTGGGGCAGGGGATCCAGCGGAGCGGCGTTCGCACTGAGGACGCGCTCCAGGATCGTGGCCCACGTGACCCCCTCCTTGGTGCGGCCAACCACGGACTTGGGCACGACGCCACGCATGGCACGACGCACCAGATACTTCTTCTTGCACCAGGGCAAAGGGGGAACGGCGAGGAGAAAACGAAGCATGCGCAAGTCCAGGTAAGGGTGCCGCACTTCGACTTGAGCCCCGGTCCATGCCGCGTCGTGGCCATCAAACATCGACGGCCAGACTGGATCCAGAAAAGATGCGTACGCCACTGGACGCATGGGATGAACCGCGCTCGCTCGCGGCGGCGTTAGCCACTTCGTCTCCCACCGACGACGCAAGTCATACTTCGATCCGAGAGCAGGGTTCAGCCATTCCGGAAACGCCCCTGGGAGCAGTTGCATGGAGGGTCCGAATTGCCCGGGTGGAAACGCCGCGGATTTCGAGGCGCTCCACTGCGCTTGCAGGACGGTTGCAAGCACATCGCGCAAAACACGCCCGTAATGGCCCTGAGCCAGCAAATACGCAACATAATTTTGCCATTCGAATAGAAGGCAGTGGTCGGGGCCTTCGCCGTGCAGAAACACGCGGCTCAATGCAGCAGCTTGCCGGTAAAAATTGCGAGTGGCGGCCAATTCCCAGGGATGCAACGCCGGTTCAGGCGCGGGCAAAGGAGAAAGCTGCCAATTGCGATCGATGCTTGCATCACCCCAGTTGAAGAAGTGGATTGGTATGGCAAGCGCCTTGGCTGCCAATCCGGCGCACTCCTTTTCTGCCGGATCGGCCGGGTCGTCCATGGTGAGAGCCGACAGGCTCAGACTTCCAGGAGAGCGCGCTCGCAGCACACCGGCTGCGCCGGCCGCCAGGCTCGTCGAGTCGAGCCCCCCGCTCATGAAAATTCCCACGGCATTATTTCGGAGACGATCGCCAGTGCACTGTCCCAGTAATTCTTTAAAGCGATCGATGTAGTCTTCAGACCGGCGTAGGAACAGAGGCGGGTCAACTGGCATGGTCCAGTAGCATCTGGATTGTTTGCCGTCGCGCGACCAAGTGGCCGTGTGCGCCGGTGGCAGACGCTGAATGTCAGCGAACATGCTGGTAGCCGGATCCTGGTTGTGCTGCAAGAGCAAGAAATCCGCGATGGCGAGATCGTTCAACTCATCGGATACCGCCGCATGCTGGCGGAGGCATTCCAGCGAACTGCTGAAGATTAACAGTGAACCTTTATGGGTGTAATAGAACGGCTTGACGCCCAGATGATCGCGACCGCAAAACAGACGTTTTCGCGGACCATCCCAGATGCCGAAGGCGAAGTCTCCCAGCAGGTGGTCGACACAGTTCTCTCCCCAGGCGAGATAGGCGCGCAAAAGGAGCTCGACATCGGCCGAGGCCCCGAGACGGTGCTGGGATTGATCTTCCAGTTTGGCGATCAAGTCCGCGCGCGCATCCAAACGAGCGTCGGCGACAATCCAAATTGCTCCGTCCAGGCTGAAGGGCTGGTGCTCGGTTTCCGACTCTGCCGCGGTCTTCAGAAGCGTATGACCGAATCCAACCGGGCCATCCACCCAGATTCGTTGCGCATCCGGACCGCGAAAAGTCAGGAAGTTCGTCAAATCCTGCAGCGTATTGCGTTCGACTGGACTTTGATCCAGGTGCAGAATGCCGACGATGCCGCTCATTGTTTCACTTCACAAATTGAGGGGACCGGCCCGGGCTCCACGGATTGTAATCATAAGCGAAGCGGATGCGCTCGTCCAGGGCCGGATGGTTATAGAACCACACCTTCGCGAGATAAGAGGGAGACGGTTCTGCCAGGTCAGCCTGGGCGAGAATCTTAAGCGACTCCACGGCGGCCTCCGAAGGATTCGGAACGATGCCGTGCACTACTTCCAGTCCGTACTGATCGGCCTGGTGCTCCAAATGGCGGTCGAAGGTGTTTTGCGCCGGCATGGCCGCAAAGGTAAGGAGAACCAAGAACAAAAGCAAAACCGGTAATGAGGCCCAATCGCCCACACCACGGAGCCCCCACGCGTGGCCGAAACGCCGCACCGCCCAGCACGTCCCATGGAAGCACCCCCAAGCAACGAAGAACATCAGAGCCATGGAAAATAACAGGTCCTGGACAATATGACGCAAGACGTAATGGCCCAGTTCGTGACCGAAAACGAGTAGAATCTGGGGCGGCGTCAAGCGCGCCACGGTGGTATCCCAAACCACCACACGCGCGGAGCCGCCCAGGCCAGTCATCACCGCGTTCAGGGCTTTGACCTTCCGGCTGGCGCTCATCAGAAGAATTCGGTTCTCGGGGATCCGCTGGCCGGACCGTGCGATTACGCGTTCGATCTGCTTCACCAAGTCCGGTCGAGAATCTGCGAGCGGCGTGAACCGGTCAAACAGCGGATCGATTAGCAGCGGACTCACGAAGGAGGAGTAGGCGATGACAGGCAGCATCCCCAGCCAGCCCCAAAACCACCAATGCCGGGGACTGCGCCGAATGATCGTATACACCAACCAGGCCATGAACACTCCGCCCGTCGCGACTAAGACGTCACCTTTCGTCTCGTCCCAGAGCCACGAAACCCAGCCTTGGATCGATTGGCCGAAGTGTAGCTGCACCCAGTGGCCGGCCACATTGACCGGCAGCATCAGCGCGTCGAAGATGGCCAGGAGCACAGGCACGAAAATGAGTGCTTGCAGGAAGGGATCGCGCCCGACAGATTCCGCCCAAAGGCGCAGCCGCGGCGCGACCTGAAGACGCAGCAACAGCAGCAGAACGGCAATCGTGCAGCCGAAACGCGTGAAATATATTATGTAGCCAGCCTGGGCGTAAGCGATGGCTCGCGCGGCGTTCTGCGGCGAGGCGGAACTAGCGGTCTCTTTGGATGCTGCCACAGCTTGAGAGACAGCGTGCTTCGCCTTATAGGCGCCTGACGGTGTTCTGGCCGAAGGTTGCGATTGACCGGCACCCAACGAATGGGCACAGACCAGCAAGCTCAGCAGCAAGAGCGGCGTCGCCTTAAGCAAACCCGGGCTGACCAATTGAAGACGCAACGCGATCCTCTCTCCCCCAAGCTAAGTCTTTCCAGCGAACGCAGCAAATACAAGAAATACTAGTAGTACCATCGCGATTTTAGCCGTTGCACTTTATTCTTTCCTAATATAAGATAGGGTGCTCGATCTTCAGACGGCGCGAACTCGGAGACCCAGGATTTTTCTTCAAGCGCGCTTTTGCGGAGGATTTGTTTCTATGAGACGGAGAATAAGCCCGGTCGTTATCGCGCTCTGCACTCTGTTGCTTGGAGCAGCCGCCGGTCATGCCAAAAGCTTCAATGTACTCGGAACCAAAGACTTCAATGCGCTTGGACAAACGGAAGTACCGGAGCTTCAGGGATTTGGAGGCGTAGCACTGCTTACGGTGGTGGGAGCTGTTGGGTACGGCGCACGGAAGATCTACCAGAAGATAGCTGGACGAGGGCGAGAGTAGCCCGGGGGATGGAATTATGAGACGGAGAATAAGCCCGATCGTGATCGCGCTTTGCACTGCCCTAGTTGGAGCAAGCGTCGGCTTTTCCAAGGAGTTCAATGCACTTGGAGTCAGCGATAAATATTTCAACGCGCTCGGACAAGCAGAAGTACCGGAGCTTCAGGGATTTGGAGGGGTGGCGCTGGTTACGGTGCTGGGAGCTGTTGGCTACGGAGCACGGAAGTTCTACCAGAAGATCACGCGACGCGGCCAATAGTAAGTTGGCGTCCCCGCACAAAACGAAAGCCCCGGGCTGCGCTCTCCCGACCGCGCTGCGGTTAAGGCAAGCGCATGTCGAGAGCAAAAACCTCATGCACGCTGGTGTCCTTGAGCAGGATGGGAGAATCGTCCGGCGCCAGCGTGAACCATTGTCCAAGCGTAACGGCCATGGCCGGCTGGTCTAAGACGCGCTGGATGGCGCGGTGTAATACGTCCACGCGGTAGATTGCCCCCCGTTCATAGAGATAGCGGTTGTAATATACATAGCGGGAATCGTGGGACCAACTTGTATAACCGATATTTTCGCCGGGCGCGCTCATCAGCGGACTCCAGGCTTGGGTAGAGAAGTCATACAGCATCAACCTTTGCGAATCGATGGTTTCGGCCACCAGATATTTGCCATCCGGAGACCAGCGCGGGGACCACAATCCGGCTAACCCGGGACCGCAGCCCGTGCTGCCTGTGTCGGTCAAGATCGGCGGGCTGCCGGCCGAGATCGTGTATTTCGGGGGAGCGCCTGGGCTGGTGGCTGGCCTGATGCGGGTGAATGTACGGGTGCCAAAAGGAATCGCTGCCGGACCGGCTGTTCCAATTGTGCTTACGGTAGGCGCCGCGTCCAGCCAGACTGGCGTAACACTCGCTGTTCGCTAATCCAGCTCAAGACCTTATGATCGCCTTCTCGAAGCACCGCCCGATTACAACCGCCGCGGTGGGATTGTCGTTCGCCTGCGCGGCGCTCGCGCAGCCGGATCGAATTCGCGGTCCCATCACTCAGAGCGGCAGCGTCGCGCTGCGGGGAAACGTATCCCCGCGGGCGCAGCCGAAAAATGATCGCGGGCCGGTGGAAGCATCTTTTCAGCTCCGCTACATCACGCTGGTGCTGAAACCGGCGCAAGCACAGCGCGCTGAGCTGGATCAACTGCTCGAAGATCAGCAGAATCCGGCTTCACCGGAGTTTCGAAAGTGGCTCACACCCGAACAGTATGCGGATCGCTTCGGCGCCAGCCGCAACGATATCGACAGGATATCGACGTGGTTGAAGGCGCAAGGCTTCACGGTGGAATCCACGGCGCGGGGTAGGAATTGGATCGTTTTCAGCGGTACGGCCGGACAGGTAGAGACAACATTTCGCACTTCGGTGCATCGCTACGATCTGGATAGCGAAACGCACTTTGGAAACTCGAATGAGCCTTTCATTCCACAGGCGCTGGAACCACTGGCGGCGGCGCTGCTCGGTTTGGACGACTTCCCGCAGACCTCCGGATCGCCGCGCCCGGCCATCACTTTGCCCAACGGGCAGATCACACTTGCGCCCGACGACCTGGAAACAATTTACGACGTTCACCGTTTGCATCAAGCTGGCATCGACGGCACGGGGCAGAAGATTGCGATTCTAGGCGAAACCGCCGTGGATCTAGCGGATATCCAAGCCTTTCGCAAGACCTATGGCATCGGCGCTGCGACAGTTCAGCTAGTTCAAACCGGAACGGATCCCGGCGTCAATCCGAATGTAACCACTGAAGCGAGTCTGGATCTGGAATGGTCAGGCGCCATCGCTCCCAACGCGAGCCTGATTTACGTATACAGCAAGGATTTGCAGACGGCCATCTTTCATGCGATCGATAAAAATCTGGCGCCGGTGCTGAGCGAAAGCTTTGGGATCTGCGAAGAGACTGTGCCAGCGGCGGCAGCGGCCTCCTACGAATCGGAGGCGAAGAAAGCGAACTCGCTTGGCATCACCTGGGTGGTGGCAACCGGCGATACGGGCGCCGCCAATTGCGACTATGCGGGAAAGTTCGCGACCCAGGGATTGGCGGTTAGCTTTCCTTCCAACCTTCCGGAGGTGACGGCGGTGGGGGGCACGGAGTTCAACGAAGGCACGGGGGCCAACGGTTTCTGGAGCGAAACCAACGATGCCGATGGAGGCTCCGCAGAGTCGTACGTTTCCGAGATGGCCTGGAACGACTCGATCTATATAGGCTACCTGGCATCCGGCGGCGGAGGAGTAAGCCGAGTTTTTTCGAAACCTTCCTGGCAGACCGGCCAGGGCGTGCCAAACGACCACGCGCGCGATTTGCCCGACATTGCTCTAGCTGCCGGGAACGGCCACGATCCTTACAGCATCGTGGTAGGAGGTCAGCTGTTGAGCGTAGGCGGAACCTCGGCGGCAACGCCCGTGTTCGCAGGAATGGTCGCGCTGCTGAATCAATACCTGCTTCAAAACGGACTTCCAGCCGGGGTAAATCAATCTCCGTCGGCCAGTGCAGCCGCGGCCTCGAGTGGCGCGGGGAATATCAATCCATCGTTGTACCGGCTGGCGCAATCCGCTCCGAGCATGTTTCATGACATTGTCGCGGGAAGCAACATAGTTCCATGCGAGGCGGAATCGCCCGACTGCGTGAATGGGCAACTCGGATATAGC
>Ga0302326_10033355_pt1 | contig 10232 bp, 6 predicted proteins | sample Palsa_T0_3_FD_202264 | JGI IMG/M metagenome (GOLD analysis project Ga0302326, IMG submission 202264) | Peat permafrost microbial communities from Stordalen Mire near Abisko, Sweden - Palsa_T0_3 | ecosystem: Environmental > Terrestrial > Soil > Palsa > Peat permafrost | place: Sweden: Abisko... | reverse complement strand
CGTGATGAGGTCAAACCCCTGGAACTCGAGGATGTTCCCCCAGCGGCTGGCCACCTGGCTGTCCGCCACCCGGATGGGACCCTTTGGGATGGCGGCGGTCAGCACCGGGATCGTCCGCGCGTTGAAGATTCCGTGCCGAAAATCGCTGAATACCACGACCTCGGCCTTCGTCGCCGCGATCGCCTTCACGAATTGCGCAAGCGTCTTGTCCGACACGGGTCGGTTGTCGACCTTGTCGACCTTCAGCATCCGGTATCCGCCCGCCGTGAAGAGGTTCTTCTGGGTTGTCGGCCGGGTCCGGTCGACGATGGCCTCGCAGGTGACGCCGTAGTCCTTCAGGTCCTTTAGCACATAGTCCTTGAGCGCGTCCTCGCCCAGGACCGTCGTGAACGTGACCTCGGCCCCCGCCATCTTCAAATGCTTGGCGACGATGCCGGCTCCGCCGACAAAATCCACCTGGCGTTCGTACTTGAGGCTGAAGGTCGGGGTTTTTGTGGTCCCCCCGATCAGGGTGCAGTAGGTGTATGAATCCACGATCGTGTCACCGATCACATGGACCTTCACGCCCTTGAACTTGACCAGGATCTCGCGCAGCCCGTCAAAGGAAAGGCCCTCGGCCTCCATGAGAGAGTGCAGCTTGTCCGACGCGAGGTTGGGCGGCTCGCTCTCGATGATGCGGGAGGACGAATAGACGATGTCGCCGGGCGTGAAGATCACCTCTCCGCCGTAGGCCTCGAGCGCGTCCATCTCCTCGCGCGTTTTCGGGTGCACCCCGTCCTTGTTGTACTCGTAGCCCTTCGCGAAGTAGTCAGGCTGGATGAAGGAGATGTTCTCGATCGGGGTCGGGTTCTCGTCGATGACGACGTAGTCGACGATCTCGAGCGCCGCCAGGTTCATGGCCCGGAGGGCCTCGGGGACAAACGGCCGGAAGTTGGCCTTCGCGATGTGCTGGTCCGTCGTCAGGCTCGTTACCAGTATGTCCGCCTTGCTCTTTGCGTAGATCAGGTGGCGGATGTGGCCAGGGTGGACGAGGTCGAACGTGCCGTGGCACATGATGACCTTCTTTGCGCGCGGCCGCGGGCCGATGATGTCGCGCAGCTCCGAGCGCGTCTTTATCTTGCGCTTGTAGGTCACCATCTCGTTGTCCGTTAGACCGGTCATGAGGCTGCCTTTCCCTCGAGGAAACCGAACCAGTTCCTGGTCGCCTTTTCAATGGAAACGGGATCCCAGACCGGCGCCTCCCTCCAGTAGTCGATGACGGCCAGCATCCGGGAGACCCCCTCCTCGAAGCTCACCCGCTGCTCCCAGCCGAGGACCCTTCGGATCTTTGAGATGTCGGCCCACGTGCATTCCGGCTCCCCGGGGCGCTTCGGGAGGTCGACGCGCTCGCCGCCAAGGAGTTCCACCAGGTGGTTGACGGTCTGCGGCTTCCCGGCGCCGAGATTGAAGATCTCGCCCGTAACGGGGCTTTTCGCGGCAAGGTAGAACGCCCGCGCGACATCGGTCACGTAGAGGAAGTCCCGGCGCTGCGTGCCGTCTCCGACGACCGTCAGGGGCTTGCCCTTCAGCTTCTGCGCCAGAAAGACCCCGAACACGGCGCCGTAGGCGCCCGTGGTCTTCGAGCGGGTGCCGTAGGCGTTGAAGATCCTTATCGAATTGACCGGCAGACGGTAGACGCGGCCCCAGTGCAGCACCGCCTGCTCGCCTTGGTACTTGCTCAGCGCATAGGGGTACTCGCAGTTGATCGGGGCGTTCTCCGTCGTCGGGAGTTCCTGGGCGAGCCCGTAGCAGGACGAGGACGCGGCGTAGACGAACTTCTCGACCTTGGCCGCCCGGGCGGACTCGAGCGCGCAGACCGTGCCGAGTACGTTGGCGGACATGTAGTCGACCGGCCGGTCGATCGAGGGCACGATGTCTCCAATCCCCGCGAAATGGACGACGTGCCGGGCTCCGGAAAATACCGGGTCGCCGGGCTTTACCTCGCGAACATCGCGCGTGTCGACGTGCAGGTCCGGGTTGCCCTTCAGGTGCTCGAGGTTCTGGAGGCGCCCCCCGACCAGGCTGTCGACCACGTGCACCCGGTGCCCCGCGTCCAGGAAGCAGTCGACCATGTGGCTGCCGATGAAGCCGGCGCCGCCAGTCACGACCGCGAGCGGCTTGGCGGAGCTCATCTCAGGGCCAGCTTCTTGATCACCTTCACGTTGACGAAACTCTCGTCCCCCATGGAGTCCTCGAACTTGCCCTCCTTGAATGCCTGGCAGAGTCCGCGGACCGCGTCCTCTATCGTGCGCTTCGGCTTCCAGCCGAGCTTCTGGAATATCTTCCGCGATGACACATGGTAGGAGCGGTTGTCGTTCGAGGGGGTGGTCGTGATCTGGATCGGGGCTTTCTCCGGGAACTCCTGCTCGACCACGGTCTTCACGAACTGCGCGAGCTGCGAGACCGTGAAGTTCTCGTAGCCCACGTTGAAGATCTCACCGGCAATGAGCGCCTCGGGATACTCGAGCATGTTGACGTAGAGCTCCGTCACGTCGTCCACGTGGATGTTGGGGCGCTTCTGCGCGCCGCCAAAGACCGTGATCAGGCGCCTGTTCACGGCGTGGTTGGTCAGGATGTTGATCGTGAGATCGAACCGCATCCTGGGCGAATAGCCGCAGACGGTCGCGGGCCTAAGCGTCACGCAGACAAAATCCGGGGACTGGTGCTTGAAGAGGAGGGGCTCGCAGAGTCCCTTGAACTTGTTGTAGAGGGTCAGCGGGACCAGCGGATGGTCCTCCGTGACATCGGGGGCCTCGCTGACCCCGTAGACCGAGCTGCTCGAGACATAGATGAACCGGCGGACGCCCGCGGCCTTTGATGCGACGACCAGGGGCTCAAAGCAGTCGAAGTTGATCGTCCGGCTCAGGTTCTCGTCGAGCTCGAAGCTCGGGTCGTTGGAGATGCACGCCATGTGGATGACGCTCGTCGCGCCCTGCAGGGCGGCCGTGTAGGCGGGAATGTCCCGGATGTCCCCCTTGATGACCGTGAGCTTCGGATGCTTGGGGAGGCCCTCCGTACCGAAGAGCATGAGGTCGTACACGACCACCTCATATCCTGCATTGAGGAGCTTGGGGACAAGGACGCAGCCTTTGTAGCCTGCGCCGCCGGTAACGAGGACTTTCTTCATCAGCTGGAACCGGAAGGATGCCCTCTCTGTTTTTGGAGGGGCAAGCCTATAAGCACCAAGCTCAAACAAACTTGAGCTTGCGAGCGGCGAAGAGCACCATCCTCAGAAGGAGCCATCCATGGCGCCAGCGGTGGATGTTGGTCGAGCCGTAGGTCCGGTCCCGGTAGCGCACGGGGACGTCGACGATCTTCATGTTGAGGTGCGCGGCGCCGAACAGGAGGTCGAAATCACCGAACGGGTCGAAGTCGCCGAAGAAGGCCCGGTTAGCCGCGATGCGCTCGTAGTCCGCCCGTCTGATGACCTTTGTCCCGCACAGCGTGTCCTTGAGCGGCTGGCCGAGGATCCACGTGAAGAGGATACCGAACGCCTTGTTGGCGCACATGTTGAGGAAGCGCATCGCCGCCTTCTCCATGGGGTACACGAGACGCGATCCGTTTGCGAACTCGGTGCGCCCCGAGACGACGGCGTCGTAGAACTTCGGCAGCTCCTCCGGCGGAACGGTGAGGTCGGCGTCGAGGATCATGAAGAGGTCCCCCTCCGCGATCGCGAAACCCGCCCGGACGGCGTCGCCCTTTCCCTGGCCCGTCTGGCGCAGGATCCTGATCCTGCGTGCAGGATATTCCCGGGCCACGCGCTCGATCTCCTCCCAGGTGTTGTCCTTCGAGTGGCCCTCGACAAAGATGAGCTCGGTGCCGGCGCCCATCTCCGGGGTGCGCAGGACCGCCGCCTCGATGTTGCCGGCCTCGTTTCGCGCTGGGATGACGACGGAGACGCTGAGGGGGCCCGTCTCCCTCCCGCGGCTGGACCGGGCCACGCAGAAGACCGTCAGGCAAAACCAGGAGAACACGGGGGCGACCCAGCGGTTCACGAAGTCGCCGATCCCGAGCGCGCGCACCGGGCAGAGGATCCGGGGCTGCACGACGAGCGCGTCCCAGTCGGAAAGCTCCATGAGGCCCAGGATGTCGGTCGTTGCCAGCCAGTTGCTCCCCGGCGCGCTCGAGTCCAAACCGAGCGCGGCGGCGAGGGCGAAGGCCGGCCTCCACAGCGCCGAGGGATAGTTGACGATGAGGCGCGTGCCGGGATGGGCCACCGTATGGAGACGCTCCAGGATCTGCTGGACGTCGGCCGCAAAGTTGAGGGTGTCCGAGATGATGATGTAGTCGAAGCGCTCGCCGAGTTCGAGGAGCTCCGCCGCCTGGACATGGAACTCGCAGTCCGGGGCGCGAGCCCTCGCGGTCTCGATCTGCTTCTCCGAAAGGTCGATCCCGACCCTGCGGGCGGCCCTCAGCCGTGCGAGGAGTTCTCCCGAGCCGCAACCCACCTCCAGGACGGATGCCTCCGTGGGAATGAGGAGCCCGTAGTAGTGGGCCAGCATCGCCCGGTAGCCTATTGAGGCCCAGCTGAGCTTGCCGGGGCGCCCGTCGTACCACGACCGCACCCGCTCCAAGTGCTCGGAATTTATCTCAGCTGCGGCCCGCTGCATCGGAGGTTCCGGAATCATTGTGCGACCAGAGGCGCCGCAGTGCGCGCGCGGTGTTGTCGAAGGTCGGGCTCAAGGGCGTTCACCCATTCTTTGCGTGATCGGGAAAAAGAGAAGGCGAATCCCACGGGTAACGTGGGAGTTGCTCAATGGAATACAAAGCTTGGCCGCCGCCCTCCGGCCCGCCGATAAGCATGGCCGGTGCTTCTTGCCATCGGACTTCGGGTTGCGCCAGATTTGGCGCAATGCCGCAGATTTCCCCAGGCGCCGGACGTGCATCCACTCAAACCGCGGGGATTGTCGTTCGTGCCGCGGCAATCGGGCTCCTGATGTGTGCGGTCGTCGCCTATTATGCGTGGACTGTTTCCCCTGGTCGGCCGCTCTTCGCCAAGTTTGCCGGCGACAGCTGCTACTACAACCTCCTCATCAAGGGATTCCGGTCTGGGCACCTGAGCCTCGGCGTACCCGTGCCGCCGGCGCTGCTCAAGGTAAAGGACCCGTATGACCCCGCGCAGGGCGCGGGCCTTGGGATTCCCGACGTCAGCTACTACAAGGGGAAGTTCTACCTCTATTTCGGCGTCGCCCCCGCGCTGACCCTCTATTGGCCCTTCGAGGCTCTGACCGGGCGTTACCTCGACGACGGTCAGGCGGTCTTCATCCTCTGCACTGTCGCCTTTCTGGCGGGCTCGCTGCTGCTACTTCGTGCGCGCCGGCGGTATTTCCCCATGCTGGGAGTAGCCTCGGACGCGTGCTCCCTACTCGCCTGGGGCCTCGCCACCATGGTCCCAGTGCTCGTTCGTCGAACCCAAGTCTACGAGGTCGCCATCTCGTCGGCTTTTGCGTTCTTCGTCCTTTCGCTGGTGGCCCTTTACCAGTCCATGCATTCCCAGCGGAGGCTCCGCTGGCTCGCCTTTGCAAGCCTCTGTTACGGCCTGGCGATTGCGTCGCGGCCCACGTACATGTTTGGGGCAGCCGGGCTCCTCGTTCCGGTCTGGCTTGGACGCGCCGAGTTTGCCGGCGCCCGGACCGGGCGAGCCCTCCTTGCGCGGGCGTGCGCGGCGATCATTCCGGTCGCCTTTATTGTCGCGGGACTCCTGGTGTACAATGAGCTCCGGTTTGAGAATCCCTTCCAGTTCGGGCAGGACCTTCAGATGGCGGGCGTGAGGGAGATGGGAAAGGTCCACTTCAGCCCTTCCTATATTTGGGTAAATTGCTGGGCCTACCTTTTTGCGCGGGCCAACTTGAGCGCCTATTTCCCATTCGTGCGGGTTGCAACAATGCTGCCTGGTCCGCCGGGTTACCTCGGCGTCGAGGACCCCTACGGCATTTTCCCCAACATCCCCTTTGTCCTGCTCGCCTGCTTTGCGCCCTTCGCCTGCATCGGCCGCCCCAAACTGGGGGCGCTCGCGCTCGGCGCGGCCGTGGCCTCGGCCGCCGTGGCCGCGGTCGTGTTCTCATTCGAATTCGCGAGCAACCGCTACATGGTCGATTTCCTTCCCGGCCTCATTGTCGTGGCAATCATCGGGTCCTGGTGGGTTTGGTCCATCCGTGGCGGGGCTGCGCGGGTGCTGGCGCGGACGGCATGCACGGTCGTGCTGGCGTGGTCGGTTCTCTTCAATCTTTTCGCCTCCTTTGGACACAACGAACTCCTTAGGGCAAACGATCCGGAGACCTTTCATCGCCTTGCGCACGCCTTTGGCTACCCGAGGTTCCTCTTCGACAAACTCATCGGTCGGAAGTACGGACCGATCGAGATTACTGTTAAGCTTCCGAAGTTCGAGAAGGCTCATCTAGAGCCGCTGGTCATCACGGGATCGGAATTCCTGTCCGATTTTCTCTATGCCTTTTATCTGCCGGAGAACAAGGTGATCATTGCGTTTGAACACACCAGCCATGGAGGCCCGGTGACCAAGCCCATCAACTGCGACTATTCTAAACCCCATCGAATCACGGTGGATATGCCGCCGCTTTATCCCCCCGTTGACGATCCCTACTTTGATGGCATCCCCGCCAATACGGTCGCGTTTTTCAATAACAGGCTGCGAGTTTGGCTTGATGGGGTTCCGATAATCAATGAGGCGCAGCAGTTTTATCCCGCATTCAGCGTTCGCCCGTGCATAGGGCAGGGCGCAGAAGACCAAACGGCCCTTGGCCGGCGCTTCACCGGGGAGATCCTCAATGTCTCGCGCACCGCCAAGGACTGGAGTTCGCTTGAAAAGGAGGGATCTGTGGGCCCCCTCGTTATCCTGCTCGTGTTTCCTCAGGGAAACTTTGGGGTGCATGAGCCGCTTGTCTCAAGCGGTATAACGGGAAAGGGCGACGTTCTGGCCGTCAACTACATCGATTCTCAGCACGTCAGCTTCCTGCTCGATCACTGGGGTTACCCTGCTCTCACGAGCAAGCCCGTCGAAATTGCGCCAGGCACAGTGCAGATTCTGGAGGTCAGGTTCGGGTCGTTCTTCCCGCCTTCAAGACGGCCGGCCAATATTTCCATCCAGCAGTGGTCGGAGGCGTCGCGCAAAATGGTGCTCCTCCTGAACAACCGGAAGGTTTTCGATGAGAGGGCTGAGTTTTACGCAGCTCCCCCGGGAACCGTGGCCGTTGGTCGAAATATTATAGGCGCGTCAACCTGCGTATCCGAATTTAGCGGGCAGGTCGTCGGGTACATACGGTCGGACATGAACTCACGAAACTAGAAGCGGGACCCCATGGGATGAGCGCAAGGTGCGCCTCAAACGCCAGGGGAGCGTTTCGCCCGCCGCAGAAATTTATTTCGCGTAGTACTGCGCGTACCAGCTCACAAATTGCCGGACGCCCGCCTCCAGCGGGGTCGTCGGCGCGTAGCCCGTCTCCCTCTCCAGGTCCGCAACGTCGGCGATGGCGGCTGCAACCTCGCAAGCCTGAGCCGCGACAAAACGCTTCTCGGCCTTCCTGCCCAGGCATTTCTCGAGGACCTCGACCAACTGGAGCACCTCGATTGTGGAGCGGTTGCCGATGTTGTAGAGACGGAACGGGGCCGAACTCGTGGCGGTGTCGGGCGCCGAGCCGTCCCAGGCGGGGTTGGCGGCTGCCGGCTTTTTCACGAGGCGCACGATGCCCTCGACCACGTCGTCCACATACGTGAAGTCCCGGCGCATCCGCCCGTCGCCGAAGATCTCTATCGGCTTGCCGTCCAGGATCGCCTTCGTGAACGCAAAGAGCGCCATGTCCGGACGGCCCCACGGGCCGTACACGGTGAAGAGCCGCAGGCCCGTCGTCGGTATCCCGAAGAGGTGGCTGTAGCTGTGGGCCATGAGCTCGTTCGCCTTCTTGGTCGCGGCGTAGAAGCTCACGGGGTGGTCCGTCCCCTGGTGGACCGAGAAGGGGAGCGCCGTGTCGAGGCCGTAGACCGAGCTCGATGACGCGTAGACCAGGTGCTTCACCTTCGCCGCCCTACACCCCTCGAGGACGTTCAGGAACCCCATGAGGTTGCTGTCCGCGTAGGCCCGCGGATTCGAGAGCGAGTGGCGCACGCCGGCCTGTGCCGCGAAGTGGAGGACCGATTCGGGCATGGTCCCCGCAAACATCGCCGTCGCGGCGCCTGCGTCGGCCAGGTCGGCCTTCTGAAACGTGTACCCCGGCTGCTCCTCGAGGATCCTGTTCCGGGCAACCTTGAGGCCCACGTCGTAATAGTCGCCCAGGTTGTCGACACCGTGCACCCTGTGGCCCTCCTTCAGGAGCCGCAGGCTCACGTGGAAGCCGATGAAGCCGGCTGACCCGGTGACGAGGATCATGGTTATGGGGTCCTTTTGAGAACGACGAGAAGCCGGGCTGCAAAGAGATTCGGCCAGGGGGCCAGGGCCCGGTCGAGGCGGCGCCAGAGACGGAACATCCCCGGGCCCCCGAGCTGCGGGCCGGAGAATCCGCCCGTCGCAAGATACTCGAAGGAGGGCAGGGGACTCACCTCGCATATCTCCCAGTCCGCGAGCCTCCCGGGCGCCTCGCGCATCCAGAAGATCCGTGTCGCGGCCCCCTGGGCGGCAAAATAGTCGGCGTCCTTGGCGTCGAAGCCGGCGGGCGCATCCCAGGTGATCGGTTGGCCCATTCCGAGGGGCTCGTGGTGAAAGAGCCCGTAGACGACGCGGCCGGTCCAGCTCATGGCCGGATCGAACACGATGACGCGCCCGCCGGGTTTCAGCACGCGGCGAAACTCCCTCAGGGCCGCGCCGGGGTAGCGCAGGTGGTGCCATACGTCGAAGAGGATCAGGTTGGAGACGGAGCCGTCGGCGAAGCCCAGCCGGTAGGCGTTCTCCTGGCGGTCGAGCCAGGGGTTCGGGAAGAGGTCCGTCGTCACGCAGTCGGGGATGACCTCCTTGATAGAGCCCATCCCCGAGCCGAGCTCGACGACCAGGCCGGGGACCGACCGGTCGAGCCGCGAGGCGATGGCCTCGTGAAACCCCCGGTACACCGCGCGAAGCTGCGGCTTCCGCTGCCAGGCGTCCTTGTTGGCCTGAATCTCAAGGTCGTGCTGCCCTATCGGCAGCGGGTCTCCCGCGTTCATTGGGTTCTAATTAAAGGGAACGGGCAGAGTGCCTTAGATGTCCCGCAGGGCTCAAGAAAACTCCGGGTTTAATATTGCCATGACCATCAAATTCCCGCGGGCTAACCGACCACGCCGAACTTGAGAATGAGACCCCTCGCCGCCCTGTCAGTAGCCTTGGTTGCCGCCGCCAGCGTGGGGGCCGAGGCACCCCCGCTGCAGGGAACGTTGCCGGAGGATCTTCTCCCCGGCCTCCGGCCCCTGCTTCAGACCGCCGTCGAGCGGTCGCCGAACACCATCTCGGCGGCGATCAACGTGGAGCAGGCGGAGGCGCAGAAATACGCGGCCTTCGCCATCCTCTATCCCTCCGTGAACCTGAGCGGGAGCTACGCGGTCAGCACGGAGTCGGAGACAAACTCAACGAGCAGCACCTCAAAGGGGCTCTTCTACGGCGCGGGTGTCGGCCAGGCGATTTTCCAGTGGGGAGCGTACAGGAATTCCGCCCTGATCGGCAGCCTCGGCCTGAAGATCGCCGACCGCCAATACGCGGAGGCCTACAGGCAGCTGGCGATCCTGATCCGCGAGCAGTACATGCTGTTGATCGAGAAACACATGCAACTCAGGAATGAGGACTTCAAGGTGAAGATCGCGCAGGAGGGCCTGGCCGCCCAGCAGGCGCGCTTTGAATCCGGCTCGTCCTCGGAATCCGAGGTGCAGACCTTTCGGCTGGACCTGGAGTCGGCGACGCTCGCCAGGGACCGCGCCGCGGACGACTTCGCCTATTCGAAGCAGCAGCTGGTGAGGCTCGTCGGGGTTGACAGCATCGACGACTCGGCGGTGCCGATCGAGCTCCCGCACCCGGAGTACTCGGCCTCGCTGGCGGACGCGGTCTTCTCGGGCTTCGTGGGCAACGGCATCGAGAGCACGTTCCAGAGCCAGGTGTACGAGATGGAGGTGAAGCAGCAGGACCTCCAGTACTCGATCGCGAGGGTGAGGCTGCTTCCGAAGGTGAGCGCCTCGGCAAACTACAGCTACTCGAACTACACGGCCGCCGGCGTCGGCAGCGT
>Ga0302326_10033354_pt1 | contig 10232 bp, 8 predicted proteins | sample Palsa_T0_3_FD_202264 | JGI IMG/M metagenome (GOLD analysis project Ga0302326, IMG submission 202264) | Peat permafrost microbial communities from Stordalen Mire near Abisko, Sweden - Palsa_T0_3 | ecosystem: Environmental > Terrestrial > Soil > Palsa > Peat permafrost | place: Sweden: Abisko... | reverse complement strand
TACCGCGCCCAAGAGGGAAACGGCGACGGCGACGCTGGGGATCAGGACCGCACGGCCGTTGCGCAGGAAGAAGGCGACGACGCCGATCACCAGCAGCGTGGCGATCAGGACCGTCCGCTCGACGTCGGCGAGCGAGGCGCGGATGGTGATGGTCCGGTCGATCGCCACATCCAGGTTGATGTCGGCGGGCAACACCGCGCGCAGATTGGGCAGGAGCGCCTTCACGCGATCGACGGTGGTGATGATGTTGGCGCCGGGCTGGCGGTACACCACGATCACGATGGCCGGTCGGCCGTTGTAGAGGCCGAAATTGTGGATCGAGGTCACCCCGTCGTAGACGTTGGCGACGTCGGAGAGGCGCACGGCGGCGCCGTTGCGATAGGCGATCACCAGGGGCGCATAGAGGGCCGCCTTGAGGCTGGTGTCGTTGGTGTAGACCTGAAGCTGGCGCGGGCCGTTCTGGATGATCCCCTTGGGCTGATTGGCGTTCGCCGAGGCCAGCGCGGCGCGGACGTCCTCTAGACCGATCCCGTATTGCGAGAGGGCCATGGGGTTGAGGTCGACCCGCACCGCCGGCAAGGAGCCACCGCCCAGGGTAACGTTGCCGACCCCTTTGAGCTGCGAGAACTGCTGCTGGATGATCGTCGAGGCGGCGTCGTAGATCTGCTCTGGGGTGCGGGTCTTGGACGTCATGGCGACGACCATGATCGGCGAGTCGGCCGGGTTGAACTTGCGATAGGTGGGATTCTGGTGGAGCGTCGCGGGCAGGTCCACGCGCGCGGCGTTGATCGCCGCCTCCACATCCCGCGCCGCGCCGTCGATGTTGCGGTCGAGGCCGAACTGCAGAGTGATCTGGGTCTGACTGACCCGGCTGCTGGAGGTCATTTCGCTGACATCGGAAATGACGCCGAGGTGTCTCTCCAGGGGCGTGGCGACGCTGGTGGCCATCGTTTCGGGACTGGCCCCCGGGAGATTCGCGGTCACCGCGATGGTGGGAAAATCGACCTGCGGCAGGGGCGCGACCGGCAGCAGGAAAAAAGCCGCCCCGCCGGCCAGGGCAAGGCCGATGGTGAGCAAGACCGTGGCGATCGGCCGGCGGATGAAGAGGGCGGGCAGATTCACGTCGCGGCGGGCCCAGGCTCAGGCTCGGCTTCGGAGACTCCCGGGTCGGATTCTCCCTTGCGTGTGTTGCTCCCGCCTCCGATCCGCCGGGCGAGGCGGTCGAACTGGAGGTAGATGACGGGGGTGGTGAAGAGGGTCAGCGCCTGGCTGACGATGAGGCCGCCGACGATGCTGATCCCCAGCGGGTGACGGATCTCAGAGCCCATGCCCCAGCCGAGCATCAGGGGCAGCGCGGCGAACAGCGCCGCCAGGGTGGTCATGATGATCGGCCGAAAGCGCAGCAGGGCGGCCTGGTGAATCGCCTCCCTGGGGCTCTTGCCTTCCACCCGCTCCGCATCCAGGGCGAAGTCGATCATCATGATGGCGTTCTTCTTGACGATCCCGATCAGCAGGATGATGCCGATGATGCCCATCACGCCCAGGTCCTGGCCCGCGATCATCAGGGCCAGCAGCGCTCCGACCCCGGCCGACGGGAGGGTGGAGAGGATCGTGATCGGGTGGATGTAGCTCTCGTAGAGGACGCCAAGGACTATGTAGACGGTGACGATCGCCGCCAGGATCAGCCACAGCTCGTTGTGGAGGGACGCCTGGAACGCGTCGGCGGCGCCGAGGAAGGCGGTGGTGATTGTGGTGGGGACGCCGATCGCCTTTTCGTCCTTCTGGATGGCGGCGACCGCCGGACCCAGGGAAACGCCGGGGGCGACGTCGAAGGAGATGTTGGCGGCGGGAAACTGGCCGACGTGATTGACCTGCAGCGGCGCCGTCTGGACCTTGACCGTCGCGACGGCCGACAGCGGCGTCGGCGTCCCGGTGACGGTGGCGATCTGGAGATTATTGAGATCGGCCGCCGACTTGGCGGTGTTCGGATCGGCCTGGAGGATCACCCGTTCCTGGTTGGACTGGGTGAAGATCGTCGAAATGATGCTCTGGCCGAAGGCGAAGTAGAGGATGTTGTCGATGCTGGCCGGAGTGATCCCCAGGCGCGCGGCGGTCGACCGGTCGATGTCGACGTAGGCGGACAGGCCCTCGTTCTGCAGATCCGACGAGACGTTGCGCACCTTCGGCTCGCTGGCCAGCCGTTGGACCAGCTTCTGCGCCCACAGCGAAACGGTGGCGGTGTTCGAACCCTGGAGGGCGAACTGGTACTGGGTGCGGCCGGCGAAGGCATCGATGGTGAGGTCCTGAACCGGTTGAAGGAATAGCTGGACGCCCGGCACTTCGCCCGCCTCGCGCCGGAGGCGGTCGAAGATCGTCGGGAACGACGAGGTGCGGTGACCGAGCGGTTTGAGGTTGATCAGCACCCGGCCGTTGTTGAGCGTGGTGTTGGTCCCGTCGACGCCGATAAAGCTGGTCAGGCTGTCGACATCGGGATCCTCGAGCAGGCGGGCGGAGAGCCGCTGCTGGAGGTTCGCCATGTTCGAGAAAGAGACCGACTGGTTAGCCGCCGTCACCCCCTGGATCAGACCGGTGTCCTGGGTGGGGAAGAGGCCCTTGGGGATCAGCAGGAACAGGATCACCGTGAGCGCCAGGGTCAGCATCGCCACGACCAGCGTCGCCATCTGGCGGTCCAGAACCCAGTTCAGCGCCTGGTCATAGCGGCCAATGACCCGGTCGATCACCTGCTTGGAGCGTCGGCCGAACGCGGTGTCTTCGACCCGGTCGTGAGAGCGCAGCCACCTAGCCGACAATGTCGGGGTGAGCGTGAGTGACACCACCGCCGAGATCACGATGGTCACCGCCAAGGTGATGGCGAACTGCCGGAACAGTCGACCCACGACATCACCCATGAACAGCAGCGGGATGAGAACCGCAATCAGGGAGACCGTCAGCGATATGATCGTGAAACCGATCTGCTCGGCGCCCTTCAGCGCCGCCTGCATCGGCGTCTCGCCCGCCTCGATGTAGCGGGAGATGTTCTCGATCATGACAATGGCGTCGTCGACAACGAAGCCGGTGGCGATAGTCAGCGCCATGAGGGTCAAGTTGTTGAGCGAGAAGTGCAGCAGGTACATCGCCGCGAAGGTGCCCACCAGCGACAGCGGCACCGCGACGCTGGCGATGAAGGTCGCCGGGATGCTTCGCAGGAAGAGGAAGATCACCGCCACCACCAGGACGACGCTCAGCATCAGCTCGAACTCGACGTCGTGCACGGAGGTTCGAATGCCGGTGGTGCGGTCGGTCACGATCTTGATGTTGATCGCCGAGGGAAGGCCCGAAGTAAGATTCGGCAGTTCCTGCTTGATGTGGTCGACGGTGCTGATGACGTTGGCCCCAGGCTGGCGCTGAACGTTCAACAGCACGGCCGGCGTCTTGTCGTACCAGGCGGCCAGCTGGGTGTTTTCGGCGCCGGCGACGACGGTGGCCACATCCGACAGGCGGATCGGCGCCCCGTTCTTGTAGGCGATGATCTGGGCGGCATAGTCCGACGCGGTCAGCAGCTGGTCGTTGGCGTCGATGGAATAGGACCGGCTCGGCCCGTCGAAGTTCCCCTTCGCGCCATTGGCGTTGGCCGAGGCAATGGCGGCGCTCAGCTGGGCTAGGCTCAGCCCGTACGAGGCGAGCTGCCGGGTATTGGCCTGAATGCGGACGGCTGGTCGCTGGCCGCCGCTTATGGAGACCAGCCCCACGCCGGGGAGTTGCGAGATCTTCTGGGCCAGCTGGTGGTCGGCGAGGTCTTCCACCTGCGTGAGCGGCACGGTCTTGGAAGTGAGCGCAATGGTGAGAACCGGCGCGTCGGCGGGGTTGACCTTGGCGTAGATTGGCGGCGCCGGCAGATTGGTGGGTAGCAGGCTGGTGGCGGCGTTGATAGCCGCCTGGACCTCCTGCTCGGCGACGTCCAGCCCAAGGCTGAGGTCGAACTGCAGGGTGATGACCGACGACCCTCCCGAACTGATCGAGGCCATGCGGTTGAGTTCGGTCATCTGGCCGAATTGGACTTCGAGCGGCGCGGTGACGGTGGTCGCCATCACCTCGGGGCTCGCGCCCGGGTAGAAGGTCTGGACCTGGATCGTGGGGTAGTCGACCTCAGGCAGGGCCGAGAGCGGCAGGAACCGGAAGGCCACGATGCCGGCGAGCATGATCGCCGCCATGAAGAGCGACGTCGCCACCGGCCGCAGGATGAAGGGGCGAGAGGGATTCACCGGTCAGTCGAGTCCAGAAGCGCCCGGTCGGCTCCCCGCCGTCATTGGTCCGACCCGCCGTTGCCGCCGCTCCCCGCGCCTCCAGCGCCGCCCGCGCCATGCCGATGACCGCCACGTCCGCTTCGCCCGCCGCCGGCCGCCGGCCGCTGGCCGGGTAGCACGACCTTGCCGCCGTCCCTCAAGCGGTCGCCGCCCTCGGTAATGACGGTTTCACCGACAGCGAGGCCGGAAGCGATGGTGACCGTCTCAGCCGTGCCTGGTCCGACCTTCACCGTCCGGGACTTCACGGTCTGGTTGGGTTGCAGGACCCAGACGAAATCCCCCTGCGGTCCGTGGCGGACGGCGGTGGTCGGCACCGTCACCTGGTTCTTCAAGGTCTCGACCAGGACGCTCACATTGACGAACTGGTTCGGGAAGAGGACGCCGCGCGGGTTGGAAAATCGCGCCTTGCCGTTCACGGTTCCGGTGGTCGTGTTGATCGTGCTGTCGATCGCGAAGAGCGAGCCGTTGGCGATGGCCGTGCCACCTGTGCGGTCATAGGCGGTAACCGGTAGTCCGGCGCCGCCGACATGGCTGGTGAGTTCTGCTATGGAGTCCTCGGGAATGGAGAAGACGACATCGACCGGGTCGAGCTGGGTCAACACCGTGATCGGCGTGGCGCCGTTGGCGACGATCTGGTTGCCGGGGTCCACCTGCCGCAGACCGACCCGGCCAGAGACCGGCGCCGGAATCTTGCAGAACTCGAGATTGAGCGCGGCCGCCACGACGTTCGCCTGGTCGGAGACAACGGCGGCAGCATCCTGTTTGACGAGCGCGGCCTGGGTGTCGACCGTCTGACTGGCGATCGAGTCCTGGGCGAGCAGTTTCTTGTATCGGGCCAGGTCGAGTTCGGCGTCCGCCAGGGCGGCCTTGTCCTTCTGCAGCTGGCCTTTGGCCTGGTCGAGCGCGGCCTGGAAGGGACGGGGGTCGATCAGGGCCAGAAGCTGCCCTTTCTTGACCAGCTGGCCTTCCTTGAAGTTCACCTGCACCAGCATTCCGGAGACCCGGGTATTGATCTGGTCGGTGGCTTCGGGAGTGACCGTGCCGAGAGCCTCGAGACGGATCGGCATTTCGCCTGAGGTCGCCTTGGCGATAGCGACCGTCGTCGTCGGTCGGCCGGTGGAACCGCGTGCGCCCTTCGAAGCGCACCGGCTGAGCCCGATCGCGGCGAGCACCGCCACGACCACGACGACGAGTATCGCCACGATGGTCCGCCAGGGCGAGCGCCGGGGCCCGGGCCTGATCGGCCGAGGCGCTCCCTGGATGATCTGTTCGCTCATTCCTTCTCCAGCGGCTTAAGCGTTCTAAGCGTCAGAGGGCGCCGCGGTGCATGACACGGCGCGGCGTCGCCCGCATTGCGGCGCCGAAATCGAAACGGAATACGCCCCACACGGCCGCGCGCCCCGAGGGCGGCTGGCAGTCAACCCGGGTCGAAGGCTTGACGCCCAAGTGCAAGATCGGACAACTCAGCTCGGAAGCGGCCACTGAGAGCCTCTGCTGCTTCGCTCGCCAACGCCAGAGAGGCGCGTAAACATGCGACTACCCGGAAATATCCCGCCCGCGACCGAGCGCTCGAGGCTCTTTGCGCGGCCCCTCGCCGCCGGCGAACGCCGGATCGCCCGGGAGACGTCGCGCCCATGAAGGTGGTGAGGACGCCCATCGACGGCGCGCTCCTGATCGAGCCGGAGGTCTTCAGCGACGAACGCGGTTTCTTCATGGAGACCTGGAACGCCGGGCCATTCGAAGAGGCCGGAGTGAAGGGGCCTTTTGTCCAGGACAATCACAGCCACTCGGTTCTGGGGGTGCTTCGGGGTTTGCACTTTCAGACCCCGCGCGCCCAGGGCAAGCTGGTCAGGGTCATCCGCGGCGCCGTGTTCGACGTCATCGTCGATATCAGGCCCGGTTCGCCGACCTTTGGCGGCTGGTTTGGTCGCGAACTCACCGCCGACAACCGCCTGATGATGTGGGCGCCCCCTGGCCTCGCCCACGGCTTCCTCGCTCTCAGCGAGGAGGCCGACGTCAGCTACAAGTGCACGGACTTTCGGGTTGCTTCCGACGAGCGCATCATCCGCTGGGACGACCCCAACCTCGCCATCAGGTGGCCGCTGGAGAAGATCGGCGCGCCGATCCTGTCGGTCAGGGACGCCGCCGCGCCTTCGTTCAAGCAGGCGCTCGCGGCTCCGTGAAGGCGCTTGTCACCGGCGCGGGGGGCCAGCTCGCCTCGGAATGGGCCGCCGCCGCCCCGGCCGGTTGGAATGTGACGGCCCTTACGCGGGCCCAGCTGGATATCGCCGACGAGGGCGCGGTTGAGGCCGCACTCTCCGCCTTGAAGCCCGACCTGATCCTCAACGCCGCCGCTTTCACCGCCGTCGACCGGGCTGAAATCGACCCGGAGGCGGCCTGGAGGACCAACCGAGACGGCGCGCGCGCGATCGCCCAGGGCGCGGCCCGGATCGGCGCCGTTATCGTCCACATCTCCACCGACTTCGTCTTCGACGGCGCCCTGGGACGGCCGTACCAACCAGAGGACAAAACCGCGCCACTCAACGTCTATGGCGAATCCAAGCGCGCCGGCGAAGAAGCCGTGCTCGCTGCGGGCGCGCGTGCCCTCGTCGTCAGGACGGCGTGGCTCTACGCCTGCGACGGTCGAAATTTCATGAATACGATGCTGCGCCTGATGCGCGAGCGGCGCGAGGTGCGCGTCGTCGCCGATCAGGTTGGAACTCCGACCTCCTGCGCCAGCCTGGCGGCGGCGCTGTGGGCGATGATCGAACTGCGCCAGGCCGGCGTGAGGCACTTCACCAACGCCGGGGTCGCGTCCTGGTATGACTTCGCCGTGGCGATCGGCGAGGAGGCGCAGGCCCTGGGACTGCTGGAGGGCGCGGTATCGGTGAGGCCGATAGGAACTTCCGAATACCCGACGCCAGCCCGGCGGCCGTCCTTCAGCGTGCTCGACTGCGAAGCGACCTGGCGGGCGCTCGGCGAGCCGCCTCTCCATTGGCGCCAGGCCCTGCGCGCGACGCTGGCAAGGATCGATCATCCGGCGAGGGATGGTCTACTTTCGGCCGGATCCTGACGGTCGAGCCTCGCCTTCTGCGGCGAAACGGCGCATAGTGGGGTGGGCCGGTCGAGATCGGCGGAGAATCCCAAATGTCAGCCCTGATATTCCGAATCGTAAAGCACGACGGCGCTTGGGCCGTTGAACACGAAGGCCGGCTCAGTAACCGGGCGCGCGACAAGGACGAGGTGATCGCGTCGGCGACAAAGCTCGCCCGCGCCGCCGTCGGCCAGGGGCGCATCGTCCAGGTCCGCGTCGAAGGCGAGACCGGCTACTTCTAGAAACGGGGGAGACGATGGCCAACAAGGAACAAAAGCACAGCGGCAACCGCGAGGCTCGCAAGCCCAAGAAGAGCAAGGCCAAGCCCGCAGTGGCGGCGTCGCCGTTCGCGGTGACCCAGGCCAAGAGCGGCGGCGCGTCGAAGAAAAAGTAGCACGCGCCGCCTTAGGCGCCGCGCGCCCCCAAAACGGCGGGATTTCAGTCGCGCGTATAAAGCCGCCCTTCAAGTTCGCGGGCGGCCGAGAAGCAGCTTCTAGTAGCCCTGCAGGCGCGCGTAGCGGTCGCGGTGATAGGACTGGCCGCCGAATGTGGCTTCAGCGGCGCGGGCGCGCTTGAGGTAGAGGCCGGCGTCGTGGGCGTCGGTCATGCCTATGCCGCCGTGCATCTGGACCATCTCGTTGGAGACCAGATGCAGGGTGTCGCCCATCTTCGCCTTGGCGAGCGATACCAGCTCCGGCGTCTCGGGCGAATCGTTGTCGATGGCCGTGAGCGCCGCCTCGACGCAGGATCGGGCGAGTTCGAGGTCCGTGAACATCTTGGCGGCGCGATGCTGGAGGGCCTGGAAGGCGCCGATCACCTGGCCGAACTGCACCCGGGTCTTCAGATAGTCGAGGGTGGTCTCGAAGGCCTGGACCGCGGCGCCGAGCATCTCGGCGGTCAGGGCTGCGCGGGCGCGGTCGAGAGTCTTTTCGAGAAGCTCCCACCCCTTGCCTTCCTCGCCGAGCATGTTGTCGGAGCTTACGACGATCCCATCGAAAGTCAGGATGGCGGCGCCGCGCGAATCTGCGAGTTTCAGCGCCTTGCGCGAAACGCCCTTGGCGCCTGACTCCACCAGGAAAAGCGTGACGCCTTCCTTGTCGTTTTCCGCGCCCGAGGTGCGAGCGGAGACGACGAAGAGATCGGCCGCCATGCCCTCGAGGACGAAGGTCTTGGTTCCGGTCAACTTGTAGCCATCGCCGTCGCGCTTAGCCGCCAGCGCGATCCTGTGGGGCGCATGATGGGGTCCCTCGTCGACGGCGAGCGTCGCCACCAGTTCGCCGGCGGCGATCTTCGGAAGCCAGGTCTCCTTCTGCCGGGACGTTCCGCCCAGCAGGATCGCGCTCGCCGCCGCCGCCGCGGTCGCCAACAGGGGCGAGGCGGTGAGGGTGCGCCCGGTCTCCTCCAGGATGAGGCCCAGGCTCAGATAACCGAAGTCGGAACCGCCGTATTCCTCGGGGATGATGACGCCGGTCCACCCCATTCGCGCCATCTCGGCGAAGGCCGCCGGGTCGTAGCCAAGCGGGGCGCCGCTGTCGCGGACCTTGCGGAAGGCCGAGACCGGAGACTTCTCCTGGGTCCAGGTGCGCGCCGAGTCGCGCAGCATGCTCTGCTCTTCGCTGAGGACGGCCATCGTCTCTATCCCTCTTCTTTTTCGTTCAGTTCGTGGTCGAGCCCAGGGGATCGGGGAGGCCCAGGATCCGCTTGGAGATGATGTTGTTCTGGATCTCGGCCGAACCGCCGAAGATCGTCGTTGCCTTGCCGCCGAGCCAGGTGCGGACCGCGGCCAGTTCGTCGGCCGAGAAGCCGTCGCCCTGCCAGCCCAAGCCGTGAGTCCCCATGATCTCGATCTGGAGTTCGGCTCGATCCTGGCCGATCCTGGTACCAGCGTTCTTCATGATCGAGGTCGCGGCGCTCGGGCCCTGGTTGGAGCGCGATTCCACCATCGACCTGGCGGCCGTGAGCAGGAAGGCGCGGGAGTCCATCTCGTGGGATGTGATCCGGGCGCGCAGGTCGGAATCGGCGATCCGCCCGGACTCGTCGATGCCGACGTAGGTCTTGGCGAGGTCGCTCACCGGACCGCCCACGCCGCGTCGGGCGCCCCCGCCGCCGAACCCGGAGAGGCCGCTGCGCTCATGCTGGAGCAGGCGCTTGGCGATCGTCCAGCCGCCGCCGAGCGGTCCGACGAGATTCTCTTTGGGGACCTTCACGTCGGTGAAGAAGGTCTCGCAGAACGGCGAGTTGCCGCTGATCAGGCGGATCGGACGGGTCTCGACCCCTGGGGAGCGCATGTCGATCAGAAGGAAGCTGATCCCTTCGTGTTTCTTGGTGGTGTCGGTGCGCACCAGGCAGAAGCACCAATCCGCCCACTGGGCGCCGGAGGTCCAGATCTTCTGGCCGTTGACAAGCCAGTGATCGCCTTTGTCCTCGCAGCGGGTCGTCAGCGAAGCGAGGTCGGAGCCGGCGCCGGGCTCGGAGAACCCCTGGCACCAGCGAAGCTGCGCCTTGGCGATCGGCGGGATGTGGCGCTGCTTCTGGGTCTCGGAACCGAACTCCAGCAGGGTCGGGCCGAACATCATCACGCCCATGCCCCCGATCGGGTTCCAGGCCCCGAGGGCGTTCATCTCGCTCTGGAGGACGCGCGCCTCGGCCGCGCTAAGGCCGCCGCCGCCAAGGGCCTTGGGCCAGGTCGGGACGCCCCAGCCCTTCTCGCCCATCGCTGCGGTCCAGGACCGGAAGTCGGGGCCACCCCCCGTCGCGGCCTCGGCGTACATGATCGCGCCGCGACCCTCGAGCGACCTGGGAAAATTCTTCGCAAGCCAGGTTCTGGCCTCGGC
>Ga0302326_10033351_pt1 | contig 10232 bp, 8 predicted proteins | sample Palsa_T0_3_FD_202264 | JGI IMG/M metagenome (GOLD analysis project Ga0302326, IMG submission 202264) | Peat permafrost microbial communities from Stordalen Mire near Abisko, Sweden - Palsa_T0_3 | ecosystem: Environmental > Terrestrial > Soil > Palsa > Peat permafrost | place: Sweden: Abisko... | reverse complement strand
CCGGGGTGAACCGCTCGGCCGTCTCCAGCATCGCCACGCCCGCCGTGTACCTGGGGTAGTCCGCGGCCAGCGGCTCGCCGTAGGGCCGGATCACCTCCGCCTGCGTGATCACGTCCAGCGAACGCCCCACGTGCAGCATCAGGTCCACGTGCGTGAACGGCTCGAGCCGGGCACCGAACCTCGACTTGGTGCGGCGGATGCCCTTGGCCACGGCCCGGACCCGCCCGCTGTTCCGGCACAGGACGGTAATGATCCGGTCCGCCTCGCCCAGCTTGTGGGTCCGCAGCACAATCCCGTCATCCCGGTAAAGCTGCACCTATCCATTCTCCCGCACGCTGAGGGTATCCAGCCGCATATGCCGGTGATTGGCCCGGCGGGTCCTGGCGCATCGCGGCCAGGGCGCGGCGGCGAGGCCCCGCAGTGGTAGTGCGGGCCCCGCCGCCGTCATGCCTGGCTCAGGCGGGGCGAGCGCGGTTCACTGCGGACAGGACCGCGCGCATCGAGGCCGTCACCGTGTTCGTGTCGATGCCGACGCCCCAGAGAACCTGGTCGCCGATCTCGCACTCCACGTACGCCGCCGCCTGGGCGTCAGTGCCTTCGGTGAGGGCGTGCTCGTGGTAGTCGAGCACCCGGGCGCTCACGCCGATGGTGGCCAGCGCCCCGCAGAAGGCGGAAATGGGGCCGTTGCCGATGCCTTCGACCTGCTGCGCGCGCCCGTCGGCGGACACCTCGGCGGTGAGCACGTGCTTGCCTTCGACCACCGAAGACGTCTGCTGCTCGAGCAGGGTCACCGGACCCTCGCTGAGGTACTCGGCGGAGAAGATCTCCCACATCCGCGGCGGGGAGACCTCGCCGCCTTCGGCGTCGGTGTGGCCCTGGATCACCCGCGAGAACTCCATCTGCAGGCGGCGCGGAAGGTCGAGCTGATGCTCCGCCTTCATCACGAAGGCGACGCCGCCCTTGCCCGACTGCGAGTTGACCCTGATGACCGCCTCGTAGGTGCGCCCCACGTCATGCGGGTCGATCGGCAGGTAAGGCACCGCCCAGGGGTACTCGGCGAACGGGATCTTGGCGGCGGCTGCCTCGGCTTCCAGCGCCTCGAAGCCCTTCTTGATCGCGTCCTGGTGCGAGCCGGAGAACGCGGTGTAGACCAGGTCGCCCGCGTACGGGTGACGCGGGTGCACGGGAAGCTGGTTGCAGTACTCGACCGTGCGCCTGATCTCGTCGATGTCGGCGAAGCTGATCATCGGGTCGATGCCCTGGCTGAACAGGTTCAGGCCCAGGGTGACCAGGCAGACGTTCCCGGTGCGCTCGCCGTTGCCGAACAGGCACCCCTCGATCCGGTCGGCGCCCGCGAGCACGGCCAGCTCGGCGTCGGCGACCGCGGTACCCCGGTCGTTATGCGTGTGCACGGAGACGCACACGTGGTCGCGGTCCGGCAGGTTGCGGCTCATCCACTCGATCTGGTCGGCATAGACGTTCGGAGTAGACCGCTCGACCGTGCACGGCAGGTTGAGGATGATCTCGCGGTCCGGGCCCGGCTGCCAGACGTCCATCACGCCCTCGCAGACGTCGAGGGCGAAGTCCAGCTCGGTGTCCATGAAGATTTCCGGCGAGTACTCATAGCCGAAGTCGGTGCCGTCGAGCAGTTGCTCGGCGTACTTCATGACGTGCCGGGTGCCCTCCACGGCGAGCGCCTTGCACTCCTCGCGGTCAATGCGGAACACCACCCGGCGGAAGATCGGCGCCGTCGCGTTGTACAGGTGCACGGTGGCGAGCCGCGCGCCGACCAGCGACTGGACCGACCGCTCGATCAGGTCCTCGCGGGCCTGGGTCAGGACCGAGATCCGCACGTCCTCGGGGATGCGGTCACTTTCGATCAGCTCACGGACGAAATCGAAGTCGGTCTGGCTCGCGGACGGGAACCCGACCTCGATCTCCTTGTAGCCCATCCGGACCAGCAGGTCGAACATCTTGTGCTTGCGGGCCGGGCTCATCGGGTCGATCAGCGCCTGGTTGCCGTCCCTGAGGTCGGTCGACAGCCAGCGCGGCGCCTTGGTGATGGTCTTGGCCGGCCAGGTGCGGTCCGGCAGGTCGATCGCCTGGAACGGGGTATAGCGGTGGCACGGCATGTCACTGGGCTGCTGGCGTACGGGCGAGACGCGATTGAACGCTTGATCATGCGGCATGGTCTGTTACTTCCTCGTAACTGGAAGGGCGGTGGCCAGGTCAACGGTGGCCGGATAAATGGCCAGCGGACACGCCAACACCCCGCGACGAGGGAGCCGGCCTATCGGCCCCCGCCGCGGCCGCTAAGGAGGAGCAGCTCGCGCAACATTGCCTCCAACCCTACCAGCCGGTCCAGCCGCGGGGGAAACGGGTTCGTCTCGCTCGCCGATTTCCGCGCCTGCGACCTGCCGGAACAGCCAGAAGGAACAGAATATTGAGTGGCGCGAGCGGACCGGGCGAGGTTGGCTGTGAGGATGCGCATCGAGCAGGTCGACCTAGCGGACGCGGCGAGAATCCAGGCCTGTCACGAGGTCTATACGGCGGCCCGCCGGGTCGACGCTCCAGGTGATTCGGCGCTGACCGACCGGCCGTTCGGCGGCTGGATGACCGTCGGCTGGGGCGGCGACCCGCGAGAGGTCTGGGCTGTCCCCGGCCAGGACGAGGGCCCGGTGGCGGGCTGGTACCGGCTGGAGCTGCCGGACAAGGAAAACCTGGACCACGCCTACCTGGACCTCATGGTGCTCCCGGCCGCCAGACGGCACGGAATCGGCCGTGCCCTGCTGCGCCACGCGGCCGAGCGCACGGCCGCGCATGGTCGTTCGCTGCTCGGCAGCTTTGCCCGCGAGGGCTCACCGGGCGAGGCTTTCGCCCGTTCGGTTGGGGCGAAAGCCAGCCTGGTGGACATCAGGCGCGTCATCGAGCTCGGCCAGCTACCCGCGGGAAAGCTCCCCCGGCTGCGCGAGGAGGCCGGCCGGGCCGCCGTCGGCTACACGCTGGTGTCATGGACCGGGCCGGTGCCTGAAGAGCTCATCGAACAGGCCGCAGCGCTCTACAACGCGCTCAACGACGCGCCGCACCCCGTGGATAGCGCACCCGAGGTGTGGGACGCACAGCGGGTACGCGACCGCATCAACGCCAACCTGGGGCGGTACGGCACGCACCAGTACTCCGTCGCGGCCCAGCATGACGCCAGCGGCGAGCTGGCCGCACTGACCGAGGTCGTGGTGGATCCCGCCAATCCAGCCTGGGGTCAGCAGACGATCACGGCCGTGACCAGGAAGCACCGCGGGCACCGGCTCGGCCTGCTGGTGAAGATCGCGATGATGGACCTGCTCGCGACCGCGGAGCCGCAGGTGGAACGGATCGCGACCTGGAACAGCGAATCCAACCAGCACATGATCGCGGTCAACGAGGCACTCGGCTACACGATCCTCGGCCAGCCGAACATCGTCTACCGGGTGAGCGCGACGAGCCTGTTGGGGTAGCTGCGACCAGCGGGCTAGCTGGCTAGGCGAGGGCTGGCCGTGGCCGGGCGAGGGCTGGCCGTGGGCGGCGGACTGGCTAGCCGTGGGCGGCGGACTGGCTAGCCGTGGGCGGCGGACTGGCTAGCCGTGGGCGGCGGACTGGCTAGTCGTGGCCGGCGGACTGCTCGGTCATCGCGACTACGCCTACGACCTGGGCCTGGGTCATGCCGAGGTCGATGCCGATGGCCAGGGCGGCGTGCCGTTCGCTTTCCGTGAGCGAGCCGTCGGCCATCGCGATGCGGAGCACTTCGGTCAGGTACCACTCCCTGGCCTGGATGGTGAGCTGCGCGCCCACCTGGTTCAGGGCCGGGCGGATCGCCTCGAACGGCTGCATGAGATCGGCGTTCAGCATGGCCTCGTCGTAACCTGGCGTGCCGGCTCCGATCACCGCCTCGATCGCCCGCTGCCGTGATGCCGGGCTGGCCGGGTCACCCGACCGGAGCATGGCCGAGACGGCGGCCCGCATCCCGGCCGGCAAGGCCGCCTGCATCTGCGCGGTCGTCGGCTGGTTGAGCACTTCCACCACGTACCGGGTCCGGCAGGTGGTGCACTGAACATGCTCGCCGACCGCGTTCAGCGGGATGACCGGGATAAAGAACAGCGTGAACCACCGCCGCCCCGAGCGGTGCCGGTACTCGCGGTCCCCGCCGCAGCGGCGGCAGTGGAAAGTGCCCTGCGCGATCGTCCGGTAGAACACGCGCAAGCCGAAGATGATGAGCACTGTCGGTCCCCTTCTGTCATCAGCCGCACACGCCCCCGCATGCGGTACACCTGGCCCTTTCGGTTCAGGTAAATCCATCATGTCGCCGCCGCGCCCCGCGACACGGTGGCGATGCAGATCCGATACCTCTTTTTGCGGCTCGGGGCGCGTGGGTGATGTCCGCGCATCCGGGCGTGGTTACCCGGCGCGGGCGGGCGGGCCGTGGCTGTACAGGACCTTGGTGCGGTCCTTATTCCAGGCCGTGGTGGTCCCGTCGCCGTTCAGCGCCAGGGTCCAGCCCCACCGGTGGATGACAATGAGGTGGTGGAAGGCACACAGAAGGACGCACTGGTTGACGCTGGTCTTGCCGCCGCGGGCCTTGTGCTTGACGTGATGGACGTGACAGGCCGACGCTGGCTGGGTGCAGCCTCCCGGGAACCGGCAGTGCTGGTCCCGGAGCACGACGGCGTTGCGGATCGAGGCCGGGATGTTCTCGCTCCAGCCGACATCCAGCGGCAGGCTCGGGCCGCCGAGCTTAGCCTTGAGGAGTCCGCGGCGCAGGAACGAAGCCAGCCCGCCCGGACCGGATAGCAACTCCACGGCCTTGCCGATGATCGCTTGCTCCAGCGCCTCCCGGCCGCGATCAGTAGGAGACGACAGCTCAGTGCCACCGCGGCCGTCCTCGTTCTCCGGGTGGCAGGGCTGGCAGCGGCCGGGGCCGTGACCGGCTAGTTCCACGCACAGCCGGACCAGGTCGTCAAGCGCCGTCAGGTGCACCTCACCGGTCACCACCGGCATCAGCGTCGCGTCGCAGGCGAATGCCTCGGCGGCGTCGCCTTCCAGCCAGGCGCCGCCGTCGCCGCCGGTCTCCGCCGCGGCGGCGCGGGCGGCGGCCCACCGGGTCCGGACCCGGGAAGTCCACTCCTTGAGCAGCCGGGAGTCGGCATCCAAGTCGATCAGGTCGGCCAGCGAGATGTGGGCGACGACTTTGGCAGGCTGCCCGGCCCGGACCGGGACCATATTCGCCGCGATGAGCCGGCGCATCGCTTCCTCGAGCGCGTCGTGGTACCGCTGCTCCTGGGTGCGGGTGTCCTCCGGTCCCGCCGGGGCCGCTAGCGCGTCCAGCACCTGGCGGACGGCTGCGGCGCATTCAGGGGTCAAGTCACCGGTCAGCACTCCGGCGCCCTGGAACGTCGTGATCAGCCGGACGGACCGGTCCTCGAACGTGCGCTCCGGATCGTCGCCACCATCGGGATCACCAGACCGGGACATCTGGTACATCGTCTCGCCCAGACCCAGCAGGTCCGCCAGGGTGGCACCGCCCAGGAGCGCGGCGAGCAGGATCGCGTCGGCCTCATCCCGCAACTCCGCAGGCAGCCGGTCCGTTAGTCCGCAGATCACGCGGGCCAACGACTCCGACACCGCCGCCTCGGCCAGTGCCACCGCCACGACCGGATGAGCCGCGGCGCGGCGCGCCCACTTGATGTGGAAGGCGGCGGCACCGCGGGTGATCCGGGTCTTGTGGAACAGCCACGCCCGCGGACTGTAGAAGGCCTCCTCGCAGAAGCCTTTCCCGGCGTCGAACGCCTGCAGGATCGAGGCCCGCGCCGCCGTCTCGATGGAGTCGACTTCCTCCAGCGTCGCCAGGCACTGCGCCTGCACCTCGGCGGCCATCGCGGTCGCATCGGCCTTGGCGAGGTATCCCATCGCAGACTTCAGCATTCCTAGCGCTTCAGCTGTACTAGCTGGCGGTGCGACAACAGCCACCACGATGGTCACCTCCTCACCGGTACTCGCGATCGAACCGAGGGCTTGATCCTTCCTACCGCATGCTCAATTTCTAGTTCGACTCTACTAGGAGGGTCTGACATTCTCAGGGAACACCACAGCGAATTTATGCCTGCCCGCTAATTTAATTTAACCGGTTTGATGGCGGCCAGGCAGTGAGCGGATACTGTCGCGGTGTTCTCCGGCCGCTTCGTGTTCGAGAGCCGCCATCCGCAGGCGCGGGCGTGGCAGGACTGGAATCCGTCAAACGCGTCGGACATCACGGACGAGGCTGGCCGCGGGTTTCGGGATCGAGGCCCAGTATGGTGACTGGGCACCGCGGGCCCGTCACCAGCACGAGCCGGGAGATCATCACCGTCGCCTGCTGGCGGGCGTCACTGGAGCTCGCTTAGGCCTGCCGCAGACAGCAGGTAGGAGGGATGGCTGAGGACCGGATCGCAGACGAGGTCGAGGACGGCCTTTCCGACCTGGTCGGGGGTGAGCACGGGACCGCGGGTGGCCAGGAAGGCTGGCACGTCCAGGCCCTCCCGGGCGGCATAGGCAGCGACGGCGGCGGCGCCCAGCTCGGTGGCCGGCGTGAGCTGCGGCAGCACCGAGACGAACCGGATGCCCAGGGCGCCGCGCTGGGATTCGGCTGCGGCGTAGGCGGAGATGAAACGGATGGTCGCCTTGGCACCTGCGTAGCCGCCGCTCACCGGCGACCCGGCCACCGCAGCTCCGCTAGAGAACGCGACCACGACGCTGCCCGGCGGCAGCGGCCGCAACAGGGCCTCGCGCGTCCAGTGGAACACTTGCTGCACGTCGACCTCCCAGGTGCGGCTGAACGACGGCCAGGTGTGCTGATGCAGCGGTCGTGACAGCGGGGAGGCGCCGGCCGCGAGCACGAGAACCCGGGGCCGGTGCAGATCGATGAGCTGGCCGGCCGCGACCGGGTCGGCCGCGTCGGCCACCACGGGGGTGAACCCGGCACCGAGTTCGGCTTGCAGGTCCGCGAGCCGGTCCCGGTCGCGGCCCAGGCCCGCGACGGATGCGCCGGCCTGGGACAAGGCGATGGCAATGCTGCGGCCGAAGCCCCGGCTCGCGCCGGTCACTAGTGCGGTCGTGCCGGATAGCCCGGTCGGGCCGGATAGCCCGGTCGTGCCGGATAGCCCGGTCGTGCCGGATAGCTGATGCGCTGACATCTGGATCTCCTCAGCGGTGAGCATGTCTGGCGCGCTCCCTGCGCGTCGCCTCGTACTGATCCGGCGGGCCGGCCGAATTCACCGGTGTCAGGTACTGCGGCTCGGGCCGGTGATTTTCCTGGCTACGGCGGATCTATACCTGTGAGCGGCTGTGCGCTGGCCGCGCGGAAGGCGGCGACGCCGATCATCGGCTGGGAGGGCATCGTGCCAGGCAAGGAAGACTTCGCGGTCCTGACCGGGCCGTACCGGCGTGAGCTGCTCGCCTACTGCTACCGGATGCTCGGGTCGGTCGACGAGGCCGAGGACCAGCTGCAGGAGACGCTGCTGCGGGCGTGGCGGTCCTACGACGGGTTCCAGGGGCGGTCCTCGCTGCGGACCTGGCTGTACCGGATCGCCACCAATAGCTGCCTGCGCGCGCTAGAGACCCGCAGCCGTCGGCCGCTGCCGTCAGGTCTCGGCGCCCCGGCGGGAGATCCCGGTGCTCCGCTCGACGACCTCGCAACGCAGGTGCCCTGGCTGCAGCCGATCCCCGACATGCTGGTCACCGGCGGCGGCCCGGGTGATCCCGCGTCGATTGTCACCTCGCGGGCGACGCTGCGGCTGGCGCTGATCGCGGCCTTGCAGTACCTGCCGGCGCGCCAGCGTGCCGTGCTGATCCTGCGCGATGTCCTCGGCTGGCACGCGGCCGAAGTAGCGGAGCTGCTCGGAGTCTCGGCCCCCGCCGCCAACAGCATCCTGCAGCGGGCCCGGGAGCGGCTGGCGCGGGCGGCGCCCGCCGAAGAGGACCTGCACGAGCCGGCGCAGGCCGCTGACCGGACGCTGCTCGACCGCTACGCGGCCGCGTTCGAGTCAGCCGATGTCGCTGCGCTCACCGAGCTGCTGCGACGGGACGCCACGCTGGAGATGCCGCCGCAGCCATACTGGTTCGCGGGCCGGGACCGGGTCGCCCAGTTCCTGCGGGCGGTGGTCCTTACCCGGCCGGGCGACTTCGCCCTTGTCCCGGTGGCGGCCAACGGCCAGCCCGCGTTCGCCGCCTACCTGCGCGCGGACGATGGGTGTTTCGAGGCGCACGCCATTCAGGTGCTGACTGTCACCGGCGGCCAGGTGGCGCGGATCACCTCGTTCAACGACGGCAGGCTGCTGCGAGTGTTCGCTTTGCCTGGCCGACTCGACAGGTCAGTCGTAGAAGCCTAGGCGGCGCAGCTGCTTGGGGTTACGCTGCCAGTCCTTGGCGATCTTGACGTGCAGGTCGAGGAACACCTTGGTGCCCAGCAGCGCCTCGATCTGCTCGCGGGAGCGGCTGCCGACGTTCTTCAGCCGGGCTCCCTTGGCGCCGATCACGATGGCCTTCTGGCTCGGCCGCTCGACATAGAGCTCGGCGTAGACATCGGTCAGGTCCTCGCGGCCGGGACGCGGGCCCATCTCCTCCACCACGACCGCGATCGAGTGCGGCAGCTCATCGCGCACCCCGTCCAGGGCTGCCTCCCTGATCAGCTCGGCGACCATGATGCGCTCTGGCTCATCGGTCAGCTCGCCGTCCGGGTACAGCGGCGGGCCTTCCGGCAGATAGCCGACGAGCACGTCGGCCAGCACGTCGAGCTGGAAGCCGGTGACGGCCGAGACCGGGACCACGTCCGCCCACTCCCCCAGCGCGCTGACCGCCAGCAACTGCTCGGCGATCCGCTCCTGGGACACCTCATCGCACTTGGTCACGACGACCACGACCGGGGTCTTCTTGACGTGCTCGAGCTCGCGGGCCAGGAACTTGTCACCCGGGCCGACCGGGTCGCCGGCCGGGATGCAGAAGCCGATCACGTCGACCTCGGCGAGCGTCGAGCGGACCAGCGTGTCCAGGTGCTCGCCGAGCAGCGTCCGCGGCTTGTGCAATCCGGGCGTGTCCACCACGACCAGCTGCGCGTCGGAGCGGTGCACGATGCCGCGGATCACTCGCCTGGTTGTCTGCGGCCGGTCGCTGGTGATCGCGACCTTAGCGCCGACCAGTGCGTTCGTCAGGGTCGACTTGCCGACGTTCGGGCGGCCTACGAGTGAGGCGAAGCCTGAGCGGAAAGCCGCCGGTGGATGGTTCACCCCTTAATACTCCCGCATGTTCAGGCCGGAAGTGCACAGGCCGTTCGGGAGAATAAGGCTATGGTCATCTCCCCCATCTTCCGGCCTACGGCGCGGCTGATTCTGCTCGACCCGGACGGGCGCGCGCTGCTGTTCTGCGCGCGGGAGGCGCGGGCCACGTTCTGGTTCACCCCGGGCGGCGGCGTGCATCGCGGGGAGACCCTGACGGGCGCCGCGGCCAGGGAACTTGCCGAGGAGACCGGGCACGTCAGGACCGAAGCGGAGCTCGGGCCGATCGTGGCGACCTGCGCCGGGCTGTGGACCAGCGACGACGGCAGGCTGTTCTTCGGGGCAGACGCGTTCTTCGTGGTCCGGGTGGCGGAAGCGACGCTGGACAGCAGTGGGCAGGAGGCGCTGGAACGCTCGGTCATCAGCGGGCACCGCTGGTGGGCGGCAAGCGAGCTGCGGCGCCGCGACAGCCGCGACGTGATCACCCCGGCCGGGCTGAGCAGGCTGCTCGACCTGCTGGCCAGGGGCGAAGCGCCCGCGGCACCGGTGCGGCTGCCGTGGCGGAACTGGGAGACTGACTAGGAGATGGTCAGCGTGGCACGCAGGGTGCCGTCGGGGGCGGCGTGGAATACCGTCGCGTCCGGGCCGAGGTCGCGGACCACGGCGAGGTCGCCTGGGTCCAGCTCGGCGTCGCTGACCAGGGCGGCAGCCTCGAGTTTCTGCGCGCCGCTGGACACCGCCATGGCCACGGCCAGGCGCAGCGCGGACAGCCGCAGCGACGGCAGGGCGACCGCGGCGGCGGTGTAGGTCCGGCCGGTCTCGTCGCGGCCCGCTGCGCCCTCGGACGCGGCGACCCGGGCCCGGGTGGACCGGGCCAGCGTGATGATCTTGACGTCTTCAGCGTCAGGTGTTACTTCGCTCACCTGACGGAGTCTACGGGCCGGCTGGTTCGGA
>Ga0302326_10033348_pt1 | contig 10233 bp, 9 predicted proteins | sample Palsa_T0_3_FD_202264 | JGI IMG/M metagenome (GOLD analysis project Ga0302326, IMG submission 202264) | Peat permafrost microbial communities from Stordalen Mire near Abisko, Sweden - Palsa_T0_3 | ecosystem: Environmental > Terrestrial > Soil > Palsa > Peat permafrost | place: Sweden: Abisko... | reverse complement strand
CTAACCTACCTTAGCCACTGCTGCTCATAGCTCCGCATCAAGGCAGTGTCCGCCGCGCCAGCGGCTTCGTTCTAGTCCCCAAGTCAACCACATTGCTGGCACAAATCCTTTCATGGTTCTACCTCCATTTGACGTTCTGGCATTTGCGTTTCTGGCCCCAGATACCGGTGAGTCCGTGAAGGAATCGCGGCCTGGTGAGTAGTGGGGCCTTACAGTTGATAATCGTAGCCCCGAATCAGAAGTCCCGTGGTGATAGAGATCACACGTATTTGGGGCCATCAAAAACTCCGTTCAACTGCTCTTAGATTGCTCTTTTGGGGCGGCTTGTCCGCCAACGGGCTCAAGGGCAATTGATTGTGCGACTTTGGGCTTGCCGGTTGCATCCAATGGGACGATGCCCTGAAAGGGACTTGTATCCGGGCTGACAGAACAGGTAGAGTTAGAAGTAGGGTAGGCATTTCACCGTTTGAAAGGAAACCATGGCCACAGCAACCGTTTCACCCGCACAGGAAACCGAAAAGAAGACGCCGCTTTTCCTCACCCCACAGGCCATCGCCAAGGTGCGTGAGATCATGGCCACGCAGGATCCTCTGCCCGCAGGCCTTCGCGTTGGAGTAGTGGGCGGCGGATGTTCGGGATTCCAGTACTCCATGGCTTTTGAAAACCAAAGCGGCATGATGGACAAGGTGTTCAGCTTTGACGATTTGAAAGTCTTTGTGGACGCGACGTCGCTGATGTACCTGAATGGCTGCATTGTGGATTATGTCGAGACCCTTGAGGCGGCGGGATTCAAGTTTGAGAATCCCCAGGTGAAGTCGACTTGCGGCTGCGGTTCTTCTTTCAGCGTGTAGCGAGTTTCAGCGCATTTGATTGGTGGCAAAGGCCCGTCCCTGTCGGGGACGGGCCTTTGCTGTGTTTGCGGCTGCGAGAGAAGGTTGTTGCTTGTCGAGCGCTTTCATTCCGAGTATCCAGGGCCAGGATAGGGTCGTGGCTTCCCACCCATTCCGCGAAAAAAAGCGGAATGGATGGGGCACAGGGTCCGTGGTAAAGATGAAAGCGCCCTAGTGATTCATTGCTGAGGCGGGGTGGGAGGCGTGGGTGTGCTGCCTCCGGGGTTGGTGCCGACGGGCGAACCGATGGTTGAGCCGCCGCCGAATGTGCCGCCGCCGCCGCCGAAGCTCCCGTTGCCGCCACCAATCCCTGTGCCGCCTGGGCTGCCTACCGGCTGGCCGATGGTCCCGAGGTTGCCACCCTGCATCATCATCTGATCGGCAAGTGGGTCGTAGAGGAACTCCCAATCGCTGTAGTGATTCTTCTTTTTGAAAACCAGGATGGACTGCTTGGGGCTGTTCGGTGAGAAGCCCATAATGCCTATGCCGCCGAAGGTCTGGCCGCCGGGCGATGGGAAGGCCGAGCCGCTGCCGGGGTCTGTGCCTGTAGTTCCGGCGCCGCCGTTTTGGCCGCCGCCGGGATCGGTTGTGCTGCCGGAGCCGCTGCTGGGGTCAGTGGAGCTGCCCGATGAACTTGTCGAGCCGCCGATGCCGTTGGAGCCGCTGTTCGATCCAAAACTACTCGATGAGCCCAATCCGCCGATGGGTGAGGCGCCTGCCAGGCCGCCGCCGAGGCCGTTGGCGCCGGGCAGGCCCGCGCCGGGCATGCCGGCAGCAGGTGTGCCTGCGCCGCCAATGGGCTGGCCGAAGAAGCCCAGCGTCTGCGTCTTTTGCTGCCCAACGTGGACGATCTTCCATTCATCTTTGCCGGTGGTGGGGTCAATGTATTTTTTGCGCAGAAAGCGAATATTGTTGGTATTTACCAGAGCTTCAATGTTGGGCGGATAGGCGCCGAACTTCTTGTAGTAGAGCTTGACGGCGCGCGCATATTGCTTGCCGCGGTGCATGGTTTCAAGCTCGCGTTCGCGTTGGATGGATTTTGCGATTTTGGGCGCCGCAACCGTCAAGGCTATGACCATGATGGCCAGCATGAAAATGACCGCAACCAGGATGTAGCCTTCTTCAGAAGGTTTGGGATGGCGGCGGGTTGGGACGATCGATTTCATATTTCTACAGCCTGTTTCGTAACTGTTCTGGCTCCGGAGGGGCATTTCCTCAGGGGCTAAAGCCCGGCATTTATTTTCAGCAACTTGCGGCACGACTGAAGTCGTGCCCTGACACTTCTCGCCTCGTTCGTTGAGCATTTCCGCAGCCTGTCAAGCTCTGCCCTTTCAAAGCCAGGCGGTGCAACGGCTCTTAATTGGGCACAAGCGGCAGCTTTTGGGTGTTGTTGTAGCTCAGGTCGGTCACCTGCACGCTTCCCGCTGTGATGATTCCTACCTTGTAGCGGTGATCCACAATCTCGCCGGTGCGGGCCATGAAGACGTCGTCACCATGAGTAAAGAAGGCTTTGATGGACTTGTCCCTGGCCTGTGTATATCCAAAATACTTCAAGTCGATGTTAGGTGGCCTTGGCGGTTCGGGCGGGGAGGGCGGCGTGTATACCTCGGCTACGTCTTTGCGCCCGTTGCTTATGGCGGCTTCGATCTGCGCCGGCTCGGATTCGGCGGAGAAGATGTTCCGGCCCGTCCCGGCGTACTCCACCTGTTCGCTCTGGTCCAGTTTTTCGAAGTGCACCGTGGGGTCCAGACCGTCGTTGTTCAGCTTCTCAGCGTCCGCGGCTTCGGTGCTCTGGCTGGTGGACGCCGGTTTGGCGCCGGTGGGCGGGTGGGTGTTCGCGGGTTGCTGAGCGGCTGAATTGGGAACCGTTACCGGAGGCGGAGTTGTGGTCGAGCCGCCGAAGGGGCCAAAGAGCTCATAGCCGCCAACGATCAGGATCACCGCAAACAGCGCGGCGACGATATAGACCTGACGCTTGTTCTCGGTTCCGAGGGGGATGGCCATGCTACTCGCCCACCTTTCCCGAAGTGGGGCCCGGGTTGGGGCTGCCGGAAGGCGCGGAACCGTTATCGTGCAGGTCAGGTGTGGCCGGCAATCCGCTGGGCACATCGGATGGCCGCATCCAGGTGGAGACGCGCAGGCGCAGGTTCACCTGGCCTTCCTGCTGGCCGGCCAACTGCATGGCGCGGATAACGAAGAAATTCTGGTCGCGCTCCACGCTATTCACAAAGCGCATGATGTTGGGGTAGCCGCCGCTGATACCGGCATCGAGCGAGACCTCGGTCAGATCGGCACCGGGCGGGCCCTGCGTATATTGCATCCGCGTGAGCCGCACTCCCGACTTAACTTCCAGCTCACCGATGCGTGTTGCAAACGAGGAGTAGTTGGACGGAATGCGCCTGGAATAGAAGGACTGAATCTGCCCGCGGGCCTGTTCGACACGCTTGTCGAGGCCGCGCAGCGGAGCGGTCTGCAGGTCCATGGCTTTGAGCTCCACCTGTTTGCCGGCCAGGGCGTCGGCGGAGCGGCCGTTGGTGGCTGCCCAGTCCAGGCCCAGGCGGACGGAAAGGCCGATCACAACCGCAAGGATCACGGCGAATCCGGCATAATGCCAGGTCAGCGGGGAGCTCAGGCGCTCGCGCCAGACAGATGCGGGAAGGTTGCTCATTGCGGACCTCCTGGCGTGGGGCTGGGAGCCGGGGCAGGAACCCTGGGGCCGGGATTGGCATTCAGCGGAACTGGATTCATGGGGGTCGCGTGCCGAGGGCCTGGGCTCACGGAGGCCGGGTTCACGGAAGCCGGATTCATGGGGCGGGCTTGCCCTGCGTAGGGTGGACGGCCTTGTCCCGCTTGCGGCAGAGGCAACGGATGGACCGGGCGCGGCGAGGGTGCAGTCTCGTCATCAATGGATTCAAGCTTCGCGATTGGCTTTCTGGTTGCCTTGCGTTCCTGCTCAGACGCAGGATTGTATTCAGCCAGCAGATCGAATGCCACGCGGTCGGCCATGCTTGCGGGCTCGAGACGCTGGCCAGGGCGCTCGGTTGCCTGGGCGTTCTCTCCGACAATGCGAGGCAGCAGAAAACGTTTGGAGTGTTCGAGGTTGCGCACCAGATCGACGGCGCGGTTGCGGGGGCCGGTCACCTGGAGGTGAAGGGTGATGTGGCCGTCTTTGGCGCGGGCCGGCTCGAGGGTGGTCACCTGCACGCCGCCAGGTAAAACTGTCTCCAGGTCTTCCATGGCCAGTGTCCAAGAGAAGGCCTTCTCATCGAAGAGCTTGTTCAACACTGCAGCCTGCTTGAGCAGGGCAGCGTTGTCGGGTTGGCGCATCAGGTTCTGGTAGCCCTGTCGTTCCTGGGCAATGCGAGCGATCTGGCCGTCGAGCGAATGGTCGCGGGCGCGGGCTGCTTCGGCTTTGCGGTGGATGGCATGCAGGCCCACCAACAGGCCAATTGCCACCACAGCCAACACTGCCATGGTGATGCGCAGGCGCTTGATGGCCGGACCGAGATCGGCAAACGGGCGAGTGGCGAGATTGAGCGTGATCCTCATTGCTAGCGCACCCCCGCCAAAGCACCGGCCACGCCCGCAATGCTGGTATTTCCCAGCGAAGTAATAGCGCCGGTCTCAGGCCGAGGGGCGAGGTCGACGATGGTCAATTCGGGGTCGTCGATCCAGCGGGCGAAATTGTCAGCGCCGGTGCCGAACGCGCCCAGATCGTTGCTGCGAAAGCTGCCGGCGAAATGAAGGTGCATGGGACGCGCGCCGAGTTTGTCTTCGAAATAGGCGGCAGCCACGGCAACGCCGCGCCGCACCTCATCGATGCGCAGGGCAGGCTCATCGGGAAGGTCAAGGGTGCGATAGAGCAGCAGGTTCTGGCCATTGGCGATGCAGGTGGTCAAGGCCAGGGGGCTGAGGTTGGCGATGAGTACTGCCTCAAGAAAATCGACGGTTTCAAGAGCGGCGAGGCTCGAAGAAAGCACAGCGCCCGGTTCGTATCCCGCGGCACGCACCGCGCCTTCATATTCGGCCAGCACGGGGCCTGGCAAAACAGCCGCCAGCACCTTGCACTCATTCTTGTTTTCGGTAAGCACCTGGTAGCTGAGACCGGCGTGCTCAACGTCGAACGGCACCATCTTGCGCAAGCGGAATCGCAGCACCGGAAAAGCCTCGACGGACTTGCTGGGCAGGGAATCGAAGTCCAGCACGAAGACGCGCACCACGGTGTCTGGCACGACGAGTGTTACGGCCCTGGTGCGCGGCGAAACCTGGTCTAGTGTGCTGCGAATCGCGTCTGCCACTGCGTCGGGCGCGCGCAGATTCGGTTCTCCGATGCCTGGGAGCAGCGCGCCTGGGGCGAGCGGCTCGAAGGCGTAAACCGGCGGCTGGCCTGGCGCGGGAATTGCGGCCGCGAGGACTCCCTCGGGGGTGATCTCCACCGCGGCCGGCGGGCGTCCGCCGGGCTGGGTGCCGAGTTTGGCCTTGCTCAAGATCGAATTCATTGCGCCAATTCTCCGCGACGGGCTGCGCGTGCAATTCGAGAATACGGATCGTTCGAGAGTTGCGAAAAACATGCCTCAGGGGCTAAAGCCCACGTTGAATTTGCGGCGTTTGCGGCACGACTGAAGTCGTGCCCTGACACAAAACAAATTCGACGCCATGCGACAAATCCCCCAGCGCATACTTCAGGGGCTAATGCCCCGGTCAACTGGAATGGCCTATTGTCAGGGCTAAAGCCCTGACCTACCATCTGAGAATCCATGTTGAGGCGTCGAGATTCTATGTTGATGCGCATTACCTTGAAGCCTCGATGAACGTAACCTTGTTGATTTCTTTGAGTGTGGTGAGGCCGCGGCGGACGCGATCGAGCGCCGACTCGCGCAGAAAACTCATACCCTCTTTGCGAGCTAGTTTGCGCACTTCGGAGGTTGGCTTCTTTTCCAAAATCAATTCGCGAATGGGGTCGGTGAGATCGAGCAGCTCATGGATCGCCGTGCGGCCTCGGAAGCCTGTACCGCCGCACTCGATGCAGCCCTGGCCCTCGCGGAAGCGGAAGCCGCGCCACTCGTCGGGATCCATGCCACTGGTGATCAAAACGTCGTCGGGGTATGTGACCGTGTGGGTGCAGTGATCGCAGATGGTTCTGACCAGGCGCTGGGCAAGAATGCAATTCAATGCGGAGACAAAGTTGTAGATTTCGACGCCCATGTTGGTGAAGCGGCCCAGCACGTCGACGACGTTGTTGGCGTGGACGGTGGTGAAAACGAGATGGCCGGTGAGCGCGGAGTTGATGGCGATCTGCGCCGTCTCATTGTCGCGGATTTCGCCGACCAGAATCTTGTCGGGGTCGTGGCGCAGAATGGAGCGCAGGCCACGCGCAAACGTGAGGCCCTTTTTCTCATTGACGGGAATCTGCGTAATGCCGCGAATCTGGTACTCGACCGGGTCTTCAATGGTGATGATTTTGTCTTCGTCGCTTTTGATCTCGTTGAGCGCGGCGTAAAGCGTGGTGGTTTTTCCGGAGCCGGTGGGCCCGGTTACCAGCACCATTCCGTACGGCTCGCGGATATAGCGGCGGAAGCGGCGCAGATCGTCCTCCGCAAAGCCCACCACATCGAGGGTGAGGTTGCGGAACTTTTCGCTCATCGACTCTTTATCGAGAACGCGGAGGACGGCGTTTTCGCCATGCACGGTGGGCATGATGCTGACGCGGAAGTCGATCAGGCGGCCCTTGTAGCGGACACGGAAGCGGCCGTCCTGGGGGACGCGGCGCTCGGCGATATCGAGCTCGCTCATGATCTTGATGCGCGACAGAATGGTGGAGTGGTGCTCACGCGCGATGGGCGCCATGGCCATCTGGAGCACGCCGTCTATGCGGTATTTGACGACGACACTGTCGTCGTTGGTTTCGATGTGAATATCCGATGCGCGCCGCTCGAGAGCTGTGAAGATGGTTGTATCCACCAGGCGAATGATGGGACTGATGTCTTCTTCGCTGGTGAGCTTTTCGATGGAGATATTTTCTTCAGAGTTGTCGTCGCCGGTGAGCACATCGAAGGTGAGACCTTCGCTGGCTTCGTCGAGCACGCGCTGCGACTGTTCGGTCTTCTTGAGCAGGTCGGTGATCTGCGAAAGCGTTGCGACGCGCGCGACGATGCGATGGCCGAGCAGGCCAGAAATCTCGTCCAGCACCATGAGGCGCGAGGGGTCGCTGACGGCAATGACCAGAGCGTCCGCCTGTTGCTCGATGGGGACGAAATTGTAGCGGAACATGAGCTCGACGGGCACGGTGCGCAGCAAGTCGTGCTGGATTTTGAAGTTTTTGAGATCGACAAACTCCGCGCAGTAGCGCCGCGCCAGCGCCTCGGCTTGCGACCGGTCGTCTGTGCCTGTCGGCATTGGAATTGCAAGAACCGAATCTCCCATGGCTTAGCCTCCTGCCCCGCCGCCGCCCGTCATGCCCAGCGAGAAGATGGGCAGGTAGAGCGAAATGAGAATGAACACCACGACGATGCCCATGATGATGAGAATGGCCGGCTCAATGAGTGCGAGCGAAGCGGTGAGCGCGGTGGCAACGTCTTCTTCAAAGAACTCGGCAACCGAGTTGAGCATCTGCGGCAGCGCACCGGTCTGTTCGCCGACGGTGATCATCTCGGCGGCCAGGTCGGGAAAGACATTGGTGTTGACCAAGGCCTCGGCCAGGCTCTTGCCCTCGCGCACGGTGGTGATGGATGAGAACACAGCTTTGGACACGCGACGCGAGCTGATGGAGCGCGCGGCTGTTTCGAGCGATGGCACCAGTGGGAGTCCGCCGGTGAGCAATGTCGAGAGGGTGCGCGCAAACAGCGCGACCTGGTATTTGAGCCAGATGCTGCCGAAGACGGGCAGCTTGACGCGCACGCCGTCGATGAAGTCGCGGCCGCGATCGGTAATGGAGAAGCGGTAACCCAACCCGCCGATTATCGCAATGACCAAGGCAATCCAGAGCAGGTTGTGGTTGAGCCAGCGGCTGAAGTTGAGCAGGTAAACGGTCATGGCCGGGAGCTTGGAGCCGAGCTGGTCATAGAGCGTGGCAAACTGCGGCACAACGTAGGCAAACATGAAGATGACGAGCGCCGTGACCAGCACCATGAGCACGCAGGGATAAATGAGCGAGGTGATTAGCTTCTTGCGAAAGGTGAGCGAGATGCGCTGGAAACTGACGTAGCGCTCGAGCACTTCAAGCAGGTTGCCGGAGCGCTCCCCGGCCAGCAGGGTTGTCGTATACATGACGGGAAAACCGCTCTGGGCTTCGAAGGCGGAGGAGAGCGCCTCACCGGTTTTTACGCGGGTTGAAACATCGTCAAGCTGGGCGGCAAAATGGGCGTTCTTCTGGCCCTTGGCGAGCATCTGGAGCGAACCCAGAATGGGCAGCCCGGCGCGAATCAAAGTCAAGAACTGCTGGTTGAAAATCAGGAACGGTTCCAGCTTGACCTTGCGGCGCTTGAGGCCCGCGAAGCCCGACCGCGCCTTGACGGAAAACACATGGTAGCCGGCATGGGTGAAGCGCGCGCGCAGCTCATCGGCAGTGGCCGCGGTCTGGGTCTGCTCCATCACGCGTCCACGCTCATCGGCCAACTTGATTACGAACTCTGCCATGGCTTCGATTGCCGGCAAGAGAATTACCGGCCTTTCCAGGGTATTACACCTGTTTTCAGGGTAACAGCTTGTGCACACTGATCCTGTAACCGATAGACGCGATTGAGGGAAGCAACGCTCGTCCGATCCCCGCGGGTTTGCAGTGATCTAAGATACCGCCATGCACTGGATTCACATGCATCGCCTGGGGATTGGCATCCTGGCCGACTCCCTCCGGAGCCGGTCCGCCCGATTGGCGGATTTTCCGCCAATCCGCTAAAATTGTGGGAGAGGTTTTGCCGTGGCAGCCAGACGGTTCAGACTAGCGATCGGGGCCAAACGTCAGGTAACGATTCCAGCGGCCTGCATGGAGCTTCTGTCATTGGAAGAGGGTGGGGAACTGTTGCTTGAGATTGTGGGCGACCACGCGGTGCTGTTGCCCGTGGTCAGCATTCCGCTTCGCGATCTTCCGGCGTCTCTGCGCAAGAAGTTCGAGGCGCGACGCGGCGCAAAGAGCTCAGACATTCCGCTTGGCCAGTTTCTAAACGAGATTGGTTATCAGGCCGTGGAGAAGTCAAAACCGGCTCTTGTGCCCGGAAGAGGAAAGAAGCGGAATCCGGCCGAGGTTCGGCCATTGGCGCGGGCCATAGCCGCGAAATAGCCGGGGCCGCATAGTGAGAGATGTTTCCGCTCAATGTCTGTATTCTGAATCCATTCCGAATTTCCCGCACAAAAGGAAGCAAGCTTTGGCGCATGAAATGAATGGGGCTGTATCTGGCGACGTTGCTCTGATCGGCGCCGGTTCGCGCCTGCGCAGTAGCTGGCTTGCCGCACTTATGGTGGTTACGTTGGCTGCCGGCGCCGCTGCATTCCTCGGGATGCGTCCTGGTCAACTCGCAGCGCGTGCCGCGCCGTATCCCCATGAGCTTGCAAAGGTGAGTTTTGCTGTGGGCGGGGATGTGATTCCGCACGAGGCGGTGAGGGCGGCTGCGGAGGCTGCCGCTGCGGCGGGCGATCCGACTAAACCCGCCAACTCGGAGGGGTGGGGTGCGCTGTTCTCCGACGTGAGCGATGTCTTGCAGAGGGCGGACTTTGGGTTTGTGAATCTGGAAACGCCTGTGGCTCCGGCGCACTCGAAGGGCAGCAAGCCTTTCATGTTCGACGCGCCGATTGCGCTGCTGGAAGGGTTGAAGGCGAACGGCGTCAAGATTGTCTCGTTTGCAAATAATCATGTGATGGACCAGGGCTGGGCGGGATTTGCCGAGACGCGCGAGCACCTGCGCGACGAGGGGCTGCTTTTTGCCGGCTCCGGCGATACGGCGCAGACGACATGGCAGCCAGTGATTACCGAGGCCAACGGCATCAAGGTGGGCTGGCTGGGCATGACACGCTGGCTGAACGGCAATCGCAACCCGGACAAGGACGAGTTGCCGCACGTGAATTTCTTTCCTTATCCAGGCGAGAGCGGGGGCGCGCCCGGCGCCGATGAGGCGCAGGTGCTGGATGCGGTGAAGGCTGCGCGGGCGAAGTGTGATTTTCTGGTGGTGTCAATTCATTGGGGCATCGAGTATGCTCCGGCGCCGCGACCGGAGGATGTGGAGACGGCGCACAAAATGCTTGAAGCCGGGGCGTCGGTTGTGGTGGGTCATCACCCGCATGTGCTGCAGCCTGTCGAGACTTACAAGACGCAGGACGGACGCAACACGGTGATTTTCTATTCGCTGGGCAA
>Ga0302326_10033347_pt1 | contig 10233 bp, 5 predicted proteins | sample Palsa_T0_3_FD_202264 | JGI IMG/M metagenome (GOLD analysis project Ga0302326, IMG submission 202264) | Peat permafrost microbial communities from Stordalen Mire near Abisko, Sweden - Palsa_T0_3 | ecosystem: Environmental > Terrestrial > Soil > Palsa > Peat permafrost | place: Sweden: Abisko... | reverse complement strand
ATGCCGTTGCCGTTGGAGCCGTAAACCGAGGTGCCGTTTTGAATAGCGCCGGCGGTGTTCTTGCCTTCGCCGATGTTGTAGTTGTAGCGCTGCGAAGTGTCCTGGCTGGAGCTCTTGCCGTTGAACAGGTTGGTGACGTCCACGCCATTCACCTGAAAAGTATTTGATGTGTCGCGCTGGCCGTTGGCCCAGATCGGCTGGTTGCCCAGGCCCGCATTGGTTCCGATGCCGCTCAGCAGCTCGGCGTTAACGCCGGGAGCAAGAACTGCCAACTGCGTAAAGCTGCCAGTTGCGAGAGGTGTTTCCTCAATTTCGGCCGCATCCAGCGTGTAGCCGTTCGTCGCATCCGTCGCGTTCAGCAGCGGATTGGCTATCACTTCCACCGACTCCGATACCTTACCCACTTTGAGGGTGCCGTTCACGGTCGTGGCGCGCGCTTCCTGTACCGTGATTCCCGAAAGGTCCGTTGTGTCGAATCCGTCGTGGGTGATCGTCACTTTGTAACTACCGATGGGAAGATTGAATATCTGAAAGAATCCATTCGCCTGAGACTTGGCCGCGCGCGTCAGGTCGATCTGGCTGTTCTTTACAGTGATTGTCGCGTCGGGAACCGATGCGCCGGATGAGTCGAGAACCGTGCCGTTGATCGATCCCAGAGTCTGCTGGGCGAATACGGGCATGATGCAGGCAAAAAGGGTGACGAGCGCAAGCAGGCTGCCGGCGACACTGCGCCTCCAGTAAGTTGTGGTCATAGTCTCCTCAAAAGTGCTTTTTTAAGAATGAGTTGGCGTGATCTTAGCGGGAAGGTGCTCTGCCTGCCCGTCTTATAGAATGCGCTCCGGAGATGCGGCGTACTATTAACGGCAAACAACGAAGGCGTGAATATTTATTAACACAGGAGTGCTTTTATATAACAACGAATCTAAGGTTAATTCCTTAAGACGGTGGAAAAAGCGGGGCGAAATCCGGTCTGCCTGTCGGAGTGGAGTGCCGGATTTGCCCCGATTGCGCTAATTAATCTCCACTTCCCTTACCCAGCCGCACACGCACGCCCGCGCGAAAAGTAAACGGCGTGCTTGGATAACCGATGGGGGCAATGTGCTGATTGCTGGTCAGATTCTCGGTCTGGCCGTAGATCGCCATCCGCGTAAACCACTGGTAACTGCCGCCCAGACTGATGTTAGCGTAGCCGTGATCGAGATTGCGATTGGGCAACAGCAGCGAGTTGCCTCCGGAGAGATCTTCGTCCTCGAGGAAGGTCGAGTCGTCGCTGCGGCTGGCGAATGTGGCGGTCGAAAGGGCCGTCCAGCGCTTGAGGCTGTAACTGGCCGAGACAAAGCCGGTGTGTGGCGGGATGCGGAACGGGCGCGCCCCTTTGAGCGGCGACAACGCGCCGATCGGGATGCCGTTGTAGGTCGGCGCGTAGCCACCGGCAAGGGCTTCGTTGTCGCCGTCGAAGGAGCGCTGGACTACGCCTTCCAGCCAGGTGTAGCCGCCGCGCAGAAAGATATTGCGTCCGAGGCTACCCTCGACGTTGGTTTCGATTCCCTGCGCGCGATAGGCTTCGGAGTTGACGGAAAGGCCGTAGTCTTCGGTGTAGTAGTAGCCGAGCGCCGTGATCAACTGCTGCTGCTGGGCTGACGTCAGTCCTGGTATCAGGTTGGGCAGTACCCTGCCGCCGACGGACTCGATCTGCCTGCCAAACTCGTTGTGGAAATAGGTGGCGCGTAAGGTTACCCGATCCGAGAGGAAACCCTGCTCGAAACCGCCCTCGTATGTGCGTGTCGTGGGCGCGGCCAGCGGCGAGATGTGTAACTGCTGCGCGATGCTGGCGTAGCCGTTGCTCACGAGAAACTGGTACAGCGAGCCGAACTGGTCTGTGAGCGCTGGTTCGCGGACGGCGTCGCCGAAGTTGGCGAGAATCTTCGTGCCGCTGAAGGTGTTGTTGCGCGGCATGACGGCGTAATAGGAGAGGCCGGCACGCGGCGATGTCTGCGTGCCGAAGAGAGAATAATGCTCCAGGCTGCCGCCCAACGTGTAAAAGACGCGTCCTTTGAAGTCGCCATGCACCGAGGACACGTAGTCGTAGTTCCTCCGCTCAGTCGTTTCATAGGTCGCGAAAGTGGGTATGTTCTCCAGGCCGCGCTCATCTTCGTAATGAAAACCGATCAGTCCCGTGACGTGCGGCGTGAAACGGTAGTCTCCCTGATACACGACTTGATCGCGGTTCGAGACGAACTGCTCATTGAAGGGATATTGCTCGGGATAGTCGAGCATGGCGCGGCCGGAGGCGGTGTAGCCGTTGGCTCCCGTGAAGGTGACGGCATTGCCGAAATACGCCTGTTCCGGCCCGTAGACGGGATCCGTGTAATAGGTGATGAGTTGGCCGGATGGCTGCCAGAGATTGTATTGCTCGCGCTTGCGGGTCAGGCCGTACCGCACATAGTTATGAAAATCCGCGGTGGTCTGGTTGTCAATCGTGCCGCTGACGAAGAGATCCTGGTCCTTCTGCGTTGCGTCGTCCGCCACATGATAGAAGTCCCACGCGTTGGGAACCCCCGTTGCATCGACGCCGTAATGGACTGTTCCCCGAACCTGGGTACTACCCCCAGGCTGCCAGCCGAAGTTGCCCGATCCGGTGCCGACGTGAAACTCGTCATTTGGCAATGAGTTGGAAGTCTGGAACCAGGAAAATGCGGAAAGATAATCCAGCTTTTTGTGGGCGCCTGAGACCTGGGCGTTTTCGGTCGAGGTGTTGAAGTTGCCCAGATGGCTGTCCAAGCGGAGGACGGGCGAAGTACCTGCTCCCTTAGGGGTGTTGAAGGCGACGACGCCGCTGCCGGCGTCCGCTCCATAAAGATCTGAGTCGGGCCCGCGATATACCTCGACGCTGTCAATGCCCGTGGTGGCGAGCGGACCAAAATCGAAGCGGCCGCCGAGATCCCCTATGCTGACCCCGTCGAGCAGAACCTTATTCCCGTCCGACGGTCCGCCGCGGATAAAAAGCGACGTCTGCGCGCCCACTTGACCGGACTGCGTGACGACAGTGCCTGGCATCTGGCGCAACGCGTCTGTGAAGTTGTCATGCTGGGCGAGATCGATCGAGCCGAGAACTGTGATGGCTGCGCTGGTCTGCTGCTGCGGCACAGGTGTTCCGGTCGCGGTGACGACGATGGACTGATGGACCCACTCCGGCTCGAGGACCAGGTTGCGTTCCACGTTGTCGCCGCGCCCGGCATAGAAGGCTGCCGGCTGCAGTTGGCGAAAGCCGCCTGCGGTAATCGAGAGCGAGAATCGCCCGCTTTGGCCGGTAACAAACTGATAGCTTCCGTCGGCGGTTGAGACGGTCTTGCCGACGTAGTTGGCCCCGTTCATCAGCACAATTGCCGCGCCGGTTACCGTTGCTCCGCTGGTGTCGGTGATCGTGCCTCGAATAATGCCGGCATGCAGGCTTATCGCAGACAGAAGTAGAAAAAAAGCACAGAAAACCCGCGCTGGCGCGGCGAAACGATCTTTAGAAATAGACATCAATGTCCTCCGTTCCCCTCGGAACGTAAGCAGGTGATTGGCACCATAGGACCGGTATCCTGACTTGCGCCTTTCCGAACCGCCTTCCCAGGCATCTCCTTGCCGGAGAACCCCCAGTGGCACTTGGCCGGATTCCTGCGGAGGCTTCTTCCAAACGACGGAAAAGCTCTCAGGTGCGCTCACAGTTGCGGGGCAGTGGCGGATTTTCACCGCCTTCCCGGACATCCTGGTGAGTCTCTGTGATCGACGGCGCGCATTTGTCGCAAGAAAATCCGCGACGAAATGCGCAGGATGGGCGGATGACGTGACGCGCTCCTCGCTGGACTTTAACCTGCGGCTTCGGCTTCATGAAACCGAACAGACGCGTCCAGCACAGAGTAGCACGCCGCTGCATTCGGCTGCTATCTCTTTTGTTTTGAATACTGGAGTGGAATGCCACGTCAAATTGATTACCGGGCCGTACCGCCTTCCCAAAGAGCGAAACGGAAGGCGTCTTGACATTAATCGTGATAACGACTACTGTTGTCAGAGATGAGCACTGCGGCCGAAAACGAGAATAATTATCCGCAGAGCGGCCTTTTGGAAGAATCGGCGTTTCTGGAACTGTTGCGCACGACGGATATGCTTTCCCGCCGTTCGGCTTCGGTGCTGAAAACAGAGGATCTGACTTCCACGCAGTATAACGTGCTCCGAATCCTGCGCGGCGCGCCGGAGGGACTTCCCTGCGGCGAGATCGGCAACCGGATGATTACCCGCGACCCTGACATCACTCGCCTGCTGGACCGGATGGAAAAGCGTGCACTGATTTCGCGCTGTCGGGAAGTCAAAGATCGGCGATTGGTGACAGCTCGAATCACAGAAGAAGGGCTGGAACGCCTGGCTCGGCTCGATAAGCCGGTCCGGGAGGCTCTTCGCAAACTACTGGGCCACCTCGGCCAGGAACGCCTGCGAACTCTGATGCAACTGTTGCGGGATAGCCGTAGCCAACTGACCTGATTTTTTTGCCGCAATATTTGTTGCAACGATTATCGGCGTAACGAATCTTAAGCTTGAAAGGACAACACACATGACCACACTCTCCACCCCCGCCGTCACCACCTGGAACATCGACCCCGTTCACTCCGTCGCCGAGTTCAAGGTGAAGCATATGATGATCTCCAACGTAAAGGGACAGTTCACCCGCTTGACCGGGACCCTGACATTGGACGAAGCCGACATCACCAATTCCACCGTCAAAGCGTCCATTGAAATTGACTCCATTAACACCCGCGATGAACAGCGCGACGGACACCTCAAGGGTCCAGACTTCTTTCATGCTGAGCAGTTCCCTGTCATGACCCTGGAAGCCACCAGAGTTACTCGCAATGGCGACGGCGACCTCGTCGTCGCAGGCAACCTGACCATCAAGGATGTAACACGCCACGTAGAATTCCTCGTGGAAGGACCTTCTGCTCCGGCCAAGGATCCCTGGGGCAACAGCCGCATCGGACTTTCCGCCACGACCAAGATCAATCGCAAGGAGTTTGGCCTGATCTGGAATGCGGTTCTCGAAACCGGCGGCGCTCTGGTTGGCGAAGATATCACGATTACTCTCGACCTCCAGTTCATCAAGGCTTAATTCGCTCGTCGCCGGAGCGCATCAATTGAGTGTGAGTGCGCTCGGGCAAGCATAGGGAGGAACATCATGTCACTTCGACCAGTTAAAGAGATCATTCAGACCAAACCAACCATCGAAGGCGCAGGCGTCAAACTGGAACGCGCCTTCGGCTTTGGGAAAACTAAGGAATTCGATCCTTTTCTGCTGCTGGACGATTTTCGGAATGATAATCCGAAGGATTATCTGGCTGGCTTCCCGTGGCATCCGCACCGCGGCATCGAAACGATCACCTATGTGCTCGCCGGTTCGGTGGAACATGGAGACAGTCTTGGCAATAGAGGCAAGATGGGAGCCGGCGACGTGCAATGGATGACCGCCGGGAGAGGCATTCTGCACCAGGAGATGCCCAGAGGCGACGCGCAGGGCCGCATGCACGGATTTCAGTTGTGGGCGAACCTGCCCTCGTCGCTGAAGATGACCGATCCGCGCTATCAGGATATTCCTGCCAGTGCAATTCCGGAGGTGACGGACGACGATGGCACTCACGTGCGGATTATCTGCGGAGAGTTCTGGGGCAAAAGAGGTACCGTTGAAGGCGTAGCGGCCGATCCGAATTACCTGGATATCTCCGTGGCGCCGGGCAGGCGGAAACGGCTCAAGGTGGAGACAACACGCAATGCGTTCGCCTATGTCTTCGCCGGATCGGGAACGTTCCGCGATGCATCCGACCCTCGCGCGGTCCTAACCGAGCAGACTGCGGCACCTGAGGCCGCGCCGGTGTACGACATCGGGAATCATTCCCTGGTGCTGTTTGACCGGGGAGATGAGATATCGGTCCAGGCCGGACCGGAGGGCATTCGGTTCCTTCTGGTTTCCGGCAAACCGATTGAAGAGCCGGTGGCATGGTACGGTCCTATTGTTATGAATACGCAGGAGCAGTTGCGTCAGGCGATGGCCGAGTTACACGATGGCTCGTTCATCAAAGGTCATTAAGGGTCGCTAAGGGTCGTTAAAACCAGGCTTCAATACTAAACTTCCAAAGCGCTGAGCCAATCGCTCGGCGCTTTGGCGTCTCTGGACGGAATCATTTACATTCGCGTCGCGGATCAAAGAAAATCTGGCCCCTTAAACAACCGCTCGGCTCTCTAATACTCGAGGGCATCTCGATATGGGCACTCGCATGTTTCCGCTAATGGTGGCCGTCTCACTCGCTTTTGGCGCAGTTTTGCTTTCAACCAGTTATCAGCGGCAAGCTGTACGAGCTGCTGGTTCAGACGCGGCCAGATCTCCAGCCAATTCAGGTGGCCGGATGCCGCCGGATTTCGATCGCGAGGTAGCGAGAGTGGAGGCCGAAGTCGATCGGATTGAAGCAGACACCCTGAACCATGCAAAAGACACCCCCCTCGATCGTCAGGGACAGGTTCGGACGTTGGGAAAGCTACTGCTTTTTGATAAACATTTCTCAGTCCATCAGAACGAGGCCTGCAGTTTCTGTCATATGCCGGAGACCGGATTTACCGGGCCGATTCAGTCTCTGAATGAAACTACCGTGTCCTATCCGGGGTCGGAGCGAGCCCGGTTCAGCAATCGAAAGCCGCAGAGCTACATGTATGCGCCCTTCGCGCCTGTGCTCCACTACAACGAGCTGCAAGGCGACTTTGTCGGCGGGAATTTCTGGGATATGCGTGCGAGCGGCTACCGTTTGCAAAACCCAAGCGCCGAACAAGCGCAGGGACCGCCTACGAATCCTGTTGAAATGGGATTGCCGGATTCAGCCTGCATTGCATTTCGTCTTTCCCATGCTGCTTATCGCAAGCTTTTTGAGACGGTGTGGGAGATAGATTCGCTCCGCATTCAATGGCCCGCGGACATCGAGAAGATTTGTTCAACTCCAGGACCGCCGCCGGACAACGATCAATATCCTGTCCATCTCAGCGTTTCAGATCGGGCTCTGGCCGACCGTATCTATGACGGCTTTGCGCTGGCAATCTCCGCGTACGAGTTTTCGCCGGAGGTGAGCCCATTCACGTCGAAGTATGACGCGGTGCAGGCAGGAAAGGACCAATTCACGGCGCAGGAAAAGCTGGGTTATGAGCTGTTCCGCGGCAGGGCAAGATGCAATGAATGTCATCGCGACGGCGGTCCGGGAGAAGAGCCACTGTTCACCGATTTCACTGCCAGTAACCTCGGTGTTCCGAGGAATTCGGCATTGCAGTACTACTACGAAGAAGCGCCCGACCAGCACGGCTATCGCGCCAACCCTGACGGAACGGCGTATATCGACGCCGGGGTTGGCCATTTTCTGCGCAAGCTGAAAAGTCTGAGTGGGCAGCTGAATCCCGATTCCGGATGGATTCCGCTGGCGCCTAAGGCAGACGGCAGATTCCAGGTGCCGACACTGCGCAACGTGGACATGCGCCCGAGCCCTGATTTCGTAAAGGCGTACATGCACAATGGCTACTTCAAGAATCTGAAGGATGTCATGCACTTCTACAATACGCGGGATCTTCTGCCCCGGTGCGGGGCCAACGATCCTGGAGAAAAAGTCACGTGCTGGCCTGCGCCCGAAGATCCGACGAATATGAATAAACGCCAGCTCGGCAACCTGAAGCTGACGGACGAGGAAGAAGATGCCATCGTCGCTTTTCTGAAGACGCTCACCGATGGTTACAAGATTCCGAACCAAGGGGCCGCAAAATAGCTTTGTGCGGCTGGCATCAAAAGCACACGCCTGACACTGATCCGGCGCTTAGCTGAGCAGGAATCTCCCCCTCGGCCTCAGGATCAATCACCCGCCGATCGCGCCATCGCTGTAGAAGCGGCGCCGCAGCAAATCTGGGATTGCAGATGATTACGCCGCATCGGCGCACAATCGGAGTCAGCATTTCTCGCAGCTTGCCGACGGCGCCCGACGCTGCAACAGTCGTCACGAAAGCGCAAAAAGGCGCATAAAACGACGCTTAATCGCTCACAAAAAACACCATAAACCATTTGGAATGTTAGCGATATCAAAGGAAAAGCAGTCACCCCACCCCCGTCCGGCGCTCGCTTCCGGCCCTTCACGCCTGTCTAAGCCTCAAAACATGCGCCCATCATGGATCATCCACGCCCTGCTGCTTCCCACATTCTTCAACCCAATGCTCGGAGCAACGGTGTCACAAATCATGCGCAGAATGGAGTGGCAGGAAGCTCTGAAGGAGTCGAAGCGGTCAGCGGCACGGTAAAATCGTACAAGTGCAAAATAGCTTCTTGGGATCATCGATGACTGATTGTCGTTGCACCCCGCCCTGGCGCAGTTCCGGGAGTAGCAAGGCAGACGTGGAGTCCAAGCAGACATTTGGCGCTATCATCGGAAGCCGACATAAGGACTGAAGAGGGGAAATTAAAGAGGCAGGAACGCAACGCCCGGATGGCGAAATCGGCAGACGCAGCGGACTTAAAATCCGCGGACCGCAAGGTTGTGGGGGTTCAAGTCCCCCTCCGGGCACCATAGAATCAATAATTTACAAGAACAATAACCCGAGCAAAAACTTCATAATCAATGTGGGCCCCGGTTCGTAGCCGTCGATTCTGATGTTGTCATCCGTCTACGGAAAACCTCGTTATGGCGCAGAAGAGATCAGGGCAGCAAAGATCGCAGTGAGTATTTGGTAGCGCTAACGGGAATCGAATCGCCGTCCGAGCCATTGATCCCAGGAGGTTTACGACTTGTCGCATCTGACGGTGCCCCCGACGGTGCCCCCGGTTTCGCAACGCTGCAAGATAGGCCTTTGCGAAGTACTTCCTCGGACCTTCCGGGATTACTCCGCACACTAGAAGTTCTCGTTCCCTTCTATGCCTCTTGCCGCGCGACCGACGGACGGGGCAACCCAGCCGAGGTGATGCGACGTTTCTACAGCAGGAATCGAAGTGACCGTATTCATGGAATCATCCTACGCCAGGTTTCAGAGCATCTGCATCCACAGTTCTCGGAAGCCTCACGAGTTGGTTTCCTAACGTAAGAAAAAGGGCGGGCTCCAAAGGGAATGACCGATATGGCCCGGCGAAAGAGGACCTTCTCGCTAAAATGATTCAACTCGAGCCGCCATCTTCCTTCGACCGATGCCTAGTGCAATTTGTCAGCTCAAAAAAAGTCCCGAAGAATTTCCAGTCTTAGGCTCTTGATGTGGACGCGACACTGAGGACCCTTCGGTTAACAGAACTATTAAACACTTAATATCAACAACTTACGGGGAACGGTCGGCAGCCTAAACCCTTGATAAGAAACAATAGGGAATATTTAATGTGGGGTTATTGTGGGGTCGCATTTTTGCTTCTGAAAATCAAATCCCAGCCCATCAGCACCGGCTGGAAATCTCGTATCCGCCCCTCCTAGTGTTCTGCGTTATACGAACAGCGTCGTCTTCGCCGTCCTTTTTGGAACCGAGACGACCTTTGCTGTGACAGTTCTACTCGGACACGTAACTGATAGATAACAAAGAGCGTCGATGGCACTCAAAGCTCTCTAAAGCACTGAAAAACACACCTGGAAGCCCCTTCAGCACCCTCGCCAGCACCCTAGCGTTTCAACACGTTACGGGGAGTTTTAGGCACTTAGACCTCTGCTTCGCGCGAGGGTGCGATAGGGGCGAGCCGCGCGCGGCAGAGGTCTGGAGATTCGAGCGAAGTCTATTAACACTGGCAGACCTCAGGGTGCTGGCGAGGGTGCTGGTGAGGGTGTTGGTGAGGGTGCTGGAGGTAAGCCTGGATTTGGCAAGGCCGGCTGGAAGGACTGGGAGCTCTGCCGTGACGCAGCAGGCGGGCCGCGCGTCTGGCGAGTTTTCGAGTCCTCCGGAGCTTTATGCGGCAGAGGACCTGCCCGAGGGTGCTGACGGAGGGTGCTGAAGTACTGAAACAAAGGAGTTAATCGCCTTTTGGAAGCCATCTTTGCTGATTTCTGGCACCAAAATGCTTGCGACCGCACAGCACAATCCGCTCGTGTTGACCCATTCCAGGGTCCATCGGTCCAACTTCCGGATATATTCCTTCCGATGCGGCGGAAGATTTTATATAATCGGAGGCAGAGGTCGCTATGAACGCTCCAATCGAGACACTGACGCCCGCCGAAG
>Ga0302326_10033346_pt1 | contig 10233 bp, 10 predicted proteins | sample Palsa_T0_3_FD_202264 | JGI IMG/M metagenome (GOLD analysis project Ga0302326, IMG submission 202264) | Peat permafrost microbial communities from Stordalen Mire near Abisko, Sweden - Palsa_T0_3 | ecosystem: Environmental > Terrestrial > Soil > Palsa > Peat permafrost | place: Sweden: Abisko... | reverse complement strand
CTCCATCGATGCGCCGAGCACGGCCTCGCCCGCCGCGCGGCAGAGGTAGATGCCGTTCGCGCGGATCACCGGCGCGGCGGCGAAGGCGCCGGCGGCGCGCAGGATGTGGCCCTTGATCGGCGCCAGTGTCGCCAGCGCCGGCGCGAGGCCAGCCAGGTCCCGCGCCGCGCCGGTGGCCAGCACCAGCCGCTCGGCGGCGATGGGCGGCGCGCCCTCGACGGCGACGTCGCGCCCGTCGAAGCCGAGCACCCGGCCGGCGGCGAAGCGCGCGCCGAACCGCTCGGCCGCGCGCCGCAACGCCGCCAGCGCCGCGCCGGGGTCCAGCCGCCAGTCGCCCGGCGCGAACACCGCCCAGGCGCCGGGCGGCAGGAGCGCGGGTTCCGAGTCGGGCGTGATCAGCCGCGCCTCGGCGCCCAAGGCCCGCAGGCGCTCCGCCCAGGCCCGGACCTCATCACGCGCGCTGATCGCCAGCGCCCCGTCCCGCGCCAAGGGCAGCCCGATCTCGGCCGCGAGTTCGGGCCAGAGGTCGCGCGCCTCGGCCAGCAGGGCGTAGTGATCGGCCGAGGCGGCGTCGAACAAGGTCTCGAACCCCGGCGCCAGCATGCCCGCCGCGACGCCCGACGCGTTCGCCCCCGGCGGCGCGGGATCGATCACCGTCACGGCGTGGCCGGCGCGCGCCAGCACGAAGCCGACCGCCGAGCCGATTGCCCCCGCCCCCGCCACCACGATGTCCGCTCCGCCCGGCATGGCGGGCCTTGCACCCGCTCAGGCGCGCCGGGTCAAGCGATCCGGTAGCGGATCGGCAGCCGCTTGGGGCCGCCGACGAAATTGGCCGTCGCCAGCTTCGGCTCGCCGGCCAGCTCCAGCATCTCCAGCCGCGGGATCAGCTCTTCCCACAATATTCGCATTTCAAGCTTGGCCAGGTGCTGGCCCAGGCACAGGTGCGCGCCATAGCCGAACGCCAGGTGCCGGTTCGGATTGCGGTCGATGCGGAAGGCGTCCGGCGCCTCGAACACCTCCTCGTCGCGGTTGCCGGACGGATAGGCGAGCCAGAACCAGTCGCCCGCCTCGATCTGGCGGCCGCGCAACTCGTACGGCGCCGTGGCCGAGCGCATGAAGTGCTTCACCGGCGTCGTCCAGCGGATCGATTCGTCCACCAGCCCGGGGATCAGCGACGGATCGGCCTTCAGCTTGGCGAACTGGTCCGGCGCCTCGCAAAGGCCCCAGATCGCGCCGGCGGTGGACGACGAGGTGGTGTCGTGGCCGGCGGTGGCGACGATGACGTAGTAGCTCATCGCCTCGAAGTCGCTGATCGGCGCGCCGTCGATCTGGCCGTTGGCGATCACGGTGGCCAGGTCGCCGCGCGGTTCGGCCTTGCGCGCGTCGGTGATGCTTTTGAAATACAAGAAGAAGTCGGCGATGACGGCCTGCAGCTCGGCCATCTGGTCGGGCCCCTCGCCGGTCTGCGCGCCGGAGCGGCTGAGGTCAGGGTCGGCGGCGCCGAACAGCTCCTGGGTCAGCCGCAGCATGCGCGGCTCGTCCTCGCGCGGCACGCCCAGCACCTCCATGATCACCCTGAGCGGATAGGTGACGGCGATGTCGCGGGCGAAGTCGCATTCGCCGCCCAGCGCGGCCATCTGGTCCACGTGCTCGCGGGCGATCTGGCGGATGCGATCCTCCAGATGGCGGATGTTCTGCGGCAGGAACCAGGACTGGGTGAGCAGCCGGTGTTTCGGATGGTCCGGCGCGTCCATCTGCACCAGGGTGCGCACCAGGTGGGGGCTGCCGCCGGTCATCTGGCGCACGCGCTGGTCCGCCTCGATGTTGGTGAAGGTCGTCGACTGCTCGCCGGAGCGGAACAGGTCGTTCTGGCGCGAGATCTCCAGGATGTCGGCGTGCTTGGTCACCACCCAGAACGGCGTGACCCCCTCCAGTTCGGCGCGGCCGAGCGGATTGTTGGCGCGCAGCCAGGCGAAGGCGTCGTGGATGCGTTTTCCGTCGGCGTAGGCGGTGGGATCGATCACCGTGCGGGCAAGCTCTTCAGGCAGGGTTGCGTTTTTCGCCATGATGTTGCGCGGGTTCGTCCGGGTTGTGACAGTCGATCAGCCTGGGCGGGGAGCCGCAAGGTCAGTCAAGGCCTGGACGCCAGGACTTTCGGAAGGTGAAATTTTAATCGCTGGCGCCGCCAACCGGGCAGACTGAAGCGTCACCTGTCCCGAACCGCATAGTAACGCCGCACAATTGACGCAGTTGAGCCGGTTTTACTGAGCGGCCCTGCCTATAGATTGGGTAGCTAGCGTGACGCGCGAGGAGTCTAGGCTTACGCAGCTATGCGGCGTATGTTCGCGTCGGCTGCAGTCACATCTAGCGCCACAACACGAATAGCGCTAGTGCGGGCGCCGAGTTCAGCATGAGGAGACTCAAAGAGATGGCCATGACGCGCCAAGGACCTGACCCAATTGACGTCGCGGTTGGCGCGCGCGTCCGGATTCGTCGCCGTTGGCTGGGATTCAGCCAGACGCAACTGGCCAACGCCCTCGGCATCACCTTCCAGCAGGTTCAGAAGTACGAACGCGGCTCCAACCGCGTCTCGGCGTCGATGCTGGTGAAGATCGCCGCCAAGTTGGAAACCACCGTCGCCGCCCTGGTGGGCGAAGACGGCCAGGCGCCCGTCGAAGCGATCATCTACGCCCAGCTCGCGACGCCCGGCGCCACCGACCTGCTCGCCGCCTTCGCCCAGATCCCGGACGGCGAAGCGCGCCGGGCGCTGCTCACCATCGCCACCGGCCTGGTGCCCGCCCGCAAGACCCGCGCGGCGGCCTGACCGATCGTGCTTTGGCGGGGCCGGGGATCGCCCGGCTCTAGCCGATCGCCGAGGCGAGCAAGTCCAGCGCCGCCTTGGCGAAGGCTTCCATGTTCGCCGCCCGGTCCGGGCTGGCCGTCTCCAGCGTGAACGCCATCTCCGTCGGCCCCGCGATCGCCACGCAGGTGTGGCCGGCCGCGTCGCCGTAGGGATTGCCGGTCGGCCCCGCCGCGCCGGTCTCCGAGAGGCCCCAGGTCGCGCCGTGCGTCTCGCGCACGGTCCGGGCCAGCAGCAGGGCGTAGGGCTCGCTGGCCGAGCGCACGCCGGCGACGTCCTCGCGGCGCAGGCCCAGGAGGCTCATCCGCGCCTTGCCGGTATAGACCACCGCCCCGCCGAGAAAATAGGCGGACGCCCCCGGCACGGCGAGCAAGGCCGCCGAAATCAGCCCGCCGGACGACGACTCGGCGACGGCGATCGTCTCGCCCTTCGCCTTCAAACGCTCGGCCAGGGCTTCGGCGAGCGGCGACAGCACCTGCGACATCGTTTCATCTCCCATCTGGCGTTCCAGCCGTCGGAACGATAGTCAGGCGCGGACATGGCGGCCCGCCCCCTTCTCATCACGGCGCTTCTCTGCCTCGGGCTTAGCCTGTCGGCCTGCGGACCGCAAAGGGCCACGCGCCAGCCGTGCCCCGCCGGGGCGCGGTGTCTCGAATTCGGCAACACCGCCGACCCCATCTCGCTCGACCCGCAGATCGCCACGGCGATCAACGAGTCGGAAATCCTGCGCGAACTGTTCGATGGGCTCTACACGGACGCCGACGACGGCACGCCGAGGCTGGGCGTCGCCCAGAGCGCCGAGACCAGCGCGGACGGTCTCGTCTGGACCTTGCATCTGCGGCCGGAAACCTGGTCGGACGGCGTGCCGCTGACGGCGAACGACTTCGTCTTCGCCTACCAACACATGCTCGATCCGAAGACGGCCTCCTCCTACGCCTACCTGCTCTATGTGCTGAAGAACGCCCAGGCGGTGAACGACGGCAAGGCGCCGCTCAGCGCGGTCGGCGCCAAGGCGCTGGACGACGAGACGCTGCAACTCACCTTGGAGCACCCCGCGCCCTTCCTTCCGCAGCTCCTGAAGCATCAGGCCTTCTATCCGATCCCCGAGCACACGGTGCGCCGCCTCGGCGCCGGCTGGTCCAAGCCCGGCCGCATGGTCAGCAACGGACCCTATACGCTCGCCGAGTGGAGTCTCGGGGACCACATCCGCATCCAAAAGAACCCGCTCTACCGGGACGACTCCAAGGTCTGCTTCGACGACGTCGACTTCTTCCCGACGCAGGACCCCGTCTCGGCGGAGCGGCGGGTGCTGCGCGGCGAGCTCGACGTCAACGCCGGCATCCAGTCCAATCGGGTGGCGAGCCTGCGCGCCGACCCGGCGAAGCAGCCGTTCGTTCACAGCCACCCCTACCTCTCGCTGACCTATCTGATCTTCAACCGGCGCGACGTGCCGGCGCTGCGGGACCTGCGCGTGCGCCAGGCCCTCTCGATGGCGATCGACCGCAGGTTCATGACCGACAAGCTGCTCCGGGCGGGGCAACTTCCGACCACCAGCTTCGTCCCGCCGGGGATCGCCGGCTACCTGCCGCCTGGCGCGGCGCGCCCGCAACCCTACTGGGGCGACTGGCCGCTGGCGCGGCGTCAGGCGGAAGCCCGGCGGCTGCTCGCCGCCGCCGGTTACGGGCCTGGCCAGCCGCTCAAGCTGGTCCTCAAGACCTTCACCACGCCAACCAGCCTGCTGCTCGCCGAATCGATCACGTCCGACCTCAAGAGCATCGGCGTCGGCATCTCGATCCGCCAAGAGGACGGCATCGTCGCGCTGCAGTCGTTCGAGATCCGCGACTTCCAGCTCGGCGCCGTCGGCTGGATCGCCGACTACGACGATCCGATGACCTACCTGGCGCTGATGCGTTCGGACACCGGCGCGCAGAACTACGGCGACTACAAGAACCCCGCCTACGACGCCCTGCTCGACAAGGCCGACAACGAGCCGAACGCGGCCGTCCGCGCCGGGTACATGGCGCGGGCGGAACAGATGATGCTGGACGACGCCGACGTCGCGCCGCTGATCGTCGGCGTGAACCTCAACCTGGTGAATCCGCACATCACCGGCTGGGTCGACAACGACACCGACATCCACCCGATCCGCGACCTGTGTCGCAATGACGCAGCGCCTGGCGGGACCAACCGGCCGCGCTGAACGTTTTCCGTCACGCTTCGCTCACCACATTGAGCTAAGGCGCCGGTTGAAGGACGGGGGCGGCGAGAATGGCGGATTCCGCCGATGCGTTGACGCTTGAGGCGCTGGCCGCGTCGCCGGAAACGGCGGCGTGGAACCATCCGCCCGCGGCCATGGCCTTCGAGCCGGAGACCTTCTTCCTTGGCCGCACTGAAGGCGCCGGCGTGCAGCGCGATCCGTTCGGCCGCATCGTGCGCCGCTGTCACATCACCACCGAGGGCGGCTACAGCGCCGCCCAAGGCGTGCTCCGCTTCGACGAGGTGTTCGCCTATGACGACGGCGAGGTCGACGTCTGGCGCTGGGTGATGCAGCCCGGGCGCGAGGGCCGCTACGTCGCCGCCGAGATCAAGGCCGGGGCCGGAATCGCCGGCGAGCGGCAGGGCGACGACTATGTGATCGCCTTCCGCCGGCCGGTGGGCCGCGCCACCGGGGCGTTCGCGCCGAGCTTCCGTTCGCGCTTCACCCTGCTAAGTCCCGAGCTGGCGGTGAAGCGGGCGAACGTCAGCCTGTTCGGCGTCCCGCTCGGCGCGCTGATCGCCGTGCATCGCCGAGTTTCGCTCTAAACGGCCAGATTCACTACGTTTTTCAGCGATCGGTTAAGCCTTGTCGCGGGATGCTCGCAGCTGGCGCCTTCGAAGCGCCGCGCGGAGCCTCGAGATGGGCGCGTTCAGGGAATTCTTCGGGTTCGACGGCCGGCTGAACCGGCTGGGCTACCTCTGGCGGCTGGTCGTCTCGACGGTGGCGCTGAGCCTGGTGCTGGTGGCGGGCGCGGTCGTCCTGGCGCTGACGATGCGGCCGCAGGGGCTGGAGGCGTTCGAGGCCTGGTACGGCCGCCTCGCCGTGGCGGTGGTGCTGCTGGGCCTCTGGACCAGCTTCGCCCTGGCCAGCCGGCGGCTGCGCGACATTGGGTTCGAGCCGACCTACATCGTGCCGGTCTACGCCGCCCTGTGGGTGGTCGACGTGGTGTTGCTCGAGCCCCTGGGCTCGCTGCACCCGGAGGGCTACGGCGTGCTACAGCATGCGTGGGCGATCTCGGAGGTGCTGGTCTCGCTGACCCTGGTGCTGTGGCCGGGCGGGACCGCGCCGGAGCCCGCGCCCGCGGCCGCCACCTACGCGCCGGCCGAGCCCACCTCCTACATGAACTGGCGCGAGAGCGCCTGAGCAGCGGGCGACTTGACCTTCGCCGCGTTCGCCCGCAACACGGCCGCGTCATGAGCGACGAGACCCCGCCCGAACTGCTCGAGATGCGCCACTCCATCGACAACATCGATGCGGCGCTGATCCACCTGCTCGCCGAACGCTTCAAGCAGACCCGCAAGGTCGGCGAGCTGAAGGCGCGCCAGGGCCTGCCGCCCGCCGACCCGATGCGCGAGGCCCGCCAGATCGCCCGGCTGCGCTCGCTGGCGGTCACCGCCGACCTCGACCCGGAGTTCGCCGAGAAGTTCCTGAATTTCCTGGTCAAGGAAGTCATCCGCCACCACGAGATCATCGCCGGCGGCGGCACGGTCTAGAACCGCGTCGTCAGGCGAAGGTCGCGGCGATCGAGATCTCGGGATTCTGAGCGCGGTACACGTAAAGCTGCAGGCCCGCGAACAGCGGCGGATTGATCGCGTCGACCAGCAGGCTGCCCGCGCCGGATTCCCACGCCGCGCCCCAGTCGTGGTGGCCCACGAGGCTGGCCGCGATCCCGGCGATCAAGGCGCCGACGGCGCCGATGGCGAAGTCGGCGACAAAGATCAGCACGCCGGCGATCAGCAGCGCCAGCACCGCGCCGCGCGTCAGGCGCCAGGCCTGGCCGAGGCTGAAGGAGCCGGTGTCGGCGGCGTGGAGCGGGACCAGCGCCAGCCGCGCGCCGAGGTAAACCAGGCCGATGAAGGCGGGAACGAGGATCAGCACGGTCTCCAACGCCGCCGGACCGAAGAACAGCTGGCCGATGGCCGCCATCCGGTCGCTGTCGTTGTCGCTTCCCATGCCGCGCAGCGCATCCGATTGCGCGCCCACCGTCACCAGCACGGCGACGACCCAGACGACAAGCACCAGCGCCGCGGCCAGGCCGAGGACCGCGCCCAGCAGCCAGTTCGCGCCGAGCACGCGCCACTCCAGCCCGCCCCACTGGAAGCCGCCCGGTCCGGTCGCATAGGCGGGGTCGCCGCCATGCGCCGGCTGCAAGCCGATCCGATAGAGCGCCCCGGCCAGGATCGTGCCCAGGATCAGGGCCGCCGCCAGGCGCGGCAGGCTCAGCAGGCTCGCCGTGCCCGGAGACGCGCCGGCGAACTCCAGGGCCGCGGAGACCAGCACGTTGACGGCCATGATGGCTGTCGCCCCCCGCCAGGCGGTCGGGATGTAGGCGAAGCTCGCGGCGATGGCCTCGCCGACCCGGACGTTGGACATGCTGGCCCTCCACCGGTGAGCCTGCGGCCCCAAGGCGAAGTTTGCAACCGCCGCTCAGAGCGCCTGGGAGTCGAAGAACTCGTCCGGGTCCTCGACCTCGAGCAGCTTGCCGCGGCGGATTTCCAGGAAGCGCGTCGCCGCCGTGCGGGTGAAATAGCGGTCGTGGGAGACGAACAGGCACGCGACCTCGGCCTCGGCGAGCTGGGTCTCCAGGTCCTCCTGGCCTTCGATGTCGAGGTGGTTGGTCGGCTCGTCGAGCAGGTAGAAGTTCGGCCGCTCGGACTTCAGCCGCAGGAACTTCAGCCGCGCCCGCTCGCCGTGGCTTAGGAGCGCGATCGGCTGCTCCATCCGGCGGTGCGGGAAGCCGGCGCGGACCAGGGCCTGGATCGCCTCGCGCTCGCCGATCCCGTCGACCTGCGCCAGATATTCGATCAGGCTGGACCCCAGCGGCAGGTCGGCCATCGCCTGGTCGAAGACCGCGAGCCGCGCCCCCGGATTGAACCGCACCTTGGCCTTGCCGTCGTAGTGCGCGTCCTTGGCGGCGAAGGCGGCGGCGAGTTCGGCCAGCAGCGTCGATTTGCCGGCGCCGTTGAGCCCCAGCAGCGCGATCCGATCGCCGGCGCGCACCGCCAGGCGCTCGATGGCGAAGAGGGCGCGCTCGTCCGGCGCCTTCACGGTGACGCCCTCGACGCGCAGCGCCACCTTGGCCTCCATCTCGCCGTCGCCGAGTTCCAGCTTGCGGTCGCGGGCGACGTAGACCGCGGTCTTCGCCGTCTCCATCCGCTCGATCCGCCGCTCGACGATCTTGCGCTTCTTGTCGAACATGTCGTTCTTCTGCGCCCAGACCTTGTAGCGCGCGCAGGTCTCCTCCAGCCGGCGGATCTCCTTCTCTTCCAGCGAACGGCGGCGCGCGTCGGCCGTGTCCCGCTCCAGCAGCGACTGGCGCGCCACCGAGAACGGCGTCTTGAACGCGTGGGCGCCGTCGGCGCGCAGGAAGATGGTGCGGCTGGTGACGCGGTTGAGGAACTCGCGGTCGTGCGAGACGATCAGCATCGGCAGCTTGATCACCTCGGTCAGCCAGCGCTCCAGGGTGGCGATATTGGCCAGGTCGAGGTGGTTGGTCGGCTCGTCGAGCACCAGGATGTCGGGGTCCTCGAGGATCGCCGCGGCGGCCACCAGCACCAGCCGCTGCCACCCGCCCGAGAGCGTGGCGAACGGGTTGTCCAGCACGGTTGGATCCATGCCGATCTCGTCCACCATGACGTCGATGCGCCAGTCCTCGCCTTCCGCGCCGCCGTGCGCCAGGGCCCGCTGCATCACCTCGCGGACGCTGAACTCGGCGAGGCCGGCGGGCGCCTCCTGCGGCACATAGCCGACCTTGGTGGAGCGCGAGCGGACCAGATGGCCCTCGTCCAGCTCCAGCTCGCCGGCCAGGCACTTCAGCAGCGTCGACTTGCCGGCCCCGTTCTCGCCCACCAGCGCCGAGCGCGCGTCGTCGAGCAGGAACGAGACGTGCCGGAACACATAGCCCTTGTTGTAGGCGAAGCCGGCGTTCTCGACGCCCAGAACGGACCACCTGGCGGACATGCGCGGCTAAGGCGCGCGCCGACGGCGGGTCGTCAAGCTTCGAACGCGGCGCTCATGGCGACAGCGCCGTCACGGCGCACGGCGATGACGGTGTTGGGCTCCGCGTCGGCGCGCAGCCGCACCGGCTGTGCGACGAAGATCGGCGCCATCGCGCGGAAGCTGAAAGTCGCCAGCGGCGCGCCAGCGATGCGCCTCGCCAGCTCGTGCAGCTTGGCGGCGGTGAACGGGCCGTGGACGACGAGGTCCGGGTAGCCTTCCTCGTGGCGCGCATAGGCCTGGTCGTAGTGGATCCGGTGGCCGTTGTAGGTGGCGGCCGAGTAGCGGAACAGGTCGACCGTCGTCGGCGCCCAGAGCTCGCCCGCCCCGCCGGCGCCGGTGTCAGGAACGGGCGGCGTCGGCGCGCCGGCGTCGCGGTAGGCGATGGTCTGGGTCTCGGTGAGCTTGAGCTGGCCGCTCTGGGTCAGCTCGCGGGCGACGTCCATCAGGATCAGCTCGCCCGAGCGGCCGGAGCGGCGGCGGATGTCGGTGATGGTCGAGGTGAGGTCCGCCACCTCGCCCAGCGCCAGCGTCGCCTCGAAGCGCAAGCTCGCTTGGGCAAACATCCGCCGCGGCAGCGGCACGGGCGGCATGAACAGGCCCCGCCTGGGATGGCCGTCCGGGCCGAGCTGCTCCGGCCCGACGGCGTCGTTGAAATACGCCCAGTGTCCCAGCGGCGGAAACGCCGCCTCGACGTCGAGCGACGCCCCCATCGCCGCCGCATAGCGCCGCGCGATCTCGGGATCGAGGATGGCGGTCTGGCTGCGAGTGCGACCGATCCAGCTTTCCAGGTCATCGCTCATGCTCCCCTCCCCCTTGAGGGGAGGGGTCGGGGGTGGGGGGCTCTCTCCGAGTGGCCGCAAGCTCGGGGACGTGCGCCAAACGAGACCAACCGGCAGGCTTCCCCCCACCCCCGGCCCCTCCCCTCCAGGGGGAGGGGAGCTTTTGCGAACCCCGTCACGCGACCAACCCCGCGTCATGCAGGCGGCCGATCTCGCCGCTGGAGAGGCCCAGCAGCTCGGCCAGCACCTCGTCGGTGTTCGCGCCCAGCTTCGGCGCCGAGGCCGGCGCGCCCCGCGGTTCGCCGGCCAGGGTCGCGGCAGGGCCGGCCACGGGGTAG
>Ga0302326_10033345_pt1 | contig 10233 bp, 7 predicted proteins | sample Palsa_T0_3_FD_202264 | JGI IMG/M metagenome (GOLD analysis project Ga0302326, IMG submission 202264) | Peat permafrost microbial communities from Stordalen Mire near Abisko, Sweden - Palsa_T0_3 | ecosystem: Environmental > Terrestrial > Soil > Palsa > Peat permafrost | place: Sweden: Abisko... | reverse complement strand
ACCTTATCCCGAAGCGAAGATCATATCGTAAACCGTTGATTTCCCATAACCCATGGCTCTTTTTGACCGCTGTTCGGCCACAAAAGACTCGCGACAGATGGGGGCGTCGGACAACACTTCGAATAGCTTTTTAAACCCCTACCCTGCACCATGAAAGCTCCCAAAATCGCCCTATTGGGCGGCGCTGCTGCGTCCGCTCTATTGTTTACCCCGCTGCTTCGCGCCAGCGAGGCCGATATCCGCATCCCCGATCTTCATTCCGTCTCATTTTTTGGCGGCAGCCTCAGCGGGCAGGCCGTATTGATGATCGGACTGGTCGTGTGCCTGGTCGGTGCGCTCTTCGGCTGGATGCAGTATGTGCAGACTCGCAACCTCCCCGTGCACGCTTCGATGGGCAACGTTTCACAGATCATTTGGGAGACGTGCAAAACCTACCTCATGCAGCAGGGAAAATTTCTGCTCGGACTCTGGGTGCTGATCGCCCTGTGCATGGGCTACTATTTTGGCGTCCTTGAGGGCGGATCGCTTGCGCATGTGGGAGTGATCCTGCTCGCATCGGTGCTCGGAATTCTCGGGAGCTATGGCGTCGCCTGGTTTGGAATCCGGATCAACACGGTGGCGAATTCGCGCGCAGCGTTCTCCGCCCTGCGCGGCAATGCCCTCGCGACACTCCTGATCCCACTTCGCTCGGGAATGAGCGTCGGGCTGCTTTTGGTGGCGACTGAACTATTCTTCATGATTTGCATCCTGGCGTTCTTGCCGCTAGAACTGGCCGGGCCGTGCTTCATCGGCTTCGCGATCGGCGAATCGCTGGGGGCCTCAGCCCTGCGGATCTGCGGCGGCATCTTCACCAAGATCGCGGACATCGGCGCCGATCTTATGAAGATCGTTTTCAACCTGCCTGAGGATGATCCGAGGAATCCGGGTGTCATCGCCGATTGCACAGGCGACAATGCGGGCGACTCGGTGGGACCGACAGCCGACGGATTTGAAACGTACGGGGTGACCGGTGTCGCCCTGATCGCCTTTCTTGCCCTCGCTCTCGCGGCGAATCAGGAGTTATGCGCGGTTCTGATCGTGTGGCTCTTCGCCATGCGCATCCTGATGGTCCTCACCTCGCTGCTCAGCTACTTCGTCAACGGGATTGTCAGCCGCGCCAAGTTTGGGTCCTTGAAGGATTTCAATTTGGAGCTGCCCCTGACCAATCTTGTGTGGATCACCTCCATCATCTCGATTCTCGTCACGTACGTGGCGAGCCGCGCCCTCCTCGGAGACCTTCCCGGCCATCCCGCCCTTTGGTGGGTCCTCTCGTCGATCATTTCAATCGGCACGCTTGCAGGCGCGCTGATCCCAGAATTTACCAAGGCCTTCACCTCGACTGAGAGCCGCCATGTCAAAGAGATCGTGACCTCGTCGCGCCAAGGCGGCGCCTCGCTCAACATCCTCTCAGGGCTCGTCGCCGGCAACTTCTCGGCTTTCTGGGAAGGCCTGGTCATCCTCGGCCTGATGTTCGGGGCCTGGGCCTTCTCCCAGCATGACGCGGTGCAGGCGATCATGCCGCTGGAATTCCGATTCGCTGCGCCGATCTTCGCCTTCGGCCTGGTGGCCTTTGGCTTCCTGGGAATGGGTCCTGTGACAATCGCCGTAGACAGTTTCGGACCTGTCACCGACAACGCCCAATCGGTTTACGAGCTCTCCCAAATCGAGTCTCGTCCGGGAATCGCCGCAGAAATCGAGAAAGATTTCGGTTTCCGCCCCGACTTTGAACACGCCAAGCATCAGCTCGAGAAGGGAGACGGCGCCGGAAACACCTTCAAGGCAACGGCCAAGCCCGTCCTGATTGGAACCGCGGTCGTCGGCGCGACGACCATGGTCTTCGGCATCATCATGATGTTGCAGCGTCTCTTCCCGGACACGATCGCGCGGCTATCGCTGGTCCATCCGGAACCCATCATGGGTCTGCTTATGGGAGGGGCCGTCATCTACTGGTTCACCGGGGCTAGCACTCAGGCGGTCGTCACCGGCGCCTACCGGGCCGTCGTCTACATCAAGGACAATATGAAGTTGGACGCGTCGACGGCGACAACAGCCGCGTCGAAAGAGGTCGTCAAAATCTGCACGCAGTATGCGCAACGTGGCATGATCAATATCTTCGTCGTGATCTTCTGTTTCGCTTTGTCCCTTTCGTTCTTCAATCCGTTCTTCTTCATCGCCTACCTCATCGGCCTCGCCTTTTTCGGACTGTATCAGGCGATCTTCATGGCCAACGCGGGTGGCGCCTGGGACAACGCCAAGAAAATCGTCGAGGTCGAACTCAAGCAGAAGAACACCCCGCTGCATGCCGCCACCGTCGTCGGCGATACGGTCGGGGACCCCTTCAAGGATACCTCATCGGTCTCCCTCAATCCGGTGATCAAATTCACGACTCTTTTCGGCCTTCTGGCCGTGGAGATCGCTGTCAAAATGGACAGCCATTTGCGCCTGCTCATCGGCGGGGCGATCTTCGTGGTGGCGTTGATCTTCGTCTACCGCAGCTTCTACGGAATGCGGATCCCAGTGGATAGCAAAGACTAAGCCTGATGCACTCAGCGCGGCGCAGCATTGCGGCGCCGCGCCAATTCCTCCATATTGAGGCGCGATGATTCTGTCCCTCGGCTGCACGATGCGCTACCAGGTGATGGCTCCCACAGCCGCCTTCACCTTCAATGTCCTGATCAACAGGGACAGCGAGCAAGAGATCTTGGACGAGCGGATCACTTGCGTCCCAGAAGCGTCCGCCGAATTTGCCCAAACCTCCAAGGGAGATCGCGTCCTGCGCGTCGAGGCCCGAACGGGACCTTTTGAACTTCAGTACGCGGCCACCGTCGACATCCGCCGACCGGACCTGCCGCCCAAAGTGGCGGCCGATCTGCCGGCGCGGCTGCCGCTTAGCATCCTTACCTACACCCTTCCGAGCCGCTACTGTGAGAGCGACCGGTTCGGCCCCCACGCCTGGGAGTTGTTCGGCAAGAACGAGGACCGGGCCGAGCAGGTGAAGCTGATCTGCCGCTGGGTCGACGAAAACGTCCAATACGCCCCGGGGACGACCGACGGTCGGACTTCCGCGTGGGACATTTGGCAAAACCGGAAAGGCGTCTGCCGGGACTACACCCACCTGGCTATCGCCCTTTGCCGGGCGCTCAGCATCCCCGCCCGTTATGTGGGCGGTTACGCGGTCGGCCTTGAGCCGATGAACTTTCACGCATGCTTCGAGGCTTACCTGGGAGGAGCCTGGAGGCTGTTCGATCCCACCGACAACATTGCGCCCGACCGGATCGCCGTGACCAGCCGGGGCCGCGACGCGACCAGCGCCGGCCTCTCAACGATCTTTGGCCGCGTCCAGTCTTTCGACGTCAAGGTCACCTGCGAACTTTCGCGGCCGGCGATCGCACCGGCCACCGCCCAATCGGCTTAGCGCCGGGTGGCGGCAGTTCACACTGCCCCGGCTAGGCTCGGATATCGTTGTCCTTGGTCTCCGGGAGGACCACAATTCCGACCACGAACGACATCGCCGCGATCGCAATCGGAAACCATAAGCCCGCGTAAATGTCCCCGGTGAAAACCGCGATCGAAGCCGCGATCAAAGGCAGGAATCCCCCGAACCAGCCGTTGCCGATATGGTACGGAAGCGACATGGACGTGTAACGAATCCGAGCAGGGAAGAGCTCAACAAGAAAGGCGGCGATCGGCCCGTACACCATCGCGACGTAGGCCAGCAGAACCGACAGCAGTGCGATCGCTTCGAACCGGTGGATGGATTCGGGGTCGGCGGCCTTGGGATATCCAGCAGGCGCAAGGGCGGCTTCGTAGGCGGCCGGATTGAAGCCAGGCACATCGCGGCCGCCGACTGTGAGAGCGAGGGTCTCACCGGCACGGGACGGGGCCAAAGAAAAAGGGATTCCGCGAGCGTTGAGAAAGCCGCGCGCCCGGTCCGTGTCGTTGGCCACCACGCTGGGGAGAATGATCTTTCGGGCCGCATCCTTCATCGCCTTGGCCGCCAGGACTGCCGGGCTGCGAAACTCCGGGGTGTGCAAGACCACAGGCGATTGTTCCATGGCCGCGGCCAGGGCAGGATTGGCCGCCGCTGTCAGCCCGTGAAAAATCGGCCGGTACGTCAGCACCGTCAAAAGGAGGCCGGCCAGGATCACCGGCTTGCGGCCAATCCGGTCCGAGAGCCGGCCGAATCCGAGCAGGAGAACCGCGCCGATGACCAGAGAGACCGCGATCAACTCGTAGGCGTGCAGGTAGTCGACCTTGAGGGTCGCCGTGAGAAAATAGAGGGCGTAGAACTGGCCCGCATACCAGACGACGCCTTGGCCGGCGGTCGCCCCAAAGAGGGCGCACAGAACGAGGCGGGCGTTCTCCCAGCGGCAGAAGCTGTCGCGCAAAGGCGATTTGGACGCGCGGCCCTGGGCCTTCATTTCGAGGAAGACCGGCGACTCCTCTAGCTTGAGCCGGATATACACCGATACGGCGAGCAGAAGGAAGGAAGCGAGGAAGGGCAGGCGCCATCCCCAGGCGGCGAACTGCGCCGGGGCCATGACCAGCCGGAGTCCACCGATCACGATCAAGGAAAGGAAAAGGCCCAGGGTCGCCGTCGTCTGGATCCAGCTGGTGTAGCGGCCTCGCTGGCCGGCCGGCGCATGCTCCGCGACATAGGTCGCCGCGCCGCCATATTCACCCCCGAGCGCGAGGCCCTGAGCCAGCCGAAGGAAGACCAGGATGGCCGGCGCCCAGAATCCAATCTGCCGATACGTGGGAAGCAGGCCAACGAGGGCCGTCGAGAGACCCATGACGATGATGGTGACCAAGAACGTGTGCTTTCGCCCCACCAGGTCGCCGAGCCGGCCAAAAATCAGGGCGCCGAACGGCCGGACCGAGAATCCAACCCCAAAGAGCGCCAGGCTGGAGAGGAACGCCGCGCTCCCATTGCCCTTCGGAAAGAACAGATCGCCGAAGAAAACCGCGAGCGTTCCGTAAATGTAGAAGTCGTACCACTCGAAAACCGTTCCGAGGGAAGACGCGAATATGACGAGGGTATGTTTGCGATCGAAGGCGGCTGGGGCGGCCATAGGTAAGAGAAAGCGGGATAAAAAAAGGCCGGGGCCGCGAGTCCCTTAAACGAGGGCCGGCGGCGGCATGGCCTCACGCTTGAGCTCGCGAGCCATGAGGGCGGTCAAAACTTCCACCGGGCGGCGGTTTTCGAAAAGGATGGCATTCACTTCACGGAGGATCGGCGCCTCCAGGCCCTTGGCCGCGCAGAGCCCCGCGAATGCCCGGGTGGTCTCATAGCCCTCGACGACGGTGCGACGCCCGGCGAGAAGTTCCGCGACCGGACGCCCCTCGCCAATCCGCTGGCCAAACTCGCGGTTCCGGCTCCAGGCGCCGTGGCAGGTCGCCACCAAGTCGCCGAAGCCGCTCAATCCGTAGAATGTCGCCGGGGCCGCGCCAAGAGCCGTCCCTACGCGCACCATCTCGGCCACGGCCCGCGTGAGGAGCGCCGCCTTGGCATTGTCGCCCAATCCGAGACCATCGCAGCAGCCTGCGGCAATCGCATAGATGTTTTTCAGGCAGCCACCGAACTCGACACCCGCGAGATCCTCACTTCTATACACCCGCAAAGTGGGTCCGTTCACAGCGGATTGGACCTCGGCGAGGAGCGGTCCGCATCCTTCCGCGGCGAGGACGACTGCCGATGGCTGCCCGCGTGCAACCTCCGCCGCGTGGGTAGGCCCGGCCAGCGCGCCGACGGGGATTCCAGAAAAACCGTTCGAAATGATCTGTGAAGGGCGCAGGTGAGACTCCAGTTCGAGTCCCTTCGCAAGACTGACGACCAAGCGCGGCCCGTCCGAACGCGGCAGCAACGTCGCCACGCGCGCGCACGTCGCCCGGAGCGCCTGCGCTGGAGCCGCCAAAAAGAGAACATCGGCGCCCGCCATGGCCTCTCCAGCGTCGGCCTCGACACGCACTCCCGATGGAAGCGGGATTCCCGGCAAATATTCGCGATTCTCGCGAAAGGCCGCGATCGCCGCCGCATGCTCCGGTTTGCGCGGGTTGAGAGTGACTGCGCGGCCGATCCGAGCCAGATGCACCGCGAAGGCGGTGCCCCAGGCGCCGGCGCCTAGCACGCAGAATCTCATGCCCGCTTCTAGCCCAACCTGGCGGGAGATGACGAGAGGAAAGCCGGAATCTTTTCCCCGGCGATCATCTGCTCGAACGTCTCCCGGGCGCCCACCTGCTCGAAGGAGCTCCCCTGGATCAAGACCTCCGCAGGCAGGGGGCGCGTATTGTACCGGCTCGCCATGACGTAGCCGTAGGCCCCGGCGCTCATCAATGCGAGGTATTCGCCCTCACCCACTTCCTGCAGAGCCCGGTCCTTGGCAAAGCAGTCGCCGCTCTCGCAGACCGGGCCGACCACGTCGGCCACCAATGCCCGCCTAGTGGTGTCACGGTTCAGCGGAACAATCTCATGAAAAGCATCATACATCGCGGGCCGCACCAAATCATTCATGGCGGCATCCACGATGAGGAAGTTCTTGCCGTCGCCGCGCTTGAGGTATTCGACGCGGGTAAGCAGAACGCCCGCGTTGCCCACCAGGAAGCGGCCCGGTTCCAGGAGAATTTTAAGGCCCAAATCTCGGAGACGAGGCACCAAGGCTGCGCCATAGGCCTCAGGAGTGAGGGGGCGCTTGGCTTCGGGCTGGGCATCCCACCACCCGGCCGATCCGCTGGCGAGCGCCTCCTTGTAGACAATGCCAATCCCGCCCCCGATTGAGAAGTAGGTGATCCCAAAGCGGGCCTTTAGCTCCGCGATGAACAGAGCCAGCTTGTCCACGGCCTCAGCGAACGGCCCGGATTCGGTGATTTGGGAGCCAATGTGCATCTGAACACCCTTGAGGGCGATGTTTGGGTACTTGGCGGCGGCCTCGTAAGCCGCGTGGGCGTGCTTCAGGGGAATGCCAAACTTGTTCTCGCTCTTTCCCGTGGTGATCTTGGCGTGGGTATGGGCGTCGACGTCCGGATTGATCCGGATGGCAATCGGAGCCTTCATCCCCATTTTGCCCGCGACATGGTTGATTCGGGCCAGCTCGGGCTCGCTCTCGACGTGGAAGGCCATGATCCCCTCCTGGAGGGCCAGTCGGATCTCCGCCTCGGTCTTGCCCACACCCGCAAACACGCATCGATCCACAGTCGCCCCGGCAGCGCGAACGCGCCTGAGTTCACCGGCGCTCGCAAAATCGAAGGCCGCGCCTAAATTAGCGAAGTGTCTGAGTACCGCCAAGTTAGAATTCGCCTTAAGGGCGAAGCAGATCTGCGCGTCCAGCCCATCGAGGCTTCGAAGCAGGCGGGTATAATTGTCCGCCATCGTCGCCGCGCTGTAGACATATGTTGGGGTCCCATACAGGCGAGCCACCTCGGCGAGATCCACCGATTCGCACTTCAGCTGAGTCCCCGAATACTGGAAATGATGCATGAGCGGCCTGGAAAAAATCGTGAAAAGGAATGAATATCGAATTTCATATTGAAAAAACGACCCCAAAATACCGATATAAGGTCACAAGGCTCATGAGGCGTTCGATCATTAATCTCTTTCACAGGCCCGCTGTCCGCTTCGGACTGGCGAAGGACGGCGCTGGCCGCTTTCGCAACCCACGCTTTGTCAGCTTCATCGCTCAGGGCAACCGCAAGACGCTCAACACCGACTTTCAGGATGCGGTGTTGCGGGGTCGCAAGGTTCTGCGCCTGGCATTGATCGTTGGCTTGGCGACCGGCTGTGCCTGGGTCGTCCTCGAGAGCGCCAAGGCGATCTCGATGTTCTGAAGGACGCCGGCTTCAGGCGCCCCCGCCCGAACTTCCTAAAGGGGCCGTCTTGAAGGCGGATTTGACGGTAGCCTTCAGGTAGTCGCGGTTCATCCGAGCGATAAAATCGACCGAAATCAGCTTGGGACAGGCTGCGCTGCACTCGAAATAGTTGGAACAGCTGCCAAAACCCGCTTCGTCCATGGTTTGGACCATGGCCAGCACGCGCCGGTCCCGCTCCGCCTGACCCTGTGGCATGAGCCCGAGGTGGCCGACCTTTGCGGCCACAAAGAGCATGGCACTCGAATTCTTGCACGCGGCGACACAGGCTCCGCACCCGATGCATTGCGCGGCATCCATCGCTAGGTCCGCCTCGGCCTTAGGCACTGGAATTGCGTTGGCGTCGGGAGCAGAACCGGCTCGAACCGTGATGAAGCCGCCGGCCTGCTGGATCCGATCGAAGGCGCTGCGGTCGGTCACCAGATCCTTGATCACCGGGAAGGAGCGGGCGCGAAAGGGCTCCACCACGATCATGTCGCCGTCCTTGAAGCTGCGGAGGTAGGTCTGGCACGTGGCCACCCCGCGATGCGGGCCGTGGGGCTTGCCATTGATAACCAGCGAGCAGGTGCCGCAGATGCCTTCCCGGCAGTCGTGGGCAAAGGCAATCGGCTCGTCGCCCTTCATCGTCAGCTCATCGTTCACGACATCCAGCATCTCCAGGAAGGACATATCCGGGTTGAGGTCCTTCGCCGGGTATTCAACGAAGGAGCCCGGCTGGCCGGTGGCGGGCTGGCGCCACACACGCAAAGTGACCGAGAGTGTCTTCACTTGTAATTGCGCGTGCTCATTTTCACGAATTCATAGTTGAGCGGCTCCGTGTTGCGCAAGGGAGCGCGCCCCTGGCCCTGATATTCCCAGGCGGCAGCGTGCGCGAAATGCTCGTCGTCGCGGCGGCATTCGCCATCCGCCTGCTGAAACTCCTCTCGGAAATGCCCGCCGCAGCTCTCCTCGCGCTTGAGGGCGTCGAGGCACATGAGTTCTCCCAGTTCGATGAAATCGGCGACGCGGCCGGCCTGTTCGAGCGACTGGTTGTAGGTCGCCGCCGATCCGGGGACGCGAACGGTGGCCCAGAACTCCTCGCGCAGGGCGGGGATCTCGCGCAATGCCTGCTCCAGGCCAGAGCGGTTTCGCGCCATGCCGCAGTACTGCCACATGAGGTGGCCCAGGCGCTTGTGGAAATGGCTGACCGGCTGCTTGCCCCGCACCGAGAGGAGATGCTCCGTCTGCGCGCGAATGGCCGATTCGGCGGCCGTGAACTCCTTCGCATCGGGCGAAGGCCGCGCTCCAGGCTTCTGCGAGGCCAGGTAGTCGCCAATCGTGTACGGGATCACGAAGTAGCCATCGGCGAGCCCCTGCATGAGCGCGGATGCCCCGAGACGGTTGGCTCCATGGTCGGAAAAATTGGCCTCCCCGAGAACGAAAAGCCCGGGCAGGTTGGACATCAGGTTATAGTCCACCCACAACCCGCCCATCGTATAGTGAACGGCGGGAAAAATCCGCATCGGAACCCTGTACGCGTTCTCGTTGGTGATCTCGTGATAGATGTCGAAGAGATTGCCGTAGCGTTCGCTCACCCCCGCCTCTCCGAGCCGCCGTATGGCATCCGAGAAGTCGAGGTAAACGCCGAGGCCGCTCAGGCCGACGCCGCGTCCTTCGTCACATACCCGCTTGGCGGCGCGGGAAGCGATGTCTCGCGGACAGAGGTTTCCGAAGGCCGGGTACATCCGCTCAAGGTAGTAATCGCGGTCCGGCTCCGGGATCGAATTGGGGTCGCGCCCGACCGCCGCCTTATCCTTCGGCACCCAGATGCGGCCGTCGTTGCGCAGTGACTCCGACATGAGCGTGAGCTTGGACTGGTAGTCGCCGGTCACGGGGATGCACGTCGGATGTATCTGCGTGTAGCACGGGTTCGCGAAACAGGCGCCCCGTTTGTACGCGCGCCAGATGGCGGTCGCGTTGGACCCGCGGGCATAGGTCGAAAGATTGAACACGTTGCCGTAGCCGCCGGTGGCGAGAACCACCGCGTCCGCCGCGTGGCGCGAAAGCTCCCCGGTGACGAGATCGCGCACAACGATGCCCTTGGCGTGGCCGTCGACGACCACCAGGTCCAGCATTTCGCTGTGGGTGCGCAGTTCGACCGAGCCGGCGCCCACCATGCGGGAGAGCGCCGAATAGGCTCCCAGCAGGAGCTGCTGCCCCGTCTGGCCTCTGGCGTAAAAGGTGCGCGACACCTGCGCCCCGCCGAATGAGCGGTTCGCCAGCAGGCCGCCGTACTCGCGGGCGAAGGGCACGCCCTGGGCCGCGCATTGGTCGATGATGTTGACGGACACCTCC
>Ga0302326_10033344_pt1 | contig 10233 bp, 5 predicted proteins | sample Palsa_T0_3_FD_202264 | JGI IMG/M metagenome (GOLD analysis project Ga0302326, IMG submission 202264) | Peat permafrost microbial communities from Stordalen Mire near Abisko, Sweden - Palsa_T0_3 | ecosystem: Environmental > Terrestrial > Soil > Palsa > Peat permafrost | place: Sweden: Abisko... | reverse complement strand
ACGGCGCGATCTACCACGCGCTGCGCTTCACGGTCCACGCCACGCAGGCCGGCTTCATCCATCCGGCGACCCACTACGCGAGCTCGTCGACCGATCCGTCGCTGCCGCCGATGGGCCTGCGCGTACGACTGAAGGCGAGCTTCGACGTGTCGCCGTTCACCGGCGCGAGCCACGCAGTGCTCGTCGCGCTGCAGCACTACGGCATGCTCGTGGCCGACAACGGCTCGGATTGGTTCATCACGGGCGCGACCGACACGCGCTGGGACGACAACGATCTCAACCAGCTCAAGAGCGTCCCGGCCTCGGCGTTCGAGGTCGTCCAGACCGGCACGATCGTCCACTGATCTGGCCCGCTTGCCTGCTCGGACGGCCGGAGTCAACGCCGGACGGCATTCGGCCGATACCCCTTTCAAATGGTCGAATCCGAGACGCAGCTCGGCGAGGGAGTCGAACGCTGCGCGCTTTGGCTTGAGGATCTGGCCCGCACCCGCGACCTGACGTCACCGCTGACCGGCATCGACGAGGCCGCCGTTCCGCATGCGGCGGCTTTGCGTCGCTTCGTCGCCGGGCTCTCCGACGAGATGCTCGAGTTCCGCGCCGTCGTCGAGGCGGCCGCCAAGGTCGCCGTGCTCAACGCCGAGCAGCTCGACGGCATCGTCGCGAACACCGCCGAGCAGAGCAGCGTCGTCGAGCGCACCGCCTCGGCGATCGCCGAGATCGACCAGGGTGCGGCGCACGTCGCCGCCACCACCGAGAGCCTGCGCGTTCTGACCCGCACCCTCGGTGAGTCGACTTCCCGCTACGACGACGGGATCGAAGCGGTCGTCACCGGACTGGCGAACCTCGTCGCGACGGTCGAAGGCTCGGCCGCCTTCGCGGCCGCGATGGAGTCGGGCGCGGCGGACATCCTGGCGTTCCTCGATCAGTTGCGCCGCATCGCGCGACAAGCGCGTCTGCTGGGGATCAACGCCGCGATCGAAGCAGCGCACCTCGGCGACGACGGGCACGGTTTCGTGATCGTCGCCGAAGAGGTCAAGAAACTTGCCGCCTCGACCGCCGACTCGGCGACGAACGTAGCGGCGATCGAAAAGGATCTGCACGGCGCGAGCCGCCACGTCGAAGCGGCAATCGGGGAGTCGGCCGACATCCTGCGCAGTCTGGCCTCCGATTTGGGTGCCGCGCGCGCACGGTCCACCCAGACCCGCCGCCAGGTCGACGAGCTCGACGGCGCGATCGGTGACGTCGCAACGATCGTCGGCCAGCAGAGCGTGAGTTTATCGGCGATCGCGCAAGGCGTCGCGCAAATGGCGCACCACGCGCAAGAGGTCGCGGCCGCCGCGCAGCGCGCCGGCCGGCTCGCGATCGGCGACGCGCTGGAGCGGCTTCAATCGTCGATCTCCGTCTATCATCTCGGGACCAAGCGCCCCACCGGGTCAGGCACCGTTGACCTCGCCGCGCTGCCCGAGCCGCTGCGCGCCGCAGCCGAGGTGCTGCGCGCGCGCGTCGACGACGATCAGCGCGAGCTCCTCACGCTCGTCACCGCGATCGCCGTCTCGATCGCCCGCAACAGCTACGAATGGCGCGCGATCGCCCAAGCGCTCGCCTCGCTTCACGCCGAGCTCAGCACGACGATGAACGCGATCGACGAGACCGCCGCCGGCGCCACCGTCGCCGCCGACGCCTCGCAACGGATGCGCGCGTCGCTGGCCGCGCTGCGGGCCGGATTCGCCGCCGCCGTCGACGAGCTGCAGCGCACGCTCGACCGGGTGGTACGCGTGCGCGACGACGTGCGGCGGGCGGAGACGTTCGTCGCCGCCACCACCACGGCCGCCGAACGCGCCGCCGCGATCCTCGACCTCATCGACACCATCTCGAGCGAGACGACGCTGCTGTCGTTCAACGCGGCGATCGAAGCGGCGCACGCCGGCGCGGCGGGCAGCGGCTTCGGCATCATCGCCGACGAGATCAGGTCGCTCGCCGAGACGACCTCGCGTGCGACGCACGACATCGGCGACGTGATCACCGGCGTCTCCGAAGCCAGCCGCTCGATGACCGAGAAATCCATGCACGCCGTCGAGCAGACCGTCGAAGTGCACGAAGAGACGACGCGGATGCAGTCGTCGGTCGGCGACCTGCGGGCCGAGCTGGACCGCACGCTCGACCGCACCACCGAGGTCGCCGGGATCGTCGAGCAGCAGCTGGCCGCCCTTTCCGACGTGCGGCGCGCCGCCGAGATCGCGGTGAAACGGGCCGAGAGCGACTCCGGCGCGGCGACCGATAGCCGGCGCATCGACCTGGCGCAGCTCGGCATGCGCGCGCACGCCCTCGCGGCGCGGCGTCCGCTCGGAACGGTCGCAGAGCGCATCCGCGAGCTCGGCTTCACCGTCGCCGAAAAGATGGACCAGGTGTTCGACGCGGCGCTGAGCCGCGGAGCGATCGCGCTCAACGACTGCTTCGACACCAACTACATCGAGATCAGCGGGCCCGCGATCGCGCGACTGGGCCGGCTGTTCGACGTCTCGCGCGTCCCCGAGACCGGCTTCGACCCGCCGAAGTTCGAGACGCGCTACGACCGCGCCGTCGAGGACGGAATTAACGCGCTCATCGACGAGTACGTCCCCAAGCACCGCTCCATCAAGGCGATGTTCGCCGTCGACCTCAACGGCTATTGCTTCGGCCACTACCGCGAGTGCCGCCAGGCCTGGACCGGCGACTACGTCACCGACCTCAACAACAACCGCATCAAACGCTTCTTCGACGACGACCTGAGCTTGCGGTGCGCGCGCATCGGCCTGGGCAACGCATCCGACGCGCTGCCGAAACGCACGCCCTACGCCCGCTTCGAAGAGCTGCGCTGCAACCTCCGGCGCGAACCCGAGCGCCCCTGGGCGATATACACCTACGCCCGCGACACAGGCATCGTCTACAACGATCTCTCGATCGCCCTCTTCGCCCAAAACCGCCGCATCGGCACGATCCGCATAGCTTACGACGCCGACGTCGTTTAACGTACTCGTCGCGTTGAACCCGAGTCTCTATTGCTTTGACGTTCCGTATCGGCGCCTCGCTGAAAGTGCCAATTCGGCCAAGAACTCCTCGGCGGAATTGAAGCGCGTGATGCGACCTGCGCGAATATCGGCGTCTGCTTCGCGCTCCATGCCCTGCCAGCGCTCGCTCCAAAACCAAGCCTGAGAAGCTTCGACTGCGGGCCTGGGCGCGAGTTCCGGGCGGTCATCCTTGCGCAGTCTCATGGCACTAGGACTCTAAGGGGTTGCCGCAATTCCGGCAATACTGCAATGTTGGCCAGCGAGGGCTTCGCAAAGCCGGCGCGGTAACAATCGGCACGCCCAATCTTTGGAGGCCGTTGTCATGAGCGATCCGCTCTCACGTGGTGAGTTCTTCCAGGTTTCTGCTGCGGCGGGGGCCGCGCAGGCGGTCGGCGCCGGCGGTACCGTGGCCGCTAGCGCGACGACGACAGGCGGCACGGTTGCGGCGCCCAGCGGACCCGTCGTGCCGTTGAAGATGCGTTGGTATGGCGGTGGGGTGTACGAGCTGGCACCGCCGGACGACCATGTGATCGTGCTGGTCGACGCGTGGATTTGGAACAACACCGGGTTCAAGGCGTTCGGGATCGACAAACCGCCCGAGCTGTCGAGTGCCGCGGCGTACACGGCCTATCTCAAGGCGCGCAACCCCGGCGCCGTCGTCATCGCGCTCAGCCACGATCACGGCGACCACATGGGCGACTACTTCGAGCTGCTCGGAGCGTTGACTGCGGCGGGGCTCGACGTGAAGACCGTCGGCCAGAGCGACATGATGCGCGTTGGGCTGATCCCGAAGTTCAAAGCCGCCAACCTCGACGAGACGCAGCTGGTGCTCAACAACGGCGCCGGCATCAACATCGGCGGAACGGCGAGCTACAAGGGCGTGAGGATCGAGGCCGTGCCGGCCGTGCACTCGACCACGATCGGCTTTCCGGCGATCGGCTTCATCATCGACGTCGGCGGCGTTCGCGTCTACGCGTCGGGGGACACGGATCTCTACGGCGACATGTCGCTGGTCGGCACGCGCTACAGGCCCGACCTCGCGATCGTGTGCAGCGGCAACGGCGCGTTCACGATGGGGCCCGAGGACGCCGCTGTTGCTTGCAAGTTCATCGGCGCGTCACAAGCGATCCCCGTCCACTACGCGCACAACCCGCTGGTCATTGGTACGCAGTGCGGCGACATGTTCCGCGCCGCGGCCGCCCGCGTTGCCCCGGGGATGGCGGTGACGGTGATGCATCCGGGCCAGTCGACGACGCTGCAGGTCGCCGCACTTCAGCGATAGGCGGCCTGGATCGCGGCGTACTCCGCCTTCGGCTGACGGATGTCGAGCCGAGCGATCGGCATCTCGGGAAGGCCGGTGCGATCTTCGAAGGTCGGCCGGTCTTCTTTGTAGATGATGCCGAGCGGAATGTCGCCGTCACGGGTGAGCGCTTCGAACGCGGCGAGCCGGTCGTTGGGCGCGTAGCCGTCGCGCACGGTGAGGTCCTCGACGTTGTCCTTGAACCACGCGTAGGTGTTGATCTTGTTGTAGGTGACGCACGGCGACATCACCTCGACGATCGCGAAACCGCGGTGCTCGACCGCCGCCTTGATCATCGCGACCATCTGCTTGGGCTGCGCCGAGAACCCCCGCGCGATGAACGTCGCGCCGGCGGCGAGCGCCAGCGCCAGACCGTTGAGCGGCGTGTCGGGATTGCCGTCGGGGCTGACCGACGCGACGTAGCCCGTCGCGCTGGTCGGTGAGCTCTGTCCCTTGGTGAGCCCATACGTCTGGTTGTCCATCACGATGTAGGTGAGGTCGGTGTTGCGCCGCACCGCGTGCACGAAGTGGCCCGCGCCGATCGCGTAGCCGTCGCCGTCGCCCCCGGCGGCAATGACGGTCAGGTCGCGGTTGGCGAGCTTGATCGCGGTCGCGACCGGAAGCGCGCGGCCGTGCACGCCGTGGAACGCGTAGCTGTGCAGGTAACCGGAGATCTTCCCAGAGCAGCCGATCCCCGAGATGAACGCGACGTCCTTGGGCTGCTTCCCGAGCTCCGCCATCGCCTGCTTGAGCGCCGACAGCACGCCGAAGTCGCCGCAGCCCGGGCACCACCACGACGGCGTGGCGGTCGCGAAATCCTTGGGGGTGAGCATTGCAGCCACGGTCAGATGACCTCCACCGGTTCGCCGACGGCGGCGATGCGCCGGATCGGCTCGATGATCTCGATCGGCCGGAACGGCTGACCGTTGTACTTGCGCACGCTCTGCAGCGCGTCGACCGGGCCGATCACCGCGCGGATCAACCGTTCGAGCTGTCCGGTGTAGTTGTTCTCGACCACGAACACGTGCTGCGCGCCGCCGAAGAACATCCGAATGTCGTCCTCGGGGAACGGCCACAGCGTGCGCAGCTGCAGGAAGCGCGTGAGGATCCCGGCCCGCGCGAGCCGGTCGACCGCTTCGGCGATCGGGCCGGTGTTGGCGCCGTAGCCGACGATCCCGATGTCGGCATCGGCCACGCCGTGCAGCACGGCGCGCGGCAGGTCGTCCCGCATCGAGACGAGCTTGCCCATCCGCTTCTCCATCATCCGCGCGCGGTTGGCCGCGTTCTCGGTGATGACGCCGCCGTCGTTGTGCTCGGAGCCCGGCGCGAGGTGCATCCCGCCCGGAATACCGGGGATGACGCGCGGCGACACGCCGTCGTCGGTGAACGCGAAGCGCTTGTACTCGCCGAACGTCACCTCGCCGTCGTCGATGAGCTTGCCGCGGTCGATCTGCACGGCGCCCACGTCGAACGGCGGCAGCGTCGCCTTGCTCTGGCACAGCGCCTGCTCGGTGAGCAGGAACACGGGCAGCTGATACTTCTCGGCCAGGTTGAACGCGGTGACCGTCAGCTCGAACGACTCGGCGACGGTGCCCGGCGCGAGGATGACGCGCGGGATCTCACCATGACCCGAGTAGATCAGGTGGTTGAGATTGCTCTGCTCGGTCTTGGTCGGCATCCCGGTCGACGGACCGGCGCGCGCGCACTCGACGACGACGACGGGAATCTCGAGCACCCCGGCGAGTCCGATCGCTTCAGTCATGAGCGCTTGACCCGGCCCCGAGGTCGCGGTCATCGCGCGCACGCCGGCGAACGCCGCGCCGAGCGTCATCGTGATTGCCGCCAACTCGTCTTCAGCCTGCACGACCACGCCGCCGAAGGCCGGCAGCTGCTTGGACATCCACTCCAGGATGTCGGTCGCCGGCGTGATCGGATAACCGGCCATGAAGCGGCAGCCCGCGACGAGCGCGCCGTAGGCGATCGCGTCGTTGCCCATCATGATGAGCCGGTCGCCGTCGGTGCCTTTGGTGAGGCCGTAGCCGCTGGGCCTGTCGGCGAAGTTCTCGCGCACGTAGCTCTCGCCGGCTTCGATCGCGCGCATGTTGAGGTCGACGACCTTCTCGCCCTTGCGCTGGTACACGCCGCGCACGTCGTGGCGCACGATCTCGGGATCCATCCCGACGAGCGCGCCGAGCACGCCCAGTGAGATCGTGTTTCGGATCAGCTCGAGGCCCATCTCTTTGGCGATCTTTGCCAGCGGGATCTCGTACCAGGTGACGTCGCTGCGCCGTACCTCGTCGGGGATCGTCTCGGAGGTGTTGTCGAACACCACGAAACCGCCGGGGCGCATCTCGTCGATGTGCGCTTCGACCGCTTCGAGATCGAACGCGACGAGCGCATCGACCGCATCGGCCATCCCGTAATCGTGATTTTCGCTCGCGCGGATCACGTAGTTCGTGTGGCCGCCGCGAATCCGCGATGGGAAGTCCTTGTACGTGTAGACTTCCAAGCCCATTCGCTTGAATACGCCGGCGATCAAATCGCCGGTCGTCAAGCTGCCGTCACCGGCTTGTCCGCCGAACATCACTTCGACGCTGTTGAGGATCACCAGGACACCTCGCAATTGGACGCCGCCACGGCGCCATTTGACTCTCAACCTTCGTGCGGCGACCCGTTTCGGCCCTGTTCGCCATACCGAACCAGAACGTAAGCTGCGACTTCTGTCGCACCCGAGGTTTTGCTCGGACGATCTGCAAGGCAACCCGGTCGTCGCCCTCACCGCATGTCGTCGGCCGAATAGCACGGAACATGAGACGCGTCATGGATCTGGACCTCAACGGCCGCACGGCCTTCGTTTCGGGCTCGACCGCCGGGATCGGGCTGGCGAATCGCGACGGGCCTGGCCGGCGCCGGCGCCGCCGTGATCGTCAACGGCCGAACGCAAGCACGCGTCGATCAGGCGATCGCTGCGGTGCGAGCCGAGGTGCCCGGCGCGAACGTGCAAGGCCTCGCCGCCGATCTCGGCACCGCGGCGGGAGCCGGCGCAGTTGCCGCGGCGCACCCCGAGGTCGACGTGCTGGTGAACAACCTCGGCATCTTCGAGCCCAAACCGTTCGCTGATATCGACGACGCCGACTGGATGCGGTTCTTCGAAACCAACGTCGTGAGCGGCGTGCGGCTGAGCCGCGCGTATCTGCCGCACATGCGCGCGCGTAACTGGGGCCGCATCGTGTTCATCTCGAGCGAGTCCGGACTGCACATCCCGGCCGAGATGATCCACTACGGCGTCACCAAGACCGCGCAGATCGCGCTGGCGCGCGGCCTGGCCGAAACCCTCGCCGGGACCGGGATCACCGTGAACAGCGTGCTGCCCGGCCCGACGCGCTCCGAGGGCGTGGGAACCTTCGTTCGTCAGATGGCCGAGCAGCAGAACGTCAGCGAAGCCGAAATGGAGAAACAGTTCTTCCGTACGGCTCGACCGACGTCGCTGCTCCGCCGTTTCATTTCCCCCGAGGAGGTCGCGAACATGGTCGTCTACGTCTGCAGCCCGGCGGCGTCCGCGACGACCGGCTCGGCACTGCGCGTCGACGGCGGTGTCGTGCGCGCGATCCCATAGCGGTCACTCAGAACCGGTAGCGCAATCGGAGCTGGAATGTTCGCGCGAGCGGATAGCTCTGCGGGATGTAGCCCGTGGTGCCGTACGACCATGGGACCGACTGTGTCATGCCGTCGTTGGTCGGGATGCCGTTGCCCAGCGTATACGGTGTGACGCCCGGCGGGATCATCCCGTTGCACGGGACGTTGACGCCGCCGGCCAGCACCTGGCCGTACGCGCACTGGTAGTTGACGTTGCCTCCTTTGTAGCCGGGCGGCCCGATGAGGTACGGGTTCACCTGATACGCCGTCGCCGACGAGGTGCCGAACAGGTTCACGATGTCGAGCATCAGCGTTATGCGCGGCGTGATGTCGCCTTCGACGTGCAGGTTGACCAGCGTCTGCGGCGGAGTCCGCAGCGTGTTGGGATCGTTGCCTTCCGGCGTGCCGAGGTTGCCGATGTACGGGTTCGTCACCGCGTTGAACGGCTGCGACGGGTCGGCCAGGAAGTAGTAGTTCTCGCCGGGATTCACGTAGTTGTCGTTGGGAACCTGAATCGGCTTACCGTTGGGTCCGAAGATCCACGCCATCTTGCCGTTGCCGTAGGGGTAGCCGCTCTCGTACGACAGCGAGGGCGTGAAGCGCAGCCGGTGGTGGAGCGTCGGAATCTCGTATGCCAGCGTCGCGGTGAACGGCGGTTCATAGCTGTTCGGAAACAGGTGGCCAGCAGCGATCGCCGGTGCGTTGAGATCGTTGTAGGCGAACTGCGAGGCGCTCGACGAGAACGCGCGGTCGAGGTCCGCGTCGAACGTGAAGCCGCCGTTCTTGAGCCAGAGCTCGAAGCCGCTCGCCCGTAGCTGGCCGATGTTCGTCGGAACGCCGAGGCCGTTCGGGTTGAGGCCGGCGTCGACCGCCGAGCGAAAGTTGAACGGCAGGACGTCGATCACGTTCTGCTCGAGCTTGCGGTAGTAGGTCAGGCGGAACTGCGTGCGCCCGCCGCCCTCGAACGAGTAGGTGAAGTCGTTGGCAATCTCGGGCGCGAGCGGCACGAACGGGGCGAGAACGCCGTTCGCGTCGACGTTGGTCGAATCGGTGCGGTCGACTTCGAGCGCCGCCGGCGCGACCGTCGTGTGATCGTAGTTCACCTTCACCGCGTACAGGCTTCCGATGCGGTAGGATGCGCCGACGTGCGGGTCGAGCGCGCCGACGTCGTATGCGAACCCGTCGCTGGGCTTGAAATGCGCGTGCATCGCGCGGGCGGCGCCCATCAGCTCGAGGCGGTTCGTGACGCTCCAGGTGTCGGCCAGGTAGAATAGCGTGGAGTCGATGGTAGGCCGCGAGGTGATGAGCTCGTCGGCGGTCGGAACGATCTGGTTCAAGAACGACGTCGAAACGCGGTACTCGCCACCGAAGCGGAGGTGGTTCGGGCCGAACACGCCGTCGGCGTCATAGTTCAGTCCCGTCTGCCGGCCGCCTTGCGTCTCCGACAGCGAGATCGAACCGTCGGGAAAGCCGTTCTCGTCCCAGAACGGTCCGCCGGCCTGCGAGGAGTACTGCGACTGGTAGATCTGCGTGCGCGACAGGATGTGGTCGCCGGTATGGAGCCAGGCCACCTTGAGGATGTCGTACGCGCCGCGTATCCCCGAGGCGAAGTTGACCGGCGCATTCTGATTCGCATAGCCCGGGTACGGCACGACGTTCCCGTTCGCGTCAGTCCCGTCGAAGACGCCGACGGTCTCACCGGGGTACGGCGAGCCGTACTGATCGTAGGTGGCTTGGCCGACGAGCGCGAGCACCGAGACGTCATCCTTGTCGTCGACGCGGTAGTGGACGTTGCTCTCGATCGAGAACTGTCCGCGGTTGGCCAGCGCGAGGCCGTACGTCGCCGCCTCGCTGGGATAGAACGAATGGCCGTCGCCGTACTGGAATGTCTCGGCGCCGGAGGTGGCGGCGAACGCGTACCGCCAGCGCAGATCCGGCGACGCGCCGAGCATTTGGATGTTCGCGAACCCGAACGGCGTTCCGAGCCCCTGGCCGAGTTCGATCGTGGTGCGTCCCGGATACGTTCCGACCGCGGGGATCTCGTTCACCACGCCGGCCAGCGCGTTATCGCTCTCGTTCTGGTAGCCGGCCAGCGTCACGGTCGTCGACGCGATCCCCGTCGTCGGCAACTGCGCGCCGATCACGTTGCCACCCGGCTCGGCGATGATCCCTTGTGGGATCGGGACCGAGTCGTAGTCGAAGACCGCGTCGCTGATCTTGCCGCCGCGCACGATCGCGTTAGCGAACGGG
>Ga0302326_10033342_pt1 | contig 10234 bp, 9 predicted proteins | sample Palsa_T0_3_FD_202264 | JGI IMG/M metagenome (GOLD analysis project Ga0302326, IMG submission 202264) | Peat permafrost microbial communities from Stordalen Mire near Abisko, Sweden - Palsa_T0_3 | ecosystem: Environmental > Terrestrial > Soil > Palsa > Peat permafrost | place: Sweden: Abisko... | reverse complement strand
GGTTCCCCCTTGCCGAGCCGCGACCGTGAGGGAGTCGGTGCCGTTGTTTTTCAATCACGGACCAACGTCTTCAACGGAGCGCTCCACAAAACCAGTCGGAACGCTCCCTGGCGGTAGCGGTTCGGTTGGCGCTGTGCGGCTCCCGCCCCTGGATTCCCACAAATGGACAGTCGTACGATTCAGGAGCACTCAGGGAAGGCTAATTTTGTTGGGTTGTCCATGGAATCGGGAGTGCGATACGAAAAGTTACGAAGCAGCCTAGATTCTTGGGAACGAATGCGAACTGGTTTTCGTCTACTAGATCAACTAAGCAGCTGGTCTCCGTGCGGCGACCCATTCCCCAACAAACCAACCCCGCACGGAGACCTTAAATTTCAACTGCCGGCAACTAACCTTTTTCCCAACTGAGTCGTCTTACATGTGTAGCAGCTGGTCTCCGTGTGGACCCTTTCCCCAAAGCCAACTCTGCACGGAGACTTCTCTCACTCGCTTGTGGGTTGATAGAATTGCTAGCCCGTCCCCATCCAAAGCGATGGACTATTATATCCCCGCTCTTTGATTCCGACAATAGAAAAGTTAACGATGCGTTAGAAACGAGCGTCGAGAGGAACCTTGGGCGGTTTTCGGCTTTCCAGTGGACGATTGAGGTATTCGATGAGAGGCGCCATGGCGCGGAAGCGATCCAGAATCTCGCGGTAGAGCTTCGGTGTGGTGGCGAGCGATGGTTTCAAGGACACGTCCAGGATCCAATCTTTCTTCTTAATGAGATCGAGCGCCGGGTGTTGGGGAGCGAAGCCTTTGGGAGCGCGCGATAGCTCATCGCCCTGAAGGTCGCCAACCAGCTTCCGATTCTTTTCGTTGGCGAGAATCCTGCGCAGTTCTTTATGGCTCTCGGCGATGTGGGAACGGACCAGGTACATGGTTTCCGGGGCAGGATGATAGATGCCGCCGGCAACTTCCACCTGGTCCAACGAGATGCTGAAGTAGAAGCCGCCGGCATCGTGACGCCAGAACGATGCGGCGGCGTGCAGCTTGTAAGGGGTCTTGTCGGCGCTAAAGCGGGTGTCCCGGTAGATTCGAAACACGGCTTTCTTGGGTTCGGTGACGAATTGAGGCGCGAATTTTCTGAGTTCGCCGTTCAGCGCTGTTACCAGCTCCAGCATGGGCTCTTTCACGTGCTGCTCATAGAGATGTTTGCGCGGCTGGAACCAATCGCGGCGGTTATTGCGCTTCAGCCCTCGGAAGAATTGGAACATTTCCGGCGGGAAGCCGGGGAACCCAGTTGACACGAAGTTGCTCCTGTTACGAAATCCTACGCTACCATTTGGAAAGATGCCCGTCGAGCAGGCGACGCTTCGGCGTCTTGCCCAGATTCCTAATTTATCCGTTTCCGAACATGCTTCGTTGAGCCGCTACACGCGATTTGGTATCGGCGGCGAGGCGGGGCTGTATGTTGAGACGCCGGTTGAGCAAAGTTTTATGGCGGCTCTGGGCATTGTCAGGGCGAGCGGCGCTGAGACTGCGGTGATCGGCAGTGGAACCAATCTGATCGTCTCAGACGCTGGATTCGGAGGCATTGTTCTAAGGTTCACTGCCGGCGGCATATCGAGCGAGGGCGGCATGGTTCGCGCCGAGGCTGGGGCGGAGCTGCAGGCAGTAGTGGACTATACGATCGAGCATGGTTTGCGGGGCCTGGAGACCCTGACCGGGATTCCCGGGTCGGTGGGCGCGGCCATCTACGGCAATGCCGGAGCCTATGGACACTCTATCCACGAACGAGTGCGCCAGGTTCGGTTTTTCGACGGCTCCGCGGTTCGCACGATCGGTAACGGCGAATGCGAATTTCGTTATCGCGAAAGCATTTTCAAACGCCGCAAGGAATGGATTATTTTTTCGGCCGAGCTTGAGCTGAGTGCGGCAGCCTCTGATGATCTGCGCAAGACCGCCGACGCCATCTTCCAAGTCCGCCTGGAAAAATATCCAGCGTCGATGCAGTGCGCGGGCAGCATCTTCAAGAATCTGATTCTGGCCGAGCTGCCTGAAGCGGTGCGGAGGCAGGTGCCGGATCGCGTGGTTCGGGAAGGTAAAGTGCCATCGGCTTATTTTTTGGAGCAGGTGGGCGCGAAAGGAATCCGGAATGGCGGGATTCAGGTGGCTGCGTATCATGCCAACCTGATCTACAACGCGGGCGGGGGAACGGCGCGGGAGTTGTGCGAGGTCATTTACGATTTGAAGTTGCGGGTGAAGGAACGGTTTGGGTTGCTGCTGGAGGAAGAGGTACAGTATGTTGGGTTTCCGGAAAAACTAACGTCGGCATGAGTGCTTGCGCCACGTCAATGGCCGAGAACGGCGGCTTTGGTGCCGCGCAGAGTGTTCAGCATGGATTCCTTGGGAAACTTTTCGAGGAGGCCTTTGATCATCCAGCCTAAGATTGCGGGCACATCGCGGGAGAGCGAGATGGCTTCGCATTCGGCGTAGACTCCGCCGTCGGCTTGCTCGAACCGCCAGTATGTGTTCAAGCGCCAGAGAAACCCGGTGTCGTCGCCCACCGGTAGCTCGGCGCCATCTTTCATTTCAGCGATGCGGGTTGAGTGCGAAATCACATACATTCGATGCGGATCGAACATGGCAAAGCGGACGTGATAATTCGTGTTGAGCAGCACGGTCAGCACGTGCTTTTTGTACAGGCGTAAGAAGACGTCGTACTCATCGCCCCGGTGTGAGATTTGCTTCGAATCGATCACTTCCGGTTTATAGATGGACTTGTAGTTGGCGTAATCCTGAAGCACGGACGTCACTTGAGGGATGGCTGCGCCGGCCATAAACATGGTTCCAACCCAGTGCTGGATCATTCCATCTGGGACGTCGATTTTCTTGCCGTTATCCGGCATGGCTCCCGGTTCGATGCGGACCTGGCCTCCGCGGACCTTGGCTTTCCAATCGGGCTGACCGGCCAGGCGAAGAAAACGGCCGGCGGAGAGGTCCACTTTGATTCTGATTTCGTTCAATTCGATGTAGCGATCGAAGGCGGCGGCGGTTTGGGGCGTAAGTTTGGCGGCGTAAGTTAGCGGGTCGGTAAACAGGAACGCCGCGAATACTATTCGACGACGCTGCACGGCTAAAGGATGGGAGTACGCAGAGTGAATTGGATTCGGGTGCCTGGGGGGACGATGACAAAGGGACTGGGTTTCCCGTTGACGAGACCTTGTTTCTGGAAAATGTTGCTTCTGAGAACGTGGTTAACGCCGTTGGTGGAGATGGAAACCAGCTCGATTCTCGCCTGCGACCCGAAGTTGGTCAAGGCCACGCGCGCGCCTGCGCCTTGTGCGATCACGGTGTGGCCGCCAACTACTACGGGCAGATCTACCGTGGCGTTGAATCTTTGGCCTGTTTGGTCGCGCCTGGTGTCGATGGGAGTGAGCAGGCGGATGATGACGACGGTGCCTGCCGGAACCTGCGTAGAACCCGTTCTATTGGGAACGGAAGTCTTCGGCGCGGAGGGCGATTCCCCCTGAACGGGCGGGAGGGCCGGAATGCCGTTGTCCGCAGGATTGGTTTGCGGCGCTGGTTTGTTCGAGGCTGTGGGATTAGGCGCCGCTGAAGGCGGAGGCGCCTGGTCTTCGACGGGCTGCGGCTGGACTTGGCTCGGAATGGGTGTGGACGACGCGGAAGGCACACCTGTATTTTTCACGTTGGGACGCAGCGCGACCCAAATCGCGATCAAGGCCAATATGGCTGCAACGCCGCCGCCGGCGATCTTACGCTCCGGCGTCCAGAAAGAAGTCTTGGCTGGAGCGGGAGGCGCCGCCGGCACCAGAGGAGGAACGGCGGCCAGCGGAGGAGGCGCGGCCGGCACCGGTGGGCTGGGTGCGGCAATTACGGGTGGCGCGATCACCGGGGAGGCCGAAGGTACCTGCGCCGGGCTCTCCACCATGGTCGCGCGGCGAGGCGCTGGAACGGCTTCCACGGGAGCCACGCCAAACGTGTCCGGCTGTTCCAGGGCCGCGCCGAATTCCTCCACGGTTTGGAAGCGCGCGTCCGGTTTTTTCTCGAGCGCTTTTAGCACGGCGTTTTGCAGGCCTTGCGGAATGTAGGGGTAAAACTTGGTCGGAAGCGGCGGCGGCGCGTTGACGTGATCCGTCATGATCTGATAGTCGCTGTCGCCGTTAAACGGTACGTTGGCGGTGAGCATTTCGTACAGTGTGACACCCAACGAATAAATGTCCGAGCGAATGTCCACGCCACGATTGAGCACCTGTTCGGGCGGCATGTAAAACGCAGTGCCCATCTGCGTGCCGGTTTTGGTCATGCCGCGGGCGCCGAGAACCTTAGCAATCCCGAAGTCCATCACCTTCACGATGCCCTGCTTGTTCAGCATGATATTGCTGGGCTTGATGTCGCGATGGATGACGCCCATACGGTGCGCATATCCGATGCCCAACAGCGCTTGCCGGAAAAGCGGAATGGCCTCGTTTCCGGGGATCGGGCCGCGGCGCTGCACCATTTGCTCAAACGTTTCACCTTCGATATATTCCATCACCATCCAAGGCCGGCCCTCTTCGATGAGCAACGCGTAAAGAGTGGCGAGATTGGTGTGATTCAGGTTCGCTTGGGCCTTGGCTTCGGCACGAAAGCGCTGCTCCAATTCCGGATTTCCGGTGAGCTCGGTGTTGAGCGCCTTGATGGCGACAGTGCGGTCGAGGTTGATGTCGACGGCTTTGTAGACCACACCCATGCCGCCTTCACCGAGCTTTTCCAGAATCTTGTAATTGCCGATCTGTGTTCCGGTCATGGGGCTGCGGTTTTTTACATGATCCTCAGAATCTGTAGTGTTATGTTATCAAAACCGCCCCGCTCTTTCGCCAAGCGGACCAACTCCTTGCAGGCTTCCACCGGTTCCAGAGTGGAGGTGTTCTCCAACATCTCCTGGTCGCTCACCAGGCCGTGCAAACCGTCGGTACAGATTAGCAGAATATCGTCCGGCTCAAGCGGGAGCGGCGTTTCGGAGAAATCGGCAGAGGCGGGCTCCACGCCCATGGCTGCCGTCAGAACATTGCGTTGCGGATGTACGGAAGCCTCCTCCGGCGTGATCAGGCCGTCCTGAACCAGACGCGCCACCTGAGAATGATCCTGGGTGATTCGCGAGATAGTAGAGGCGCGAATCAGATACAAACGGCTGTCTCCCACATGCCCGTAATGGAGTTTTTTGTCGAGGATCGCGACCGCGGTACAGGTTGTGCCCATCCCGCGAAGTTCCGGATGCTGGCGGGCGTATTCCTGAATCGCGGTGTGAGCATCTTGAAAAGCCGATCGCAGGGCCTGGCGAGGGTCGCTATCGGTGTGGTTTAGATATCCGTCGCGGACGGCCTCAACCGCGATGGTGCTGGCTAGTTTGCCTCCTGCATGGCCACCCATTCCGTCCGCCACTACCGCCAGGCGGCCTTTTCGTTCGAAGGCAAGATCCTCATCGGGCTCGGCGTAACAGTAGTAATCCTCGTTCTCTTCGCGATGGCAACCGACGTCGGTGAGATTCGCTAGTTCGATGCCGGGGCGGATTCGCATTCGCTGTTCTTCGGCTTTAGAAACATTTGAATTTCAGTGACACTTCGCCGATTCGGACTATATCGTTGTCCTTCAATTCCTCGCGAGCGATCGGGTTGGGGCCATCGTTGACAAATGTTCCATTGCTTGAATCCAGATCGGTGAGAAAGAATTTCTGATCTTTGTAGCGCAGGCTGGCATGTTTGGCTGAAACCGCCGTATCGCGCAACTGGATGTCGGCGTCGGGGGCCGAGCCGATGACGTTCTGGCCGTCGTGAATGCGGAAATCTTCGCCTTTCTGATCGCCGGTTAAGGCGACGAACCATCCCACCACTGGAGGCTTGCGCTTGTCGGTGAGCAGAACAGTTCGGCGTCCCGGCAACGGAAGCGGCGGCGGGGCTTCCTTGGGTGGCTCCGCTTCCACGTGTGTCTTCACAGACGGCGCGGCTGGGGCCTGAAATCCGGTGCGCTGGCAATAGGGACAGACCGCCCAGGAGTCTTCCATCTGATGTCCATTGGCGCAAAACTTTGCCATCTCGTTCTACCTGCCTTTACGAGCTGAAATAGGTCAAGACCACGGATCCCTTTTTTCCGAGGTAGACGCGATCGCCATTCTGAAGACCCACTTTGCTGACGCGCGGTGACTCCACGGAATTGATGTAGGTCCCGTTGGTTGAGCCGCGATCGATGACCACTACCCGATTATCGACTGGGACGATCCAGGCGTGCTCATGCGAGACGGCGTCTTCGGTGACGCAGATCTGGCATTTCGCCGGATCGGTGCCCACTAAAATTCCGGCTTTAGTGATCTTGAATTTCTGTCCGGTCAGCGCTCCGGCGGTAACCTGCACGCTTCCGAATGAGGGCTCGGCGGCGGGGCGCGGCAACTCGAGCGGGGGCGGGGCATCGGAGCGGGTGGCGCCGATCCGCGCAACACTTTCCATCACCACGGGGCCGGCGGATTGCTGCGCGGGGGACTTTCGTTTCAACAGCAGGAAGGCGGTGAAGAGAATTACCAGGCCCACTGCCGAATAGAGCATCCAGGTGGACCCTTCCATGGCTCGGCCGACCACGCCTTCTTCGGCCGCGCATTTTTCCGATGCCTGCATCAGACCGAGCGCATCCGGCAAATCGGGCATTATGTTCAATACGCTTTGCAGCTTGCCCTTGGCCGACTGGCATTTTCCGCTGTCGTAGGTTTCCAGCGCCGTCGCCCAGAGTTTGTTGAATAGGCCGGTTTCGGGCTTGGCTCCAACTTGGTTCACAAACTCCATGGCGGTGTTGATGGGTACAAAGAAATTGAAACCCACCACTCCGGCGGGCGCGTAGGTGGCAATGCCGATCACTTCGCCCGCGTCGTTGAAGGCGGGGCCGCCGCTGTTGCCGTGGTTGATGACGGCGTCGGATTGAATCACTCGCGAGCCTTTGAAATCTGTCTTAATTGCGGAAATGTGGCCGTTGGTGACGGTAGGATTGAACGAGGATTCCAGGCTGACCATGTTCAGTTGACCCGCCGCGGCTGGGTAACCAATAACAGTCATGGGCTCCTGGATGTGCGCGGCGTCGGAATCGCCGAAGCGAACGGTGGGCAGGTTGGTGGCATCGATCTTCACGATGGCGACATCCTTTCCACCGAGGTCGATCGGGTCGCTGTAGACCTTGATCTCGCCCACGAAGTATTTCTTGTTGGGGAGCGCAACTGACAAATCCGGACCCGCGGTGAAGTGAGCGTCGATGGCGTAGGCTTGGATCAGGTCCTGATCGTAGCCGGTGATACTGCGTCCGGTGAGCTGTTTGATTTTGTTCAGCACGGATCCGACGATGTCGTGCATGATGGAGCGCTTGAGGGCAGTCTGGGCGGCAGCGTCTTTCTTATTCGCATTGGCAACCACGTGCCCATTGGTTACGATGTAACCGTCCGGCCGGTATATGAATCCGCTGCCTGTGTCGTCGTAGGAAATTTCGAAGCCGAAGGGGCTGCCGTTCACCTTGAATCGGACTGCCACCTGGTAATGGACGGTGATGAGGACGACGGCGGGCTTCAACTCCAGGGTTCGCTTCTCGGCTGGATTCAGGCGGGGAGCAGCCAGCGCGGCTTGAGCAATGAGAGCCGCGCACAAAGAGAGCAGGGCGATGCTTTTCACGATCAACTCCTTGACACTTTAGGAGGAACTATTGTGCCGTGCCTGAAGTAAGAAAGTCAAGGCGGCGGACGCTGGAAGGCGCGTATCTTCAGAAATACATTGACCGGTTCGTAGGGCACTGATAAAATAAAAATAGATACCAACCGCTCACGCGTTAAGCGTGGGCGGTTTTTGCTTTTTAAGGAGGACACAATTGAGCGAAAGAATTGAAACGCTCAACGGCGTGGAGCTTTATTTCGAAATTCACGGCAGCGGTGACCCTTTGGTTTTGCTGCACGGGTTCAGTGGGTGCAGTCAGGATTGGTCCCCATTGATTCCCGGCTGGAGTCAACACTTTCAACTTATCGCGCCTGATATGCGGGGTCATGGACGATCCAGCGTCTTGCCGGCGCCGTTTCGCCACCGGGACGCGGCGGACATTTTTGCGCTGCTGGACCACCTCGGCATTGGCACTTTCAAAGGACTCGGCGTGAGTGGCGGAGGCAACGTTCTGCTGCATCTTGCGACCCAGCAACCCGAACGGGTCCAAGCCATGGTGCTGGTGAGCGCCACCAGTCATTTTCCCGCGCAGGCACGCGCCATCATGCAGAATTATCCAGAGAACCTGACTGTGCAGGATTGGGAGGTCCTGCGGCGGCGGCATCCGGGCGGCGACGCGCAGATCAAAGCGCTGCTGGCCAGCACGGCGGGGTTCGCGGATAGTTACGACGATATGAATTTCACACCGCCGTACCCGTCTACCATTCAAGCGCGCACTCTGATCGTGCAGGGCGATCGGGATTTTCTTTATCCGGTTGAGATTTCGGTGGAGATGGCGAGGGCGATTCCGAAGTCGAGTTTGTGGATTGTGCCGAATGCGGGGCATGGGCCGATTGGGGGCGAGAGGTGGGCGGAGTTTGTTAAGGCGGCTGAGGGGGTTTTGCATACGTGACCAACAAGACAACGCAGGCAAGAGTGCCCGCTCCACGTTAGAAAATGCGCTGGGCGCCAGGGGCTGGGTGGACGTGATAGAACTGCGGTTCGATGCCGAATTCTTGCCGATACGCGGCCCCGAGCGTTTGCTGGAATCGTTCCACCGCTTGCGGCTCAAGCAGGTTTACCGTGCAGCCTCCGAATCCGCCGCCGGTCATGCGGGCGCCTAGCGTGCCCTCGATCTGCAGCGCGCGATTTACGAGAAAATCCAACTCCTCGCAGCTCACTTCGTAATCTTGTTCCAAGCTGCGATGGGATTCCACCAGCAACTGTCCCATTTCACGCAAGTTGCCGTTGCGGCTGGCTTCCACGAAATTGAGGACTCGCTGGTTTTCGCTGAGAACATGGCGTGCGCGCCGCCGGATTGTCGGATCACGGATGCAGGCCAATTGCTCAGGCCGGGCGTCACGTAAGCTTTCCACCGGGAGATCCCGGGCCGCCGCAGCGCATTCGGCCACTCTTTGACGATAGGCGGACTGGCCCAGCTGGTGTTTCACCATCGTGTTCACGGCAACAATCGCCAAGTTGCCGGGCAAAGTAACCGGCTCGCTTTCCAGGCTCCGGCAATCGATGAGTACTGCGGCATTACTCTGCCCGAACACGGAAACATATTGGTCCATGATTCCAGAGGGTAGTCCGATAAACTCGTTTTCAGCGCGCTGGCCCAGTTTTGCAAGTTCGATGTTGGGCAGCTCGCCCGTCCATCCGAGCGCCAGCGCGATGGAGATTTCGAACGCGGCCGAGGAACTGAGGCCGGAACCCAATGGCACGTTGCTCGCGATCATCAGATCGCGTCCGCGGCCCAGCGGCAGTTGGCGGGCGATGCCGACCACGTAATCGCTCCAATCGCCGGTGGCGCGGAGTTCCGGAATTTGCTGGATGGGCCACTCGCGGCTTTGCTTGAGATTTTCGGAATGGACTCGTAGAACTCCGTGGCGATTCGGCGCCGATGCCGCGTAACAATCCAGTTGGATGGCTATCGGCAGCGCCAGGCCGAGGTTGTAATCGGTGTGCTCGCCGATGAGATTTACGCGGCCAGGGGCGCGAGCCAGATCCGGCGTGCTGTGGAAGCGCGCCTCAAAAGCGCCGATTAGGATTTGCGCCGCGCCAGCCACAACATTATGCCTCCGAAGATCAGAATCGAAACACCGCAGTAAAGATTCACGTTCGCTGTTTCGAGGGGAGCGCGATTTCCCGTGACCATGCCTGTCACCGCCAGGATGACGCCGGCCAGGCTGAAAAACAAACCGATGGGGATACGAAGGTCGCGCATGTTACCAGAAGAGCAAATTCAACGCCACCAGCGACACAATCACCACGGCAGCGAGGGGCAGCGGCCGTTTATACCAGGGCGGAGTTGGGTCATGCGGAATATCGGTGAGCCCGTAAACCAGATTGTGCAACTCCGATTCCTGTTTGGGCCGCGACAAAAAACTCACCAGAATGGTAACCACCAGACACGTGGACCAGGCAAAGATCGCGATCCAGAAATTCTGCGCCATGGTGGACGGAAAACTGTGAACCACGGTTCCCAGCCAGCCGCCTTTGTTTTCCGCCAGTGTCAATCCGTGTGTGGC
>Ga0302326_10033340_pt1 | contig 10234 bp, 9 predicted proteins | sample Palsa_T0_3_FD_202264 | JGI IMG/M metagenome (GOLD analysis project Ga0302326, IMG submission 202264) | Peat permafrost microbial communities from Stordalen Mire near Abisko, Sweden - Palsa_T0_3 | ecosystem: Environmental > Terrestrial > Soil > Palsa > Peat permafrost | place: Sweden: Abisko... | reverse complement strand
TCCTGCGCCGTTCCAGGTCGAATCCGCATCTCTCTCGCTCCCTGACCGATCTTCTTCAATGTATTGCACCAGTTTGGATTGAATCTCGCCAGCAGACACGCATCGGGCTCAATTCCCATCACAGCAGTTTCCCCACTCGCCCCCAAAAAAAACTCAGAAACTTCCGACTTTTCGTTGCGTTGAATTATGGTTCGAAAGCGCATAGTAAAAATCGCCAGGATATTCCGCCCGACAGACTCCTTTCCGGAAATCGGCATCTGTTAACCACAAAATTAATATCCCCCCTCCCCCTGGATGTGCCAGCCTTCATTCGCGCTTTTATCCTGACCCAAGCCGTTTACCGGGACGAAAACAGGCTCCTGCTATCCTGCGAGTATGTTTGACCCGGCCGCCGGCAGCGACACTGCACTTCTGTTCACCGAGCAGGTGCTGGTGCTGGCGACGATCATCGGTTCGGTTGCAGCGCTGCCGAGTTTCATCGAATTCATTTCTGGCGTCCGCAAGCGCAAGGAGCGCATCGATCTCTCCCTCGAAGACGAAGCCGTCGATCAGCTCCACCCCCGCCTCGCCGGCATGGACAATCTGCTCGCCTCGATCGAAGACCTCGTAGACCGGGCCCGCTTCCCGCAGGCTTATCAGGAACTGAAGATCGGCAACGAAGTCCTTATCATCGGTCCAAGCCAGAGCGGCAAGAAGTCGCTTGCTCAGACATTGGCCAAGGCCGCCGGAATGGAGCGCCTGGTCACCGTCTATAACCCGCGCGACTCCGATGCTCTGGCCAAGGCAAAGAGTCTCGTCGGCGGTTACAGACGCAAGAAAGTCATGCTTCTGTTGCCCCGTATCGATCTCGCCTACAAAGAGAGTGACCGCGAAGTCCTCACCGAACTCGACGCCTTGATCGAAAGCACCTCCGAGCGGCAGAACGTCCTGGTCGTCGCAACCGCGGTCAGCTTCGAACCTGACAGCGATCTCGACAATCTCTTCGGTATCAAACTCGCGTTACCCGGCGCAGAAGTGATTGGCGTCGAGCGCCGCGAAATCCCCGAAGAAGTGCAACCCATGATGGCGGAAGTAGCCCGCTTTTATCTCGCTGAAGCACAGCGTCGGGGCTTTCAGGTACAGGGCATGAGCGAAGATGAGTTCTGCTCTCTGATTCTCGCGGAGGCGATGAACCCGGCTGAGGTCGAAGATATCGTGGTCCTATGCGAGACGGCGGCGCTCTTCAGACGCAGAACAGGCCGAGCGGGTGAATTGATCTTTACTCGCGAGATCCTTGATACAGCCATCGCCCGAGTCGTGATCGGCTAAGAATCCTCTGATCATCTCGAACTGAGTGACAGAAGTTACTGCTGGAATTCTGTGGTCACAGCTTTTTCATCAAGGAACTGCGCCGCGGCTCCGAAACCTTCATCTAACCAACCACGACCAATCCCGCTCAAGGAGTTTCATCGATGCCTCTCTCTGCCGCAGAACTGAATCAACATAAACAAGCTCCCCACGTCGAAGGCGTCTTGCCCGTCATTCTTCATCGCTGGAGTCCCCGCTCCTTCGCGGATAAAGCCGTTTCCGCAGCTGATCTGGAGAAAGTCTTCGAGGCTGCGCGGTGGGCTGCGTCCTCCTTCAATGAGCAGCCATGGCGCTATTTCGTGGGCATCAAAGGCGACCCGACTTACGAGAAGATCTATTCGACCTTGGTCAACTTCAACCAGTATTGGGCCAAAGCGGCGCCAGTGCTGATTCTGGGTGTAGCCTCGACAAAATTCGCCCATAACGGAGAGAAGAATTCACATTGCCTTTACGATCTCGGAGCGGCTTCGTCTTATCTGACTCTGCAGGCTGCCGCACTCGGTCTTTCCACGCATTCGATGGCAGGCTTCGATCAAGCCGGTGTGCTGGCCGCGTTCGAAGTTCCTTCTGATTTTGTCGCTGGCGCAGTGATCGCTCTTGGGTATCAGGGAGAGCCAGCAGAACTAGGCCAGGAACACATGATTGCCATGGAGGAGGCTCCGCGTCAACGCAAGCCATTGAGTGAGTTCGTATTTTCTTCCTGGGGCGTTCCCGCGAAGCTGTAGCTGGCGCAACTCCCGCGGCGGGTGCCTTCGACTCACCGGCGTTTCGCTGCTTCCTCCTGTCCGGTTAGAGTGGAAGATGGAGTTCGAATGCCCCGAACCGCAGGTAAGGCCCCCATTCCTCGAAGACCGGCAAGCCGTCCGAAGCCCACGCAGCGTCGGAAGCCGCCGTGGAACAGATTCACTTTCGTTCGCTTGTTCCTTGTGTTCGCCGCGTGCGTTTTCGCGCTGATGGTGTGGGCGATCATTGCGCGTCACACGGCCCCCATGGGCAATACGAACCATCAGACCCTCGATGCGATCATCATCCTCGGAACTCCCGCAGACAGTGACGGCAACCCAACGCCTGAACTGCTCGATCGTGTTACTGAGGGTGTCCGCGAATACGAGCGAGGTATCGCGCCGCATCTGATCGTTACTGGAGCGGCAGCCCATAACCGCTTTGTCGAGGCAGACGTCATGGCTCGCTTAGCCGAAGCGCAGGGCGTGCCGGTCTCGGTCATCGTTGAGGAGCCTCAAGCGCTCGATACGATTCAGAATGCTTGTTTCTCCGGGAGGATCATGGCGAAACACGGCTGGCATTCAGCAGAAGTGATTACCAGCCCGCCGCATTTGCCGCGGGCCGCGATGATCTTTTCCCGTCTCGCATCTGAAAAATTGGACTGGCGAATGCATGCTGCTCCGGACAATCTCACCCCCGGATACTACAAAAACGCAGCCGAGATCGTAGAGACGTTGAAGACCGCGAGATATCTGCTCTGGTCCCGATGGGCAGAGTCCTGTGCTGCATAGTGTTCACCGTGAGCGGATGATTTTCAAGCGTGGAAAATAAAAACGCGAATATCAGGGAACTATCCGGAATACAAGTTTGCGAGTCTAAGGAAATACCTTTGCTGCATAGGTTTGTTGCACCCCGCCCCAGCCATTTACCATTCAGGAGTGATGCCCCTTTTGAACCGAGCCACTCGTACTATGATCGTCGCCGCCACTGCGGCTGTATTTGCCGCGGCCCTGCAGGCTCAAACTACTCCTCAGTCCTCTTCTTCTTCGCAGGCTCCACAACCCCAAAGCCAGTCTCAGTCTCAATCGCAGCAGCCCGCGACAAACGCGAACGGGACTTATATCGCGATCGATCCACTGGCTGGTGTCCGGTATGACAACCGTTGGGATGTTTCGATAGGGCTGGCTTCCGGCCATATTCATGCTGGACCTAACTTGCGCGAGGGAGCTGATCTTGGGGGTCTGGATCTTTCCGGTTCTTATTGGCTGACCAAGCGTTGGGGTCTGGAAGGAAGTGGCCGCGCATACCTCGGCACGAGTGGCACTACGCCAGCCGCAGCGGGCCCACCCTACAACGAGAGCGGCGTCTTCGTGGCGCAGTACATGTTCCTCGCAGGTCCTGAATATCTTGGTCCGCACAACAAACATGCAGCGGTTATCTTCCATGCACTTTTTGGTGGCGCGTATGGCCAGTTCAACAAGGAAATTGGTCGCGGCGGATCGACAACCGGCCCGACCGGTGTTGCGGGCTTCTACGATAACCAGGTTGCGCTGGGTGGGGCCATCGGCGGACATATCGACCTGAACCGTTCGGCTCACTGGGTTTTCCGGATTACGCCCGACGCGCTGCTCACTGGCTATGACGGAACCAGCCAGTATCCGCATACGCAGTGGAACTTTGGCATATCGGCAGGCGTGCAATACAAGTTCAAGCCGAAGCGCTAGACGGCGAGTTCCAAAGGCCTGTTAGACCGCTCTAGTTTCGGACAAGCGGCGTGAGATATTCCGGTCCAACCGGATCGATCACGCATTCGGCGATGATCCGGTCAATCTCTTTCATTGCCGCGTCATCCAGCTTCCAGCCGACAACACCTTCAACTGCTTCCAGTTGGTCCGGCCGCTTCGCTCCCCAGAGCGCCACGCTGACTCCGGGCCTGTCCAATACCCACCGCGCTGCAAGTTCCAGGACAGTTTTGCCGTATCGATCCCTGGCCAGGGCTGAAAGTTTGTCGACGGCGTTCAGATACTGCGTAAAGCGCGGTTCGCGAAACTTGGGATCAGCGGTCCGGATGTCGCCGTCGGGGAACGTCATGCCCTGCGTGAGACGGCCGCCCAGCAGGCTGCGGCATAGCGAGCTATACGTCAGAATGGCAACTTGATTGGCTTCACACCAGGGAAGAACCTCGTCATCAATCTCTCGCTCAAACATGTTGTATGGCGGCTGGTTTGACGCGAGAGGCGCGACGGCTCGAAAAGCGTTCATCTGCGCCACGCTGAAATTGCTTACGCCAAGTGCGCCAACTTTTCCCTCTCGCAGAAATTCGGCCATCAACTCTGCCGTTTCTTCGACCGGCACGAGCGTATCAGGCCAGTGCACCTGGTAGAGATCGATATGGTCCGTACCTAGTCGTCGCAGACTGGCTTCCAGCTCGCTTCGCAGTCGCGCCGGGGTTGAATCGGCAAAGACGCCCGGCCTTCCGGGCACGGCCCAATTCAATCCCGCTTTGGTCGCGATATAAAAGGCGTCGCGCTTGCCATGTTCGCGCACCGCTCTGCCAATCAGTTCTTCTGCCCGTCCATGACCGTAGATTGGCGCGGTGTCGATGAGGTTGATGCCACGATTCACGGCGTCGAGAATTGTTGAAATGCCATCCTTGTCTGGGACCGAGCCCCAGTCCAGACCTCCGATCGCCCACGTGCCAAGTCCGATGCGTGAGACTCTCTTGCCCGCGATCGCGATGAATTCCATCGGCGCAAGCATATCGCAGTTGACCCCTGGAGCGCAGCCGGTTGACTCCGATTGGAAAAACTCGCTCGCATACAATCAAATAGTTACGAGAGCCGTTCGATGGTTGAAGAGACGGATATCCGTCCAGGCAATCTTTTTAAGCGAATTGAATTGGAACAAAATTTGACCAAGAGGAAGAAATGCAATCCAGGTCGATACTTCAGATCGTCTCCGGCTTCAAACCGAGCGTGGATGGAATGGGGGATTTTGCCCGGCGCCTCGGAGACGCGCTCTGGCAAAGCAGCCAGATTCGCAGCCATTTTCTGGTTTATCGGACTCCGGATGCTCCCTTCGACGCTAGTGAGATTGTTCCGAATACACTCAGCTACGCGGCAGAGCCATCACCTCCGGCATTTATCGAGGAGGTTGACCGGTTGCAGCAGGGCCATCGATTTGACTGTGTTCTCTTCCATTACGGACCTTACGGTTACTCTCGCACCGGCGAGCCGATGGATCTTGTTCATGAAATCCAGGATCTCGCGGAAGATACGCGAATACTGGTTTTCTTTCATGAACTTTATGCTTCGGGGATGCCCTGGAAACGGGCTTTCTGGACGAACCGCGAACAACGAGAGAGCGTCGCCAGGCTGCTGAAACTCGCTGAAGCATCCTTCACATCCAACGGAAAGTACATGCAGCGGCTCAAGCGCCTGGGAGTATCCAATGGCCACTTGACGAAGATTCCGATCTTTTCAAACATTGGAGAACCGCAGCGTCTTCGCGCGCTTAGCCAAAGATCAAGGCAACTCGTGATTTTTGGACAACTCGTCACCCGATTAAGACTTTATCGAGAACATCGGCAAGCCCTTGAGAACATCTGCCGAAAGCTCCGAATTCAAAAGGTAGTCGATGTCGGATCGGGTCGAAGCAGGCACACCCCTGATTCCCTCGCGGGAGCAAAAGTTCGCAGTACGGGTTGGATGGACGAGCATCAATTGAGCGATCTGATGGCCGACAGCGTTGCGGGAGTGGTCGGTTATTGGCCGGATGTCTGGGAGAAGTCGGGAGTGATCGCCGCCTACCAGGCTCACGCGCTGCTCCCGATCCTGGTGGAATTGGAACCTAGAAACATCCCGGCTCCAACCTACCTTCCGTATATCCTTGCCGATGATATCTCTGGGCTGGCGACCGTCAATGGAATGGTTTCTGACGCCAGCATGCAGCAAATCGCGGATGCGGCTCACAACTACTACATGATTCACCAATCAGTGCATCGCTGCGCCGAGGTGATCGCCAAAAGCGTGACCAGGCGAGATTAATCTGGTGACTTGACGCCGGCTCCTAGATAAGCTCGTATCCCGCGAACCAGTAGCCGATTTCAAAAGCCGCTGTGTCCGGTGCATCCGAGCCGTGAATTGCGTTTTCTTCGATCGAGCCGGCGAACTTCTTGCGGATCGTTCCTTCGTCTGCGTTTGCCGGATTGGTCGCGCCCATCAGTTTGCGCAAATCCGCAATGGCGTTTTCCTTTTCGAGCACGAGCAGAACGATCGGCCCTGAGGACATGAAGGTGGTCAGGGAGTCAAAGAAAGGGCGGGCGCTGTGGACTGCGTAGAATCCCTCGGCCTGGGGCTTCGATATCGATTGCTTCTTGATCGAAATAATCTGGAATCCGGCCTTTTCAATTTCTGCCAGAATGGCCGCTGTATATCCCTTGCGAACCGCGTCCGGCTTGATGATGCTGAAGGTGCGTTGTGACAATGGACTTGCTCCTTGCGTCGAATTACGTTTCATTCCTATTGTAATTGCCGCTTTTCACGGGTGTTTGCGGATAGCGGCGTCTGGTAGAGTCTTGATCATGTTTCGAAATCTGGTGTGCCCCTGCTCGAAGCCTCGCTCGTATTCCCCCTCGAGCCTTAGCTCTAGTCGTTTCCATTCGCGTCGTTCGATAGCGTTCTGGCTGGCGCTGCCCCTTGCTTTAGTGACCGGTTTGACGGCTGCTGCACCAGTATTTGGCCAGCAGATTCCCGTCCCGACTTCGGCTTCCGCACCGGCACCTGAGCTGAAAGTATTTGATCCGTCTCTGATCGATGCTACTGTCGATCCTTGCGACAATTTCTATCAGTTTTCCTGCAAAGGATGGTTCAAGCGCAATCCTTTGCCCGCCGATCAAACGTCATACGGACGTTTTACCGAACTTTATGAATTGAATCGACTTCATCTAAAGCAGATCCTCGAAGAAGCCTCCGCTCCCAATAGCAACCGATCGCCAAATGAACAGAAGATTGGCGACGAATACGCAAGCTGTATGGATGTTGCCGCGATCAATCAGAAGGGGATTGCACCGCTCCAGCCGGAACTGGACCGCATCGCGGCGGTGAAGACAAAACAGGAGCTGCCCGCGCTGGTGGCGCATCTGCAGACGATCGGTGTCAATGCCTTCTTTGAGATGGGAGCGGCTCAGGATTTCGCTGATTCCGCCTCAGTGATTGAAACCTACAACGCAGGCGGGCTGGGCTTACCGGAGCGCGATTACTACACCCGCACCGACGCCAAATCTGTGGAACAGCGTCAGCAATACCTCGCCCACATCGGCAAGATTCTTCAACTCTCGGGAGAATCCGAGGCCCAGGCAGCCAAAGACGCACGGACTGTCCTTGAGATTGAAACCCGGCTTGCGCAAGCCTCGCTCACGGTTACCGAGCAGCGTGATCCCCAGAATCTGAACCACCCGACAGATGTGGCGACGCTGACGAAAGATCTTCCCAATTTCTCGTTGACTGCTTACATTGCTGCCGATCGCGCTCCTGCTTCGGGAAAAGCCAACGATACGGAACCGAAGTTCTTCGCCGCATTCAACAGTCTTGTCGCGGAGAGCTCTCTTGACCAGATCAAAGTGTATTTGCGCTGGCATCTGCTGCATGCGTTTGCGGGAACCAGTCTGCCCCAAGCCTTCGATCAGGAGAACTGGAACTTCTATTCGCACATTTTGAACGGTGCCGAGAAAGAGCAGGAACGATGGAAACGCTGCACGAGCCGGGTCGATTTTGAACTTGGCGAAGCACTTGGGCAGGTCTATGTGGCCCGCTATTTCCCTCCCGAAGAGAAACAGCGCACGCTGGCCATGACTCTCGCGATTGAGCAGGCCATGGACAAGGATATTGACTCTCTCGACTGGATGAGCGCAGAGACCAAAGTTCGCGCTAAGGAAAAGCTGCACGGGGTGATGAACAAGATTGGCTATCCGGATAAATGGCGGGACTATTCGACTCTGACCATTGTTCGCGGCGATGCGCTGGGCAACCTGATTCGCGTGCGAGAGTTTAATCATGCACGCGACATGGCTAAGATCGGAAAGCCGGTTGATAAAGGTGAGTGGGAGATGACTCCGCCGACGGTCAATGCGTATTACGACCCGCAGCAGAACAATGTGAATTTTCCCGCGGGCTATCTGCAACCTCCGTTTTTCAGCGGTAAAGAGGATGACGCTGCGAACTATGGCGATATGGGCTCAACTGTGGGGCACGAGTTGACTCACGGATTCGACGACGAGGGCCGCCAGTTCGATGCGACCGGCAATTTGAAGAACTGGTGGACTCAAGATGACGAACTCAAGTTCACGGACCGCGCCGATTGCATGGTCAAGCAATATGACGCCATCGAGTCTGTTCCCGGCGTACATCTGAACGGCAAGCTTACCGAAGGGGAAAATCTCGCGGATCTGGGTGGTCTCTGGCTGGCGTGGCTGGCATGGCTCGACAAGGCTCATACGGCGCATTTGGATTTGGCAGCGAAGACGGACGGCTACACGCCGGAGCAGCGATTCTGGATCGCCTACGCTCAGCAGTGGTGCACGCAGACTCGTCAGGAAAGCCTGCGCTCGCGTGCCTTGACTGATCCGCATGCGCCTGATGAGTACCGGACGAATGCGATTCTGCAGGATCTGCCGGAGTTTGCGAAGAGCTTCTCCTGCAAGGCTCCGGCGAAGATGGTTAGCCCCAAGCCGTGTCGGGTTTGGTGATCGCACGCTGCTGATAAAGATAAGGCCTGCCGATTTGGCAGACCTTAATCGCTAATGAAGTGATTGGAGGCTACGCTCTGCCGATCACTTCTGCGAGCTTTGCACCAATGTCGGCAGGTGAAACAACCACATGAATGCCAGCATCCGTCATGGCCTTCATCTTTTCGGCAGCGGTGCCCTGGCCGCCGGAGATGATTGCGCCGGCGTGGCCCATGCGGCGCCCCGGAGGTGCGGTTTGTCCGGCGATGAAGCCGACGACTGGCTTCTTCACATGCTGCTTTACGAAGGCTGCGGCGGCTTCTTCGGCTGCTCCGCCGATTTCGCCGATCATGATGATGGCTTCGGTATCCGGATCGTCATTCAGCAGGCGGAGCGCGTCGATGTGCGTGGTGCCGATGATCGGGTCGCCGCCGATGCCGATGGCCGTCGACTGGCCGATGCCGCGCTGGGTGAGCTGATGGACGGCTTCATAAGTCAGCGTGCCAGATTTGGAAACAATGCCAATCGAGCCCTCGAGATGGATTCGGGCGGGCATGATGCCAATCTTCGCTTTGCCGGGAGAGATGACTCCGGGGCAGTTGGGACCGATGAGGCGCGAAGAAGAATTCTTGATCTTGGCCCAGACCTTCACCATGTCGAGCGTCGGAATGCCCTCGGTGATGGCAACGATCAGCGGAATGCTGGCGTCTTCGGCTTCGAGGATGGCATCGGCTGCAAACGGCGGTGGCACGAAGATCACAGTCGCGTTCGCGCCGGTCTTTTCGACGGCTTCAGCAACGGTATTGAAGACCGGCCAACCCTCGTGAGTCGTCCCACCTTTGCCGGGGGTCACACCGCCAACGACAACTGTGCCGTATTCCGCAGCGCCTTTAGCGTGAAAAGTGCCTTCTTTGCCCGTGATCCCCTGAACGAGTAAGCGCGTATTCTTGTCGACTAAAACAGCCATTTATGCCCCTACCTTTGCTGCGGCGACGACGAGATCCGCTGCTTCTTTCATCGTTGCGCCTACCTGGAAATTCAGGCCTGAGTCTTTCAGAATCTGGCGGCCTTCTTCGACGTTGGTGCCTTCTAGGCGAAGGATGATCGGAATCTTCACGTCCAGCTTTCTGGCTGCTGCGACGACGCCGTTGGCGAGTTTGTCGACGCGCAGAATTCCGCCGAAGATGTTGATGAAGATGGCTTTCACATTGTTGTCGGAGAGGAGGATTTCGAAGGCGTGCTCGATCTGCTCCTGGGTTGCGCCGCCACCTACATCGAGGAAGTTTGCGGGGCTGCCGCCGGCGTACTGGATGATGTCCATGGTGGCCATCGCGAGGCCTGCGCCGTTGACCATGCAGGCGATGGAGCCGTCGAGCTTGATGTAGTTCAGCGAATACTTGCTGGCTTCGACTTCGAGGGGATCTTCCTCGGCTACGTCGC
>Ga0302326_10033339_pt1 | contig 10234 bp, 9 predicted proteins | sample Palsa_T0_3_FD_202264 | JGI IMG/M metagenome (GOLD analysis project Ga0302326, IMG submission 202264) | Peat permafrost microbial communities from Stordalen Mire near Abisko, Sweden - Palsa_T0_3 | ecosystem: Environmental > Terrestrial > Soil > Palsa > Peat permafrost | place: Sweden: Abisko... | reverse complement strand
TTTGTCGAGCCAATTACGGTAGCGTTGAAATGTCCACATGCCGTGCTCCGCGCCAGTTTCGACCGAGTTGACGATTTTGAAAAAGTCGCGGTTGCGAATGAAATTCTTGATCGGGTGCGTGGACATGAGCACCTCCAACTCAGGAACGCAAATGTTCAGTCCGGGCCGGAAGGTCAATCGCTGCGAGATGACGCCGATGAGACAATCGGCCAATTGCGCGGCGACGTTGTTCTGAATTTCCGCCGGGAAAGCGCCCACCACGCGTTGTAGAGCCTCGGCGCAATTGGAGGAATGGACCGTGGCCAAAACCAGGTGGCCGGTCTCGGCCGCGCTGAGTGTCAAGCGCATGGTTTCCGGCTCGCGCATTTCCCCCACCATCAAAACGTCCGGGTCCTCGCGGAGACTGTCCAGCAGCGCTTGCTCGAAGCTCGGCGTGTCGCGTCCAACCTCTCGTTGACGAATGAACGAACGCTTGGGACGAAACGTGAACTCAATCGGGTTCTCGATGGTGACGATGTGCCGGGCATCGCTCAGGTTGATGGTCTGAATCAGAGCCGCCAGCGTGGTCGATTTCCCGCAGCCGGTCGGTCCGCTGATAAGCACCAAACCGTGCGCGTGCTGAATCAGACTCTTAAGGTCCGGATGCAGGTTCAGCGCTTCCAATGTCGGCTGCATGGCGGGCAGCAATCGAATGGCAAAGCCGATGCCGCGCGAGGTGTGAAATACATTCAGCCGGCAACGCAGCCCTTCCACTGTGCGGGAGAGATCAAAGGATCGGCGCGCTTCAAAATGCGGCCAATCTTCGGCGCCAATAACCTCACGCGCCCACTCCGCCGTGAGCGCGGGCGCCACTGGTTCGCCGACGGATCGCAATTGGCTGCGCACCCGCAGCACTGCGGCCAGTCCGGGTTCGAGATGGAGGTCGCTCGCCCCCTCGGTCTTGGCCATGGCAATAAGGGCGCGCAGACTCATGATAGGCCCAATTCCTTGTGGCCCCAGCGCAACATCCGCTCCGTTGTTTCCCAACCGATGCAGCCATCGGTGATGGAGAGGCCGTAACGAATTTCCGCCGGGTTTTTGGGAAACGGTTGCGCGCCTTCTTCCAAATAACTTTCGACCATCAGCCCGATCAACGAGCGCGTCCCTTTGATCCGCTGGCCGACCACCGCCTGCCAAACATCTTCTTGACGCGCCGGTTGCTTGCCGGAATTCGCATGGCTGCAATCCACCATCAACACCCGGGGCAATCCTTGTTCGCCCAGCTTCGCTTCGGCTTCGCTGATGCTGGCGGCGTCGTAATTGGTGCGCAGACGTCCTCCGCGCAGCACGACGTGGCCGACTTCGTTCCCCGTCGTGCGAAAAATACTGGTCACTCCATCCTGGTCAATCCCGATAAAACTGTGTGGATGCTTGGCGGCGGCCATGGCATCAATGGCTATTTGGATCCCGCCGTCGGTGGCGTTCTTAAAGCCGACCGGCATGGAAAGCCCGCTGGCCATTTCGCGATGCGTCTGGGATTCGGTCGTGCGCGCGCCAATGGCGGCCCAACTCACCAGATCAGCAATATATTGCGGGACGATAGGGTCCAGAAATTCAGTCGCCGCCGGCAAGCCCATTGACGTAATATCCAGCAAAAGGCTGCGGGCTGTTTTCAGGCCCGTTTCGATGTCGTGCGAATTATCCAGGTGCGGATCGTTGATGAGGCCTTTCCAACCGATGGTGGTGCGGGGTTTTTCGAAATAGACCCGCATGACAATCTCCATGCGATCGCCCATCTCAAGGCGCAGTTTGTTTAACCGCTCCGCGTAATCCAACGCGCCTTTGACATCGTGAATCGAGCAAGGCCCGACCACCACCAGCAGGCGCGCATCCTTTTGCCCAAGAATATTCCCGATGGCCTCGCGGCCGCGCACGACCGTGGCCAGGCTGGCGGTCGATGCGGGCAGCGCATCCTTCAAGGCGCGCGGCGTCGCAAGCCTGACCACCTGCTTAACACGTAAATCCTGAGTCCGTAACATCAGGCTGTCATTATACTCCGGCCTGTCTGCAAAAAAAGAACGAAAGATGGGATGGCCACGTTGAGCGCACGGCGCTTTTGGCTGGGTCTTTCTTAATCCAAATCTTAGGGCTGAGCTCAATGGTTCAAACTTCAAGATTGCAACCCCGGAAACCGCGAACAGTTGCGGGGCCCATTGGACAAAATCGAGTTAGGACTCGACGGAGTCTCTCCCTACCGGCTAATTTCAAAATTCATGAAGAAATTACAGGTTGGCATCGTTGGTTACGGATGGGTTGCGAGCGCGCATATCGCCGCCATTAATGCAGGCCCTCATGCGGAGGTCACCGCGGTTTACTCTTCCCGCAGCTTGCACGCCGAGGCGCTCAGCGCCAAACACGGCAGCCGGATTTGCACCTACACCGATTACCAGACGATGCTCGGCCAGCCCGGCCTGGATGTCGTTTCCATTTGCAGTTATCCGTATCAACATCGGGAACATGCGGTGGCCGCAGCCCGAGCCGGCAAGCATTTAATTTTGGAGAAACCGTTGGCCTTGTCATGGCAGGATTGCCAGGCCATGGCAGCGGCGGTCAAGAAGGCTGGGGTCAAGACTTGCGTTTGTTTCGAGTGCCGTTATTCCAGCCAATTTCTGGCCACCAAAGCCGTCCTGGACGAAGGCTTGCTGGGGGATTTGCATTATGGGGAAGTCGATTATTACCACGGCATAGGGCCTTGGTACGGGCAATTCCGTTGGAACACGCGCAAGGACGCCGGCGGCAGCGCATTATTGACAGCCGGTTGCCACGCGCTCGACGCTTTGCTGCTTTGCATGGGAACGGATGTCGCGGAGGTGACAAGCTACGACACCAAATCCAAGAGTGCGATTTTCAAACCTTACGAATACAAAACTTCCAGCGTGACGCTGCTCAAATTCAAGAGCGGGCGCATCGGCAAATGCGCGGCCATCGTCGATTGCCTTCAGCCCTATTATTTTCATACCCACCTCGTCGGCAGCGAAGGCAGCCTGCTGGACAACAAGTTTCATTCCGCCAAACTCCACACCAACCGCCACGCCTGGAGCACGCTGGCCATGAAAATGCTTGATTCAGGCGACGTCGCGGACCATCCCTATCAAACGCAATTCGACAAATTCTTTGAATCGATTTCCGCCGGCGTCGAGATGCCTTTGACCAGCCTGGCGGACGCCCTGAAAACGCACCAAGTCATGTTTGCGGCGGATAAATCGGCTGCGACAGGGAAGGCGGTGAGGCTCTAAGCAAAGCCCAACTGCGTCACAAGCCAGCGATTTTGTGTGCTCTAATTTACCTAATCAGGACGATTCTCTCGATCTACTAAACGCGACCAAGGCCAAGCAGCATGGATTTCGCGAACCGCAATCTCCACCGAATCAAAGAAGCTGCCGTCGGTCCCTTGTGCAATCCAACAATTCTCAAACTCAGCATCGCTAAAATAGTAACCGCCATAGCAATACAAACCGTCGTGGCGCGCGATCAAATACACACGCTCCTTCCGGTCAGGACTAGTCCATCGGTAGACTGCTCGTCCCGATACGCAACTGGGCCAGGAGTCGGGGTTCCGCTTTGAAGGATTCACAACCGTAACTTGTAACAAATTTAGATTTCGGTCAATTGGTCCTCATTCCAAAAACCTGAAGTAAATGCACTTCAAATATTCGGCTTCGGCGAACGTCGCCGGATGATCGGCCGCGTGTCCGGTTGTCTTCAACTCAACAAAACGACGGCCGCTCTTTTGCGCAGCATCTCGCGCTAATTGGAAGAATTCCGTTGAGGAAACATGCGCCGAGCAGGAGGACGCTACCAGGATGCCGTCTTTGTTCAACCGGGCGAGAGTGGCTTCCATGAGCTTGGCGTAAGCGCCGATGGCGTCGGCGCGCTCGGACTCTTTCCTGGCCATGGAAGGAGGATCCAGCACGATCAAATCGAACCGGAGCGAGGGCGCTTCGCGAAGCCAGTTGAACACGTCGGCCTGGATGGTTTCGTGGCGGCAGCGTGCGACGCCGGGCTGCTCGGCATTCAGGGCAAAATTTCTTCGGGCTCCGGCCAGGGCGTGCTCACTTATGTCAACACTATCTACGGAACCCGCGCCGCCCGCCGCGGCGTAAACCGAAAACCCACCTGTATAACTGAATAAATTCAACACTTGACGACCCTCCGCCAAGGTCCTGACTTCGCGGCGGTTTTCCCTTTGATCGAGGAAGAATCCGGTTTTCTGCCCGCGCACGACGTCCACCTCGAACCGCAGGCCGTTTTCCAGAAATTCGAGCGAGGGTGCCAGCGGTTCACCGCAAAGTATGTCACCTTCCGAGGCGTTGAACTCCTCTCGGGCGAAATCCTGGATATTCCGGCTCATGCGCAAAACAAGGCGGTCTTCACCGGCCAGCAAGGGCGCAAGTTCGCTCAAGCGCGGCAGCCACGCCGCAGTATAGATTTTCACCACGCGCGTATCCCCGTAACGATCCAGCACCAAGCCGGGCCAGCCATCACTTTCGCCATTGAGGCACCGATAGCCCGTAGTCCGACTGTCAATCACAACTTCCCGCCGCCGCAGTGCTTCCGCGAAGCGCCGTTCCCAAAATGAAGAGTCGATGGTTTGCGGCTTGCCTGCATGCAAGATACGCACACGGATGGGCGAGTCAGGGTCGAATAGACCCACAGCCAGGAATTTGTCCTTGCGGTCAAAGATGACCGCTAATTCGCCTGTTTGCCCCGGGCGATTCTGTTCCCGCACGCTTTGGGCGAACACCCACGGATGTCCCCCACGCACGATGGTCTCCGCCGCCGCTGTCACCCGGAGGCGCAAGCTGGGTTGGCGGGCTGATTTGAGTAATGGCTGCTGCACTGCCCTAGTTTGCCCATAGAATGGGGATTAAAGGAGCAGAAAAATTGTCCCAACCCTACACCCGGTTGATCTCGTGGCGGATGTCGCGGGCCTCGCACAGATAGACCACTTCTTCGGCAATGTTGGCGGCGTGGTCGGCCACCCGCTCCAGGCTCTTGGCCACGGTCATCAAATTCAGGCAGCGGCTGATGGTGGAAGGATTTTCCACCATGTAGCTGGAAAGCTCGCGGTACATCTGGCGGTTAAGCGCATCGACTTCTTTGTCGCGCGGGATAATGGCCCGGGCCTTTTCCGGCTCCTTACGCACAAAACAATCCAGCGATTCTTTGAGCAACTCGAGCGCAATGCCGGCCATGCGCGGGATGTCCATGAAGGGCTTGAGCTGCGGTTCCTGGTTCAATTCAACCGCGCGGCGGGCGATGGTCGTGGCCTCATCGCCGACTCGTTCGAGATTTCGCGAAATTTTCATGGCCACGGTGATCAGGCGCAAATCCGAAGCCAGCGGGGCTTTGGCCAGAAGGTTGATGGCCAGGTCATCGATCTCCACTTCCAATTGGTCCATGAGGTCGTCGTTTTGCTGAACCTGAAGAGCGAGATCGTCATTGCGCTCGACCACCGATTGGACGGCCTGGCCGACGGCGCTCTCGGCATAGCTGCCCATGGTCAGGAGCTTTTCCTTAAAATTGGCCAATTCCTCGTCAAAATAAGTCTGCATATAAAAACATCATCCCTTTATTATTTGTCCGGAGCTGGGTTTGAGCCGCGGGTGATAAAGCGCACACCGACGTTGAACGCCAGCGCGAAGAGTATTAAGACCAAAGCGCCTGCCCAGGCCTGCCGGTGCCAATCGTCATAGGGCGCGATGGCAAAAGTGTAAATTTGGCGGGGCAGCGACGCGATCGGTTCGGAAAGGTTGCGGCTCCAAAACTGATTGCCAGACGCGGTAAAGAGAAGGGGCGCCGTTTCGCCCGCGATGCGCGAGCACGCCAAAAGAATTCCGGTGATGATGCCTTTGCCGGCCGTTTTAAGGACGATATGCAAAATGCTTTTCCATTTCGGAATGCCCAGGGCCAGCGCTGCTTCGCGGTAACTGTTAGGCACCATCGCCAGCATCTCTTCGGTGGTGCGCAGGATCAGTGGAATCATGATTAACCCCAAGGCCAGACCACCCGCGTAGGCCGAAGCGCCTTTCATCGGCACGACCACCAGCGCATAAACGACAATCCCCCATACTATCGAAGGTGTGCCGTTGAGAATATCGGCGGCGAATCGCACGCTCCAATTGAGACGCGGCGAACCGAATTCAGATAAGTATATTCCGCCCAGAACGCCAATCGGCACACCGATCAATACCGCCAGCACGACCAGAATGAAGCTGCCGACAATCGCGTTGGCCATGCCGCCGCCGGTTTCGCCGACCGGTTTGGGAAGATGCGTCAAAAAATTCCAATCCAGTGAACTCGCGCCCTGGCGCACCAGATGAAAAAGGATCAGCGCCAGCGGCAGAATGACAATAATCGCGCAGACAAAACAAATCGCCGAAGCAAGGGCGCTGACGGCTTTGCGGCGCATGGTTTGGCTTGAGTTCATGCGTGGAGAGTCTGCCTGGGCGCACTCACGGCGCCTACCAACAGGTGGGCCAGAATATTGGTCACAATCGTGACCAATAAGAGAACAAGGGCCAATTCAAAGAGCGCGCTGCGGTACAAATTATCCGCCGCCTCCGTAAATTCATTGGCGACGGCGCTGGCCAGCGTGTAACCAGGAGCAAAGAGCGAGGCGGAAATCTCGGGGCTGTTGCCGATCACCATAGTGACGGCCATCGTCTCGCCCAGAGCGCGGCCCAAGCCCAACATCGCTGCTCCAAAAATACCGCGCATTGAGCCGCGCAAAACCGCCAGCCAGGTCACTTCCCAGCGGGTTGCGCCCAGGGCAAAGGCCGCTTCCCTCTGGGAATCGGGCACGGCGCGAAGGACTTCGCGGGAAATCGAAGTGATGATCGGCACCATCATGACGGCCACAATCACGCCCGCGGAAAAAACGCTCGCGCCATAAATGTGCCCGCTAAAAATCGGCAGGAACCCGAACCATTTTTGCAGGAAGGTAAAAGGGTGGTCGCGCAGCCAGGGGACCAGCACAAAAATTCCCCAAAGCCCCAAAATAACACTAGGCACGGCCGCCAGCATTTCCAGGAGGGTGATGGCCGGTTGCCGCAGCCAGCGCGGCGCCAATTCTGTCAAGTAGATCGCGGTGGCCACACTCAAGGGCAACGCGATTAACAAACCCAGTGCTGAGGAAACAATCGTGCCAAAAATAAACGGCAGCGCGCCAAAGTCGCCATTGACGGGATCCCAATCCGAACGAACAAGGAACCGCCAGCCAAATTTGTGCAGCGCGAGCTGGGAACCTTGCGACAATTCCCACCCGACCAACAGCACCAACAGGAACACCACCATGGCCATGCACCACGACAGGAGGCGGAAGGAGGCATCGCCCGCTTTGGAGGGTGGCGCCAGGACAAATTTCATGGAGCTGGGGGCAGCGTTCATAATTCTGCGGGCGCTAATACCGGATGCTGTCGATCTCCGCCAGCACTCGTTGGCTCAGCGCGGGCGGCAACGGCGCATAATCCAATTGCGGAGCCATGCTTTCACCTTTATCGAGGGCCCACTTTAGGAACTCGACCAATTTCCGGCCTTTCTCCGGGTTAGGTTGTTGTTGATAGACCAGGAGCCAGGTCGCGCCCGAAATGGGATAGGCGTCAGGCCCAGGCAGGTTGACCATCGAAAACCGAAAATCGGCGGGCACGGTCGCCGATTCCAGAGCCGCGACAACGGATTCCACCGAGGGCGTGACGTAATTGCCGACCGCATTCTTGACGTTGGCGAAAGGGAGATGATTCTGCATCGCGTAAGCCAACTCCACGTATCCAATGGCCCCAGGCATCTGCTTGATCTGGCCCGTCACACCTTCATTGCCTTTGGCTCCGAGACCTGCGGGCCATCGGACGGCCATGCCTCGCCCGACTTTCTGCGCCCATTCCGGGCTGACGCTGCTGAGGTAATCCGCGAAAATGTATGTCGTGCCGCTCCCGTCGGCCCTATGCACGACCAGAATATCGGCGTCCGGCAGCGTCACGCCGGGGTTCAACTTGGTCAGGCGAGCATCGTTCCATTTGGCGATGTTGCCCAGGAAGATGCCGGCAATGGCCGGGCCATCCAGCCGCAAACAGGGAGCGCCAGGCAGATTATATGTGACAACATCGGCGCCCGCCACGGTCGGAACATGCAGAATCTTCCCTGGAGCCTCGGCCAGGCTCTGGTCGCTCATCGGGCCATCGGACGCGCCGAAATCGACCGTGCCCTCCAAGACTTGCTTCTGGCCGGCGCCCGACCCAATGGATTGGTAATTGAACCGGACCGATGGGTCGATCTTGCTATATTCATCGAACCACTTCGAGTAGATGGGATAAGGAAAAGTGGCGCCGGCCCCGTTGACGAGCAATTGCGCGCCGACGCGGCCCGGACCCATCAGGATCAACGCGGCCGCCAGCGCTACCAGCCTCACTAGCCATGGCAAGATAGGATTGCTCATTGAGGAATAAAACCTCCTACGAAGTTACTAACTTCTCAATGAGACAATGAAAGGGAAACTGGGTGACAATCATGTGACATTTCGCGGATTAGGTGCTTTTCCAGCTTCCAGGCACGATCAACCGACGCAGGAAGAACAATGCCGGGGCATTCGCTGTTACGGATTCTGCCGGTATTCGAAATCCGGCGGCGGGGAACCTTGGGCTGATTCCACAAAGGCGGTCAGCCTTTCGCGATACGGCGAGAGCACGCAAGCGGGATCCGTCACACTCGCGTCGCCTGCGAGCAACGCGGCCTGGCAACGGCACCCGCCGAAGTCCACTTCCCGAAATTCGCATTCCCGGCACGGCAGCGGCATCCAATCCGTCCCGCGAAAACGGTTGAACGCGGCGGATTCGTTCCAAATCCAGTCCAGCCCGTGCTCGCGGACGTTGTCAAATCGAAGTTCTTTGATTTCCCCGGCCGTTGGACAAGGCAGGACTTCCCCGATCGGATTGACCGTCATATAACGGCTGCCCCAACCATCCATGCACGGCTTGGGCCGGTCGCTGTAGTAATCGGGCGTGACGAACAAAATGCGCATTTGACCCAGCAATCGTTGGCGGTGCTGCGCCACCGTGCGGGCGGCGGCGGCCATCTGCGCGCGCGTGGGCAACAGCGCGCCGCGATTGCGAAAGGCCCAACCGTAGTATTGCGTGTTGGCCAGTTCCAATCGCTCGGCCTGCAAGGACTCCGCCATTTTGATGATCTCGGCCAACCGGTCTATGTTTTCCCGGTGCAAAACGACATTGACGGTCAATGGAAAGCCGGCCGCGCGCGCCATCCGGGCGGCGGCCAGTTTGAGGCGGTGCAAATTTGTGCCGGCAATTCGATTCGCGGTGGATTCCTGGTCGGATTGAAAACTGATCTGGATATTGTCCAGGCCCGCGTCCCTGAGCTGGCCGAGGCGGGACTCGGTCAGACCGGCGGCGCTGGTGATCAAATTGGTGTAAAGACCGGCCTCATGCGCCGTGGCGACTAATTCGGGCAAATCAGCGCGTTGCAAAGGTTCACCGCCGGAAAGGCCGGCGTGCAGGACGCCCATCTCCGCTGCTTCGCGGAAGACCCGCTGCCATTCAGTCGTCGTCAACTCCCGTCCGTCCGGGTAGCTGGTCGGATTGGAACAGTACGGGCAATGCAACGGACAGCGATAAGTCAATTCCGCCAGCAACAAGTAAGGCCGGTATTTCATGTCACCAAAATCTCTGGGTCATCCGAACTCTCCCTTGCATAGGTTCCATTACAGTTTATTCGCGCCTGGTGCAATTGCCAGTTTTGAATTGGAATGGTCGCCCCTAGGGCGCAAATCATCTCTTGGTAGGGTCGCCTCGCCGAGGCGACCACGGACGGCTCGGCGAGCCTCCGAATTGGGATCATCGTTAAAACCTGATTTGCATCCTCACCGCCCTATCTGGAAATCCTTCCAATCTTGCCATCCATTTGAAAATGAGCGAACAATGCGTGGTGGAAACGCTCACGATAGAACTGGATGATGAGGTCGCCTGCCGAGCGAAAGAATCTGCGCTTCGGCCGCAGTCTGTTAAAGCAAATGTTGAATGTTAAAGTACCCATAAGTACGGCCCCAATGTTATCCATTCCACCCATTAATGGGCCAAGCGAAGGTGCGGCCGCGGTGCCTATAAGCGAGCCAAAGCCGGGTTTTCTGCCAATGATGGGAAAACATCAGCAAAAAATTTTCTTTTTAACTCCCAGCAGCTACTTG
>Ga0302326_10033335_pt1 | contig 10235 bp, 9 predicted proteins | sample Palsa_T0_3_FD_202264 | JGI IMG/M metagenome (GOLD analysis project Ga0302326, IMG submission 202264) | Peat permafrost microbial communities from Stordalen Mire near Abisko, Sweden - Palsa_T0_3 | ecosystem: Environmental > Terrestrial > Soil > Palsa > Peat permafrost | place: Sweden: Abisko... | reverse complement strand
TCGGAACGCCCACGCCGACCTAGACCCGCCGGCCCGTAACACCAGCCTCGACCGCACCAGAGCCTCCCAGCCATCACGCCCCAAACCCTCCGGATAACACGTGATCGTGGCACCGTAACGGGTAGAGGCATCTTGTATGAATCCCCCAACCATCCGGCCAGGTCAGCGCGCCACCTCATTATCGAGGCCACATATCAGCTCTGACATCTCAGCTAACAGCATCGGCCGCTTCCGGCGCGTTGCGGGGAGCGGCCTACTGCGGCAACTCGACTCCCTGGGCAACCTACCGAGGCCCATCACGAGATAATCCGTGCCCTCGTCCCATATCCGCGCCGCAAGGGCAGCACGCCGAACTGCCATGACGCTACGACGTAGCTATGTGAACGTAGACCCCCAGCACGGGCGCGCCTGCGCGGGGAGTCACCCGCATCTACCCGATACGGTTGAGGTATCGGCACGGGTACGCCGTACGGGAGGGAATGATGTCACGCGCGAATAGCGTCGCAGCCCGGAAACGCCGTCGGCAGCGCGGCGCGATCCGGCTGACCGCATATCAGCCGGAATACGAGGAGCTGGCCCGTGCCTGGCTGACCTCCGACCAGGAGGACGGAGGCGGCGAGGGCTGGGACAAGTGGATCCACGGCGACTGGCAATACCGCTGGGTCGTGATGCGCGGCGATGTCCCCGTCGGGCTAGCCCAGGCCGCCATCCTCCCCCCGGAGGCCGTGCCTAAAGGCTCGCAGACGGCCGCGCCCGTATGCGAGATCGGCTATCTCACCGGGCCCGGTTACAGAGGCCAGCACATCGCCACGGATACGGTGGCCCTGCTACCGAGACAGCCCGAGCTGCGGCACGTTAAAACGTGGCTGGCCGCTGTGCGTACGGACAACCTGGCCTCGGTGAAGGTGCTGGAGCGTTCTGGCTTCCGCTACACCGGAGCAAGCCTCAAGCCTGGCTATATGGGCTACATCCGGCCCTAGGGGTGTGTACAGGTGGCGAACCCATATGAAAGCGATTTCGTGCCAGCGCCAGCATGCGGCTAAGTCTGATCGGGCTTTTCTTGTGGCATCAGTTCGCGCCAGTTCGGCACCTGCGTGTCCGCCCGCTCCTCCAGCAGCGCATACAGGTCGCGGCCGAGCGACGGGAGTCCGGGCAGGTTAAGTGCAGGCGTCAGCTCACCGCTTCCCTTTAGCGCCTCGTAAAGCAGCCACGCGCCGTGCAGATAGACGGGCGGGGCCGCGAACAGCGCCGTGGGCTCACCGCGGAGCACCAGCCCCTTCGGGCGCTTCTCCATGAGCAGATCAGTCGCGTGCAGCGTCGGGTGCGGCCCGGCGCTCGACACGTACCGGTATAGCCCGTCATAGAGCAAGCTCAGGCCCACCTGGGCGGCCCGCTGTTCGAGGGTGATGCGCCGTTCATCGCGCTGCCTGTCCCCGAGTTCGGCCGCGAGCTGCTTGCGGCCGACGGCAGTCTCCTCGCCTTCCGCGCGCTGCTCGGGCGTACGCGCGTCCACGGCGGCGTCATGCAGCGCGGGCGCATGTTTCCGGACCCGGTCCAGCAACAGGTCACGGGAGGCATGGCCGTCGTCCATCCAGAGTTGCCAGTTGCGGTCCGGGTCAAGTGCGAGCCAGCGCTGGCAAACGAGGAACTCAAGCATCGAGCGGAGCGGCCCGGTCGCTTCCAGCACCAGCCCGGCGTCGGCGAGCGTGTACACGGCCCGGAGGAAACGGCGCTGGCGGCCGACTAGGCCGATGATCGCCCGGCGGTGCGGCGGGAAGCGCCGCTTCCGCAGGAATCCCTCCCAGGTCGGGATCACGAAGCCCTCATAGGCACGGCTCGCGTCCAGGAGAGCCAGCCCGAGTGACCGGGCCTTCGCCTCTTCCTCGCTCAACTGCGGCATACGGCAGAGCCTACGGACCCGGCAGCCGACGCAGCGCTGTGCAGGGACGCTCTCCGGTCACTCGCGCAGCCGGGCATGCGATGCCTAGAGCCATCTTGAATGAATCCCCCCATCGGTTCGGCCAATCCAATGCGTCGCCTCGTGATCGAGGCCATTTACTCGCTTTGACATCCCTGCCATGCCAACCGTATCGGCCGTTAGGAGCGCGCGGCTGAAGTCCTACCGTTATGGATCCTGCGGACGCTGCCCTAGCGGTGGCAGCGTCCGCAGGTGCGTTCTCCCTCCCCCGAGATGCCAGCCGCGTACTCTCTGAGCGTGGCAGGCGATGAATCAGTCCTTGTGGTACCGCTACGGTCGAACGCCTACACGTTGCTCGCCGGCGCGCCCGTTGCGGCGATGCGAAGACGCCTTAAGTTCGCGAGCCTCTTTTTCGACAAGCTCTTCCTCGAAGCGGGCGTTTTCCGAATGGACGCCGGACCTAGCGGTTACTTCGACGTTTGGGAGCCGGCCAGGGATGGGACGCGATGGCAGACGGCCGCCCAGCGCAGGGCTGCCCAGACGTCGTCTTTCGGATTGGCGGTGGGTAGGGAGATCGTGCCAGGTACGCCACCGCCGACGATGTACACGGTCTTGGCGTCAGAAAGGTCTCGCTCATGGGTCGCGACCCTGGACCCGTTCGGGGATGAGCTCCCGGCGGGCTGCGACTGGGTCGAATGGGTGCGGTCTCCTCGACAATTGTCCAGCGAACTGGATCACACCGTGCGGGACTGGACGTGGGCCACGAGCATAACGCCGCGCTGGAGCGCGCCATACCCGAGCGTTTTCTCCGTGGTGCGATGATCAAGAACACCAATCATGATCTCGTGATTGCGACTGCCGGCCAGATCGCTGCCACGGTCGACACCTTCCATGCCCAGGTCGCCGCCCAACGGTTCAACGATGACGAGAGCTGGCGGCTGCGGGGATACGCAGTGCCAATCATCTTCCCGAATGTCGGCGACCTCCCGTGGGAGGCGATTGCCGATTTCCGCCGCGACCGTGGCATGGCCCGCTTTAGGGAAGTTCTACGGGAGGTCGAACAGCAGGCCACAGCAGAGGCCGCCGATGGTGACATCGAAGCAGCTGCCAACCGCGTATACCGCCAGCGCCTCGTCGAAGCCTCCGAGGGGATAGACACGCTGGGAACAATCAGTCACAAGACGCTGACCGGGTTCGTCATCGGCGGTGTGGTCGGCTTCGTAACCTCGGGGATCATTGGTCCGCTCGGCATCGTGGCCGGCGCAGCGATCGGCGTGGTCCCCGGCACTGTCCTCGACGTGCGCAACATGATCCGGCAACGTCGAGCACGAGGTTGGGTCTCCCTATCGAACTGGATCGACCAGTCAGTATGACTTGCGTCGATTCCTGGCCCCACCCGGACGCCGCTCCGCCGTGTCAGCCCCTACCGGTCCAACGTATGGCTCGAAGCGTCGTAGAGCGATCTTGGCCAAATCCCCCAACCGTCCGGCCACCAGCTCAGTGCGCCGTCTCGTGATCGAGGCCACGTTCCCGCTGTGATCCATTCGCTGCGAGCACGGCCGGCATGCGGCGGCGTTGGGGCTTGTGACCCACAGCCCCCCGCTCTACGGGGCCGGGGGCCCACGCACCCCATACCGGGCGCGGTTCCCTGGCCAGGAAACGGCAGCCCATCCGGAAGAGCGGTCTTTGGTAAATCCCGCGACCGCCAGGCCAAGTCAGCGCATCGTCTCATGATCGAGGCCACCTACTCGCCCTGACCCGAGAGTGAACAGCCCATTGCCCGGTATGCGGGGTTGCCGTAGGCGGGCAGGATGTCAGAGCTCATTGTTAAAGACGTCGCCTGCGCTTGACTCTGAGAAAGCGGAATCTCCCATCGGACATCCACTGGGTCAAGATGGCGGCAGTGGGTTGATCTACGCCGCGATCCAGTAGGGTTTGTTCATCTATTGAGTTATTGGCCAAGCTTCTCCGCTTTCGTTGTATAGCAACTTCCCTGGCCTGAATCATTTGCGCGGCCAGTTTCATATCATCGTTGGCCTTTCTTTGTTCAGCGATTCTCGCGGCAATACGGGCTACGCTGCCCAAGCTGGCGTCGATTAGTGTAGCTATGAAAAACAGGAAGGAGCCCAGGTTCGTCGATTCGTTTGCCGAATCCCATTCGTCCAGTGCCATAACGACAGCCTCGTGATTAAGATCGCTATTTCCACTTAGGTCCGATTCAAACCACGGTGTCCGCCGCGCGACCAGAGAGTTCTTTATCGCATTGACTTCTTCCCATCCTATATCTATAATTGGGCTTTGAAGCCGCGATTCACCAGGCGAAGAGGGTATGCTAAGCACAATGCGGAGCACCAGAGGCAGAACAGTTACATGAAAGGGAAAATCAGAGTCGAAGGAGTAAAGAATTTCGACGCCAAAACTGTCAAGGATTTCATCCACAGAAGCAAAATCATGCTCAAGCAAATAAATCGCGATCCAAGAAATCTCGCCCCTTTTTGCTCTCGCGAATTGGCTAAAACGCGCATATTGATGCTTTGCGTGCTCTTGCCAGTAGCCTCCGTTTTCGCTAGAAACGCTATATCCGCCCTGCGACGTAGCTAGCGACGAGCACCTTTCGGGATACAGCGCGATCGACAATGCTCTCATATCCGACGGGTTTTTGGTTAGCCGATCTTCTAGATGGTCGAAAAGGTACTTCATAATCAATGGCAGATTTTCTTGTGCTGCACACAGTAGGTAAGTAGCGCCGAGCATGTCGCCGTCAACTGGATCTCCTTCATGAGAACATGCGAAATCGATAACGTCAGTTGTAAGCGCGCGCAAGACATCTGGCCGTGGAACTATGTACGTCAACGATTGGGCGGCAAATGACAGCAACTTAACATGCAGAGCACTGTCTACGATAGTTTTACAATAGGATAGAAGAACCTCGATAAAGTCGTCCGCTCCGTCCTCGACAGCCTTGTTAAGGATTTGTAGAGCCAACTGTGCCACTACCTCCCAGCCCCCGGAACGCAGGCGATCCACGAGATAGTCGAATAGTCTGGCAGGGTCGGCATTTTCCCGAACGATCTGACTTGCGGCAAAGTATTCCAAGAAAGTTCGATGGGTAAAACCGTAAAGCTCAGACCCAACATCAGTTAGAACCCATGCGCGACCCTTGCAGAAATCTACAAACTCGACAGCAGCATTCTCAGCCTCTTCGTCGTTATCAAATCTCTTTTTAAGCAAGTAGTCTTTCATATAAGCGATCAGCAAGTGACGAGGCAGTCCCTGGCGGCTCAACTGTTGCGGGTAGAGCCAGAGTGCAAGAGACCTCATAGCCGCTTGGACGTGCGCGTCAAAAGACAGCTCTGGTTTAATACCGCGTTGCTTGTCCCAAGTATCGAAGAGTAGCAAAGCGCACTTTTCGTAGACATCTGGACGATTGCGTGGGATGTAATGCTCAGTGGCGTAAATGCCACACATGAGCGAAAGCATCAACGGGTTGACCCGCAAGTCGCGGACAAGCGCTGAATCGGTCATGAATGAGTGATGTAGCTCTTCTCTTCGCTTTACCGTTTCCGATTCATCTAGATTAAACCAGTTCTGGGAATATTGACTTACCTGAGAGGTAGAGAATTTGTGTAGCGCGACGCTTTCAAAGAGATCTGGATCCAAGGGGGCGTCTGTATATCCGACTTTGCGGGACGTAACGATCATCGGGCATGTTGGATAACGATGCGCGAAACCAGTTACTGCCTCCACGACCTGCCGTCTGAGAGCCGTATCAAGTAGTTCATCCAGGCCGTCAAAGATTACTAGTGCACGGCCATTCAACAATAGATACTCAAGCGCGCCTTCCGGAGCAGGAACTTCCAGTGGGGTGCGACATACTAGGTTTAGATACTCCGTCAGGGACATAGTACGCTTGGGCAATTCTGCGGCGTACTCGCGAAGTACAACTAGGAAAGGAACGGTCGTATTTGCCAGTCCCTTTCCCGAAGCGCAGTCGTAGGTAAGCTTAAGAGAAAGAGTAGATTTTCCGCCTCCTGGGTCGCCCAAGATGACGAGCCTTATCATCTTGTCGGCCAGAGTCGCTATGTCGAAGTTCTCATAGGGTGTTGTGTCAGGTCCGGCTCTGTTCTCGAGAAACTGCACAGCTGGTTGCACGTACAACTTATCGTACTCCACTCGGCGCACTGAGCCTGCGTGCGGAAGGCGCATTGTGCCGTAAAGATTACGCACTTGTGTATTCAGTTCATTTTCAAAGGTTTTGATAGCCGCGAGGCTAGATATTTTGCTGAGAATCTGAGAATTCCTGAGTGAAGAACTAGCGAAGCTTTCTTGTACTTTAAGCACCGAGGCCTTCGCTGCCGAAGAAAGAGGGCTCCCGTCGGAAAGTATGTCAGAGACGAGTCCATTAACAGTTACCGACAGCGCTGAAAAGATGATCTCCGTCGCTGCGTCGAGATCGGCATCTTGAATTCTAGTGTTAAGCCACAGCAGTGATTTTAGTTGTGCTTTCAAAATATTGCTCTGTTGGCTAGCTTTTCTTCCGCACTTGCCAAAAACGGTCTCCGTAGCTACAACAAGCGTGAAATTAATCATCTCAGGCGAGGCTAGGAAGCTAGCTAGCTCTTCCGCTTTTTCCGGATCTAGCGAGCTGTGAAATTTTTTAATAGTAGCCGTTACCGGATGCTTGCCTTGCTCTTGCGTGAATATCTTTTTTTCGGCACGAGCATTCAGATGCTGCCGAACGGGTCCCAGCGCTTTCAGAGCTGCGGAACCGGCAACTTTGAGTATTGTAGGTTCAAGGCCAGTGGTCATGGCGCGTCCCGACTTGATCGGTGGTTGATGGCGCGGAGTAATTCAATACTCATTATAAGCCCAAACATTAGTTGCAGCTGACACTCTAGCATATGCCGACATGCTGGCATAGTAAAGGTACGCTTTAGGCACGAAGGACTTGAGGCGATAGAGGCGCTCCAGCTCCTACACGCGGGGAGAAGACTGGGCGAAGCCTACAATTTCCTCCGATACGCCTCGTGATCGAGGCCACCTACCCACTCTGGCTTCCAACCGTAGCCGGGCCGCTCCACTAGGAAATGGCCCGGCTACGTCAATCTCAGCGTTAAGGTATGAGCTCTGCTCAGAGTTCGCGAGGCGCGGGCGATGACCCGGACGTCGGAAGTCAGGATCATCGTAATCTGCTGGTGGAAGCCACTACCAGGGCGATGCGGGAACTTAGGCCCCGGGCAGTTGTGGTAGAGAACGTAAGGGAATTCCTTACTCGGCAGGGGTGAACCGCAGCACCGGGCCGGGCAGCGTCGTGTTTGGTATCGCGGACGGCACCATCGGGGCTAGCCACTTCAATGCACTCGGCGCCCCTTACTGGCGTCCATGTTCCCCGCTGATCAGGGTCAGACGCTAACGAGCGCTTTACCTGATCGGCAAAGCGCCGCCATGTGCCGGGCGCGAACCGGAGGACAGGGCCGGTGCGGTCTTGGGTGTCTCTGATGAGTACCGCGCCGGGGGTGCTGGCCGCTTCGACGCAACCACCACCGTTGCCCGCGCTATAGCTGGCCTTACGCCAGTTCAGAGCGTCCATCGCTCGCCTGCTTTCCTCAGGAGTTCTTGAGTCTGTGCCCACGGTAGCGCCTCCGCGCGGAGCCAGTCGAACAAGCGGACAGCGCGCGCTACCAAGTCAGGGTCGGTATGCACCGTACCCTCAACAATCGATTCCGAATACGTGGCTACATCGGCCGCTCCCTGCGACGCGACGGCGAACGCGCCTCCGAGTGCGCCGGCTACCGGCGAGGTGTCCGGCAGGACTTGGAGCGTGACCGTCGGCCGCCCGCCCACGGACAGGAGGTGTTCGACCTGCTCGCCCATGGTGGCCGCGTCGCCCACCTCGCGGTACAGCACCGATTCAAGGATCACGGCGCGTAGCTCAGCATGCTCGAGCACGGACTGGCGTGCTAGCCGGTTCTTCAGGTTCGCTTCGGTGCAGGCACTCTCGGGCTTCCACGACAGCACCGAGTTCGCGTATGCCTTGGTCTGGATCAGGCCAGGTATCAGCAACGGCTCAAACCAGCGGATCACGCTAGCACACGCCTCGATGTCATCCGTCCAGCCCGCGAACCATCCTGGCGGACCTGACCGCGCTTGCTGCGCCAGCTTGGTGAGTTCATCGAGCCCTGCGCCGGTAGCCCCTGCCCATGCGGCCAGCACGGTATCACTTGGCGTCGGTGAGCTGGGGTTCTCCGCCTTGCTGACCACGGGCCGGCTCACGCTCAGCCGCTTGGCTAGCGCCGCGTGCGACTCGTAACCAGCATCTAGCCGTGCCTGGCGAAGGAGGTTCGCTAGCTGTTCTCGCGGTGTCGCCATGGTTCGTTACCTCCCGTTACCGCGTTCATCGCCGGTCAGTTACCGGGTAACTACTCCCGATTATCGCGCCTGGCCTGCCACCTTGGTAGCGAGATCACGCCGCCATCCCGCGTAAGGAATACCATTCATGGCCACAGCGACGGCAACGAGGTACGAGGGCACGTTCCACGGACGGGCCAATGAGGTGGCGCGGGTCCGCAGGGAGGTCGCGGCCTACCTGGGTAGGTGTCCGGTTGCTGACGACCTGGTCCTCATCGCTGATGAGCTTGCGTCCAACTCGATCCTGCACACCAAGTCCAGGGGCGGGTTCTTCCGCGTCCGCTGTGAGCTGTCTGCTCGGTCAGTGCGGGTAGAGGTAGAGGACATGGGGGGTCCGTGGCGCACGCGAAAGGGTGATGACCGGCCCCACGGGCTCGACATCGTCGAAGCGTTGACCGGGCCTGAAGGCTGGGGCACCGAGCGGACTCCCGACGGCACACGCGTCGTGTGGGCAATGCTCGAATGGCCCGGACACGGAGATGTAACGACATGAGCGACACCTGGGAAACGTCAGTACGGAGGGCAGCGAACACGATGCTCCGCTATCCAGACAAAATCTCTGACGGGCTTGAGGCGGAACTGTACGCGCTGCTCGAAGAACTCGACACCGCCAAAGCGGAGCAAACCGACAGCACGGGCACGCCGGATGATGCCGCATGACTTCGGACCTGCCGCTGGGCAGGAGATGAGGCACCCGGCCACGACCAGCGGCGCATGGTGCGGGAAACCCCGGCCAGCAGCCCGAATCCCGGTGATGCTCCCCGTCCGGCCCTGAGCCCCTGGCGGGGTTCAGCCCGGCGGGTCGAGTACGCCCCGGCGTGTGCGCTAGGCGCGCCGGGGCGTCGTCATGCCCAGGGCCGGCGGCCTAGTCGGGTTCTCCGGCCGTCGTGCGGTTGCCGGCGATCTTGCGTTTGGACTGCCAGCTCCGCAGCGCGGCGGGGGTCCAGCAGGGCCGGCCATCCTCCGTCTTTCCCTCGCCGGGGACCGGGTTCCGGGTACGGGCACGGCGGAAGCTCTCAGGCTTGTCATAGCCGAGATAGGACGCGGCATCGGCAATGCCGATGATCAACTGTTCGCCGGGGGCCGATGTGGCGGTGGGGTCGGGGCTTGCAGTGCGGTGCCGCGCGCCGTCCCCGGTGCTGGTGACGGACTGCCCATCGCTGGCTGGGTCCGGGGCGCGGTGCCGGCCCGCCCGCCGGGCCGGCTCAAGGGATGCTGGCTGGCGACCGGGGGTGTCCGGAGGTGGGACATCTGCCGGGACATCGGGGCGTCTTTGCGCTGGTACCAGGGGTTGCGTCGCGGGCGGGACATCGGCCGGGACATCGGCCGGGACATCATCGTCGCCATCGAGGCGTACCAGAGAGGCGCCGGCGAGCTTGCGGCCTTCGGCGATGACGTGCGGGGTGATCCAGGGGGCGGGTTTCATGTCGGTGAACCAGCCGGGGGGCGGGGGTCCGGTGAGGGCGTAGCGACGGCGTTCGTCGGCGGGCATCCAGGCGAGCTGGGCGTGGTGGATGAGTTCTTCGGCTTCGCCGATGCCGACCGCGCCCCGGCCCTTGATCCGGGTGTCCCACTGGATCGGGGCGGTGTACCCGAACGTCATCCGCCACAGCGACATGGTGAACGCCCCGGTGATCAGCCGGTAACCGTACTGGCCCCGACTGTCGGTGTCCCCGAACCAGCGCAGGTTCGGCTGGTGCACGGCGACAACGAGCCGGTGCCCGGCCTGGCGGCCCTGCCATTCGATCTGCCGCCGCTGATCCAGCGAGGGCGGCGAGCCCCGGCCGTGGCCGCGCTGGTGCATCCGCTCGGCCATCGACGCGAACGTGCCGAACTCGTCAATGACCAGCAGCCGCTGCGGGAACGCGCTGGGCCAGCTCGTGTGCGCGCCGACCGCGATGTTGACCCC
>Ga0302326_10033334_pt1 | contig 10235 bp, 9 predicted proteins | sample Palsa_T0_3_FD_202264 | JGI IMG/M metagenome (GOLD analysis project Ga0302326, IMG submission 202264) | Peat permafrost microbial communities from Stordalen Mire near Abisko, Sweden - Palsa_T0_3 | ecosystem: Environmental > Terrestrial > Soil > Palsa > Peat permafrost | place: Sweden: Abisko... | reverse complement strand
CCGGACGTTCGACGGTCAGCCGCCACCGCACCAGGTTTACGCCGGCGGCCAGGGTGTGCTCCTCCGTGTGCTCGGCGGCGACGGCTGGCCCGCCCTCCTGGCGGGCGGCGGTCCGAACCAAGACGGTGCGGGACTCCACGGTGTCCAACTCGGCCTCGAGGTCAAGGGTGGCCGCATCGTGGGTTGCATCCGGGCAGAGAACCTTGAGTGAACGTATGCGCACCGGCCCGGTTTCTTCGACTCGAACCGGCGCCCAGATCCCGCCCGGGTTCCAAGCCGGGTCGATGCAGTCCCAATGTTGGAAGATCCCGGTGAGATTGCGCTTGGCGGTGAGATCGGATGGGCGTGGGCAGGCGACCTCGACCGCCAGGAGATGCTCGTCGCGGGCCGCCAGGGCGGCTGTCACCTCGAAGGTGTGAGGGAAGAAGTACCCCTCCGTGTCGCCGAGGTACTCGCCGTCAAGCCAGACGTCGCCCTGGTAGAAGATGCCCTCAAACGTCAGGAACTTTCGCCGCCCCGACGGCGGTCGCGGCGCGGTAAAGCGACGGCGGTACAGGAGCGGGCCGTCGGATTCGGCAAAGGCGGGGTGAGAACGCCACTGCCCTGGGATGACGATCGTGTCCCAGTCGCTGTCGTCGAGGTCGGCGTTGGCGAACAGGCGGCGCAGGTCGTCATCTGACGGTGCGGCCAGCCACTCCCCTCCCAGGTCCATTCGGGCGCAGGGTAGTCGGACCGCTGCAGTGGCGAATCGGCAAGACGAGCCAGAACGGTCTTTGGTTTCCGGGCCGCGTATCACCCCACGTAATCACCCGGCCAACCCACCCGGTTCGCCGGCGGAGATTTACAGCTTGGAGATGGCGTTGGTCAGACCGCTCACCACGGTGTTGACGGCCGTTGAGGCCGGGGTGCTCTTCGCGGGCGTCGTGGCCGCGGGCGATGCGCAACCGACCTGGAGGGTACCGATAGTCAGCCCCACGCCGGAACTGCAGCCGACGGTCGCTGACACGGTGCTGGTGCCGCTGGTGGTCGGCAGGAGACCGACGGTCGTCGAGCCGGCGGACTGGGTCACTGTCGCGACCGGCGCGGCATTGACCACGACCTTCGACGCCGGTGCCGTGCTACTCGTCGCCGGCGGCGTCGTGGTGCTGCTCCCGCTCGCCGGTTGGCTCGACGCCGGCGTGCCGCTCGGCGCCGTCGTCGGGGTGCCGGTCCCGCTCGTGGCCGGGGTGCCGGTCCCACTCGCCGGCGTCGCCACGGCACTCGGTGCACCCGCCGCCGCGGCGGCAGGGGCAGCTGTCGTGGCCGTGGCCGTGGCCGCGGTGGCGAAGGCGTTGGTCGGAGCACCTCCGCCCCCGAACGTGGTACCACCCAGCGGACCGAACCCGGACTGGGAATTGACCCCTGGGACAGTCCCGGTCGCGGGCGAAGTGGCCACGGTGGCTGGGCCGGTCGACACCGTCGAATGCTGGCCCACCAGTCCGAGGCCGATAAGGCCCAAGCCGAGCAAGGCTCCGGCGGAGACCCACAAGGGACGTACCGCCCGTTCCCCGAGCCAACTGGTGATGGGGGCGAAGCGGGCGGCGGGGTCACTCGACGCGCTCTTCCAGCGCAGCGCAACCTCTTCAGCCAGGTTGGCGGGCATCGCCAAGCCGATCAGGCGCAGGGCCGGACCGAGGTGATCGGGCACTGGCCGGTGGGCCTGCAAGAACCGGCCGGCGAGCGCCCGCGCGCCCCGCGCTTGGAGCTGGGTGGCGACGGCGGCCGACACGCCCAGGATCGGCGCTACCCGGTCGGTGGTCAAGGATTCGACCTCGCTCAACCAGAGAGCAGCACGCCACCGCTCCGGGAGGCTGCGGAAAGCCGCTTCTACGACAACGGTGTCGGTGCTCTTGGACCGGGCTCGGGCTGCTTTGCCGGCCCTGGTGGGCGCGGGCGCCGCCACGGCCACACGGGGCGCGCCACTGGCCCCCCGGTCTCGGGCGTCTTCCATCGCACAGCGGTACACCGCCGACAGCAGGACCGCACGGAAGCCCACGTCGCCGTCAAGCTGGTGCCGGCGCGCCCCTCGCAGCGCCCGGCCAAAGCCGTTGCTCACCGCGGCCACGGCCGAATCACGGTCGAAGGCGACGGCCTGCGCCAAGCGCCAGGTCATCTGGCCGTGACGGCGGAACAGCTCGGCAAACGGCTCGGCTTCGCCTCGCGCCGCCAGACGGATCAGCTCGCCTTCAGCGCTGAGTGTCGGTGCTGTTGCGGATGCGGGAAGAGCGACCGAATTCATAACCACCTCTGACTGTCGGCCCGAACGACGAATCACAGCACACGGGAGACCAGAAGGCGGTCGCCCCCACGCACACTTTTATCGGATATGCCCACCCTCACGCCAGTAGCAATCGACTTTTTTACGGGGCCAATCAACTTTTTCTTCTCAAATCTCGGACAAATGCGTCATATGCGAACGGACAAGGCGATCCGCGAGGCCGGGGGACCGGCGGTAGCGTGACCCCCATGACGTCACGCCCGACGACCTTGGGACAGCTTCGAGCATCCGGTTGGGAGTCCATCCCTGTCAAGGAAGAGGTCCGTCGCAACGCGGCCCGGCGTATCTCGGGCGGACTGCCGATCGTCGACGGGGTGGTCGGCTACGAGGACACCGTCCTGCCGCAGTTGGAGAACGCACTGCTCGCCGGCCACGACGTGATCTTCCTCGGGGAGCGGGGGCAGGCCAAGACCCGCATCATCCGCAGCCTTACCGGACTGCTCGACGAGTGGATCCCCTGTATTGCCGGTTCGGAGATCCTCGACGATCCCTACCGGCCGGTTTCTCGATATGCCCGGGACCTCGTTGCCGAGCATGGTGACGACACGGCGGTCGAGTGGGTGCATCGCGACTTCCGTTTCGGCGAGAAGCTCGCCACCCCCGACACCTCGATCGCCGACCTCATCGGGGAGGTCGACCCGATCCGAGTGGCGGAAGGGCGCTATCTCTCGGACGAGTTGACCCTCCACTACGGCCTGGTACCCCGCACCAACCGGGGCATCTTCGCTATCAACGAGCTTCCTGATCTCGCCGAGCGAATCCAGGTCGGCCTTCTCAACGTCCTCGAAGAACGTGACGTCCAGATCCGCGGTTACAAGATCCGTCTGCCGTTGGACGTGCTGCTGGTCGCTTCGGCCAATCCCGAGGACTACACCAACCGGGGCCGGATCATCACCCCTCTCAAGGACCGTTTCGGCGCCCAGATCCGGACCCACTATCCCCTCGACGTCGCCACCGAGATCGCCGTGGTCGACCAAGAAGCCGTCCTTTTCAGCGGCAACGGAGTACGGGTCGAGGTCCCGCCGTACATGGCCCAGATCGTGGCCACCATCTCGCACCTGGCCCGCCAGAGCCCCCACATCAATCAGCGTTCGGGTGTCTCGGTCCGCCTCAGCGTGGCTAACTACGAGACCCTGGTCGCCAGCGCGGTTCGCCGGGCCCTCCGCCTCCGCGAACCCGAAGCCGTCCCGCGCATCAGCGACCTCGACGCCCTGGTCGCGTCCACCTCGGGGAAGGTCGAGATCGAGACCATCGACGAGGGCCGCGACGGCCAGGTCGTCGAGCGGCTGATCCAGGCGGCCGTGCTGACGGTGTTCAAAGCGACCGTGCCCTCCGAGCGCTTGCGCGACGCAGTAAGTGACTTCGACGGCGAAGGCGACCGGGTGGTACACGCCGGCGACGACATCCCGGCAGCCCGGTTCGTAGAGGCGCTCGGACAGCTCCCCGCCCTCGAAGCACTCGTCCTCAGCATCGCGGGCGAGGAATCCCCTGCCGCGGTCGCCAGTGCCACGGAGTTCGTCCTGGAGGGGTTACACCTGGCCAAGCGGCTCAACAAGGACGCCGCCGGCAACCGGGCCACCTACCGGGCGAGGTAGGGCGCAGAATATGGAAGCTTCGGAGAAAGACCTAGCCTGAGCGGCGATGGCCCGGTTCCGGTACTCCAAGTGGGATGGCACCCAGGTCGGTTTCGAGTTCGACGCCGACGACATCTTCAGCGAACTCACGGACGAGCTTCTCTACCACGGCGACCTCAACCAGGCCCTCCAGCGCCTTATGCAGCGGGGTTTCCAGGACCGCAACGGTGAGCGCGTCGCCGGTATGCGAGAGATCCTCGAGCGACTCCGGCAGCGTCGGCGGGAGATGCTCGACCGGCACGACTTGGGTGGGCCGTACGAGGACATCGCCCAGCGCCTGAGGGAGATCGTCGACCAGGAACGAGCCGGAATCGAGAATCTGGTCAACGAGGCCCAGGAGTCGGGCGACCAACGCCGGGCCGAGATCACCAACGAGGTGGCCGCGGAACGGCGTATGGCCTTGGACCTGTTGCCGCCCGATCTGGCTGGCCAGGTGCAGACCCTCCAGGAGTACGAGTGGACCAGCAGCGAGGCCCGTGAGGCCTTCGACGAGCTCATGGAGCAGCTCCGCTCTCAGCTCATGCAGAGCCACTTCAACCAGATGTCGTCGTCCATGTCGGACGTGTCGCCCGAGTCGATGCAGCGCATGAAAGACATGTTCAACGACCTCAATCAGATGCTGGAAACCCGCGCCGCCGGCGGTGACACCGACCGCATGTTCGAGGAGTTCATGGACCGCTACGGGGACATGTTCCCCGGCAACCCGGAGAACCTTGACGAGTTGCTCGAGCTGATGGCCCGCCAAATGGCCGCCATGCAACAACTGCTCAACTCCATGAGCCCTGAGCAGCGAGCCCAGCTGCAGCAGCTGTCCGAATCGCTCCTGGAGGACATGGACCTGCGCTGGCAGGTGGACCGGCTCGGCGCCAACCTGCGCCAGGCTTTCCCGCAAGCCGGCTGGGACCGTCAGTACAACTTCTCCGGGTCGGATCCGCTGGGCTTCGCCGAGGCAGCCGGGGTCATGAACCAGCTGGGGGACATGGACCAGCTCGAGCAGATGATGTCCACCGCCTCCAACCCCGGCGCCCTGGCCGAGGTGGACATCGAGCGGGCCGCCGAACTGCTCGGCGACGACGCGGCGCGCTCGTTGGAACAACTCGCCAAGCTCGCCCGCCAGCTTGCTGATGCCGGTCTGATCGACCACAAAGAGGGGCGGCTGGAACTCACCCCCCGAGGGTTGAGGAAGATCGGTCAGAACGCGCTGTCCGACCTTTTTTCCAAACTGATCAAGGACCGCATGGGGCGCCACCCCGTGGATCGAGTCGGCATCGGCCATGAGCGGACCTACGAGACCAAGGCCTACGAGTGGGGCGACCCTTTCAACCTGTCGATCGAGCGGACGGTCCGGAACGCGGTGGCGCGCCGAGGCGCCGGAACACCGGTGCGGTTGTCCGCGGACGATTTCGAGATCGAACGGACCGAGAGCCTCACGTCGACATCTACGGTGCTGGCGCTCGACCTCTCCCTTTCGATGCCGATGCGGGACAACTTCCTCGCGGCCAAGAAGGTCGCCATGGCTTTGCACTCGCTGATCACGACCCAGTTCCCGAGGGACTATCTGGGCCTGGTCGGATTCGGCGAACTGGCCCGGGAACTGCAGGCATCACAATTGCCGGAAGTCTCCTGGGATTACACCTACGGGACCAACATGCAACACGCCCTGCTGCTGGCGCGGCGGATGCTGGCCCGCCAGAGCGGCACCAAGCAGGTGATCATGATCACCGACGGCGAGCCGACCGCTCACATCCTCCCCGGCGGCGAGCCGTTCTTCAGCTACCCGCCGACTCACGAGACGATCCGCATGACCCTGGCCGAGGTGGCCCGGGCCACCCGGGACGGAATCCGGATCAACACCTTCATGCTCGACGCCACCGGGTATCTCCGGACCTTCGTGGAGAAGATGACGCAGCTCAACCGGGGGCGGGCATTCTTTACCACCCCCGAGACGCTCGGCGACTACGTGCTGGTCGACTTCCTCGACCAGAAGCGGGCCCGGCGCCGGCCGGCCTGAGGGCCTCTAGTGGCGGTGCCTCGACAGAGCGGCCCGACCCGGCCCTCCAGCGCCGCGACCCAGCACCGCGGCCCGACCCCGCAGCTCCGTCCCGACGCCCAGCACCGCGGCCCGACCCGGCCTGAAGGGTGCGCCGGATTTGTGGGAGGGTTCCTGGTATGCGAGTGATCGTCGTCGGCTGCGGCCGGGTCGGCAGCGAGTTGGCGATGCGCCTGCAACAGGCCGATCATTCCGTGTCGATCATCGACAAGGACCCCAACGCCTTCCGGCGCCTCCCGGAGGGGTGGGGCGGCCAGACCGTGGTCGGTTTCGGATTCGACCGCGACGTGCTCCTCCAGGCGGGGATCGAGGAGGTCAACGCGGTAGCCGCGGTGACGAGCGGAGACAACAGCAACATCCTGACCGCTCGCATCGCTCGCGAGACCTTCGAGATCGCCCACGTGGTGGCCCGCATCAAAAGCCCGCCCCGGGCCGTGATCTATCAGCGACTGGGCATCCCGACCGTGGCTACCGTGAGCTGGACCGTCGACCAGGTGCTCCGTCGCATGCTGCCTGAGGAAGCGGTCACCGCCTGGACGGACCCGACCGGCGAGGTCAACATCGTCGAACACCTTCTGCCGGAGGCATTCTGCGGTCACGGCTACACGGAGCTGACCGATGGGGAGCGGTTCCGGCCCATGATGGTCACTCGGGGTGGCCAGGCCCGCCTCGTCGGCCCGAGTCTGGTGGGCCAGGAGGGCGACCTGGTCCACTTCGCCGTCCGCACCGATGCGGTGACGGACCTGGACCACCGCCTGGCGGACGCCCAACGGGCCGGCGGTAGGGACCGAAAGGGTGACCACAAGTCGGGCGCGGTGGCTGGCGCGGCGGGTGGGGCGGCGTCGGCGGGTGGGGTGGCGTCGGCGGGTGGGGTGGCGTCGCCGGGTGGGGCGGCGTCGCCGGGTGGGGCGGCGTCCGCGGGTGGGGCGGCGTCGGCGGGGGCCGACGCCGGCGGTGGGAGTATGTCGTCGTGAACGTCGCCATTGCCGGGGGCGGCGTCGTCGGTCGTTCGATTGCCGGCGACCAGGCCGGCAACGGTCACCAGGTCCTGATCATCGAGATCGACCCGGCTGTCGTGGCGCGCGAGCAGGCGGACGAGTCGGTTCCCAACTGCCACTGGTACACCGGGGACGCGTGCGAGGTCACGACCCTCCGAGATGCCGGGTTCGGCGACGCGGACGTGGTGGTGGCCGCCACGGGGGATGACGAGGACAATCTCGTCGTGTCGCTCTTGGCCAAACAGGAGTACGCGGTGCCTCGGGTCATCGCCCGTGTCAACCACCCGAAGAACAGTTGGCTGTTTAACGAGACCTGGGGAGTCGACGTCTCGGTCTCCACCCCGCATCTCATGGCGGCTCTGGTGGAGGAGGCGGTATCGGTGGGCAGTCTGGTCCGTTTGTTGCATTTTGCGGAAGGAAAAGCGGGTCTGGTCGAGGTCACCCTCGCCGAAGACAGCCCCGCCGGCGGTCGCCAGATCGCCGAGCTGGGTATGCCACGCGACGCCAGCGTGGTGGCCGTGGTGCGCGACCGCCGGGTGGTCGTCCCCCGCGGCGACACCGCCCTCCTCGCCGGCGACGAGGTGATCGCCCTGGTGACCGCGGATTCCGAGGAGGCGATGAGGCGCATCCTCGTCGGCTAGTCGGGGGCCGGGGCCGGCGTGGGGCCGGCGGCGGGCCCCCGAACTTCGCCTGGCAATCGAATGGGTGGGCAACGAGTTCCATGGTCAGAAGGGGCGCTTTGGTCGGGATCGAGTGCGGATCAGCGACTTGGTGCAAGCGGGTTGGGACGTCCTCGAGGTGACGCCCGATTGGACCCGAGACCGGATCCGAGCGACGGTGCTCGCAAAAGTGGCCGAGCGTCAGTGTCTGTTCGGCAAACGCGCCGGTTGACAGTCGAAAAGGCCGCCCCCGCTGGTGACTTCGATCCGCACAGTCTCAGCCATTAGCAGGTTCGGATGAAGAAATAGTGGATTTCCCCTTGCGCCCGGGCTGCGAACGGAGGAAGATCACAACACTGTAGTTACAAAGGTGGTAATCAAAGTGAGTGCCATCGAGGACCACCGATTGAGGGGAGTTCCTTTGAGCGAACTCGTGGACATTGTGTTGGAAGCCGTGGATCGCAGTTGGCAGCGCCAAGCCAACTGCATGGGTGTCGACCCGGATCTGTTCTTTCCCGAGAGGGGCGCCTCCACGCGCGAGGCCAAGGAGGTCTGCAGGGGGTGTGTGGTGCGGGAGGACTGCTTGGAGTACGCATTGGCCAACGGCGAGAAGTTCGGCATTTGGGGTGGCCTGAGCGAGCGGGAGCGGCGCAAGATTCGCCGCCGGCGGGCCCTCGAACGCCGGGGTGGCGTGGCCAGTTAGTGCTCGCTCGGCCTGGGCGTTCAGCCCCCGTGCATCGCAAATCTTCCCCCATCGAGGCCCGCCTGTTCCAGGCGGGCCTCGATCGTTGTTGATGGGTCGAGGCCGAGCTCTCGCCAGCGATGGCGAGGGGCGCGCTCCACCACCGCGCGGGGGGCCAGTCCGACCAGTTCGGCCCGGGCTATGCCGGCCCGACTGGCGACGGCATCGAAGGCAGCCTCGGGGCCAACGGACCACGGGTCGATGAGGTTGCACGACACCTGGACGGCGTCACCGACTTCCAGGCCCAGGGCGCGCAGCTGAGTGCTGCGGATAGAACGGGCGATGTCCCGGGCCAGCTCCACGTCCGGCTTGACCAGCCACAGGTTGTAAGCGACCAGGATCGGTCTGGCGCCCACGGCTGCGGCGCCGGCGCTCGGGTGGGCCACCGACGGCCCCGTGTCGGGTGGCAGGGTGCGCCACGACTGACGACGAACCTCGGGCAATGACCGCTCCGGGCCGTAGAGAAAGCACGGCAGTCCCAGCGTGGCTCCGGCCCATAGGGCGAAACGGTCGCGCGCGCCGACGGCCGGTTGCATGGGTCCGTTGCCGACGGGCCACCCGTCGAGGTTGACCCAAGGGACCACGTCCAGGGCGCCGATCCGGGGGTGGGCACCGACGTGGTTTCGGATGTCGATGGTGGCCAGCGTGGCTAGCGCGATAGCCCGGGCGGCGTCCTCGACGGCCTCGGGAGGGCCGGCCACGGTGAGGACCGACCGGTGATGGCCCGGATCGGAGTGGACGTCGATCAACCAGTCGCCGCCGGCGTGCCGCAGTTCGCCGAGAGATGTCGGGTCACGCCCCTCGCTGACGTTGATGACACACTCCAGTAAGTTGGCCCCGATCTTCATCATCGCGATCGGCTGCTAGAGCCGGATGCGTGGGGCCGGCCGGCGGTTACCTCGCCGCCGGCCGAATCAGTGGTTCGCTCAGACAAGGAGTAGTTTGGCCACATGATCGCAAATATCTTTGGCGTCGACGGCGGCATCGTCGTCGTGATCGCCATCATTGTGCTGGTAGGAGGTAGCCAGCTGCCGAAGATCGCCCGCAACGTGGGCTTGGCTGGCAAGGAGTTTCGCAAGGCCCAGGAGGAGTCCGAAGCGGAAGCGCAGCGTGACAAGGCCAAGAACGTCACCCCACCGCCTCCGCCGCCGCTCACCCCGGTGGCGCCCACCACAGAGGAATCGGTGACGCTGTCGAGGTCCGAACTCGACGCCCTGCTCAAAGCCCGCGAGGAGCAGACCCGTCGAGAAGGGGCGGATCCCACCACCTGACCTGCGGGTCGGCTGCGGCCGCGAATCAGGCCGTAGTTCGGCCGCGAATCGGGGTGCCGCCGCGAATCAGGTCGTGGTGCGCTGCATACCCCGACGCTGCCGGGCGATCCGCCGGCGCTCACGTTCGGAGGCTCCGCCCCAAACGCCGTGCTCGATGCGGTTGTACAGGGCGTACTCGAGACAGGCCAGCTTGACCGGGCAGTCCGCGCAAATGCGCCTGGCGATCTCGACTCCGACGCCATCACTGGGAAAGAACGTCTCGGGTGGCAGTTCCCGGCATTTGCCATCGGCCATCCAGGTGGTGTCCACTAGTCGACCTCCGTCGATCTTCCCCCACGGAACTTGTTTCGTTTGCATGAGATACGGTCAAAGATCCTCTCGAGTGCGTTACTCGCACCCTTTAGTACGTCGGTACCCGCCGTTTGGTTCCCAAATCTTTTTTTGACCGAGCGGGGGCTCCGTCGTGCGATCCGCCATCGCAAGAAAAGATTGTACCCGAAGTGCATCCCGAAGGCACCTTTCGGGCGAGACCGAGGGCACTCTGCCGGCATTTTCGGCCAGATC
>Ga0302326_10033331_pt1 | contig 10236 bp, 8 predicted proteins | sample Palsa_T0_3_FD_202264 | JGI IMG/M metagenome (GOLD analysis project Ga0302326, IMG submission 202264) | Peat permafrost microbial communities from Stordalen Mire near Abisko, Sweden - Palsa_T0_3 | ecosystem: Environmental > Terrestrial > Soil > Palsa > Peat permafrost | place: Sweden: Abisko... | reverse complement strand
GCCCGGGGGACCGCGCAGAATCCGCGTCCAGATGGGCAGCTGCCGCGCCCACTCCTCGGCATATTCCGAGAGGGCGGCGAGCCGGGCGCGTGTGTCCTCGCCGCGTTTGGTGTCGTGCGTTGCCGTCGTGAGCATGGCATGCGGCCAGTGCTGTGCACGCTGCACATTGGCCTTATGGAAGGCGGCGACCGTGCTGCCGAAGCGATCCGGATCGCCGCCCACTTCGTTCAGGGCAATGAAGCGCTGATAACGATAGAAGGCGGTGTCTTCCACACCCTTGGCGACCACCGGTCCGCTGTATTGTTGCAGCCGCATGGCACATCGCAGCAGCGCCTGGCGTGAGAAGCCGCTGCGCGGCTGCTGCAGCAGGCCACCGGTCAATACCTGCTCGAGAAAGTGGAAGGCGCTGGGATCGATTTCGGTTTCGTTGCGGCGCGCCTGCGCCAGCGCCCAGCTGAGGTAGCGCTGGTCCGCCTCGTCCAGCTTGCCGCTGCTGTCGATATAGGTGCGGTACACCGGAAAACAGGCGATCAGCTCCTTGATCGCCCGGCGCAACAGATCGCGGGTGAAGTCGGCGGTGCGGGGGTTCTGGCGCGCCAGCCGCGCCATATCGCGCGCCAGAACGTTGAGCTCGCTCGCCATCTCATTGTCCATGATGTGGAGCTTGCACACGCGTGCGATGTCGGCGAACGAGCGCTGCTCGGCGGTGAATTCGGTGTAGCAGTGGGTGAAGGCGGACTCGGCGCTGGCATCGATCAGCAGCTCCAACACCTGGTTGAGGAAGTCGTAGCCGGTCGTGCCGTCCACCGGCCAGTCGGCGCGCAGTCTTTCGTGCGGGGTCAGGATTTTCTCGACCACCAGATAGAAGTGGCGACCCGAGCGGCGTGCGGCCAGCCGTCGTTGCAGCCGGCGCAGATACGCCTTGGGGTCGAACATGCCATCGATATGATCGATACGCAGTCCGTCGATCACACCGTCCTTGACCAGCCGCAACACGCGGTGATGCACGTGCTCAAAGACTTCCACCACTTCGGTGCGTAGCCCGGCCAGATCGTTGATGTTGAAGAAGCGACGGTAGTTGATGTCGTCTGCAGCGACACGAAAGTGCGCGACGCGCCAATGCTGCTGCTGGATCAGGGCGTCGAGCTCACGCCAGCTGCCGCTGTCCCCGGGGCGGCCTTCGAAGCGGCTCAACGCGAGCTGCAGCGCTTCCTGTACGTCCGCGCGCTCGGACACCAGTGCCGCCAGCTGCACCTTGAATTCTGCCGCGCGCTGCGGCATTTGCTGGCGCCAGTTCGGTAGCCAGGAGAAGGCGTCGGCGAGCTGCTCGAGCTGCAACTGGCCGTCGCCGAGAATGCGCGCGTAATGCGGCGGCGAGATCGGCAGCTTGTGCGTGCCGTAGGCCCACACCGCGAAGCTGCCCTCGGTGGCATCGAACTGCAGACGCAACACGCCGCGCTCGAGTTCGATGCCGTACTGGTCGCCGAGCAGGGGCACCAGGATTTTATTGTGCAGGTAGCGCCGTTCGGGGTCCCAGTCGATATCGAACCAGCCGGCATGTGGGGCGTCTGCCCCCCACTCGAGCACATCGAGCCAGAGCGGATTATCGGCGCCCCCCACGCCCATGTGATTCGGCACAAAGTCGAGAATCTGATGGAGCGAGTGCTGCTTGAGAGCCTCGCACATCTGGCGGAACGCGGCCTCGTCGCCGAGCTCGGGATTAAGCTGGCGGTGATCGAAGATGTCGTAGCCGTGAGTGCTGCCGGCTCGTGCCTTGAAGTAGGGCGACAGGTAGGCGTGGCTGATGCCGAGCGCCTGCAGATACGGCGCTACGTGCGCTACGTTCTCGAAGCCAAAGCCCTGATGCAGCTGCAGGCGGTAGGTGGCGCGCGGGATTATGGCGGATCGCCCGTGTGCTGTGACGTCAGGCGCGCAGGGTCCAACGCAAGCTCCAGGGCGAGAATGTGCCGGCGGCCTCGGTGCGGCCTTCCTGCCACAGCAGACTTCCATGACTGGCGGGAAATCCCGGCGTGCTGCGTGCCGACAGGTTGGCCATCAGCGTCAACTCGGCCCCGGTTGCCGCCCGCCAGCGCACGATCAGCGCGCCATCGTCAACGATGCTGTATTCACCGGCCTGGGTGAGCTGCGGCAGCAACGGCACGATGTGTCGCCTGCGTACCGCCAGCAGATCGTGATACCAGCGCAGCGTCGCGGCATGCACCGGATCGGCCAGCCGCTCCCAGTCCAGCTTACTGGCATCGAAGGTCTGCACGGCCTGCGGGTCCGGAATGCTCGCCCGCTCGGCGGCATCGCTGAACGCGGCAAAGTGCGCAAACTCCTGGCGGCGGCCGCTGCGTACGGCGTCGCCGAGTTCGCCGCCGAAGTCGCAGAAGAACTGAAACGGCCGGCGGCTGTGCCATTCCTCGCCCATGAACAGCAGCGGAATCTGCGGCAGCAACAGGTACAACGCCGTGACGGCTCGCACCGCTGCCGGTTCAGCGATCGCGGTCAGGCGTTCCCCCAGGGCGCGGTTGCCGATCTGATCGTGGTTCTGAATGAAGGCGACGAACGCGGACGGCGGCAGATGTGCGCTGGGCTCCCCGCGCGGGGCGGCGCGATACGGCATCATTTCGCCTTGGAACGCAAAGCCCTGAGCGAGCGCCCGGCCGAGCCGCTCGGTGTGGCCGATGTAATCGGCATAATACCCTTCCGCTTCCCCGCTCGCGGCAACGTGCAGCACGTGATGCGCATCGTCGTTCCATTGCGCGTCATAGAGAGTGGCGTCGCCGCGCGCTCCGCGCTGCAGCCAGCGCGCCTGCTTGTGCTCGTTTTCCAGTATCAGATGCGCGCTGCGCGGCAGCGCCGCGGAACGTACGCGCTGTGCCAGCTCCTCGAGTATATGCACCCGGCTTTCGTCCACGATCGCATGTACCGCATCGAGGCGCAGCCCGTCCAGATGAAATTCCTCGAGCCAGTAGAGCGCGTTATGGATGAAGAACTCGCGCACGTTGCGGTTGCCGTCGGCATCGAAATTGATTGCTGCGCCCCAGGGTGTCTGGTGCTGCGAATTGAAGAATAGCGGCGCGTAGAGCGACAGGTAGTTGCCTTCGGGGCCGAAGTGATTGTAGACGACGTCCAGTATCACCATCAGCCCGCGCGCGTGCGCCGCATCGATCAGGGCCTTGAGATGTTCCGGGCGGCCGTAGCTCGAGTCCGGCGCAAACGGCAGTACGCCGTCGTAGCCCCAATTGCGCCGTCCGGGAAAGTCCGCCACCGGCATGAGCTCCAGCACCGTCACGCCCAGCTGCTGCAGATGGTCCAGACGCTCGATCGCGCCCAGGAACGTTCCCGCTTCGGTGAAGCTGCCGATATGCAGTTCGTAGATGACGGATGAGTTCCAAGAGCGACCGTGCCAGTCGCGGTCCTGCCACACGTAGCCCTCTGGATCGACCACCTCGCTCGGGCCATGCACGTCGGCGGGCTGGTAGCGCGAGGCGGGATCAGGCACCGGAAACCCGTCGGGCAGGATGAAGCGGTAGCGCGAGCCGGGCCCGGCGCGATCCGTGGTCAGGCGGTGCCAGCCGTCGGCTTCGCGTCGCATCGGCAATGCCGCTTCGGCATCGTTGATCTCGATTCCAATTCGCTCGTGGCTCGGGGCCCACAGGCTGAAGCGAACGCTACCGCCGGGCTGAAACTCAGCACCGAAGGGCATGAGGTGCCGGCTGGTGTGCCGGCGGGAAATCAGAGCGGCAGATGTCAATGCACGGCCTCCAGGCGTGGCCGCCGTTCCAAGCAGGCGGTATGCACGACATCATAACGATAGCTCTTAGCTCGGGGAGCTGCTGTTCGCGCCGTCCGTGTGCAGCTCGCGCTGGGCCGCCGGAAAGTCCTTCAATCGGTCGACGATCACATGCAGCTCGCGCTCCATGGTGACACGCACGCCGCCGGGCTGGCGCATGGCGTGGCGGATCTCGCGGTGGCGACGCAGCAGTCGCTGCAGTTCGAACTGGGGTTCCATGTCGGCTGACCTCGAAAAGCTGGGCCTACCCACAGCATGCAGCACAGCACCGGCTGCTACCTATACGCGCCCGCCTCGGCTCGCCGTCAGATTGCTCCGACCGCGCCGCCGCGCGCCGGCCAGGGAGGGTAGGGCTGGCATGCGCGCTCTTGCCCTTGTGGCAGCCGGGGCGGATGCTAGAATCGCGCGCCTCGTGGGGCGGTAGCTCAGTTGGGAGAGCGTCGCGTTCGCAATGCGAAGGTCGAGGGTTCGATCCCCTTCCGCTCCAGATCCCGCCCCAGGCGCTCATAAAGCATTGTTGTATCGATGCTTTATTGGTGCTTTAACCTGTCGCACCGCCGTCAGTGCCGGCCTGAGTCCCAGCTCACGGCGGCGAAGGTGAATCAGCTGGCGTACCGGCCCACTGGGCGCGCAACTGCGGCAAGGTCCGAGGATGGTGCTGCTGGATGTAGGCGATGAACTTTTCACGGATCTCGCAACGCAGGTCGAACGCGGCCGACGAATCGGCGGCCGTGGCCAGTATGCGCAGTTGCATCGATCTGTCGCTGGCGTCGGTGACCTGCAGATTCCAGAAGCGCTTGTCCCAGAGCGGGCTGGCCTCGATGATCGCCTTCAGCGCCATGCGCGCCTGCTCCACCGGAAAGGAGTAATCGACCCACACGAAAACCGAGCCGAGCAGCCTGGCGGAACTACGCGTCCAGTTCTGAAACGGCTTTTCGATGAAGTAGCTCAAGGGCAGCACCAGCCGACGGTCGTCCCAGATGTGCACCACCACGTAGGTGAGAGTGATCTCCTCGACGCGTCCCCATTCGCCTTCGACGATCACGACGTCGTCCTGGCGCATCGGTTGGGCCAGCGCAATCTGAAAACCAGCGAGCAGATTCGAGACGGTCTTCTGTGCGGCTATTCCGGCGATGATCCCGACGATGCCTGCCGAGGCCAATAGACTGGCTCCGATGTGCCGCACTTCGGCAAACAGCATGAGTACCGATGCCACCGCGAATACGCCGATGATCACGTCGAGCACCTTGCTGATCACGCGCACCTGCGTGTAGACCTTGCGCGCTCGCAGATTGTCGGCGGCCGTGATATCGAACCGGTCCAGAACGGCCTGTTCGCAGATGCGCACGGCCTGGAAAAGGATAATGCTCACGGCTCCGATCAGCAGGATGCTGGTGCCCTTGGCGACCACGTCGGCGTAAGCGGGTGGCAAATTGAGGATCGGCAGGGCAAAGATGATCCCCAGCACCGGTACGATGACGCGCAGGCTCTTGCCGAGCAGCGGCAGCAGCAAGTTGTCGAGCTTGCTGCTGCCGCTGCGCGCTGCCCATAGCGCCAGACGCATGTCGAGCACGTGTGTGAAGCGGAAGAAGGCCCAGAACACAATGGCGAACACGCCCAGATCGAACAGCGAGCCGCAGAAGGCGGCGATCATCTCCGCGCGCTGCGCCGGCTTCAGGGCCAACAACAGCGGTCGGAGAGCAAAATACAGGCCGAAGGCCCAGACCAGCACGTACAGCGGTCGTCCAAGGGCGTGGAATACATGGTGCTGAACGCCCTGGCCGTCCGCGGCAGTACGCGCCGGCGTTGTATGGCGGCGCACGAGCGCGGCGGCAACGCCGTTGGCCAGCAATGCCAGCAGCACGAAACACAGCGCCACGCCCAGATCCGCCCACGTGATGGAGCCGACCAGTACGTGATCCGCCTGGGGGCCGAGCAGGCGGCCGATCCAATCCCTCAACAGCAACGTCAGAGCGGTGGCGAATGCGTCCATGGGATCTCAGGGCGTCTGCGCGGGCTTGGCCGACGCGAGCTGATGCTCCAATCGGTCTTCCATTTCACCGATGTATGAAGTGAGTATGGTGCCGGACTGTTCGATCGCGGCTCGCAGTTCGATTGCGAGCTGCCCAAGCGCCGATTGCGCCGCGCTTTGCGACTGCGTGATTCTCTCCTCGAGGCTGCGGACCCCGGCGTCGACAACGCCGCGCAGCTCGGCAATCCGCGACGCTTCGGCCCCATCCGCAACTTGCCGCTGAGCCTGCAACTCGCGCGCATACCGCCGGGCCTCAAGGATCGCCGTCGTCTGCACGTAGGCCACGTACAGCAGAAACAGCACGGTGAGCAGGCCGCAGCTCCCCAGCATCACCAGCCCTAACGGCGCCTGGACCCTGGCGAACAGCAGCCACAGCGTGGTCGATGTCGTGAAGGCCTGCCAGTTTAATATCGTGAACAGCGCGAGGAGTGCTGCCACGAGCAACAAAAATAAGGTGCGCGTCGACATTGAGGTTCTCCGGTGGGGAGTGCGTATGATGCCGAGCTTATGTTGACTCTCAAAGAAATCAAGCGACGGCTGGCCGCACATCCGCTGGCGCGCGTGGGGCCCGGGCTCATCACCGGAGCCGCCGACGACGACCCGAGCGGCATCGCCACCTATTCGCAGGCGGGCGCGCAGTTCGGACTCAACATGCTGTGGACCATGCTGGTCTCGTATCCGCTCATGGCCGCAGTGCAGTCGATCTGCGCGCGCATCGGCCGCGTCACCGGCAACGGGCTTGCGGTCAACATCAAACGGGCCTTTCCCGCCTGGGTGCTCTTTGGTGCCGTCGGTCTGCTGCTGGTAGCCAACACCTTTAACATTGCCGCCGACATTGCGGCCATGGGCGATGTGCTCGCCCTCTTGGTTGGCGGTAATCGCCATCTATTGACGGTGGCATTGGCCGTAGCCTCGCTTTTGGCGCAGGTGCTCGTCCCCTACCACAGCTATGTCAAGTTCTTGAAGTGGCTCACGCTGTCGTTGCTGTCCTATGCGGCTGTGCTATTCACGGTGCACGTGCCCTGGCGCGAAGTGGCATTGCGAACCGTGCTGCCCAGGCTGGCCTTCGATGCGCCGACGGCCACCGTGGTCGTGGGGGTGTTCGGAACCACGATCAGCCCGTATCTGTTCTTCTGGCAATGTTCGGAAGAGGTCGAGGATCTGCGCGCCACACAGGGCGCCCGCTCGTTGATCGATGATGCCGCCGCGGCACCCCGGGAATTGCGCCGCATTCGCTGGGACACCTGGAGCGGGATGCTGTATTCGAATCTGACCGCGTTTTTTATCATTCTCGCCACGGCGGTGACGCTCCACGTCGCGGGCGTCACCGATATTCAGACCGCCGCCCAGGCGGCGGAGGCGCTGCGGCCACTGGCGGGCGATTTTGCCTTCTATCTGTTCGCCCTGGGAATTCTTGGCGTCGGTGCGGTCGGTGTTCCGGTGCTGGCAGGTTCGGCCGCCTATGCGGTTGCAGAGGCAATGGGCTGGCCTGGAGGTCTCGAGGCGAAAGCCAGGGACGCGCGCGGTTTCTATGGCGTCATTGCGGCCTCAATGCTCGCAGGTCTCGGCGTGGGCTTTACCTCGATCAACCCAATCAAGGCGCTGTTCTATAGCGCGGTCATCAATGGCGTGGTAGCCGTGCCGCTCACGGTACTGATCCTGCTGCTCGGGTCCCGGCCCTCGGTTCTGGGCGATTACACGGTGAGCCGCACGTCGCTGGTCCTGGGCTGGATTACCGCGCTGCTGATGGGCTGCGCCGCGATTGGCATGCTCATTCCCGCATGACGCGGCGTCGCCGCTGGCCACCGCCTTGCGGCCCGGACTCTTTCAGCCCGGGGGCTGACGATCGGGCTGCGCTTCCCGCTGGCTCTCGAGGATCTCGTACCAGATGGCGTTGAGGATGGCGAAGAAAATCGCCAGTCCAAGTCCCAGGATCCAACTGAAGTACCACATGTTCGCTTATCTCGTCGAGTTCAATACAGACCGCTGTGCTTGCGCATGTACTCGAGCGTGATCCTACCCTTGAGCACGCGGTACACCCACGCCGTATAGGCAAGCACAATGGGCAGCAACAAGATCACCACCACCAGCATGATAAACAGCGTCTTGGCGCTGCTGGAGGCGTCCCACACGGTGAGTCCCTGCTCGGGATGTGTGGATGAGGGCATGAGAAACGGAAACAGGGCGATGCCGGCTGTCAGGATCGTTGCCGCGAGCGTGACCGAACTGGCAACGAAGGCCGCACCAGGCCGCCCGACGTGCAGCAATACCCACGCGGCGACCGCGGCGAGCAGCGCGGCCATCGGCGCCAGCCAAACAATCGCGTGCTGCCGGTAGTTAGCGAGCCACGCGCCTGGTGAGACCACCACGCTCTTGAGCAGCGGACTGGACGGTCCCGAAGGATCGGCGCCCGAGCCGATGCGCTGGCCATCGAGCCCGCTTGCGAGCCACGCGCCGGCGGCGATGAACGCCACCACAAATACCGCCGCCGCCAGGCGGCCGGCCACGGCCGCACGTGCCGACATCGGCTCACCGACTTTGAGCGCCGCGTAGGCCGCTCCGTGCAGGCCCAGCATCGACAGACTCACCACACCAGCCAGCAGCGCATACGGATGCAACAGATTGAGAAATCCACCGGTATAGACCGGACGCATGAGTTCGTCGAAGTGAAACGGCAGGCCCAGGAACAGGTTGCCAAAGGCGACTCCGAACAGCAGTGCCGGGACCGTGCCGCCGATCAGCAGCGTCCAATCCCAGAAATTGCGCCAACGGGGATCTGGGATCTTATTGCGGAACGTGAATCCGACCGGCCGCAGGATCAATGCGATGAGTATCAGGAACATTGCAAGGTAGAGGCTGGAAAAGGAGGCGGCGTACAACAGCGGCCACGCGGCGAATACGGCGCCACCTCCGAGGATGAACCACACCTGGTTACCCTCCCATACGGGCTCGATAGACTCGAGCAAGGCGCGGCGCTCCTCGTCGGTGCGACCGATAAAGCGAAAGATCATGCCCAGGCCCAGGTCAAAACCGTCGGTCACCGCAAAACCGATCAGCAGCGTACCCAGGATCAACCACCAGACGACCCGCAGCGATTCATAATCAGGCATTGGTCTGTCCTCAGACTTGAGTCGCAGTCGCGAAGGCCGCTGCCGACGGCGGGACCGGCCAGTACCCCAGCCCATCGGGTCCGCGCCGGATCATGCGCATCATCAGGTACACCTCGACCGCAGCGAGCGCGGAATAGAACATCGCGAAGCCGGTCAATGAGGCCAGCACGTTGCCGGCCGATCTCGTGGACACCCCCAGAAACGTGGGCAGCACGCCGTCAATGGCCCAGGGTTGACGGCCGTATTCGGCGACGATCCAACCCAGTTCCACGGCGATCCACGGCAGCGGCAGGCTGAACAACGCGATTCGCAGAAACCAATGGCTTTGCTCGAAGCGGTGCCGTGTCGACAGATAAATGGCGACGGCGAACAGCAGGATGAAGAACAGGCCGAGTCCGACCATGACCCGGAAACACCAGAACAGCACCGGTACGTTCGGCACTGTCGACCACGCCGCTTGGTCGATCTGCGCCGGTGTCGCTGCCGATGGATCCGCTACGTAGCGCAACAGCAGCAGCCCGTAGCCGAGATCCGCCTGATGCGCCACGAATTGAGCCTTGGCCTCGGCATCCGCCGGGTTTGCGCGCAGCGCCTTGAGTGCCGTGTGCGCCTGAATACCGCTCGCTATGCGCCCCCGCGCTCGCTCGACCAGATCGTAGATGCCCAGCACCGGCCGGTCGATCGAACGGGTGGCGATCAGGCCCAGCAGCCAGGGCACTTGCACCGCAGCGTGCGTCGCGCGCGCCTGAACGTCAGGCAAGCCGAACACCGTGAAGGCCGCCGGCGGCGTCTCGGTCCTCCATTCTGCCTCGATCGCTGCCACTTTCATCTTCTGGTTCTCGCTCGCCAGGTAGCCGGACTCATCGCCGAGCACGACCACGGACAGTGAGCAGGCCAGACCGAAGCTTGCGGCCACGGCCATGGAGCGCTTGGCGACCGCGATGTTTCGGCCGCGCAGCAGGTACCAGGCGCTGATCGCCAGCACGAATACCGAGCCGAGCACGTAGCCGGCGGCGACCGTATGCACGAATTTTGCCTGGGCAACCGGATTGAACAGCACGCGGCTGAAGGAGGATAGTTCCATGCGCATGGTCTGGTAGTTGAAATGCGCGCCGGTCGGGTTCTGCATCCAGGCGTTCGCAATCAGAATCCATAGCGCCGACAGGCTGGAGCCGAGCGCTACCAGTGCTGTGACCACCAGATGGCCGATCTTCGACAGCCGGTCCCAGCCGAAGAAGAACAGGCCGACGAAGGTCGACTCGAGAAAGAAGGCCATCAGCCCCTCTATCGCTAGC
>Ga0302326_10033330_pt1 | contig 10236 bp, 3 predicted proteins | sample Palsa_T0_3_FD_202264 | JGI IMG/M metagenome (GOLD analysis project Ga0302326, IMG submission 202264) | Peat permafrost microbial communities from Stordalen Mire near Abisko, Sweden - Palsa_T0_3 | ecosystem: Environmental > Terrestrial > Soil > Palsa > Peat permafrost | place: Sweden: Abisko... | reverse complement strand
CCCGCTCTTTGCACCCAAGCTCAGCCTCGCGCAGCGCCTTTGCTATTTCAACGCGATGTCGCACTTTCTCTATCCCCTGCCGAGACTGATCTTCCTCACTGCGCCTTTGATCTATCTGTTGCTTTCGCATACCAACGTGCCGGGCTACTGGGCCGCCATTCTGGCATACGCCCTGCCGCATCTTACGCTCTCCAATATCGTCAATTCACGTATTCAGGGGCAGCATCGCCACTCTTTCTGGAACGAGATCTACGAGACCGTCCTCTCGCCGTATATCCTGCTCCCCACCATGCTCGCACTTATCAATCCGAAGCTGGGCAAGTTCAACGTCACAGCCAAGGGCGGCATCGTCAAGCGCAGCTTTTTTGATGTAAGAATTGCGCAGCCATTTCTCGTCCTGCTCTTCTTCAACATCCTCGGTTTGCTGGTCGCTATCCCGCGCTTCTTCATCTGGGACAAGGATCGTCCAGGCACAGTCCTCATGAACTGCGTCTGGTGTTTCTTCAATATCATCGTCCTTGGAGTCTGCGCTGCGGTTTCGCGCGAGATGCAGCAGTTGCGCCACCATGTCCGCATCAAGATCGTCACCGCGGTCACGGTCAAGCTGGCTGACGGACGCGTTGTGCAAGGCGAAACCATCGATCTTTCCAGCGGTGGCACGGCCATCCGCGTCAGCGAACCCATTGAGATCACCCCCGGCGAAACGGCCAGGCTAACCTTCCCTATGCCCAACGTCGAGGCGGATCTTCCCGCCATCATCGTCCTCAGCGAACAGACAACACTGCGCGCGAGATTCAACGAGCTGACTATCCCCGAACAGGAACTCCTCACCATGGTGCTCTACTCGCGCGCCGATACCTGGCTCGGCTGGGGCGAAAGCCGCGAAATCGATCAGCCGATGGCGAGCCTGGGGCGCATCTTTGCCATCTCCTTCAAAGGCCTGAAGATGACCTTTTTGAGCTTGTTCTTCAAGGAAAAGCCAGCCCCCAAAGTCAAAGGTTCGGCTAAAGGCGCAGCCGCTTCTCCGTCCCAAACGAAGGCCAACACGAAGGACAATCTCCCCTCGGCCCGCGCCGCGCACACGCTCCTTATGATGCTGATGCCCGTGGCGATGCTGGCCGGCCTGATGCTGCTCCTCACCGGTTCTACATCTGCCAGCGCGCAGCCCGCATCGATGGGCAGCGATGCGCGCCAGGCCATCGCGAAAGCGCCGCCACCGTCACCGGGCCAGTTTCGCGATGTCTTCAGCCTTGCCGACGTTGGCTCGGGCCCCATCGAGATGCATGGCATCGACAGCCAGCACTCCATCTTCTTCACGCTGCAGCAGACCCATGTGGTGAAGTCCGCCAAGATTCATATCTTCTACTCGTTTTCACCGAGCCTGCTGCCCCAGCTCAGCCACCTGCAGTTGATGCTCAACGGCACGTTGTTCGCCACGCTTCCCATTCCGCCCGGACAGACTTCCGCTACGGGCAGCAAGGAGGAAGAGGCTGAGATTTCCATTCCAGCCGAACTTCTGGTCCGCAAGAACATCCTCACCATGGAGTTCATCGGCCATTACGTGATGGTCTGCGAAGACCCCGCCAACACCACCCTCTGGGCGCGCGTCGCTACCCGAACTTATCTGGACTTTTCCGGCGACGTGCTTTCGCTCGCGGACGATCTCAAGCAATTGCCTCTGCCGTTCCTAGACACAGAGGTCGTCGATTCTCCCAAACTCCCTGTTGTTTTCCCGGCGCCGCCATCTCCCAAGGCCATCCAGGCGGCTGGCATCGTCTCTTCCTACTTCGGCATGGAGTCGGAGAACCGGCCAGTCCGCTTTCCGACCTACATTGGTCCGCTGCCCAGCGGTAATTCGATCGTCATCGCGGAGAATCCCGCCAATTTGCCAGGCGGCCTGAATCTCGGCACAATCACCGGCCCCACCGTTGCCATGCGGCCCAATCCATCCGATCCGTACAGCAAAGTCCTGATCGTTACCGGACAGGACGCCGATCAGACGCTGATTGCCGCGCAGGCTGTGGGTTTGCATTCCGCCATGCTCGCCGGGTCTACCGTCACCATCGATAATCTGAAGCTGCCCGACTCGCCTGCTCCCGACATAGCGCCGCGTTGGGCTCGCACCGACGGCACCATCGCCCTCTGGGATTACGCCTCGGCGGACTCCCTGCAAGGCGACGGCTCCGCACCCCTCAATGTCTACTTCCGCGTCCCGCCGGATCTGTTCTACGGGGAAAAGCCCAACGCTATCCTCAGGATGGCCTATCGCTATAACTCCATCCCGATCGGACCTATTTCGAGTATCCAGGTGCGCGTCAACAATGCATTTCTCGGCTCGCTTCCGCTCATACCCGGTTCCGAGCCCTCGCGTAACGTCAAGACCGACATCCCTGTTCCTGTCGTGAATCTGCGCCCGTTCTCGAATTCGCTGACTTTCGACTTCACCTTCCAGATGGTCAAGAAAGGCGGCTGCACCGATACCACGCCCATCAACATGCAGGGCGCCATCCTGCGGGATACATACCTGGACCTGCGCAGCTACCCGCATTACGCCCCGCTGCCCAACCTCGAAGTCTTCGCCAACGCCGGCTTTCCCTTTACCCATCACGCCGACCTGAGCGAAACCACAGTCATCCTGCCCTCGCTGCCCACGCCGTCGGAGCTGGAGCTTTACCTGACGCTGATGGGCCACTTCGGACGCCAGACCGGCATGCCCGTCTTCCGTGTCACGGTCGATGGCTCCGACGCCATGAAGTCCGGAGCGCAAACCGATTTCCTCGTCCTCGGTACCGGAGATGACCAGCCTGGGTTCGCCAAACTCGCCGACAAGCTTCCCGTGAACCTGCAGGGTGGCCAGGTGCAAATTAAAGACGCCGAGGGCCTCTTCGGGTTGCCTCATCATGCCTGGTGGAAGATTCAAGCGCCAGAGCATACCGAGTCCGGCGATCTGACGGCATCGGGAACCCCGGACTCAGTCCTCGAAGGCATCGAGTCTCCCTTCGCCGCCGGGCGCAGCGTCGTGGTGATCAACGTCAAGGACGCGGCAGCCTACGATAACTTCCTCACGACATTCCTCAAAGTGCAGCAGGCAAGCGACATCAATGGAACCGTCTCTGTGCTGCACGGTTCGCTCTTTCAGTCCTTTCGCCTCGGCGGCAGCGTGTATCACATAGGCACATTGCCATGGTGGACTCGCATGACCCTGTGGTTCATGCAGGTGCCATGGCTGGCCGCGGTCGGCGCCATGGGACTGGCCTTCCTGCTGGCCATCTGGGTTCGCATATGGCTACGAATTCACGCGCGCAAGCGCCTCCAACTGGAAGACAACTAACATGTCGAGTTTCGAGCGAAAACGGCGAAGATGGCCAGCGTCCATGGCGCGAGGATTAAGTTGGCTGGGCCTGCTCTCTGGTCTGATCGCCGCCTTCGCAACCGGCCGGGCAAATGTCCAGAGCCCGCAAACCGATCATGCTCGCCTGTGGCAGGCCTATTCCGCCCGTTTCATTACCTCAGACGGCCGTGTGGTCGATCCGCAGGGAGGCGATCACACGACCTCGGAGGGCCAGAGCTATGCGCTCTTCTTCGCTCTCGTCAACAACGATCGCGCCCGGTTCGACAAGGTGCTCGCATGGACCGAGAACAATCTCGCCTCCAGCGATCTAGGCGCGCATCTCCCCGCGTGGAACTGGGGCAGAGGCAAGGACGGCAGTTGGGGCGTCCTCGATCCAAACTCCGCCTCTGACTCCGACCTGTGGATCGCCTACGACCTGATCGAAGCCGGCCGGCTATGGAATGATCCCCACTACGCCACCCTCGGCCGTCGCCTTGCGGCAGTCATAGCTCACAAAGAAATAGCCGATCTCCCTGGATTAGGACCGGCCCTGCTACCCGGCGCCGCCGGTTTTCGCTTTCCAAAGCTCTTCGTGCTCAACCCCAGCTACATGCCGCTGTTTATACTTCAGCGCCTCGCCGCGATCGATCGGGAAGGCCCGTGGGCCGGTGTCGCCACGGAAGTTCCAACCATCCTGGAGCGCGGTGCAAAGAACCGCTTCGCCATGGACTGGATATGCTATACGCCCGGCGAGGGATTCACGCCGTGTCTGGCCAACGGTCATAAGTCCCCCGATCCGTCGGGCAGTTATGACGCCATCCGCGTTTATTTGTGGGCGGGGATGCTGCCGGACGCAAACCCGGCCAAGGCTCGCATCCTCCTCGCGTTGCCGGGAATGAACACCTATATGCAGCAGCACGCCGCTCCGCCGGAAAAGGTGAACAGCGACGGCGTACCCATGAATACGCCAGGTCCGGTTGGTTTTTCCGCGGCATTGTTGCCTTATTTAAGCAGCAATTCCAACCAGGCCTCTGTTGCCCAACAGTTGGTGCGTATAAAATCGCAACTCGATGAAAAATCGAATCTGTACGGAGCAGGTTACGGAACGGGTCCAACGTATTACGATCAGAATCTAGTCCTGTTCGGCAGCGGCTGGATGGAGAAGCGGTATCAGTTTGGAAGCAGCGGGGAGCTATTAGTACGATGGAGTCGCTAATGCGACGACAAGAGCAGCGGTTGACAGTCCCCGGCGCGGTCGCTTTGGCCGCGTGTCTGCTGCTGTGTCTTCTGATTCCTGCCAACTCCGCAGCAGCTCAGGCGCAGAAGGAAAGCGACGCCGAAAAGACCCTCATCGAAAAAGCCCAGGCGCTGGAATCCCGCGGCCGCCCTGATATCGCCGTCCAGGTCTGGCAGCAGATTCTGCTTTCCGATCCGAACAACCAGCTGGCCCTTGCGGGCGTGGCTCGCGACTATCGCCTTAGCGGCAACTCCGCAGCCTCCGACGAAGCGCTCGACAAGCTGCGCAAGATCAATCCCAGCGCCCCGGACATCAGCAGGATTCAAGGCCTCACCAGCAACAAGACTCGCGATGTTCGCCTCGGCCAGGCGGGCGCATTGGCTAAGACCGGAAATCCCGAAGCGGCGATGCGCATTTATCGCGAGTACTACGGCGATCACCCCCCGGACGGCGACATTGCTCTCGCTTATTACGAGACCCTCTACGGCACTCCGAATGGCAAGACCGAAGCGCTGAACGCCATGCGCGCCCTCGCCGCGCGCAACCCCGGCGATCCCCGCTTCATCGTGACTCTGGGCCGAATGCTGACCTACGATGCCCGCACCCGCTCCGAAGGCATCAAGATCCTGCACGAACACCTGGACAGCTCCGACGCCCAAAACTCGCTTCGCCAGGCGCTCATCTGGGACTCCGCCAACCCCACTTCCGCCGCCGAGTTGAAGGAATATCTCAAGACCCATCCGAAGGACACCGAACTCGAAGGACGGCTCAAGGCCAACGAAGGCAAGCTGGCTGAGATGAACGCCGGCATCGCCCGCACTCCTGAGGAGCGAGCCGCATTCGCCGCACTCAACGCGCACCACCTCACCGAAGCAGAAACCCGCTTCCAGGCCATGCTCGACAAGGACGAGAAAGATGCCCGCGCTGCCGCCGGCATGGGCTTCCTGCGCATGCAGCAGAACAACTTCGCCGCAGCCATCAGCTACCTCGAACAAGCGGAGCAGAATGGCTTCCGCGACCACTCCGTCACGGAAGGTCTCGCGACCTCGCGCTTCTGGTTCACGATGGGCGAGGCATCGACCGCCTTCAATGCCAACCAGCTCGATGTAGCGGCTGAGAAGTACAAGGCTGCGCTGGATATGCGTCCGCACAGCCCCGAAGCGCTCAATGGACTCGCCGGCATCTACACCAAGAACCAGCAATACCCGGACGCTGCGGCGGTCTACCAGCAGATTCTCAAGCTCCAGCCTGCCTCGCTCGATGCCTGGCGCGGCCTGTTCCTCTCCTACGCGCGAAATAACCAGACTCCGCAGGCAATGGCCGTCATGGCGCGTTTCCCATCATCCGTCAAAGCCAGCCTGAGCCGCGACCCCGAATACCTGCAGACCCTCGCTGGCATGTACCAGGCGATGGGTCGCGACGCCGACGCCCAGAAGACTCTTGCCCAGGCACTGGCGCTACCTTTCCCCGACAACGGTTCCATGCTTAAGACAGGTACGCGCCTCCAGTATGCGGGCATCCTCATGGCCGCAAGGCGATACGATCAGGCCGCTGAGCTGTACAAGCAGGTTCTCAACGACGAAACTTCGAGCCTGCCCGCGTGGATGGGCCTCGTCACAGCCGAACATCAGTTGCAGCACGACAACGCGGCCATTGAACTTGTCGAGAAGATGCCGCCCGACACTTACGAAACGGCTCTCGGCGACTCCGGCTTCCTAGTCATGCTGGGCTCCATCTACCAGCAGTCCAACCAGTTCGAAATCGCCCAGGGACTGCTGGAGCGCTCCATCAAGCTGCAGATGCAGGCCGGCGGCACGCCTTCCCTTGGCCTGCAGATTCAGCTCGCGGCCATCTATCTCCAGCGCAACAATACCGCCCAGGCCTACGGACTTTATCATCAGATCCTCGAAGCCCATCCCGACAATCTCGATGCCTGGCGCGGCCTCATCGGTACCATGCAGGCCACGCATCGCGACGCCGAGGCGCTCCAGGAGATCAAATTGATACCGCCGGCCATCCGCAAGCAGTTGGAAGCCGACGTTCAATTCGAGCAGAGCGAGGCCAGCCTATACGCCAGCGCGGGAGACACAGTCACAGCGATGGCGCTCTTCAACCAGGTGCAGAAGCACTACGCAACATTGCGTCAGCAGCCTCCCGCGGATGTTGAGATCCAGAGCGCCTATCTGCTCTACAACACCTTCAACGACCGTGCCCTCTATCCGGCCCTGATGCGCCTCGGAGCACGTCAGGACCTAACCAACCCGCAGCGCGAAACCATCCAGGGCCTGTGGGCCAACTGGAGCACCCACCGCGCAGCAACCGCCTTCGATAACGGCAACACCGCCCGCGCCATCGACATTCTCGACGCGGCCGCTCAGGCCTTCCCGGACAATCTTTCCGTGCGCAAAGCCGTCGCCGGCGGATACCTTCGCGTCGGCCGGGCCAAGGAATCGCTGGCAATCTTCAAGCAGATCGATTTGCAGGATGCTACAGCGGCAGATTTCCAGGGCGCCATCGGTTCAGCCTTGGCCGCCAACGACAAGGCGCAGGCGGAGCAGTGGCTGCGCCAGGCCCTCGATCGTTTCCCGCGAGACTCCGCCATCCTCTCCGAGGCCGCTCGCTTCGAACAGGCCCGCGGAGATAACGCGCGCGCCGCCGACTACTGGCGCGCCTCGCTTGCGGCCATGCCGCAGGTTTCACCCACCGACAAGCTGGCTCATGAACTCGTCCATCCCGACGCCGGCAAGCCCAACAGCCGGGCCGCCACTCCAGACGATCTGGCCAATCTTCTCAATCCCGATCAGGACACAGCCAGAGCAGGGAAGTCGACGAAGCAGCTTCCTCCGCTGCCCGCCTACGGCCACGATCCGTATGATCCCGGGCCGCCCGTCATCCTGAACAACGCTCAGCCCGGCTCCGGCACAACTCCCCGTTCCATGCCCGTCTATCCGGTGCCGACAACCACCACCGCGCCGCTGCCATCTTCCGAGGTCAATCCACAGTCTCCAGCCCCGCAAACAACTCCGGCGGGCCCGACCGGCTACGTGATTCCGCCCTATCATCCGCAATCGCCATCCGGGCGCAAGCCGAATGCAAATCCAGCAACAGCAGACGCCTCGTCCAAGTCCTCGCTCGGGATGCCCGGAACATCTGGCAGTGCGGGTAATAAGAAGGATTCGCCTGCCATAACTTATTCCGGCAGAATGCACCTTCCCCCAACCGAAGAAACTATCACCAACGCGGAGGCCGGCTCATCGCGCGATCAGCCCTCCAAGACGCAACCAACGACACAGGCAGTCTACCCTCAACTGGTTCAACAGAGCTTCCAGGCGCCGATTCCGCAGCAGGCCACCCATCAGAGTCCACCCCCGACAGGTCTCCGTCTCTCCTCAGAACCAATGAATCCAGTAGCGGCGCGGGCGCAGGCCCTGCTGACCGACGAAACGGACGGACAGATTACCCAGGGATTGGGAGTCGTCGTCCCCGGCGCCATTCGTTATCTTCCCAACTCCGCCACTCGCGGTATCAACCTTCCTGGCTCGACAACCGCAAACCAAACCTTCGCGCAAAACCAGAGCAACAATCCCCCGGTAACGGGCGCACAGACTTTCGGGAACTACAGCGACGCCCAATACACGCCCTCTGCCCAGGATGCCGCCGCAGGGGCGTACTCAGTTCAGAAGCAAGCCACTCCGCCCCCGCCCCAACCAGCAACGCCGGCAGCACCCCCACAGCCCGCCGCGCAGCAATCCACGCCCACGCCTCAACTCACGAAACCCACGCGCAAGCGGCGCAAACCCAAGCCCGCCTCCGACGCAAACGCTGTTCCGACACTCGTCACCGCTCCTGGCGAAGCGCCTGCGCCCGCACCGCAGTTGCCTGTCACCGACACCAACGTGCAGGGCACCCAGTCCACAAGCAACGCCGGACTCACCGACCAGGAATTGCAGGAGCGCAACCTGCCTCCCTTGAAGGGACCGTGGGCGCGCCTTACTCACCCGCAAACGACTACGACTAGCCCCAGGGAAGAGGCTGAATTGCAGCTTCGCACGATCGAGGGCGGTTACAGCCCATGGCTTGGCGGCACCGGCGTCATCGCCCACCGCACCGGCGATCCTGGATACAGCTCCCTGACGTCCCTTGAATCCATCTTCGAGGCATCCGTTCCCATCGCGAAAACAGCCCGGCTGACCTTCATCGCCAGACCGGCCTTTCTCGATTCCGGCCAGGCTAACGGCAACGCGGTGATCCAGCTCACTACGGGAGCAGTCACGGCCTCAGCCCCGGAGCCAATCGGAACGCTCACCGGCGCCGCTGCCTCCACCACACCGCCCGCACAGCAAAACTCCTCGGGAATCGGCGGCGAGGCGCAGCTCACGTTTGGCAATCTGGCCGTCGCCGGCGGGTACACGCCCTATGGCTTCCTCGTCTCCAACTGGACCGCGCGCGCCAACTGGCGGCCCGGTGCAGGACCCCTCACTTTCACTTTCAACCGCGATTCGGTCAAGGATACGCAGCTTTCCTACTCCGGCCTGCGCGATCCCGGCACGATCACCGCTTTCAATCCAGGGAACGTCTGGGGCGGCGTGATGGCCAACTCGGGCAACGTCCAATACGCCCGCGGCGACCTGACCTCCGGCTTTTACCTCGGAGCCGGAGGTCAATACATCACCGGCTATCACGTCGAGGAGAACAAGCGTTTCGACGGCTCCGCCGGAGCCTATTGGCGTATCCTCGCCATGCCCGAATACGGCAGTCTCAACATTGGCGCCAACTTCTTTGCCATGCACTACACCTACAACTTGCAGGCCTACACGTACGGTATGGGCGGGTACTTCAGTCCCCAGTTTTATTTCCTCGCGAACGTGCCCTTTACCTGGACCGGCCATCGCGGCCCGCGGTTGCACTACACCGTTCTCGGCAGCCTCGGCATCCAGGCATTTTCTGAAGACGCGGAGCCGCTCGACCCGCTCGATATCGGCATAGAAACCAACACCTTCAATAACGCAAAACTCGCGGCTCTGACGAGCGTGGGTCCGAACTACGATCTTCGCGCGCAATCGGCCTACGCGATCAGCGATCATTGGTTCGTTGGCGGATTCGCCGGAGCCAACAACTCGCGCAATTACACCAACGTGACCGCAGGATTCTCTGTTCGGTATCTTTTCCGCTCGCAGCCCTCCACCGTGGCCGGACCGACCGGCCTCTTCCAGACAGACGATGCCCACGCCCTGCGCCCCCTGACAGTCCCCTAAAGTTCGAACCGAGATACGCAATCAGACAAATTTAATAAGGGACCAAGGATTCGGTCAGGTTGTAAACCAGCCCGAACGGATCACGGAGATAGCATCTTGGAAAATCCGGCTCATCCTTGACGATCACACAGCCCTTCTTGACCAGCCGGAGTTTGGCTTCCTCGACATTGCCTACAAAAACCTCAAAGACCGGCCCCAGCGCCGGCCCGCGCTCGATAAACAGGTTGATGTTCTTGCCATGCAGGCTAAGCATGGGCGTTTCGCCTGTTACCTCGAATCCGAGCTGTTCCACATAGAAAGCCGCCGCGCACTTGGGGTCTGGCGCTTGAATTAGAATATCGGTACCAAAACTATTCGCCATAGGACTCCTTGTACTTTTCAGGCCCCATCGAAATCGTGCCGTTGCTACAATC
>Ga0302326_10033328_pt1 | contig 10236 bp, 10 predicted proteins | sample Palsa_T0_3_FD_202264 | JGI IMG/M metagenome (GOLD analysis project Ga0302326, IMG submission 202264) | Peat permafrost microbial communities from Stordalen Mire near Abisko, Sweden - Palsa_T0_3 | ecosystem: Environmental > Terrestrial > Soil > Palsa > Peat permafrost | place: Sweden: Abisko... | reverse complement strand
TGCGGCTGGGCGGCGGGAACTGGCGACAGGCGCCTGGTCCCGCTCGAAGAGGGCGCCGGCAGCCATGAACGCCACTGAGACGACCACGGCGATGCCAACGACGGCGGCGAGGGCGATGAGCACGCCCTGCAGGATCTGGGTGCTGATCATCGGAGTACCTTCTTCCGATCCGGGAAGAAAACTGATATCACAATGATAGGCACGCGATATCAAAGACGTCAAGCGGCCGTCGCGGGAATGGCTGGCATCGGATCTGGCCGGGATCGTGCCTGGCCTCGCGATGGCCCTGACGGCAAGACGCGTCACCGCCACCTGGCAGGACGTGCCGCCCTGAAAGGAGCAAGACCAGCGGATCAGAGATCCCGGGTTCAGCCCTGCCCCGGCTCCTCCGAGGTGGCAGAGGGGGCCGCGAGCTCGAGACGCTCAGCGCTGAGCCCGACGTTGACGCCGGATCCGTAGGCCGTCGCGCCAGACAGAATGGTCGCGAACGCCGCGCCGAAGATCAGGCTGAGAGCCTGCTCAGCATTGAGATCGCCGATCGCCCACAGCACGGCGAAGACCGCCACTGCCAGGACGCCGAGAACGACCACCGACCAGCCCATCCACTGGAGCGCCGCCTCGACTTTCCGGGCATGCCTGACCTTGGCTGAGATTCGGGCTAGGTCGTCCATCCGAATCTCCTATCCAGAAGCTGGGCTGGGCAGACGGACGCATCTTGAGTCCCGGCAGTTGTTCCCGTGAGCCCAGCAGGCCAATCCGGCGGCTGGGTGCCGGCCAAGGCCCGGCGACCACCTGACCGCAGTCCGGCAGGATCAGGGCGGGAACGAGGCCGAGGCCCAGGCGGCTCCGAATGGGGCGCGCTGCCGTCACCAAGTGGCATCGGCAGGAGTCTAGGCAAGCTGGTTGACTTGATCAGTCAACCATCTAGCCTTAGAGTGTGAAGAGGCGAGAGCTACTCAATCGGATGGCGAAAATCGCCGTCCGCTATGGCGTTGACTTCGACAAGGACAACCCCGTACACGGCGGCAACCACGACAAGTTCTCAGTCGGAGGCCACAGCGTGGAAGTACCCCGCCACAACGAGGTCGCTGAGTACACCGCCCGCGGAATCCTGCGAACGTTCGACCAGATCTGCGCGCGAGCTACGAGGGAGGAAAGCTGATGTCTTCCAGGCACTTCACAGCCACGGCGCGCCGTAGTCAGGGCTGGTGGGCCATTGAGATCACGGGCGATGATCTGCCGCATCCCGCATACACCCAGGCCCGGCGGCTTGACCAGGCTGAGGCAATGGTGCGTGATTTGCTGGCCCTGCATTTCGATATCGATGTGGATCACACCGGCGACATCGAGATTGTGCCAGTCCTGGACGCGCCACTGGGCGACGAGATCAGCAAGACCAGGCAGGCACGGGATCTGGCTGAGAAACTGCGCGTGGATGCTATCTACCTGACCCGGCAGACGGCTATACACCTCAGCGCTGTCGGTATGCCTCAGCGAGACATTAGCAAGCTGCTGGGGATCTCGCACCAGGCAGTGAGCCAGCTCCTGGCCGGCTAGGCGCGCTGCGCGAAGTCAGGGGCTGACTTCCAAAATCGGTCTCTCCTGACAACCGACAAAGTGCCCACAGCGAGCCACCATCACCGAACTCCCCGACCAGATCCTCTGATCATGGCATCCGAGCCGTCCCTTCGTGGCTGCCTTGCGCCGTGCCGCGCGCAGCTCGACGATGAAGGACGGCGTCCCACGTCCCGCCGACGCCAACGGCAGCTGCCGGGGTGGTGGCTCCGAAGCGTCAAGCGGCCAGGTCTGCGGCAAGAAATGACTCCTCGCCAGCGCTAACCAGCGCCGCTGCTACCGATGACCGCGCCGGTGGTGACCAAGCGAGCTGCGACTTCGTTGCGACTGGTTGAGTGCGGGATCGCCAGAGCCCTTCTGCGGCATGCAGGGCCCACGCCAATGTAACGAGCGGCAGGAATATGCCGATCAGTGCGAGGCGGGGACGCCGGAGCCGTATGGCGCCGACAATGCCAATGGCCACGCCGTACGCGCCCAGTGATTCCAGCGAGTGCACGGCACCAAGCAGGAGAATAGACGGTATCGGCAAGACGAGCAAGTAAAGCCAACTGAGTAGATTAACTAGACAGACGCGCGGATTTCCGCCGCCCAGTCCGTAGTGCCGGATCACCTGGGCGTTGCCCAGACACCACCGCATCCACTGTTTACGTAGCTGCGGAAGCGTCTCGGGTACCATCGTGCTGAACTTAGCCTTATGGCTGCTGCAGTAACGGACTTTGAAGCCCTGTCCCCGGGCTCGGAACAGACCCTCAGTGTCCTCCGTGCAGGTGAGGGGGTCACGCAGAAGCAACTCATGGGCAGCGTCGTATGTGTACATAGCCGAGGCGCCTGAGAGCCATAATCGGGCGCGAAGCCAATTCTGGTAGCGCTTGACTATAGAGTTGATCATCCAGTAGTCCAGCTCCTGAATCGCGCCTAAGAGCGAGTTAGTTTTTATCACTTCGACTCTAATGTCGGCGATATCAGCCTTCCCCTTGCCGGACAGCATCCTGGCCGGTCTGCTCAGATCGCCGGCAACGGTGTCATCGTCGGTTTGCACTATGAGCCAGCCGTGGGGGACATGCTTGAATCCGCTTTTCAGCGCAGTGGCCTTGCCAACGTTCTCTTGAAGCCGAACGATCTGGACGCTTGGCACCCATTTGAGCCGGTCGATAATGGTCAGCGCCTCGGGTGTGCAGGAACCGTCGTCCACCACTATGACCTTGCTGGCACCACCCGTTATGAGCGACGAGACGGTAGCCATCAAAGCCTCCGTCGGATTCTTCGTGGAAATAAGCGCAGCGATCTGTGCGTGCGCATGCCGAAATCTGCTTGACGCAGCGCGTGGCGGACTTACGGTTGACAACAGCCGGAACCTCATTCCGGTCAGAGACCGGCTGGAGGGGCTCTCAGGTGCCTTCAGCTGGTCTCGCCCATTGTTGATAGAATCGAGCCGTTTAGGCGTGCCGCGTTGGCAGCTAGTAACCAGTTGAAATTACGCCTGTTCTGGATGCTCGACCTGTAGCGCCAATTTTCTTGATTGACACTGACAAGACGCCAAGGCAAATCTGTTGGTTGACCTGTCGGGCGAATAATCTTTGACAGTAGCCGTCGATCTGGGCAATACGTCTAAGGACGGTCATAATTGCCTAGCGCTAACATCTGGCAATCGTCTGAGGTGACGTCGCACGGCGTAGTGAAGCCGCCGATTACGCACGATTCCGATGGCAGTACTCACGTATCCTGTACCAGCAGGATCCGGCGATCACGGGCCGCCGCTATGAGGACTCGGCGCGGTCCCTGATGCCGGCGAGGGTGGCGGTCATGTTGGCCTGGTGCTCGGCCAGGCGGCGGCGCAGGATGCGGTGCTCCTTGTCGGGCATTTGCTCGATGAGCTCGCTGATGCCGCTCTCGCCCGGGCCCATCTGCATCCACTGGCGGATCCGGGTCCCGGATCCTTCCGGGACCAGCGTGAAGCGCCAGTGCGCAGCCGGCTCGTCCGGATCGCCGACGGCCCAGCCGAAGACCTTCTCGGGCTCGAACTCGCAGATCGTGGAGACCGTCTCCCAGGTGCCGCGCGCGTCGTGGTGATTGCGGCCGCGGAAGCGCGCCCCGAGCGCCGGTCCGGTCGCGCCGTCGAGCCACTGGCCGCCCTGGAACTCCGTGCTGAACTCGGCCGGGGTCTGAATGTCACAGACGAGAGGCCAGACGACCGCCGGGGCTGCGTCGATGACCAGCTCCGCCTCAGTCGTCGGGCAGTCGGCGTAGCGCAGCTCGGCAGGTTCCACGATCGCATGCTACGCCGCACCTGCTGCCTGCAGTAGCGGGACAATAGCGGCAGGATCGGGGCCGGCGGCGCCGGTCAGTCACACGCGGACGGAGTACCGGAGATGCAGATCGGCGTTGCAGGCCGCGTTTCCTCGCGGGAAGACGCGGACTTCATTCGCGAGGCTGAGCGCGTCGGCGTCAGCTCCGTCTGGGTCCCCGAGGCGTGGGGCCAGGACGCCTTCACACCGCTCGCCTATCTGGCGGCGCGAACCGAGCGGATCGCACTCGGAACCGCGATTGCGCAGCTCGGCGCCCGCACCCCCGCCATGCTGGCGATGTCGGCCATGTCGATGCAGCAGCTCTCCGGGGGCCGGTTCCGGCTCGGCATCGGGACGAGCGGGCCGCAGGTCATGGAGGGATGGCACGGCGTCAGGTTCGACGCGCCGCTGGCGGTGACACGCGAGACCATCGAGATCGTCCGGATGGTCACGGCCGGCGAGCGCCTCAGCCATCAGGGCACCGCCTATCAGCTGCCGCTGCCCGGCGGGCAGGGCCGGGCGATCCGCTCGATGCTGCCGCCCGCCGCGGTGCCTATCTACGTGGCATCGCTCGGCCCGCGGAACCTCGAGCTGACCGGCGAGCTGGCTGACGGCTGGATCGGCAACACATTCATACCTGAGCACGCGGCCGTCTTCCTGGACCGGCTCCGGGCTGGCGCGGCGAGGGCCGGCCGCACGCTGGCCGACCTCGACCTGGTCATGCCCGTCAGCGTCGAGATCACCGATGACGTCGACGAGGCCGTGCGGCGGCACGCGCGCGGCTACGCGTTCACGATCGGCGCCATGGGCTCGCGCGACCAGAACTTCTATAACGCCGCCTTCACCCGGCAGGGTTACGGTGAGGACATCCGGGCGGTGCAGGACCTCTGGCTGGCCGGGCGGCGCGACGAGGCGGCGGCCAGGGTACCGCCCGAGCTCGGCGCCAGGACCAATCTGATCGGGACCCCCGCCATGATCACCGAGCGGCTCCGGCTCTACCGCGACGCGGGAATCACCACCCTGCAGGCGAAGCTGAGCGGCGACCGCGGGCAGCAACTCGACATTCTGGCCCAGCTGGTCGAGCTCGCCAGAGACATCACGGACTGACCGCGCGGCCGCGCCGAAGCGCGATCCGGCATGCAGTTGAATGATGTCCTCGCTGGATGCTGCCGACCGGGAGGTGAAGCGCAGGGTGATCGCCGGAGCAACGCTCATCCTGACACTTGCCTTCACAATCCCGCTGATCGCGAGGGCAACGGGCGGCGCATCACCCGTGCGGACGCCACTGGCCGCACTTGCGCCGCTGGCGGCCCTCGTCGCCCTGGCGGCCACGGCCCTGGCGGTCGGCGTTACCTGGTGGCTCGCGGTAATCATCGCCATCCCGACCGCGTTCCTGGTCGGCTGGCAGCTACCGCCACGCCGGCGCCGCCGGCCGCAGCGAGAACCGGCCTCAGCGACCCGGTCGGCTGGCGCAGAAGGCATTGAGCTGCGGTTTCTCACCCTGAACGCCTTCGTCGGGCGCGCCAGCCCGGCCGCCGTGGTCAGCAGGCTCCGCGAACTCGCACCCGACATCTTCGCGGTCCAGGAACTGACCCCCGAGCTCGCAGCCAGCCTGGCCGCTGAAGGCCTGACTGAACTGCTGCCCTTCTCCTGCCTGGATCCCCGCCGCGGCTCCACCGGCATCGGGCTCTGGTCACGCTGGCCGCTCGATCAGATTCCGGTCGTGCCGGAACGGCAGGGTGCCGAGCTCCGCGCCAAGCTCGACCTGGGCTGGCCAGTCACGATCACCGCGGTGCACCTGGCGGCGCCCATGGGGGGCAGGCAGCCCGCCTGGCAGCGGGACATGGACCGGCTGCTCCGGGAGCTCACCGAGGTCGAGGGCCAGCATCTGGTGGCCGGCGACTTCAATGCGAGCCGCGATCACAGCGCCTTCAGGAGACTGCTGGCCGCGCGCTTCGCGGACAGCGCGGATGCTGCCGAGCACCGGCCGTGGCCGGGATTCACCTGGCCGGCCAACCGGAGGTATCCGCCGGTCATGCGGCTGGACCACATACTCGTATCGCAGCCGGGGGCTGTGGTGCGCGAGGCCAGGACCGCCGGGATAGCAGGATCCGACCACCGTGCGCTGCTTGCCGTCATTGAACTGCGGCGGCCACCCGCCGGCGAGCAGCCGTAGCGCCGGGCCGACCGGAACACATCGGGCGGGACGGATCCGCCAGGACGCAGCGGCCGGGGCGGGCCGGACGCTGCTAGCCCGGAGTGCGGGTCCCCATCAGGATGCCACTGGCGCGCGGCGCCGGAATCCGGCAATGCCACGCGGCTGCGATAGCTCATCCTCGGCTGAACTGTCGGGGGCCGCTCCCGGCAGTGCCGATCCTGGCGGCGGCACTGCCATAGCCGACAGTACCCTGGCCGCCTCTGCGTATGCGCGAGCGCGGTCGTTGTCCTTGGCGTGCTCACCGCAGCGCCCGCCGGGGACGAGATCGCAGTCCCAGCAGAAGGCCGCGGCCCGGCCTGAGGCACGGTAGACAGCAGCATCCCTGAGCGCTGACAGCACGACCTCCCGCTGGCGCGGGGTCAGGGCGGCCTCCTCCCGCCCCGCCTGCCGGGCCCGCCACAGGAGCGACGCCACGCTGGCAGCGTTTCGCTTGTCCCAGTTCACCAGCCGCGCCAGGAACTGCCGGTCCCGGCTGGCCAGCCGGACGCCGCACAGAGCGGCGTAAATCGCGGACCGCGCCGTCGTCCGCGCTGAGCCGCTGCCGGCCAGGGAAATCTGCGGCGCCCCGCCCTGGCCCTCCGGGCCGCCCAGGCTCTCCACGCCACCCAGCCCACCCGGGCCAGCCGTGCCGATCGGGCCAGCCGGGCCCACGACACGCCGCGGCCTGATGCACGACGGCCTCGGAATCGCGACCGTTTGGCTCCCCGTCCGCCCGTTCCCCAGATCAGTTGTCACGCTGCCTCCTCGCCCGGCGCCGGAGCCCCTTCCGGTAGTGCCGGTATGCGGGCCTGCCCCCGTGCTGGCCGCGCTGAGCGCGGGCAGTAATGGCAGGACTACGCGTGTATGACGCGCCGCTGCGTTGTCAGGTTGACACTGTGCGTAACCAACGTCGCTAAATTTAATCAGCTGCTCCGCCTGCTCCGTCCTTCCCTGATCAGCCGTTCCGGCAGGCCCGCAGGCCGTCCGGGAGCCCGCCGGAGTGCACCCGGGATAACGAGACCGAACATAGGCAATCTGCAATCTGTACTAGAATCGCGTTATAGCCGCAGGCAGGAGGGGTCGCATGAAGCGAGCACCTCACGGGTCGGCACGCCCACGAACAGAAATCACGCAAAGATGCACGCCGTCACCGCGTCTTTCAGCTGGCCTCGGCGCGTGAAGGAGGCCGGGAGACTGTGACCAAGCAGGTCCAGCAGCTCGATCGTGTCATTATCAGGTTCGCCGGCGACTCCGGCGACGGCATGCAGCTCGCCGGGGACAGGTTCACTCAGGAGACCGCGAGTTTCGGCAATGACCTGTCGACGCTGCCGAACTTCCCTGCGGAGATCCGCGCGCCGGCCGGCACGCTGCCCGGCGTGTCCAGCTTCCAGCTGCATTTCGCCGACCACGACATCCTGACGCCCGGCGATGCCCCCGATGTGCTCGTAGCGATGAACCCCGCGGCGCTCAAGGCGAACATCGACGACGTCCCCCGCGGCGCCGACATCATCGCCAACACCGACGAGTTCACCAAGCGGAACCTGTCCAAGGTCGGCTACGAGGCGAACCCGCTCGAGGACGGCTCACTCGACGCCTACCAGCTGCACGCCATCCCGCTGACCTCGGTCACGGTCAAGGCGCTCGAGGACTTCGACATCACCCGCAAGGATGCCGAGCGGGCGAAGAACATGTTCGCGCTCGGGCTGCTGTCCTGGCTGTACAACCGGCCGGTCGAGGGGACGCTGAAGTACCTCGACACGCGGTTCAAATCACGCCCGGAGATCCTCGCGGCCAACAAGGCGGCGTTCCAGGCGGGCTGGAACTACGGCGAGACCACCGAGGCATTCTCGGTCCAGTACGAGGTCAAGCCCGCACCGCTCCGGGAGGGCATCTACCGGAACATCACCGGCAACACCGCGCTCTCGTACGGGCTGGTCGCTGCATCCCGCCGGTCCGGGCTCCCGCTCTTCCTCGGCTCCTACCCGATCACGCCCGCCTCGGACATCCTGCATGAGCTGTCCAAGCTCAAGCGGTTCGGAGTGCGCACGATGCAGGCCGAGGACGAGATCAGCGGCGTGGGCGCCGCTCTCGGCGCGTCTTTCGGCGGCGGGCTCGGCGTGACGACCACCTCGGGTCCCGGCATGTGCCTCAAGGCCGAGACCATCGGGCTGGCTGCCTCGGTCGAGCTGCCGCTGATCATCTGCGACATCCAGCGGGCGGGCCCGTCGACCGGGATGCCGACCAAGACCGAGCAGGCTGACCTGCTGATGGCGCTCTACGGCCGGAACGGCGAGTCACCGGTCGCGGTCGTTGCCCCGGCCACGCCGGCGGACTGCTTCGACATCGCGCTGGAAGCGGTCAGGATTGCCGTGAAGTACCGCACGCCGGTCATCATCCTGTCCGACGGCTACCTGGCCAACGGCTCCGAGCCCTGGCGGATCCCGTCCGTCGACGGCCTGCCCAAGCTCCGTGATGAATTCAAGTTCGCGAGCGGGAACGTGGCCGTTGACGGCGCGGCCGGACCGCCTTTCCTGCCGTTCCAGCGCGATCCGAAGACACTGGCCCGGCCGTGGGCGGTCCCCGGCACCCCTGGTCTCGAGCACCGGATCGGCGGCATCGAGAAGGCCGACGGCGCCGGCACGATCTCCTACGACCCTGACAACCACGACAAGATGGTCCGGCTGCGGCAGGCCAAGATCGACGGCATCGCCGCCGACATCCCGCCGCTCGCGGTCGATGACCCCGACGGCAATGCCAGGGTGCTGGTGCTGGGCTGGGGCTCGACCTACGGCTCGATCGGCGCTGCGGTGCGCCGGGTCAGGATCGCCGGCGGCTCCATCGCCCAGGCGCACCTTCGCCACCTGTCGCCTTTCCCGGCCAACCTCGGTGACGTGCTGCGCGCCTACGACAAGGTGCTGGTCCCCGAGATCAACCTGGGCCAGCTCGCGCTCCTGCTGCGCGGCCGATTCCTCACCGACGTGGTCTCCTACAACCGGGTCCGCGGACTGCCGTTCAAGGCCGCCGAGCTGGCCGATGTCATCCAGGATGTGATCGCCAATGTCTGATCCCGAGTTCCCGGAGCCGACGCACCGGTTCGCCTCACTGACCCTGGTGCCGAAGGCCGACGAGAAGCAGTCGACCAGGGACTTCAAGTCGGATCAGGAAGTCCGCTGGTGCCCCGGCTGCGGTGACTACGCGATCCTCGCGGCATTCCAGTCGTTCCTGCCCGAGCTGGAGATCCCGCGGGAGAACCTCGTCATCGTCTCCGGCATCGGCTGCTCATCGCGGCTGCCGTACTACGTGAACAGCTACGGCATGCACTCGATCCACGGGCGCGCTCCGGCGATCGCGTCCGGTCTGGCCGCGTCCCGGCCTGACCTGTCGGTCTGGGTGATCACCGGTGACGGGGATGCGCTGTCCATCGGCGGGAACCACCTGATCCACGCGCTGAGGCGCAACGTCAACATCAAGATCCTGCTGTTCAACAACCGGATCTACGGCCTGACCAAGGGCCAGTACTCGCCAACGTCCGAGCAGGGCAAGGTCACCAAGTCCACGCCGTTCGGCTCGCTGGACACGCCGTTCAACCCGGTGTCGCTCGCGATCGGGGCGGAGGCGGGCTTCGTGGCCAGGACGATTGACTCCGACCGCAAGCACCTCACCAGCGTGCTGCGGGCAGCGGCCGACCACAAGGGCACGGCGTTCGTCGAGATCTACCAGAACTGCCCGATCTATAACGACGACGCGTTCCTGCCGCTGACTGATCCGGCCGAGCGGGATCAGCGGCTCATCCGGCTGGAGCACGGCGAGCCCGTCAGGTTCGGTCCGGACGGCAGCCAGGGACTGCGGTTCGGCCGCTTCGGCGGCCTGGAGACGGTGCCGGTCGACGGCGCCGACCCGGCGGCGCTGCTGGTGCACAACGCCGAGGAGCCTGACCCGTCGTATGCGTTCGCGCTGTCCAGGCTTGACGGCTCCGGATTCGCGCATACGCCGATCGGCGTCTTCCGCGCGGTCGAGCGGCCCAGCTACGACGAGCTGATGTCGGCCCAGATCGACGACGCCCGGCAGAAGCAGGGTGATGGCGATCTCGGCGACCTGCTGGCTGGCGGCGACACCTGGCAGGTCGGCTAGGTGTCCTCGGGGCCGGTGCCGTCGGGGCCGGTGCCATCCGGCGCAGGC
>Ga0302326_10033327_pt1 | contig 10236 bp, 4 predicted proteins | sample Palsa_T0_3_FD_202264 | JGI IMG/M metagenome (GOLD analysis project Ga0302326, IMG submission 202264) | Peat permafrost microbial communities from Stordalen Mire near Abisko, Sweden - Palsa_T0_3 | ecosystem: Environmental > Terrestrial > Soil > Palsa > Peat permafrost | place: Sweden: Abisko... | reverse complement strand
CGCTGCAGCTCGGGCTGACCATTGACGAACGAGGTTCAGCAGGCCCGGGAGGCTCTCGGCTACCGGCTCGGCGACATCAGGAGGGATGCGCGCGTGTCCGGGCGGCAGCTCGCTGTCCTGGCGGGCTGGCATTTCACCAAGGTCTCCAAGATTGAGCACGGGCGCTCAATGCCGTCACAGGCAGATATCGAACTGTGGTGTTTCCACTGCGGCGCGGAAAGCCAGATCGCGGATCTGACCGCCGCCGCCCGAGGGATTGAGAAGATGTATGTCGAGCTGAAGCGCCTGCTGCGGGCGGGAACCGCACGCTACCAGCAGGAATTGCTTGACGAGGAAATCAGGACGCGGCACTTTCGGATCTTCGATCCCGCCATCATCCCTGGCGCGCTGCAAACTCCCGGCTACGCCACGGTGCGGCTCTGCGAGTTCGCCGACATGGTCGGCATCCCGGCCGACATCCCGGCCACCGTGGCGGTCCGGATGGAACGGGCGAGGCTGCTCCTCTCGGGGGAGCGGCTGTTCCATGTCGTGCTGGGCGAGCACGCGCTGCGCGCGGCCATGGCCGACCGGGACGTGATGGAGGATCAGCTTCACCATCTGCTGGAAATATCATCGTTGCCGCGGCTGCGCCTCGGCATACTGCCTACCCTCGTCCGGCATTACATGACGTTCTGCGGCTTCTGGATCTTCGATGACCGGGAAGCCCAGATAGAGACGTACTCAGCGGCGGTCAGGATCACCCAGCCGCGCGAGATTGCCATGTACGGGAAGGTCTTCGAGCACTACTCCAGGCGGGCCGTGTACGGCCAGGAGGCCAGGGGCGTGATCAGCCAGGCCATCGCAGATCTTGCGAAGGGCTTATCTCGAGCAACTTTAAGCAACTTCGTTGACTCTCGGTAGCTCTTTGTTTACGGTTTGCTTACCGTGGGCCTATCGGCCAGCGGAAACCGAAAACCTGCACCAGAACTGCGAGCCCGGCCCGTCTCGCAGCTGAGCTGGCCGCGGGGGTTCTCCCGGAGGTTCTGGCGAGGGATCCTTTGCGCGGCCGAGGATCCTGAACGGGTCAAGGGCTGGGGTGGCCGAAGCCTGGCCAGCGTTTCATGGTGGTTCGCGCATGTCGGCCCCGGTCGGACGGTGATGCGCCTTGCGCGCGGCGGATACTCCGGCACGCGGAGAGCCTCTTGCCGTTACCGGGCTTGGCGCGGGGGATGGAGAGCCATGCTGATCCAAGGGACAGACGAGGTGCGGCCGGCGCCCGCGGACGCGCCGGCCGCCCCGCTTCCGGCCGCGCCCGGCGACCCGGCTGGCATTCCATCGCTCAGCGAACGGGTGCCGGATGCGATCACTGCGGCAGGGGGCCTGCTGTGCGCCGCCGTGGGCCTTACCGTGATGGCAGCCTGGTTTGTGCGGGCCACGGCCATTTTGCGCTTCGGCAGCAAGAATCCGATGTCATTCAATACCGCGCTGGCCTTTGTGGTGACCGGGGTAGCGCTTGTCGCGCTGGCCAGGAAGCGGCCCCGGGCGGCGCTGGCAGCGGGCGTGTTCGACGCGCTCCTCGGCGCGGTGATACTGGCCGAATACGCCCTCCACCGCGGTCTCGGCATCGATCAGCTGATCGTGAAGGCCTATATCGTCGGGCCGCACGATGTGCCCGGGCGGAGCGCGATCAATACCGCGGTGTGCCTGATGCTGACCGGTGCGGGCCTGCTGGTGTGGGGTCCATGGCGCCCCCGCCGGCGGCCGGCCGGGCTGGCCGCGGCAGCATGTGTCACCGGCGTGATTGGCGCCATCGCGGTCTTCGGGTACGCCACAGGTAACCCCATGGCTTACGGCTGGTCGAATGTGACCGCGATGGCCTTCCTCACCGCCCTGACCATGCTCATTCTGGCGCTCACCCTGATCACCGCGGCCTGGCGGGACACCCGCGCGCGTCATGCGGGCCTGCCCAGGTGGCTCCAACTCCCGGTAGGTGTTGCCGAGGTTGCTCAGGGTCCCGCCCTCGCCGTATCGGCCCCGGTCTCCCGCTTGATCGCCAGCGACTGCTGGTAGCAGTCGCCGGCCTCCTCAAACCGCCGCAACTCCCGGTAGGTGTTGCCGAGGTTGTTCAGGGTTCGGCCCTCGGCGGCACGGTCCCCGCGCGACGGGCGGCGGCCAGCGCGGCTTCGTGAACGGTGAGCAGGTCATCGAGATACCGCAGCACGGTCAACGAGTCCATCATGCTGTCACTGAGCCGTCGTACCTGCTGATCCCAGCCCCGCTGGGAGGCCAGGCCGAGCATGGCCAGCAGGCCGGGCCACGCCCCACCGGGCAACCAGCCGCATCAATCACCCCCGGCACGCCCCACCCGGCAAACAACCGCTACTTAAAGTCAACTGGACTTTACGCGCACCGCCCCCGCCCCGCACACACAACCTGAAGCCAGCTCCGTGACGACACAGCAACGCGCGGAGCCTCAGCCGCTTATGCGCGGCAAACCGCCGCACGCCTAGCTGCTGCGCACCATCACCAGCCTGACAGGATCTAAGGCGAACTGTCGGCACTTACCGAGCCCCAGTTGCTGGCATGCCGGTCCAGTAGGCGTCTCCGTCGTGCTCACCCTGGAGCTGGGATGCTCAACTTCGCGGCTTCAGCGGCTACATGGCAGTACCCAGGGCCCCTTTCCACACACTGGCGGTGCGGCCGGGATACCGTGCGCGAGATCCGCCGTTAGGCACGGAAGCGGGAATCTCCGCGTCCATCCGCTTAAGCGTGCAGAACAGGTGATCTGAACCTGTCCGCGCAGGCCTCGGAAAATACGCGGCCATATTGTGTGGGCGATAACCGCCACGGTGTTCGCGCAGGTCCGCCCAACTCTTGAGCCCAGAAGCGCGCCGGACTCATGATCCGATGCGCTGGAGAGTCTCTGCGGTGTTCTGGGGGCGATTTCGGTGGCGTCAGATTGAGTCAGCGAATGTCCGAAGTTGGCGGCGCCACTCGGGGGAGGCCGACCGGATTCCGATGGGTGCTTCAGCGGGATGGTCGAGCCAGTAGCGTAGGGCGTTTCGACGAAGCTCGATGCTGCGGTCCAGGCCCACTTCGCTGAGCACCGTGGCGGCTTCTGCGGTGTAGGAGTCGCAGAACCATTGGCGGAATCGTTCGTAGCTGTGGGGATCGTTGTTCAAGGTCGCGTCGAACAAGACCATGTAGAGCGTGTTGCCGAGCTCGAACTCGACGGGGCCGTACCCGCAGTCGTCGAAATCGATGACGCGTGTGCGATCGCCGTCGAGGAGTACGTTCGCGGGCGAGTAGTCGCCGTGGAGAAGCTGGATCGGGCCTGTGAGGGCGTCGGCTAGAGGCCCGCTTGCTTGCAGGGCCGCGACGAGAGGAAGCGGGTGTGTGGTGGTGAGGCGCCGAAGTGAGTGGTGCAGCGCGGCGAGGCTCCTCGCCAGTCTTTCGACCTCGGCGCGGTTCTCGGGATCGAGGTTCGGGCCCGCGACGTGTGGGTAGGCAACTGCGAGCCAGCGTCCGAGATGGTTGATCAACGACGGCCCGATCTCGATCGGGCCGACAGCGTGCTCGTCGATCGCAGCCAGATCCCTGACCAGGCCGATCCGGGTCTCGAACTCCTGTAGATCAACCAGCCGGGCGTCCGTGAGCTTGATGATCAGCTGCTCTTCGTCGCGGTGGGCCAGCACAACTCGTGACTGGTGCCCGCCGTTGAGCTCCCCGACGACAGTCAGGCCCATCTGCTCCCACACCCCACTGGCAGGTGGCACCAGCGTTCCTTCATCATCTTCAGAACGACCGGGCATGCCGCCTAGCGTGCCACGGATGGCCGGACCTCTCGGTCGCACCCGCGGGAGAGGTTCAGTAGGCACAGGTCAGCGCTCCAGTCCGTAAACGGATTTGTAAACGCGGCGCGGTGGAACTGGCCAAACGAGGGGAGACGCGGCAGCTCTAGAGAGACAGGCAGTTAGAGTATGCCGACGTCAGCCGGGCCGGGTGAGACTGCGCGCAATGTCTGAGACGAGCGTCGCACTGCTCATAACCCAGCGACAGCAGTATTTCCGAGCCTGTCATGGCAAATACACGGCCAGGTCGCGACTGGCAGCGACGGCCGATCTCACATCTACGCAGGTAGATAGCGCTATCAACGTCCGCTGGCATGCTGGACTCATAATCCGTTGATCACTATGCCGCCGGTCGAGCCAAACGATATTGGATGATCTGTGCTTGAGCGTCGCAGTCTCCCGAGGCCGCTCTCCGTCCGTAATTGGTCTGTGTGCTCTGGCTCATCCGTGACAGCAGCCGACATCGACCAAGCCGCCGAGCAGCTAATCCTCCACGCCGCCGAACAACGCGGCCTGCACCACAACTCGCCCACCCCCACACCACCGCACCCATCAGCCACCACCCCAGCCCTCCTCCACTACGCCCGCACCACCCCGCACCCGGCCACCAGCACGAACAGCCAGAAGCCGAACCCTGACAGCGCCGCAAAGAGGCCGTCCCCGGATGAGTGCACCGTTGCGTCGTCCGGCACGCCCGCTACATCCGCTGCACGATGTCATCGCGGTGCCGCGCCCGACTCCGGCCGGGGGCGTGGACCGGGGGCGAACTCCCCCTCCTCGCCGTCGTCGAGGAAGGTCCGGGCGTAGGTACCACGTTGAGCATGCCGGTGCGGAGTCGGCGGCTGGTCAGAGCTCAGCAGCTGAGCCATCGTCGGGCCACGTGGCTAGTGCCTTCATGGCGGTCTGGCGGACATCCCAGTCCCAGTCGGTGGTGGCGCGGTCGCGCAGCAGCGGGGCGGTGCCGGGGTCGTCGTGCCAGCCGGTTGCTAGAGCCTCGATGGCAGCCTGGCGGACGGACTCGTGCCAGTCGGTGGTGGCGCGGTCGCGCAGCAGCGGGGCGGTACCGGGGTCGTCGTGCCAGCCGGTAGCCAGAGCCTCGATGGCGCTCTCGCGGACGGACTCGTGCCAGTCAGAGGTGGCCCGCTCGCACAACCAAGAGGTAGTGTCCGGGTCGCCGTGCCACAGAGCGGCCACAGCGAGCATTGCGTTCTGGCGGACCTCCCAATGATGGTCGGTGGTGGCGCAGCTACGCAGAAGCTGGGCGATGACTGGGTCGTCGTGCCAGAAGATGGCCAGCGCCTCCATTGCGGTCCGGCGGACGGACTCGTGCAAGTCGCTGGCTATCCGGTTCTGTAGGAGAGAGGCGGTACTGGGGTCGTCGTGCCATCCGCTCGCGAGGGCTTCCACGGCGGCCTGGCGGACATCTTCGTGGCGATCGGTTTTCGCGCGGCTGCGCAGGAGCAGGGCGGTGCCAGGGTCGTCGTGCCACCTGGCAGCCAGGATTTCCAGAGCGCCTCGGCGGACCCACTCTTCCTGATCGCCGGTAGCGCGGTCATGAAGGAGCGGGACAATACTGGGGTCGTCGTGCCACCCGCCGGCTAGGGCCGTCATGGCAGTTTGACGGACCTCCCAGTTGTCGTCGGCGGTGACCCGGTCGCGCAGCAGGGGGGCAGTGCCGGGGTCGTCGTGCCACCCAGTTGCCAGAGCCTCAACGGCGGCCTGGCGGACGGACTCGTGCCAGTCGGTGGTGGCCCGGTCGCGCAGCAGGGGGGCGGTGCTGGGGTCGTCGTGCCACCCAGCGGCCAAGGCCTCAACAGAAGCGCGGCGGACATCCCAGTGGTGATCGGCGGTAGCGCGGTCGCGCAGCCACGCGGCGGTGCTGGGGTCGTCGTCCCACCCGGTTGCCAGAGCCTCAACGGCGGCCCGGCGGACATCTTCGTGCCAGTCGGCGGTGGCCCGGTCGCGCAGCCACGCGGCGGTGCTGGGGTCGTCGTCCCACCCGGTTGCCAGAGCCTCAACGGCGGCCTGGCGGACGGACTCGTGCCAGTCGGTGGTGGCCCGGTCGCGCAGCAGGGGGGCGGTGCTGGGGTCGTCGTGCCACCCAGCGGCCAAGGCCTCAACAGAAGCGCGGCGGACATCCCAGTGGTGGTCGGCGGTAGCGCGATCGCGCAGTAGCGGGGCGGTGCCGGGGTCGTCGCGCCACCCGGTTGCCAGAGCGTCAACGGCGGCCTCGCGGACATCTTCGTGCCAGTCGGTGGTGGCGCGGTCGCGCAGCAGGGCGGCGGTGCTGGGGTCGTCGTGCCACCCGGTTGCCAGAGCCTCAACGGCGGCCTGGCGGACGAATTCATCCTGGTCGGTGGTGGCGCGGTCGCGCAGCAGGGCGGCGGTGCTGGGGTCGTCGTACCAGCCGGTTGCTAGAGCCTCAACGGCGGCCTGGCGGACGAATTCATCCTGGTCGGTGGTGGCGCGGTCGCGCAGCAGGCCGACGGTGCTGGGGTCGTCGTGCCAGCCGGTTGCCAGAGCCTCGATGGCAGCCTGGCGGACGCCTTCGTGCCAGTCGGTGGTGGCGCGGTCGCGCAGCAGCGGGGCGGTGCTGGGGTCGTCGTGCCACCCGGTTGCTAGAGCCTCAATGGCGGCCTGGCGGACGTCTTCGTTCCAGTCGGTGGTGGCGCGGTCGCGCAGCAGCGGGGCGGTGCTGGGGTCGTCGTGCCAGCCGGTTGCTAGAGCCTCAATGGCGGCCCGGCGGACATCTTCGTGCCAGTCTGAGGTCGCCCGGTCGCGCAGTAGCCGGGCGATGTCTGGGTCGTCGTGCCACCCGGCAGCAAGCGCTTCCACGGCAGCTCTACGGACATCAGGTACGGACCCCTTTGTGGCTGAAGCACCCAAGGCATCGCCGGCTTCCTGGCCGTGTCCGAGCAGTGCGAAGTACATGCGCGCGGAGGCATATGCGAGTTCGGGGTCGTAGTTCCCCGGCAGAAGGTATTGCCCTCGAGCCAGGTACCAGTCTTCGTAGATGGGCCGGCCAGCCCAGTTGGGACCAAGCTTGGTAAGTATCGGCACCGCGGCAGATACCAGAGAGCTAGTCAGGGACTGGAGGGAATAGCTGCGCTTGTTAGCGTCGTACGTCTCCAGGAGCGATATCAGCTCCCTTGATATGGCCTGCCCCTGGGCCGCTATGTCACCAGGCTTTCGTACCTCGCCGAAGCATCTGATAGCGAGGTGGAGGTGAGTAGGTATGTTGGCGGGTTGTATATGCGACGCTGGATCAGCCGACAGCAGCCTGCTTATTGCCGCTCCGGCGAATGGGGTCGGGATCATGCCGGAAATAAGGACGAGAACCTCGTGCCAGGCGGGATCATTCCATCGGTCGGCGAATACCTGGGTCACCTCCTCTGCCGATATCTCGTGGGCGGCGAAGCGCGCGCTGATATCGTCTGCGGCGAGGTATTCGAGGAACGCGCGGTGTACGAACCCATATACGCCGGCGCCGAACCGAGCGAGGATGAAATTACGCTCCCTGAGTTGATCGAGCATGCCACGGGCAGCGGGAGCGGCACGGCTAGCGGGAAGTTGAAACCGCCGGTGAAGGAAGCTTTCGAACTCAGAACACAAGTCAGGGCCGGGCAAGTGGTTGCCGGCCAAGCTTGCGGGGCCGTCCTGCATCCGGCGAGCCACTAGGCGCAGAAGCTCCAACTTGTCTTCGCGGGACAGGTATTCCATCCCGCCATCGACCCGTGCGTCGTGCAGGTGCTTGCCCGTGGCGTCCCAGTGCTCGATCAGTACCGAGACCGCATGATCGTAAACCGCACGGCGCTCGCGGGGGAGTTCCCGCCGCCGCCCGATGATGGCCAGGATGGTTAGCAACATCGGATTGCCCGCCAGCTCAGCGACCGCTGCCGAGTCCTGGACCGCCCGCAACAGCCGATCCCGTAGCTTAGCTGCCTCGACGAGATTGTCTGGGCAGGAGCTCTCGTACCACGTGGCCGTGAAGGCCTCGATCTGGCTGGAATCAAGGTCCTGTAGCATCCAGTGCGTGAAGCCGGCCGTATCGAGGATCGCCCGCCGGTAGCCGAACACCCGCGAGGTCACGATCACGCGGGTCTGCGGGTAAATCGCGGCAAACGCCTCAATCTGCCGGGTTATCTGCTCCCGCAGCCCGGGATCGAATATCTCGTCAAGACCGTCGAACACCACAAGCGCCCGGCCGCCCTGTTGAAGAAAGGGCTCTAGGACAGACCGGGGCAAGCCCAGATTTTCCGTTGCGTGCAGGTGGTCGATAAAGTCCAGGAACGTTCGGTCATGCCACTGTGGGCTTGCAAAGGTCCTCAGTTCCACCAGCAGCGGCAAGAACCCAGCCAACGCACCAGCTACGGCGTCCTCGCCGGGCAGGGCGCCGTCGGCGCTCTCGAGCTGCCCGGCCAGGGCGATCATGAGATACTGGGCGATTGTTGATTTGCCAGCACCTGGGTCGCCCAGCAGCACGATCCGACGGCCCGCAGGCCTGGCGATGACCTCCAGGACGGGCTGTGCTGGCCGCTCCTGGTAAACCTTGCGGGTCCGCTCGATCGTCTCCCGATCCAGATTGTCTGGCAGGTCACTCGCCCGGACCTCGCCGGTCTCGGCAATCCGAAGCCAGAATTCCCGCGGCAGCTCGAGCGGCGGTGGATTCGCCCGTACATGTTGCGGCACGAACACCGTCCTAAGCAGCATGTGCGGGTGCTCGCCCTGCTCAGTCAGTGGAGTCAGAACCTCCAGGTCAACTCGCCGGTAACGCTCCAGCAAGCGTGCCAGGTAGCGTTCCCGCTCAGGGGCAAGCGCCAAATCAGGCGGTACTACCTCTGACAGGCCGCGTTCGAGCCGGGTCAGGGAATCTTGGATCGTGACAGCCAGCTGGGCTAGCGTGCCCTCCACCCGCTGACCTTGCAGGTATGTGACGTCATGGTTTAGCTGGTTGGCCAGCGGCGTCAACGGACCGCCACGGGACCCGCGGACCACGATCTCGCGCACCAGGTAACTGATCAGCCTGTCGGCTAGAACCGTGACCGGCACCCCAAACACGTCCGCCGACGATTCCCCGGTGCCGGTCAGACTGGGATCACCCAGGACTGCTAGCTGCCCAGCGACTCCCGCCTGGAGCGCCTCTAGCAGCGTCCCATTCCCCGTCAGTGGCGGCCCTGGCGCAGGCTCGCAGAAGACCTGGCTGACCACCATCGCCAGGTATTGGGCCTGCCCATCATCGCCGGGGCGCAACTCGTTAGCGGTGAGCTGTACAGCCGCCGTAGCGGCCTGGCGCAGCGCACGCTCCTGATCAGTACCGAGGACCACCATGGTTAGCCGCCTACGGCCCGCATCCGCGAGCAGCCCTACGATCCATGCGCCTAGGTCGTCCGCGACGAACACCACCCTGCCAGTCTTCCAGCTTGAGAGCGCTGCCGCACTATTCCATGGGTGCTTTGCATCCAACGGGCGACGTAATGACCTTCCCGGACGCGCCGTGGTCGGCAGCGTGCAGGTGAAAGGTGGCGTATCTGTTAGGGTATCCGCCATTTGTTAGCTAACCAGAGCATCGTCGCGGTGTAGTCGAGTGCGCTGGCGGAACCAGGCTAAGCGGCCCCGGTGACGTCGTCGCCAGATTAGCCAGTGCGTGGCGTGGCCGGTCGGGTGCGAGCATCGGAAAGCTGTGGCCAGTAGGCGCCTTATCTCCCGGCCCGGACAGCGGGGTTATTGATCATCCTGTTCGGGTATCGCACGGCGGTAAGACAGCTGTCGCTAAGCTGGCACGGGCGGCGTGCTCAGCGGGCCGGGGGATGGATCGGCCCAGCCTAGCGTGTGATCTGGCGGCTAGGCATCCCTGCCCTAACCGGGCAGCGTGTGGCCTGTGCCGCTGAGCTGGCTGGTCGGGCCTGGTGACCAGCCAGCTGGGCCGCGGGTACAGGAATTTAGCGAAGCTAATGGCATTGGCGGGAGCCAGGTTGGGAGCCAATGACGCCAGACATCAGACGACACCTAGCCACATCTAGGCGGGATCGCCGCAGGTGAATGGTATGATGGGCGATATTTAGCCACGCTCAGCGATGGCCGGGGCTTATGCTTTCTTGACCGAGGTCACTAGTAACTTCCTGGCCTTCTCCAGGAGAATTCGACGGGCTTGAGATGCTTCCGTTTATATCGCCGGATTCCACGACATGTCAGCTTTACAGCCAGCACTCGCCGTTCGCTAGATCCTCATCGCCGGGATATTCAGTGAGCTTTACTTCAAGGACGGAGATGATTCGTCCGGTGTCTGCTTTGGTACGCCGGTAGCTGCCTGGCATGAAGACCATGCCGAAGTGTCCCGGGCCGCCCGGCGTAATCGCGTCGGAATGCAGCGGCCGGTAGTCGCGCAAGTTGTTGGTGACGACCGCTC
>Ga0302326_10033323_pt1 | contig 10237 bp, 10 predicted proteins | sample Palsa_T0_3_FD_202264 | JGI IMG/M metagenome (GOLD analysis project Ga0302326, IMG submission 202264) | Peat permafrost microbial communities from Stordalen Mire near Abisko, Sweden - Palsa_T0_3 | ecosystem: Environmental > Terrestrial > Soil > Palsa > Peat permafrost | place: Sweden: Abisko... | reverse complement strand
CAATTCTTTCAACTGCAGCTATTCTCCGTGAAATCGGCGTCGGCTTTCTAATCACGTTGAAGACAAAACCCCGCGGGCAAAGTCCACCATGTCCTTAGCTGCCGCTTCAGGTTGCCGCACGATAGTGGTTGAAACCTCCGCGCAATGCTCCGGGAGTCGAGTAGGCACGGGCATACTCCCCCAGGTCATCCTCGGATAGCCAATCTGCGCGATGAGACCAATGGCGATAGAAATGTTCCCAAAACCGGCCGGCTAAGGGATACGCATTCTGAGGGCAAGGTCACGTTCATACTGTCTAACACATCCTCAAAAACTGAACCCCGATCAATGACAGACGGAATTGGCCCTCTTATATTAGCTGAATGGTTTCGCACGTTGCGGACCCCGGTCAGACGTAAGCGCGAAGGTCTCGTGGACAATGGCGGGACAGAGAGGACGTTCACCTAACAATTTCTATTAGCCTAAGGGCGCACTTGGATAAAGACTATTGAACGTCCCCTCCGGCCACGCCTGTCAGCAACCTATCGCGCCATGAGGTGGAGGATAATCTCAGCGGCGCGGGCGATTATAAGCATCCTACGCCCAGCTCTTTCGCAGCCTTTTGCTGCAATCGGTCCAGCGTGGCTAGGGGGCACTGCAACCGTATGGCCAGTTCTATGTAAAGGGCATCGTAAGGAGTTATGCGATGATCACGGCAGAGGGTCTGAACCGGCCCGCTCACCTGTTCAAACGACTCATGATCGAGCGTGAGGTGCAGTGCGCCAATGTCGCGAAGAACAAACGCGTTTGATCTTGCGAGGTTCGTCCCGTTCTCTCCCCGACGAGTAAAGAATTGAGAATTTCCAGCGACCGAAAAGCCGGGACGACAAGCTGCCTCACCTGCGTTCAGCCGGTCGAGGACGATCAGTGATAGTGGCGTTTGCTCTTCAGCGAAACACCAGGAAAGAGTTACCGATGCGTCGACCACAATCCCATTCAAGGACGCGCCTCATCGCGCAAGTCTCTGATTGTCATTCCGCCCAGCGAAAGCCGGTGCTCTTTCCCGAACGCCTTAAGCCGCCCGATGGCTTTGCTTCGCTCCTCCGCGACCCCTGGTACCTCGGTACCCAAGGACCTGAGCCCCTGAACGATTACGTCTTCCGCATCCCTGAACCTGCCGGTGCGGAGGCATTGATCGATGAGAGCCTTGATTTCAGGTTGTGTGATCTGGATCGTCACCGCCCCTCGCTTCCTGGCTTGTCCTTCACTGGCTCGCTTGCAAACCACCATGCCACGTCGAAAAGAGCCTGCTACGGACCTATAATACGCGCCCGTGGTGCCCGCGGCGTGCGCATTGGATCCCTTGCCTATAATTGATTGTGCAAAATAGAGATGTTATCGATCAGACCTCTTCCTGGGGTCACGGCCTGGATCGACGGCCCCAAGGACGAGCCGGTCCGCGGCATGGTGGTGCACGCGCGGATCAAAGGGTTGGAACGGGACGGTTGAAGGGACAGAAGGAGTAATCACCGGTCGAACGGCGGCATAGGGATTACTCCAGTCTGTCCCTTCTATACGCGTAATTTGTAGGCCGAGGTAGGTTGCAACGGAATTCGCGCTTCGTTCCGGGAACATGCGCGGTTTCGTCTGACCTCGCCGCAAAAGGACGCAAAACTCGTCGTTTATCACAGTGCCACCGATGCCAACAAAGTTCCGGAGATCGCGCGCTTGGCGGGCCGCGGACTCGGAATCCCGCGAATAGGTTTTTTTATGAATCGCGATACGTGTTGCAACACTCATATACGTGTTGTCACACGCAATGCTCGCCGGGCGGCCGGGAGCTAAAGGAGAATCATTATGAAGGTCGTACTGTATGGAGCCACCGGAAACTCAGGCCAACGTATTTTGCAGGAACTCACCAACAGAGGGCATCAGGTCACGGCGGTGGCCCGTGATACCTCGAAGCTGCCCTCGACCGTAAAAGCTGTCAAGGATGATCTGAGCAGTGTAGAGGCGATTGCCTCCATCATCGCCGGGGCCGATGTTGTGGTGAGCGCCTACGCTCCTCCCCCTGACAACACCGACGCATTGCTCGCTGTCACCGAGCGGCAAATCGCCGCTGTGAAGAAAACTGGCACGGCACGCCTGATCGTCGTCGGAGGCGCCGGGCTGCTTGAGGTTGCGCCGGGAGTCACGCTCATTGCCTCCGGTTATTTGCCGGAAGCATATCTTCCCATTGCCAAGTCACACGAAAAAGCTTTCGGCATCCTCAAGGCCTCCGACATCAACTGGACCTACTTCAGCCCTGCTGCTTACTTCGTGCCAGGCGAGCGAACAGGTAAGTTCCGCCTCGGAACCACAAAGCTCATCGCCAATGAACAAGGGGAAAGCCGCATTTCTTTCGAGGACTATGCCATCGCTCTGGTGGACGAGATCGAGAAACCGGCGCACGAGCGCGGTCAGTTGTCTATCGGCTACTAAGGACGAGATCGCGCCTTTCTTTACGTTATGCTTCGAGTGAGACTGCTTCGATTTCGGTTCGGTGAACCAGATCGACCGGCAGTCTCATTCTTTGTGAGTGCCTCGTCAACTGGGAACGGCTTTGAAAGAATGACTTATGGCGACTACCAAGAAATCCCCATTGGCCGTAACCCTGAAACAGAACCGGCCTTTTGTCTCCGTGCAGCAGGAAGCATTTCTGAGCATCCTGCGCACAGCCTCTGAACTGTCGCACGCGGCCGATAAATTCCTGCGCGAGTTCGACATTACTCAGCAGCAATACAACGTCCTTCGCATCCTGCGGGGAGCCGGGGCGGAGGGTCTTTGCAGGAACGAAATCTCTGCACGCATGGTAGCGGCAACGCCTGATATGTCCCGTCTCTTAGACCGCATGGAGAAATGCGGTTGGATTACTCGGGAGCGGGCTGAGGATGATAGGAGACAGGTAGCGACTTTCATCACTGATTCAGGCCAGAAACTGCTGAAGATTATCGAGGGGCCATTTCAGGGACAGATTCATCGACTGTTTGAAGGTCTAGAGTCCACTGATCTCAAAATGCTGGTCGACGTGCTGGCACAGATCAGAAGCCGTCGCGCCGAACTTTCTTGAAAGAAAATCGTCTTTTAAAGCAGTTTCGCAACCGTGCCTGCACATTCGCCGAGGCCGATGCTGACGAACCCCGGAGTTTCGTGCTCAGGTCAACGAAACTACAACGGTTACTTGCCGTCTGTCCCTTGGTCTTTTCATCACTTCTTCCCGGCCGCCATGCGGCGTTTGAGTTCTTCGAACCAGTTCTGGACCACCACGATCTGCCGCACGCCCTGATCCTCATCGGCGGCTTTCAGCATCAGGAATCGCTTGCCGTCGGGCGATACGTCGTAGTTGGGCATGCTCACGGGCGTAGGCAGCCACGGGCCCTCGAACAGCATCGCCGGCTTACCCGCCGAAAACTCCGGCTGCAGCGTTATCGCCGTGGCCATGATGCGATTCCCAACCCGGTAGAACAGTTCGCGGCCGGCCGGGTTCCATGCCGGCTCGGTCCCTCCTCCCGTCGAGATCTGCCATTTCCCGCCCGGTCCCGGGAAGGGCTGCACATAGATCTCAAACCGCCCGGATTCGTCCGACGCGTACGCCAGCCAGTGCCCGTCGGGGGAGAACTCAGGTGACGTTTCGTTGTATTGCGTTTTCAGGAACGGCCGAGGTTTCCGGTCGGCGACCCCGACCGTCCAGATGTCGAACCCGGTCTCGGGGTTCGGTTCCATATATGCGATGGTCTGGCCGTCAGGCGACCAGGAGCTGGCAACGTTAACGAAAGGGCCCCCTGTCAGGCGTTCGGCGCTCCCGCTGCCATCCGCCGCTTGAGCGAACAGGTTCGACGGCCCTGCCCGATCGGAATAGAATGCGAAGCGTTTGCTATCGGCGGACCAGGCCGGATTGGCGCTAGTCGTCCCGCCGAAAGTGGCGCGAGACAACGCGTCGCGTGACAGGTCGTAAAGCCATACCTGGGTGTCGTTGTCGGCAATGGTAACGGCGATACGGCGCCCGTCTTTGGATATCCGGGGAAAGGAGTAGCTGTGCGCCGGCGCCGCGATGGGTGTTTCCTTTCCCGCGCGATCTACCCAGATCATGCGCGACAGATTATGCTGAAATCCACCAGGAACGTATACCAGCGTTCCGGTCACCGACAAGCCGTACTGAGCCGCTCCCAGGGTCGATTCCCTCACGCCCTCCAGCACCGGCGCGGGTGTGCCCGCCAGTTCCAGACGGCTGGAGTTGAACGGGACGGCCATCAGGGTCCCGTTCTGAACATAGATCAGATCTCCTTTCGCGGTGAGACGCGGCGCACTGCCCGCAACAAGATCTTTTTCCGGGCCCACGCCATCGAGGGCAGCAGTCGCTATCGATGCAGTGCCCGCAAAGCCGAAGCCGGCCGATCCGGCGGCAAACAAAACCACGGTGCCGCGCCGAATGAGTTCCGGCCAGCGCCAGACCTGGTGTTTGGCATCAGCCGCCAGCCGGTGCGGAGTTCCTCCGGAGGCGGAGATCTCAAAAAACTCGCCCACTGTCGGCTGAAATAGGATGGTGTTGTTCGGGCCCCAGGCACCGCCAACCCTCGCGATGGGACCGCCGTCGCAGATGGTGAGGGCCGCGCCACCGGCGACCGCGACCTTTTTCAGCTTGTCATCGGAGGCGAAGAAGGCGAGCCAGTGCCCATCGGGCGAAAAGAAGGGCGAGGCCGCACCCTCCGTTCCCGCGATCGGCTCAGCCTTCAGCGCATCCAGGGGACGCAGAAACAGTTGCGCAGGAGCCTCCCCCCGTTTGGCTACGTAAACGAGGTGGGAGCCATCCGGCGAGATCGCGATCGAGGGAGTATCGAGGTTTGCCAGATGTTCATCGGGAGCCAGAGCAATCACTGTGCGCGACACAGGTCGGGCCGGGGCCGGTTTCAGCACCCAGCCTGTGCCCGCGCCCGCGCCCGCGCCCAGCGCAAGCCCGGCCGCAACCAACCCCCAGAGCCACGTGGGGCGGGCTTTAGCCTGCGCGGGTGCATCTGCGCCAGGCTCTGCAATCCGCGACAACTCCCATTTCAGATCCCCAGCCGACTGCCACCGATCGTCCGGATCCTTTTCCAGACACCGTTTCAACATCCGATCCAAAGCCGCAGGAGCCACCTCCGCCACCGAAGGCGCTGGCCGCTCCAGAATCGCGGCAATCACGCTCGCCCCATTCGAACCATCGAACGCCCGCGTCCCGGTGAGCATCTCGTAAACCACGCATCCGAACGAGAAAATATCAGCCCGCCCGTCCACATTCTCCTTCGCCTGCAGCTGCTCGGGTGCCATATATTGCAGGGTCCCGAGGATAGTCCCCTCCCGCGTCGGCGAATGCCTCACGGTTTCGTCGGCGATTCCCACGCGTTGCGCCCGCTCCATTTTCGCGAGTCCGAAATCCAGGACTTTGATTCCCGATTTCGTTACCAGCACATTCGCCGGTTTCAGATCGCGGTGCGTAATGCCCTTGCGGTGCGCCGCGTCCATCGCATCGGCCAACTGGATGGCGAGCGCGAGCGCCCGATCGAGCGGCATCGGACCTTTGAGAGGTGATCCCTCCACGAACTCCATGACGAGATAATTCGGCCCAACGTCGTAAAGCTGGCAGATGTGGGGATGATTGAGCGCCGCCACAGCCCGCGCCTCGCGCTCGAAGCGCTCGTTGAATTCGACCTTTGAGGTCTTGATCGCCACCATGCGATCGAGCCGTGTGTCACGCGCTTTCCACACCTCGCCCATGCCTCCGCCACCGATGGGAGCGAGCACTTCGTAAGGTCCGAGTTTGTCGCCCGTGGAGAGTGGCATGTACGGAATCAGCCAAGTTTACCAGGAAGATGGGGCGTGAATCCGGGGCAACAGACGTCAAATCTGATATACGAGAGCGATCGAATCGCCGGCTTCACCGGTCGTACAACCCGGGTCAGAATTTAGTGGTCAGACTCCGGGACTGTCACTTAGGAAAACGAGAGTCTGCTACGGGTCGAGGGTGAGCTCACGTTGCCTTCGGTCTGTGACGATCTTTTGCGGGTCCTCGGGTCCTCGCCTCTGTAGAGCTTCTGTAAAATGGCGGCCGGTTTACCACTCCTAGCAAAGTTCCAGTCCCGTCTGACCACAAATCCCTTGACCACAAATCCCTGACCACAAACCCCTCAAAAAAAAACACAAACTTCTTGTGTACGGCATCGCAGAATTTGTATTCGGAATTTGAGTCTCTGCGGAGACATTGTTCAACGACTTGAATGACGTCATAAAGGGATATCAGTTATTAAAGCGATTGAGACCATGCTGAAGCCCGTCGAGTTCGATTAGAGCCTCGCTGATGGGCGACAGTAAAATCAAGGCGATCACCGAAGACCGCGCGGAGAAGAGGAAAGAGCTTCGTGCTGTGACTTCAAAGCTGGTCACACTCAAACTCAAACCCCATTACCAGCTCGCATGAATTTCATCGATGCAAGCCGGACGTTGAAGGACCTTGGAATCATTCTCACAGATGCGCCGGGCGAGTACCATGTGTGATATTTACACGGCGCCCCGTGGGTAATGCGCAAGGCGGAAGACCGGAAGACCTGCAGGAGGCTTTACGCATAGGACGAGAGATGGCCGGGGGGGAGCGTCCAGCAGCGCCCGATCCCCCGTCAGGTCCGCTCAACTTCGTTTTCCATGGCGGCCGATGTTATTCCTCCGTTCGGCGCAATTCAATTTGGGGCTGGCATTATATTTCGCTGTAAGACTTGCATCCTGACCAAAGCCCTTTCGTAGGGAGTCGTAACCATGACCCAAGTTATCCAGTGATGAAAAAATTGGTCATCCGGGCGATGGTCCTTTCAGATTTGCACTGCCTCGCGAGAAAACTCCACATTCCACCCGCACAAACGACCCCGCAACTGCGTTATCAACGGCAGCCACGATCTTGCCCACATGCGGTTCAATGACCGGCCAGCTCACGGCAGAGAGAGAAACCAGCGCCAACTTCCGTCCCGACAGGTTCTGCTCGTATTGCAGCGTTCGATCACCTGTTATCAGAATTTCGAATCCGGCTATCTCGGCCGCGTCCAGAAGTTCTCCGTTCTTCAGCCCCTTCCACCCCAGGTAACTGGCGGTGAAGGTTTCATGACCGCTCAGGAATGGACGCAGATCATGCGCGACGTTCTCGTCCAGCAGCACTTTTCACGGCACGAGCTGATTTTTGTGCGCGAAGGCGCGGACCTTTAGAATTGTCTCGACCGACAGCGCAGGGAAACTCTCGTGCGTTTGCTCCGGCGTCCGGCCGTATTCTTCTTCAGCGAGAATGACATCCGGCTCAATCCGGGTTCCCTTTATAACGGGCCGACCGCCCATCTTGCCGGGAATCGCTTCTATATCCTTGCATTCCAGCCAGTCCATTGGTACCTCCTTGCCTATCAATCGATCCTGCCCTATATTACCCCGCTTCTCAATCCCCCAACTTCCGAACGGCCGCCTACCCGTGCTCGGCGAGCCCGATCCATCGACTGACAGAAGGAACATACAAAATGTCAAAACAACCAACCGGATGAATTCACCCAAGGAAACATCTACGGCGCAATCTGGGAAAACCAGGGTCCCAAGGGTGCCTTTCGCACAGCAACAATCCAGATTCGCTATAGGATAAGGACGGCGACTGGCAGACTGGCGGCAGCACTCACGGGGAAACAACTCGCCGTGATCCAATGCAAGAATTTGCAGCTCGATCGTGGCTGAGTTGGAGCGTGGAGTTAAACCATGGGTTAGGCGACTGAATCCGGTCAGGGCCTCTGGAATTTGTGGCCAGACGCGCTGGCACCTTAAATATCACGAACTACGCAAAAGCCCCGGTTCCGTCCGGCCACGAAACTCTGCGGGTGTTCTTGTCGCCCGAGATAAGGATCCCGGAGGTCTAGATTTCCAGCTGACTCAACGCCGCTGCACCACGGACCGGCTCAGGATGAGGGAACTCCTTCCGCGACTAGAAACGCTCATGCTCTGCGTCTAAACTCGAGCAGAGACTCGCATGACACCCGTCACTGCACCAATCGATTCATACGGTTCGTCTGCTGTACCCGTTGACGTCCGCCCCGACAGATCGGGTGCATACCCTTCTGGTCCACCGTTCCTGCCCCGGCTCCTCTGTGGTAGGCTCTTCACTGGCAACGCGCTCACCAACATGACGCAAGCATCAAGTGACTACGGCGACCTCGTCCACTACCAAGTCTTCGGACGACACGTCTAGACATCGCAAGGTTAGCCATCCAAGCGCGGTAGTCGAAGTTTAAGCACTGCCGCAAAGCTGCCGTCACCTTCATAAACGTGTGATTGTGCAAGTCTGGCCTCGAATCCATTTCGGAGCCAAAGAACAAAAAGTGGCAGTTATAGCCACGCAAGCTCCTTAGCCTAGGTGCGATCCCAACCTGGATTGAAGATCGCTTACGCCGGAGCGTTGTTGGTGATCCAAGTGGCCACCATCTGCAACTCTGTCGGTGTGGCATACCTGCCGTTAGGGTCGGCCGAAGTGTCAGGCATCCGATTGCATTGGCTACCGTCAAACGGAGTGATTCCAGCAAGCGCCAGATACAGGTTAGATTTTTCGGGGTTGCCGAGCACGACCAGCGATCCGCCTGGTCCCCAGCTGCCGGTCTGAATGGCGACGAACGCGTCTCGCGTGGTGTTCTGCCAGAAAGCTAAATGGGGAGAGTAGCCGATATTGGGATCATTGGCATACAGGGTATCGAGCAAGGTTTGGATATCTGAAAACGTAGGGTTCATAACACTCCTTTCGCGCGTTTTATGGTCTTACTTCGTTCGTGCTTTTGCAGGATAGTAGTTGTAGATTCATTGGTTCGATGTAAAACCGCAGTGGTCAGTCGAGCGGCCCAAAGAAAGTCAGCGTTCCTTTTAGCGATCGTTTAACCCATGTACGCCTGCTGCCTGCCACCGCTGTAAGCTCGGTTACGTAGCGGTGGCAGCGCCGGCTGGCGACGCCCAGAGAAACTCAGGGCGGATGTTATTTGCGATCATGCTCATCCCTTGACCCCTAAGGTTGTTCATCGCGGTAGTGTCCACCGGCTTACCAAGGGTCCAGCAGGTCTGAAGCTCAAGCAGTAGCTGCGTCAAGCTTGCGTTGAATGCCCCGATGGAGGGATCAGGACTGCTGTTTTGTGCGGGGAATGGGTTCACTTTTTTGGGAAATTGGATGGGTGGAAGTCCCCACGTGTTTCCCGGTTGCACCCACGTCTGCCCTTTGAGGATTTCCTCAAAAACATAGTAATGTGCAAGCTGTTCGGAAGCATCCGGTGGGGGTTGATCAGGCGAGCCGGGTGTTCCCTCGCCTTCCTCTTTAATCCGTGTAATCGCCGCCTGCGCAAGAACGACGCTTGTGATCGCTTGCCCTCCCGGCACGCTCACACTGTAGGCGCTATCAATGAAGGTAGGATTGATGGTGCCAAAGGCGTTATAGATCTCGTCGTAGAAGGCCCCAATTGTCGCAGGACGGGCTGAGACCGCGATTCCCTTCGGTGGAATTGGGGTAAACTCCGGCATCTCGATTTGCATAAAGACCTGCAACTGGTTGGTGGATAGAGGCGCCAAATCCACTGCGAGCGTCTGTTGAATGCCGCCGGGAAGAACGTGAGTGGGGTAGCTTGGAATGAAAGTAGGATCACTAACCTTCGGAGTGCCCCCAATCGCAGTCAGCATGTTCCCAGCCAAAGAGAAGTGAAACATCTCTTGGATCACGATCTCTTCGATCATTCCCGTCACGTTACTCGGGTCGCCGCCGTTACTGGCGTCGATCGACCACTGGGCGCAGAGATATGGCGGAATCGTCGAAAATTCCAGACGCATCGCGGTATGGAGTGCATCTTGCAAGTCGGCTAAAGTTGTAATTCCGTCTTGGACAAACTGCGCAATGGTCTTCATAGGACGCTCGCTCTTAGAATCCTTGTCGTAAATTTGACACATGTCATTTTTGGGAGGAGAAGCGGAATAACGGAATAACTTCATAATCCCGATGCACGAACTGTACACCCTTCCGGGAGATTGCTGGAGGTTTTTTTGGGGCTCGGCACATTTCTTGACTCGAATGTGGGTAATCTGAGCGACTGGAATGACCACTTAGTTTCGGTAGTAAGGTGCAGGATCCTACCAATAGTGACCTTGCCCTCAGAACCCGAGGACCGTCGTCAAGACCGAGCGTAGCGAGTTCATCTTGAGT
>Ga0302326_10033322_pt1 | contig 10237 bp, 9 predicted proteins | sample Palsa_T0_3_FD_202264 | JGI IMG/M metagenome (GOLD analysis project Ga0302326, IMG submission 202264) | Peat permafrost microbial communities from Stordalen Mire near Abisko, Sweden - Palsa_T0_3 | ecosystem: Environmental > Terrestrial > Soil > Palsa > Peat permafrost | place: Sweden: Abisko... | reverse complement strand
CAACCGCCCGGAAATCGCCAAGTCTCTGTTTGCTCCCGGATATACCATGGCCAGCGTGCTGGCCAACGAATTCAGCGAAGCGACAGGCGATTTGTATCTCTCCGCATTGATCGAGATTGGCCTGGCGCTGTTCTTTGTCACGATTGTGGTCAACGCGCTCGCACGGCTGATGGTGTGGAGCGTGACTCGAGGGCAACCGGCGAGAAGCATTGTCTGATAAGAACTCCAACGCGGCAGCGGTCTTGATCCCGCAGGTCAGTATTCCGCCCATCAGTTTACGGCGGCGGTTCATGGATCATGCGATGACGGGCGTCGCCGTGCTTACCGTCCTGCTCGTGCTTTTGCCGCTCTTCGCTATTTTTGCCTATTTAATTTACAAAGGCATCGGCTCGATCAATATCGCCTTCCTGACACAGACTCCAAAGCCGGTAGGCGAGCCCGGAGGCGGTATGGCGAACGCCATCGCGGGATCGATGGTCATTCTTGCCATTGCCAGTCTGCTGGGCGTGCCACTCGGAATCGGCGCGGGCATCTTTCTTTCTGAGTACGGGCGGAACCGGTATGGCGACATCGTGCGCTTTGTTTCCGATGTGCTGAACGGTGTGCCCTCCATCGTGATCGGCATTGTGGCTTACGGGCTGGTGGTGATGCGGCAGCAACATTTCTCGGCGCTGGCCGGTGGCGTGGCGCTGGCCATCATGATGGTTCCGACGATCGCGCGCACCACCGAGCAAATGCTGCTGCTGGTGCCGCAGGCCATTCGCGAAGCGGCTTACGGGCTGGGTGTGTCCCGCTGGCGCACCACGCTCTCGATTACGCTGCGCACGGCGACATCTGGGGTCATCACCGGCGTGATGCTGGCTTTCGCCCGGGTGGCTGGAGAAACGGCGCCGCTGCTCTTCACCGCCTTCGGAAACCAGTTCTGGAATTGGAAGGCCGACCAGCCGACTGCGGCCCTGTCGCTGCAGATCTTTACTTATGCGATCTCGCCCTTCGATGAATGGCATCGGCAAGCATGGGCAGGCGCGCTGGTTTTGATTATCCTTATAGTAGGGGCGGTCGCGGCGGTTCGCATTGCGGTGCGGCACGGAACTTTCGCGGGAGCTTAGCGGTCGTGTAGTGCGCGTGTACATGAAGTTCAGGGAGATATGGGCGTCGGAATTAAAGTCGAGCATCTGAATGCGTTTTACGACAAAACGCAGGCCTTGTTCGATGTCAACATCACGGTGCGCGCCAACCACGCGACCGCGCTCATTGGCCCTTCGGGTTGCGGGAAATCCACGTTCATTCGCTGTTTGAACCGCATGCACGAAACCATTCCCGAGGCGCGGGTCGATGGCAAGGTGCATATCGGCGATTTGAGTGTTTATAACGGAACTTCGGCTACGCAACTGCGCCGGCGTGTGGGCATGGTCTTTCAGAAGCCGAATCCGTTCCCGACCATGTCTATCTATGACAACGTGGCTGCCGGGCTCAAGCTGAACGGATTTCGCAACCGCAAGCTGCTGGAGGAGGCCGTCCACAAATCTTTGGAAAGCGCCGCGCTGTGGGACGAGGTAAAAGACTCGCTGCACAAGAAGTCCGGCGCCAGCCTCTCCGGCGGTCAGCAGCAGCGGCTGTGCATCGCCCGCGCACTGGCCGTCCAGCCGGAAGTTCTGCTCATGGACGAACCTTGTTCGGCGCTCGATCCGATTTCAACCGGCAAGATTGAAGAGCTGATATTTCAATTAAAAGAGCAATACACGATCGTGATTGTCACGCATAATATGCAGCAGGCCGCCCGGGTGGCCGAGTTCACTGGATTCTTTCTTTTGGGCAAAATGATCGAGTTCGATAAAACTGAAAAGATATTTACCAATCCCTTCGACAAACGGACGGAAGATTACGTCACAGGCAGGTTTGGATAATGCGCACGCGCTTTCAGCAGCAGATGGTAGACCTCCGGGAGAAACTGCTTCGCATGGGAGGTCTCGCGGAACTGGCAGTGGATCGCGCCTGCCAGGCATACACGGAACGCGATCTCACGCGCTGCCAGCTGGTCCTCGAGAACGAGAGCCTCATCAACGCCGCCGAGCGCGAGATCGACGAACTCGCGTTCGACATCCTCGCCACGCAACAACCGGCGGCTGTGGACCTGCGCTTTATTCTCGCGGTGACCAAGATCAATGCCGACCTTGAGCGCGTAGGCGATCAGGCCGTAAACATTGCCGAGCGCGTTATGGACATGATCGAATTGCCGGCTGCCGATTTGCCGGTCGATATCGGCCGCATGGCCACGGCTGTCAGCGCCATGGTGCGACGTGCCCTGGAGTCGTTCGTGGAAGGCAAAGCCGAACTCGCGCAGGCTGTGCTGGAAATGGATCACGTCGTCGACCGGATGCGCGACGAAGCCTTTATCGTGCTCGTGCGGAAGATGAACGAAGAGCCGCAAGTGACTCAGCAGGCGCTAGATGCTCTTCTGGTAGCACGCAATCTCGAACGCGTCGCAGATCATGCCACCAACATTTCCGAAGACGTGATTTTCTGGGTCCTCGGAGCCGACGTGCGCCATCACGCGCAGTCAGCATCCATCACTCGGCGCATGGATAGCAACGAATCATAAAAGCCAGCCCCGGCCTGCGGTACACTGATCGACGCCCATGAGCCAGAGAATCCGTGTTTTTGCCACCTGTGACATCGGAGATGCCCTCAACATTCTTCGTCAAAGGGGATACGACCTTGAGGTTTATCCCAAGCCGGAAGCTCCACCGAAAAGCTTGATCATTGAAAAGGTGAAGTCCGGTGTGGATGGCCTGATCACCACATTACGCGATCCGATCGACGCCGAGATTTTCGCGGTTGGAGATGGCACGCTCAAAGTGGTTGCACAATTCGCCGTCGGATTTGACAACATCAACCGCGCCGATGCCAACCGGTACCGAGTTCCGTTTACTAATACGGCCGACGTCCTGACCGAAGCGACCGCGGAGTTTGCCTTCTTCCTGATGGGGGCGCTGGCCCGCAAGCTCTGGCCCGCCGAGCATCTGACGCGCGAAAATCGCTGGGGATATTGGCATCCCTATCTGCCGTTTCTGGGTGACGAAGTCACTGGAAAAACCGTAGCGGTCATTGGCACGGGCCGCATCGGTCTCGCCATGATCAAGAAGTGCGCCGGATTTGATATGAACATCCTGTGCTTTGATCCGGCTTATGAGAACCACGAGTACATCGAGGCCATCCAGGAGACGATGGATCTGCGCTTCCAGCGCGGCATCAGCCGCGAGAAAACTTCCATTCGCTACACGACTCTGAACGAAGCGCTGAGTACGGCAGATTTCATCAGCCTGCACGTTCCGCTGCTGCGCGAGGGCGAGAGCACCACGCCGACGCATCACCTCATCAATGAAACCACGCTGCGCATGATGAAACCTACTGCCATGATCGTCAATACGTCGCGTGGGCCGGTGGTAGACGAGAAAGCGCTGGCGCGCGCATTGCGCGAGAACTGGATCGCCGGCGCCGCGCTCGACGTTTACGAAAAAGAGCCTCTCCCCGCCGATTCGCCGCTTCGCGATCCCGCCATCGCCGACCGCTGCCGCCTTCTGCCGCACTTCGCCAGCGCCGCGCGCATCACGCGCTTGTCTTCCGATCCTAATAAAGGCATGGCCGGGCGCTGCGTGCAGGGGCTGATTGATGTGCTGGAAGGGAACTACGGTGGCGATGTTACGAAGATGCCGTACGTGGTGAATAAAGAAGCGTTCGGAAAGTAGGAGCGCAGGCTAGGGTCGCGACAAGGCTCTGCTTGTGTGGTGACGGGGATCTGCCCCGTCCAGGCGAAGCGCTCCCGCAGGTTTTATCAAGCAGCAACCAAAGCTTGTCGTTTCGCGATCTCACCTGCTACTCTCGCTTTTCACTCCCATGAAAATGAAAATAGCTAAATGGATTTTTGCGTGTCTTGCCTGTGCGGCGCTCTCTCAGGCCCAGGTCAGCGACGCCATCCGTTCGCTGAAGATTCTGCCCGCGCCTAAGGAAGTTCGCCTGGCAGACGGCAAAATGGTCATTAAGCCCTCCACTATCATCCTTATCAGTGACGCTGAAGATCGAATCGCCGCCGAAACTCTGCAAAAAGAAATTCACGATCGCACAGGCATGAAGCTGTCGATCGAATCCGCTACATCCGCCCCGACAACGACCGGACATATTTCGCTCGGGCGCCTGACCGACCGCGGCTTGCGGGCCTATCTCGAAGCGCAGGGAGTTAAAAGTGGGGACGACCTTGGCAACCAGGGTTATGTTATCCGCGTGAGTACTTCCGGCGTGATCGTCGCCGGCCGCAGCGCGCAGGGGCTTTTCTACGGAGTGCAAACCTTGCGGCAGTTGCTTCGAGATCAGGGAGGAGCGAATGCAAACGCTGCCGTCCTCACTTCGCGGGCAGGAGTGCCCGCGCCACACGAGCAATTGGCTATCCCGGGGCTCGTCATACGCGACTGGCCGAGCATGGAATGGCGGGGCGTGTCGGACGATATCAGCCGCGGTCCCATCCCTACGCTTGATTATTTGAAGATGCAAATCCGCACGCTGGCCGAGTATAAGATCAACCTCGTCGGATTCAACATGGAACACGTTTTCGATTTCCAAACCCAGCCGTTGGTCGTGCCCAAAGATGCGGCGTTTACTCCTGCGGAGATCAAGGAACTCGTCGACTACGCCGGCAAGTACTACATCGCGATCTTGCCCGAACAGCAGGCCTTCGGGCATCTCCATCAGCTTTTGAAGTATGAAATTTACTCCGATGTCGCTGAAACACCGCATGGACACGTGCTCACGCCGACCAATCCCAAAACCTACGACTTTATTCGACAGGTTTACGGTGAGGTTGTTCCGTTGTTTCCCGGCCCGTTCTTCCACATCGGCGCCGACGAAACCGCCGAACTCGGCGCTGGCCAGACGAAAGCTCTCGCTGCCCAACAGGGGCTCGGCCGGGTTTATCTCGAACATCTGCAGAAGATTTTTGAGATCATGCAGCCCTATCATAAGCAGCTCATGTTTTGGGGAGATATCGCGGTCAAGTATCCCGAGCTGCTGACTATTCTTCCCAAAGAAATGATTGCCGTTCCCTGGGACTACGAACCCAAGCCCAGCTATGAGAACATCATCACCCCCTATACCAATGCCGGCCTGCGAGTTGTGGTCGCGCCGGGCGCGGGCAACTGGGGCGTGATCTGGCCTGATTTCGACCAGGCCTTTGTGAATATCCGAAACTTTGTTCGAGACGGGCAAAAGCATCAGGCCCTCGGGGCCCTCAACACTACGTGGAACGATGACGGCGAATCGCTCGTCGATATGGCCTGGCCTGGTTTGATATTTGGCGCCGCCGCGAGTTGGCAGCCCGGCGAGTCCAGTATCGATGACTTCAAGAGCAGCTATGACTGGGCGTTTTACCGCAATGACGACAGCACGTTTTCCGGCGTGATCGGCAACCTCGATCATCCGCATTCGCTCCTTGCCGGCGTGAAACTTGGCAGTGCGAGTCACGAGCTCTTCTGGACCGATCCATTCAGCCAATCCGGCGCTAACGTGGCTGCCACCGCGCTGCCGGTTACTCATGATCTGCGCATCAGCGCTGAGCACGCCGCCGAAACGCTGATGCTCAATCGAGCCAAGGCGCATCTTCATTCTGAGACGCTCGATGACATGCTCCTCGCCGCCTCGCATCTCGACATCTTGGGCTTGAAGATTCAGTTCACATCCGAGATCAGCCGCTACTACTGGGACGCTTATCAGAATCAGACAGATGGCACTCGCGCGCAAAACGATCTGGACGAGATCGTTGACATCAACGGACGGTTAGAGAGCTTGCGCGATGCCATCACGCAGCTGCGCGGCCTGTACGCTGAGGGCTGGGCGCGTGAGGACCATCCCTACTGGCGGGACAATGTACTGGTTCGCTACGACAATCTTGCACTGGAGGTACAGGCGAAGATTGTTGCCGTTCAAGCCGCGCAAAGCCAGTACTGGAGTACCAAAACGTTGCCCGCTCCTGAGCAGTTGGGATTTTTCCTGAAATAGCAAGACACTTGCCCGTTACTGGATTCCATGTTCTCCCAACGCACAAACTGGCGGCTCAGCACGAACGCTTTGACGCGCGCGATCGAGGAAGCGCGAGCTTCGGGACGGAACATTCTGGATCTCACGATCTCGAACCCGACGGAAGTTGGCGTTCGGCCCGATTCTGGAATCGTGCTCGCCGCATTGGCGAATCCTGAAGCGATGCGCTACGATCCGCAGCCGCGCGGCCTGCTCGCGGCGCGCGAGGCCGTGTGCCGCTACTATCGCGAGTCGCACGAGGTCCTCGGCCTCGATCCCGAGCGCCTGATTCTGACTACCAGCACCAGCGAAGCCTACTCCTACGTCTTTCGTCTGCTCTGCAATCCTGATGACGAGATTCTTGTGCCGAAACCGAGCTATCCTTTGTTCGAATTTCTCGCCGATCTCGCCGACGTGACGCTTGTGCCTTATCCGCTGCTCTACGATCATGGTTGGCAAATCGATTTCGATTCGCTCTACAAGGCCGCGACCGCCCGGTCGCGAGCCGTGATTCTCGTCCATCCCAACAACCCCACCGGCTCCTACGTCTCGGCCGCGGAAACCTCGACGCTGAATGCTTTCTGCCGTGACTACAATCTTGCGCTGATCGTGGACGAAGTGTTTCTCGATTATTCACACGACGGCGCGCCGCGAGTCAGTTTCGTCACCAACGCCGACGCGCTTACTTTCACCCTGAGTGGAGTCTCCAAGATTTCCGCGCTCCCGCAGATGAAGCTTGCCTGGGTAGCCACGAGCGGTCCGCAAGATAGAGTGACTGAAGCCGGAGCTCGCCTCGAAGTAATCGCTGATACTTTTCTTTCGATGAACGCGCCCGTGCAACTTGCCGCGTCGGTGCTGCTCGATCAACGCAAACAAATCCAGCCGATTCTCCTTGATAGATTGCGCGTGAATCTTGCGGCTCTGGATCGTCAACTCGTGGCTCATCCCTCGTGCACAAGATTGCGAGTCGAAGGCGGATGGTACGTGGTGCTGCGAGTTCCAGCTCTGGAAAGCAGCGAAGATCTCGCTATTCGTCTGCTGCGCGAAGCGGGTGTGAGCGTCCACCCCGGCCACTTCTACGATTTTCCGACGGAAGGGTATCTCGTGCTGAGCCTGATCACCGAGCCGGCCGATTTTCACGAAGGCGTGGCGCGCCTGCTGCGGGTGATTACCACTGGGCTAAGCTAGTTCGCTCATCCGAGGCTGGATTCTCGTGTTATCCTTCTGGCCGTTTCCCGAGTACGGAGAATTCATGTCTATCAATCGTCGCGGATTTCTGGGTTCTGCAATCGCTGCCTCGCTGGCCACCGGTCTCAATACGCAAAACGCCAACGCACAGGACCAAGCGGCCCCGCCTTCCGTCCAGCAGTCCGGCGCGTACAAGCGCCCGATCATCATCTGCGCGAACAATGGCGTCAATTATCTCGACGACGCCTTCGCTTTCCTGAAAGGCGGCGGCGACACTTTGGATGCAGCTCTCCGCGTGGTAAAGGGACCGGAGGATGATCCGAACGACGACTCGGTCGGACTCGGCGGCCTTCCCAACGAAGAAGGGGTGGTCGAACTCGACGCCTGCTGCATGCACGGCCCAACGCGTCGCGCCGGATCCGTCGGCGGCGTCCGTAACATCAAGAATGTTTCGCTTGTTTCCAAAGCCGTCATGGAACATACCGGCCACGTTATGCTGGTCGGCGAGGGCGCTGAGCGCTTTGCCGTCGCATTGGGCTTTCCGCGTGAAAATCTGCTCACCGAACGCTCCCGCAGAATCTGGCTGCTTTGGAAGGAGTATCACTCGTCCGACGACTGGTGGGGACCAGGACTGGCCGATCCGAACTGGAAGCCGCCATCGGCAGCGCCAGCGCCGCAATCCGAACTTTGGGAGCAACGCATCCGACAGCTCGAAGAGAATGCCGCCAGGCTGGGCATCGAACCGGAATTCAGGATGGCCGCCGTCCGGCGCGTTTTAATTCCGCCGACCGGTACCATCCATTGTTCCGCTCTCAACGACAAAGGTGAAATCTCGGGATGCACGACGACCAGCGGCCTCGCCTGGAAACTTCCTGGACGCTGCGGCGATTCACCGATCATCGGCGCCGGTTGCTACACCGATCAGGACGTGGGCTCGGCGGGTGCTACCGGCAGCGGAGAAGAGAACATCAAAGTGGCGGGAGCACACACCATCGTCGAGAACATGCGGCACGGCATGTCGCCGCAGGAAGCCGGCCTGGATGCTCTGAAGCGCATCGCCCGCAACTACAACAATGACATGGACAAGCTCAAGTTCATCGACATGACCTACTACATCCTGCGCAAGGACGGCGCCTACGCCGGCGTGTCTCTGTGGGAAGGCTATTCCAAGAACAAACCACATAAGATCGCCGTCCACGACGGCACCAGTCGCGCCGAGGTTACCGTTTCGCTATTCAAGGGCGACTCTCACAGCTTTCCACCGTTCCCGGTGGCGATACCGGAGGAATTAACCAAGGATTGGGTCTACAAAAAGTAGTCACGTGAGCGCCGGCGCGGTTATTGCAAACGTCGCTTCCACTCGTCCCTCACGGGTGTACAATTTCATTGTCAGGACGCGGCTTCACGGCGCTCTTCGTCCCGCTTCGAGGCGCGAAAATGAACGTTCACGTCAGTTACAAGGTCCACAAGACTCCTGCCATCGAAAAAGAAGTCAGCCACCAGCTCGAGAAAATCCAAAAACGCCTTCAGGTTTTCCGGCCCGACCTTATCCATCTGAAAGCCGTCGTCGAACAGAGCTCACCGCGCGAGGGAGCACACGTCTCGCTGAACCTGCGCCTGCCCTCGGGTCAACTCGCGACGCAGAAGAAAGCTCCCAGCCCAACCACAGCCATCAAGGCGGCATTTGATGAACTCGTGCAGCAGATTGGCCGGCACAAGGACCTGCTGCGCTCCAGCCACAAATGGCGGCGCTGGCGCGGAGGGGAATCTCCTGAACCTGGCATTCCATTCGAGCAGACGCTGGCCGCGGTTCTGCCGCCGACTATTTCCGCTGATGACATCGGTTCTTATGTGAACGCAAATCTCTCCCGGCTCGAACGCTTCGTGGACCGCGAACTCTATTTTCGTCGCGCCGACGATGACATTCTCGAAGACGCACTTTCCACTCTGGAAGTCGTCGACGAAGTCATCGCCCGAGCTCTCGGCGATCACGAGCGTCCGGAGAAACTGTTGCTCGAACCCTGGCTTTATCGCCTTGCCATGCAGGCCATGAACGAGATGATGAACCGTCTCCATGAACTGGAGTCTCCCGTCCATCTGCATCTCGAAGACAGTCGCCGCCGGCAAAATGTCGAAGCTTCCGACGAGCCGGCGCTGCAATTCCATCAAGCCGACGAGGGGTGGACTCGCGAAAGCGCGATTGCCGATCGCCGTGTGTCCACTCCAGAGCAGGACGCTTATTCCGACGAGCTGATTGCCCTGGTGCAAGCCGCACTCCGCGGCGCCGATCGCACCGACCGCGAAGCTTTTCTTCTCTACGGTATCGAAGGCTTCTCCCTCAGCGAAATCGCCGCCATAACGGGCCGGCATCTGGAGGCCGTGCGCGAGTCCGTGAGTCGCGCGCGCGACTGCGTTCGCAGCGCGCCCTTCATCACCAGCGAATTCCACAACGAAGTCGTAAGAAAAACTGGAACCTAACATCTCAATCGAAGGAGCGTCGAGATGATGACCCGGGACGAACTCCGTGAGCTGGCGGTTTTTCAAGCGGACGAAACCAAAGGGGCGTGCGCCCTGAGTTTTTACTTTCAACCCGATCCTCCGCAGGATCGTTCTCATCACCGCTAGGCAATTATGGCGAAAGACATCGCGTTCTTCAGGCGCTCGAAGCCGGAAAGGTGCAGAGCATCTTTCTCGGCGAAACCTATTCTGTTCGAGCGATCGAATGCCCTTACTGCGGCCACCTCGACGCCCACCTGATCGCGTCCTGCGTAGCCTGCGGACGTCTCACCCGCGAACCCGACGATGTCTGCGATGCGATCATTCCGATCGCCATCCGTCGCAACATCGAATTGTTCTATCTCAAGGAGGACGAGGCGCTGGATCACGCTGGCAGCATCGCGGCGCTTCTGCGCTTCCGCTCCGATCAGAGGACGGGGCGGAGTGCGGCGGCATCGTAGTCCGGAGCAGCGCAAGAGCGACGGGT
>Ga0302326_10033316_pt1 | contig 10237 bp, 7 predicted proteins | sample Palsa_T0_3_FD_202264 | JGI IMG/M metagenome (GOLD analysis project Ga0302326, IMG submission 202264) | Peat permafrost microbial communities from Stordalen Mire near Abisko, Sweden - Palsa_T0_3 | ecosystem: Environmental > Terrestrial > Soil > Palsa > Peat permafrost | place: Sweden: Abisko... | reverse complement strand
GCATTCCCCCCAAGTGCTCGCGCAGCCATGGCGCCCCCCCGAACTGGACGGCGTGGGTGATCTCGTGGATCGTTACCCACAGGACGAGCTCGTCGCGGTCTACCCCCAGATTGCGCGCGGCCTGCGCTAGGTTCGGTGCCAGCAGCAAGAGGCGCGGCTGCACCTCGGCGTCGAGCAGCGCGAGGTCGTACTGGCCGAGCACCCGCTGGGAGAGCACGCCCGTCAGCGCCCCGACCTGCGCGCCGAGCAGCAGGCCAGACGCCGCGCGCAGCGGGCCGGAGACCATACCGGTGATCCCTTCCCCTCCGCCTCCCATGCGCGCGGTCAGCGGGTCGAGCAGGGGTTTCATCGTCTTCAGGTTGGCCGCGATCCACGCCGGGCGGTCAACGACCTCCAGGGGCGGAAGCTCCGCGGGTAGCGCAAGGCCCGTGTAGTCGCTCACGCGCGCGGCGAAGTCGTGCGCGCGCGGTTCGACCGACCCCGCGCGCACGCCGCCCCGCGGCGGCGAGCCGGCGATCATCTCCCCGATCCGCTGCGCGGCGCCCCAATCGATCGCGTCCGAGCCCATCCCCAGAGCGTAGGGCCTGCTATGCCCTCGCCCAGGAGAGACTCGTATCCTTCGACTCTATGTCGCCTGCCTCGAAGATCGTTCCCACCATGCCCGCGGGCGACAGCCCTCCCGCGGAGGCTCGGGGGGAGCCCGCTCCCGCAACGCCTCCGGGCGACACATTGGGCGAGGAACGCGGAGCCGCCGCCTTCCGCGAGCGCGCCGAGGTGCGCGATGTGTTGGCCTGGATGCGTCTGCTGGTCGATCCCCACGATGCGGCCGCGGTCGTGCGCGCGCTCGCGCGCCCACCGATCGAGCTGCGCCAGGTCGATCTGGCCCGCGTGATCGCACTGGCGCGGCGGCGCAAGCTGGACATGGTCGCGGCGCTTACGGCGGCGATTGAGTCGCCCCAGGTTCCGCCCGACGCGCGCGAGCGCGTCCAGCGGTTTCTCGAGTTGCGCCGCGCGGCCTCTGAGGCCCTGGACGCGGGCCGTCCGGATCTGCTCGCGCGCGTGGTGCTCGGCGCCGAGGGGCAGGATCAGGACGAGGAGGAGTCGAAGGACGACCGCCGTCGCGCGGACGAGGCGCTACAACAGACGCTGCGCATGATGCGCGAAGAGGTGCTCGCGAGCGTGGCTCGCATCGGCGGCCGGCTCGGCGAGCTACGTCTGGATACCGACATGGACATCTCTCACGGGGTGGTTCGCTATCTGGAGCTGCTAAAGCTCGCTGCCCTGGCGCAGCGCCCGGAGGGGCAGGACGTGGCGGAGGCGCTCGCCGACATCAACGCCCGCTTGCTCGCCGCCACGACGCCTCTGCAGCGCGAGATCTTCCAGACGTCGGCGCTCGACGAAACGCTGGTGGCCGAGCGCTCGCAGGACGATGGTCAGGACGGTGGACGTGATCGCGAGGACGGCGATCGGGCCCGCGCGAGCGCGATCGCCCCGCGCGAAGCCTCCTCGCTCGGACCGTTTCTGCCGCGCAAGGGGATCGGCCTGGCCCTGTCGGCCTCGGATGTCGAGACCTACCGCGGCTGTCCACTGCGCTACAAGTACGCGCGCGTCCTGCGTATCCCGACCGAGCAGACCCAGAACCAGCGCTTCGGGATCGTCGTACACCAGGTACTCGAGCGCTACCACTCGACCTCTGGAGAGACGCTTGCGCAGTTGCTCGAGCTGCTCGACGCGAGTTGGCGGCGGAGCGCCTTCGGCTTCAGCGAGCATGAGCTCGAGCTGCGCGGCAAGGCTGAGGCCGCGCTGAGGAGCTATCACGAGCGACTGCACGGTCAGGACTCCGAGCCGGTGTGGTTCGAGCGCCCATTCTCCTTCCGGCTCGGACCCCACCACCTGCGCGGCCGCGTCGATCGCGTCGACCGTCTCGCGGGCGCCGCGGCGGGCGAGGAGGATGAGTATGAGCTGATCGACTACAAGACGTCCCGCCCGAAGACCGTCGCGCAGCTGAAAGACGACATCCAACTGTCGCTCTACGCGCTCGCCGCGCGCGAGTCGTGGGGCTTGGAGGCCTCCAAGCAGGCCTACTACTACGTGCTCGACGACCTCAAGGTGCCCGTGCCTCGCGACTACGCGGACGCGGAGTCGGTCAGGGACACGGTGCTCGCCGCCGGCGAGGGCATCCTCGCCCAGCGCTTCGATCCCACCCCATCGCACGCGGCCTGCTCGATCTGTGATTACCGGATCGTCTGTCCGGCCGCGGAGAAGTAGCCATCAGGCGCTGTCGGGCCCGCGCTGGCGCAGGAAGCGCTGGAATTCACGCGCGAGCATGTCGCCGGAGGGAACGTCCTCGGGCATGAGCTCCGACTCTTCGCTCTCGGCGGCCTGCTCGAGCCGTTCGACGAACGCCTGGATGTCCGGGTCGCTCTGCACGGCGAGGCCGACCTGGCGCTCGTAGTCGGCGGCCGAGACCTCCAGCTCGGAGACATCTACGGAGACGCCGACCAGGCTTTCCACCCTACGTAAGAGCGCAAGCGCCGCCTTGGGATTGGTGGCAGCGGCGACGTAGTGCGGGACGCCCGCCCATAGGCTTGCCGAGGGCAGTCCCGCATCCAGACAGGCGCTGTGTAGGACTCCCACGATCCCGGTCGGTCCCTCGTAACTCGATGGCGCCAGTCCCAGGCTCTCAACCAGCGACGGGTCGGAGGCAAACCCGGTCATCGTCACCGGGCGAGTATGGGGCACGTCGGCGAGCAGCGCTCCCAGCGTGAGCACCATCTGCACGCCCAAAGCTTCGGCGAGCTCGACCAGGTGCGCGCTGAAGGCGCGCCAGCGCATCGAAGGCTCAACGCCTTGAATGAGCACGAGGTCACGCGGCGCTCTGGGCGCGCGTGCCTCGAAGACCTCGACTGTCGGCCACACGATCTCCCGCCCCTTACCCTCAGTGAGCTGGATGCTGGGACGGTTTGCCTGGAAGTCGTAGAACTCCTCCGAGTCGATCCGCGCGAAGCGACTGGCGTTCAACGAGCCGGCCAGGAAGGAGACCGCGCTCGAGGCGGCGTCGCCGGCGTCGTTCCAGCCCTGGAACGCGCATACCATCGCTGGGGCCCTGAGGCCATCCGGACGGCGGTCCCAGATGAAGGGCTGCATCCGAACCACCGTACATCATGGGCGGATGACTCCTCTCGGCAGCTCCTACCATGCCGACCTGCCAGCGGAGGGGGAAGTGGGCGTAACGGGCCGGACCGCCGGGGCGGGTGTGCTCTCATCCAATCCGTCGCGGAGTGCCTCAGCCGAGGAGATCCAGATCGCGACCCTCCGTTTCGATCAGGAGGTGGATGGCGTCTTCGCGTGCGTCCGCAAGGAACGTCAGATCTCTCGCGCCGGCACTCCATACCTCACGGTCGAGCTGCGCGACAGCACGGGAACGATCCGCGCGCGCGCGTTTCGCGACGCCGATGTGCTCGCGGGGCGCTTCGAGCGCGGCGAGCTCGTGCGTGTGAGCGGGCGCGTGGAGCGTTTTCGCGACGAGCTGCAGATCGCGCTTGCAACGATCGCGCGCGTGGATGGGAACGATGCCGACCAAGCTCGTTTCCTGCCGACGGCCTATCGGGACCTCGACGAGCTCGAAGGCTTCCTCGAGCATCTCGCGCGAGAGGTATACGACCCGGGACTCAAGGAGCTGCTGGCACGCCTGCTCGTTGAGCCCACGCTGCGCGCCGAGATACGCCGTGCGCCGTGCTCGCTGCCGGTGCTCGGCACGGGATCGGATTCCGGGCGGGCGGGCTTCGGTCGGGCGGGCGCTGGGCGTTCGGGGGCCCATCACGCCTATCTCGGCGGCCTGCTCGAGCACACCGTCGCGGTTGCCACGATGGCGCTCGAGCTCTGCACTCTGCATCCGCGCCTGGATCGCGATCTGCTGCTGAGCTCGGCGATCGTCCACGATCTGGGCAAGACCCGCGAGTTCACCTACGGCGCGGAGATCGAGCGCAGCCTCGAGGGTCAGCTGCTGGGTCACGTCGAGCTGGGGCTGCGCCTGATCGTCGCGCACGCCCCACAAACGCTCGATGCGGAGCGGCGACTTGCGCTCGAGCACTGCGTGATGCTCCACCACGGCGCCGACGCGGGCGCCGGGCAGCGTTTCGCCTCCGGCGAGGCCTTGGCGCTGTATCGGCTGAATACACTCGATGCTCAAGTAAAGGGCGCTTTCGAGCACGGAATCGGCCGGTAGCCGCTGGGGCAGGAGAGTCGCCGAGGGCTGGGCGTGAAAAATAGAGCGGCCTGGAAGCAAGGGCCGGCTGGGTGGAAAAAGGCCCGTATCGGCCCAAAAGCCTGTAGAAACCGGGGAAAAGCTCCGCGAACCGATCAAGCGGCGTCCCGGGAATGCCGATAAAACCGGCGATGCGCGATACCGTCACGCCCACAGCCACATCTCCTCCGGAAACCACAGTGGAGAGCGCGATCGGGCCCCCCGACGATGGCCTGTACCCACCGCTTCGTTCGGGACGCTCGGCGAGGATGATCGGCGAGGTGATCGTCGACCTCGGCTACGCCGACCGTGAGACGGTCGAGCACGCGGTGGCGACTGCCCGCGCGGAGGGCAGGCCGACCGGTCAGGTGCTGGTCGAGCTGGGCGTCCTGCGTCACGACCAGCTTGCCCGCGCAGTGGCCGAGCGCTTCGGCTTGGACTATGTCGATCTGTCGGTCTATGACCTCGACATGGGGGCGGTCAACCTGATCCGCTCGGAGACTGCCAAGCGCTACCAGGCCGTGCCCGTCGGCTACACCGACGACGGGACATTGCTGCTGGCGATGGCCGATCCGACGAACGTGCTGACGATCGACGATGTCGCGATGATGACCGGCCGCCGCGTGAAGGTCGCGGCGGCGTCGGTCGAGGACCTGAACCTGCTGCTCACACGGCTCGCCCGGATGGACGACTCGATCGAGGACATCGTCGACGAGGAAGCCGAGGCCGAGGCCGAACCCGACACGCTGGCCGAGGAGGCCGACCGCGACGCGCCGGTCATCAAGCTGGTGCACTCGATCGTCGCGCAGGCCGTGCAGCAGGGCGCTTCGGACATTCACATCAACCCCGAAGAGGGCGACACGCGCGTGCTGTTCCGCGTCGACGGAGTGCTCTCCCCGGCGGCCACGGTCAAACGCAGGATGGCGATGGGTGTCGTCTCGCGCATCAAGATCATGGGCGACCTGGACATCTCCGAGAAGCGTTTGCCCCAGGACGGCCGCTTCGCGTTGACGGTCGATGGGCGGCGCGTGGACATCCGCGTGGTGACGCTGCCGCTCGTGCATGGCGAGGGGGTGGTGATGCGCATCCTGGACGGAGGGGTGAGGGTCGAGGGGCTCGAGGCGCTGGGGATGGGCAAGGACGAGCTGGACCGGTTCACCCATGCGATCAATAAGCCGAACGGCGCCGTGCTCGTCACCGGGCCAACCGGCTCGGGCAAGTCCACGACGTTGTACGCGGCGCTGAACGTGCTCAACGACGGAGAACGGAGCATCCTCACGATCGAGGACCCCGTGGAGCAGCGCATGCAGGGTGTCAAGCAGATGCAGATCGCGCCCAAGGCGGGAGTCACGTTCGACGTGGGCCTGCGCTCGATGCTGCGTGCCGACCCCGACGTGATCATGGTCGGGGAGATCCGCGACCGTGAGACCGCGCACATCGCCGTCGAGGCGGCACTCACCGGCCACCTCGTGCTCTCGACCCTGCACACGCGCGACGCGCCCAGCGCGCTGGGACGGCTGATTGACATGGGCATCGAGCCGTTCCTGGTCTCCTCGGCGATCGACTGCATCGTCGCCCAGCGCCTGCTGCGCCTGCTGTGCAAGCACTGCAAGCGCCCGCTGAAGGTCTCAGAGGCTGTGCTCGCCGAGCATGGCCTGGCCGGCGCTGAGCCATACGAGCCGGTGGGATGCTCGCGCTGCGGTGGCTCGGGCTACCGCGGCCGGGTGGGGGTGTATGAGGTGATGTCCGTCAGCGAGCGCATCCGCGGGCTGATCCTCGAGCGCGCCTCGGTTGACGAGATGGTCGCGGTCGCCGTCAACGATGGGATGCTCCGCCTGCGCGACGACGGTCTGGTGAAGGTACGCGAAGGGCTCACCTCGATCGCCGAGGTCGAACGGATGACCTCCAGCTTGCTCTGAGTGAGATTCTCAGATGCCTGGCAACAGCAGTGAGATTCGCAGGGGCCCTTCGGGGAACGCTTCACCGATAAACGAATATGCCTGGTAAGTACGCTCGCGGTAGGTCACTTCGCCCCGATCAGGCACGTTGATCGGTCCAGGCGAGAGCGTGCCCATCACCTGTCGCGCGCCGGTCCGCATCAGTACTTCCGCACCCGTGAACAGGTGGGCTAGCTTGAGGTAGCCGGCGTCGTCCTGGATCGCCATCTCGAAGTGGCCGACGACGCGGCCACCGCTGCGTAAAGTGCCATGGACCGGAGCGAGCACGAACGGACCCCCGTCGTCGATCAAGAGTCGCTGGCCGATCCCCGATCGGTCGATCGTGACGCGCACGCGTACGACATGGATGTGTGCTTTGAAGAAGCCGTCGATCGCCGCGTGCGTGGCCGCAACGCTGCCCGCGGCCACAGCGTGCTGGAAGGCCGTGGAGCTTTCCATCGAGCGCAGCGTCTCGGTCACATCCGGGCTGTGGAGCTCCTCCTGGTAGATGCGTTCGCCGACATGACCGAGCGTTTCCACGCGCGCCTGGGCCAATGAGCCGGGGCAGGAGATCGTCGCCGACGGGACGAGCAGCACGATCTGCAGCGGGCCGGTGGGGTAGACGGCGCCCGAGAGCGTGAACGTCTGGTAGCTCTCGCCGGCGAGCATGAGCGCTCCTGCACCGGGGGCGCTCGCGGGGAGCGAGCCACCGAGCGTGCCTGCGAGCGAGTGAGCACCCGCTCGCAGCAGCACCTGCGCGCCGGTGACCTGGTGGACGACCTGCAGGTAGGCGTGGACGGGCTGCGTGGAGAGGATAAAACTTGCCGACGTGCCGGGGAGGAGACCGTGGGCCGGCGCGATCGCCGCGCCCGAGCCCGCCTGCGCGAACACACGACCACCGCGCAGAATCTCGACGCGGACGATCTGGCCGGCCAGCAGCCCCTGCAGCGCGGTGCGGGCGCCGCCGGCGTTGCCACTGTCGATTGCCGCGGTCAGAGCGGCCGAGCTCTGCACGCGATGTACCGCCTCGGCGACGTCGCCGCCGGTGGTGGCCTCGTGGTAAACGCGTGCGGCGACCGTACCGAGCGTGCTCGCGATCGTGGTGGCGCAGCTTGCGGGCACGGGCGGTGCGGTGGACGTGTCGGTCGAGCCCGAGGAGGCGGCGCTCGCGGAAAGAGCCGCGCTCGCCGCGCTGTGTGTGGCAGTCGCCGACCCGCAGCCGGCGAGCAGTCCGAGGGTCAGAAGCAGGGATAGGAGCCGGCCGCGGCGCCGGCTCCTATCCGGGATCGAGGAGGCTCTACCGGGGAATGTCACTCCGCACAGATTAGGCCCGTGCGGGTGAGCCCGCGCCGCCTATGATTTTTTCTTAGCCGCCTTCTTCCTGCCCTTATTGCTGCCCTTCTTCCCGTCTTTCTTGCCCTTGCTGCTGAGTGTGACCGGCTTGGGATTCAGCCGTGTCCCGCCCGAAAGGGCGCTGGGCGGGCAGCCGTTCGGCCGGCCGAGATCGAACGGTCCGGAGATCGCCTGGGTGATGACGCCTTTTTCGAGGTATGCGTAGGTGACTGTCAGCAGCGGGTCCACGCGCGGCTCGGCGCAGATCTTCGAGCCGATCGCGAACTGGCCGGAGATCGTCTCGTAGCCGGTCTTCGTCGAGCCGACGCAGTTGGCCGCGTAGCCGGGTACTTCGCCGGAGCATGAGAACGTGTCGGTCAGCGGCTTGCCGGTCGCAGCGCCCAACACGGAGGCGCCGGCCGTCACGAGCGGCGGGGTCTGGACGCCGGTGAGCGGGATCTGCGCCTGCAGCTGGTAGCCGGTGATCGGACCGTTGCAGTAGAAGACGTACGCCACCTGCTGTTCTTCGCTGCCCACTTCTGGCTTCCCGGGAGCGATGCTGCCGAGGCAGGAGTAGTTGTTCGGGTTCGATTCTTCCGCGTGGACGGGCGCCGGAACGGCGAGCCCAGCGAAGGCGAGCGTGAAGCCCACGAGCGCGACGAGCCACCACGTGGCCTGCTTGCGGTGGGCGGGATTGATTGCGTGCAACGTGGGTCTCCTTGGTTGGTTTCAGAACTGCGGATGTACGAACAGCGGATACGGACTGCGATGTGGCGTTAGTGCAGAAGCCCGGAAAGGCTCTGCTTGGGGGAAGTTGGGTTGAAGGCGGTCGCCGGCCGCGCGCCGGCGCGAGCGAACGGCGAGAGCAGCAGCACGCCCACGGGGGGCTCGGAGCTGAGCGTCGCGGTCGAGGCGCCCGCCGGCAGGCTCGACGCGGTGGCGTTGCCCACCGAGCCGAACGTGATCACGACGAGGCCGTGTTCGCGGTAGGCGGCGCTCGCTGTGATCGCCGGCAGTATGGCTTTCAGGAATTCGTCGGCGGCCGTGAGGGCGCCCGCACTTTCGGGCGCGCACCCCGCGCCGGCCACGCCTTCGGGGCACGGGGGCTGGACGATCGAGTCGAGCGTCTGCGGTGGAACGCCTGAGAGCAGCCCGGCCTCGCTCGCGAAGGCGCTCCCGTCGAGCGAGGACCAGCCGCCGAGCAGCGTGCCGGCGGGGACGAGCTGGGAGTCGATGTAGGGGGCGACAGCCGCCTGCGCGAGCGCCTGAGTGAAGGTGGCGCCGGAGAGCGTGATCAGCCACACGCTCGTGACGGGCGGGAGCGCGGTCTGCGCGCCGCTCTTTCCGGTGCTCTTGGTCGGTGTCTTGGCGGAACTCGGCGCTGGAGCCGGCGTCGTCGCCGTGCTCGGCGCCGCTTTCGAGGTCGTCGTGGCGGCACTCGATGCGCCTGTGCCCGTGCTCGCGGATGCAGCGGCCGGCGTCGGCTGTGGCGTGACCGCCGGTGGCGGGACCGTCGCCGTGCTCGTCGTGTGTGCGCCGCCGCCCCCCGCGAGCGTGGCGATCGCCGGCAGCAGCAGTGGGATGCGCTCGCCCGCGAGCGAGGTTTCGGGCGTTGGACCGATCGCCGCGCCGACGGCCACGCCGATCGCGAGCATCCCCGCCGCCAGCGCTGCGGTGACGCGCGGCGATGGTAGGCGCGGGGGGCCGCCGGGTGGGCTCTCACCGGGTGGTGTGGTGGGGGTATCGGGAGTGGTGGGCATTTTGTGTGGGTGTCGATCGAAGGTCGTTCCAGCGAACCGGCGCACCGACTCACGCTATCCGCATAAACTAGCTTATACTGATCGAGCTAGTGAGGTTTATGGTAGTTTCGATCGGGACACAACGTCAACCATCTGAATGGAGCCCCAGCAAATGAATCGATTTCGCCGTCTCTCCGTCGCCCTCGCGGTGGCAGGCGTACTCGGAGTCGCGGCGCCCGCGGCCGCCTCGGCAGCGACGACCACGGTCACGATCAGCGGCGCCACCGCCTCCTACCCGCTCGTCTCGCTGCTCGCCCAGAAGTACGTGAAGCTGTTCCCCAAAAAAGTCAAGTTCAAGATCGCCCAGGGTGGCGCGCAGATCGGCATCAACGATGTCGCCGCCGGCCGCGTCACGATCGGCGATTCCTCGCGTGGCCCCCTTGAACCGCCCGCTCCTCCGGCCGGCCTCGTTTTCTACCCGATCGCGAAGTACGGGATCTGCGTGGTGACGAACAAAGCGAACACGCTCAGCAACCTCACGCCAGCGCAGGTGATATCGATCTTCACCGGCAAGACGCGTGCCTGGAGCGGAGTACCCGGCGCGACCGCCAGCGGCACGATCGATCTGATCAGCCGTACCTCGGTCGCGGGTGTGTTGACGAGCTTCCAGACGCTGCTACTCGAAGGCAAGAAAGTTTCCTCGCTTGCCTCTGAACTCTCATCTGAGGGTCTGCTGCGCCAGGCAGTCGAAAACGACCCGAACGGGATCGGCTTCATCTCCAACTACGGTGCCTCGCTCGGGGCGGTCAACTCCGTCAGCTTCAACGGTGTGGCCTGCAACCAGACGACAGTGGCATCCGGGCAGTACGCCGGCATCGCGCAATTCTACGAGGTGACCAAAGGCAAGGCGACCGGCGCCGCGTCGGCGTTCATCGGCTGGATCGAGTCATCGGCCGCGGCGCGCAAGATCATCTCCAGCCAGT
>Ga0302326_10033315_pt1 | contig 10238 bp, 6 predicted proteins | sample Palsa_T0_3_FD_202264 | JGI IMG/M metagenome (GOLD analysis project Ga0302326, IMG submission 202264) | Peat permafrost microbial communities from Stordalen Mire near Abisko, Sweden - Palsa_T0_3 | ecosystem: Environmental > Terrestrial > Soil > Palsa > Peat permafrost | place: Sweden: Abisko... | reverse complement strand
TGGCGACGTTCATCGCTTCGTATCACATCGGCGACCCGACCGGGACCGCCGACTCCTGGCGACCCTGGAAACGCAAGCGCGCCCTGGCCGCCCGCCTGGCGCGGATTTCCGCCGACGAAACGGCATGACCCGAATCCTGACCTATAACGTCCACCGCTGTGTCGGCACGGACCGACGCCTCGACGTGGGCAGGATCGCGGCGGTGATCGCCGCCGAGCGCCCCGACATCGTCGCTCTGCAGGAAGTCGATGTCGGCCGGGCGCGCACGGGGAACGTCGACCAGGCCCAGGCGATCGCCGTCCGGCTGGGCATGGCCTTCCGTTTTCACGCCGCCCTCAAGGTCGAGGAGGAATTGTACGGCGACGCCATCCTCACCGCCCTGCCGGAGAGACTAATCAGGGCCGGCGCCTTGCCCGGTCACCCACGCCTCGAGGGACTTGAACCTCGCGGCGCTCTGTGGGTCGCGATCGATGTCGGCGGTATCGAACTGCAGGTGCTGAACACCCATTTCGGTCTGATTCCACGAGAACAGCGCCTTCAGGCGGCCGCCGTCACCGGTCCACAGTGGCTGGGAAGTCCGGAGAGGCGCGATCCGTTGATCCTGCTCGGGGATTTCAACGCCAGTCGTCTTGGTCGGCCGTATCGCCTGCTCACCAACGCCTTGGGGGATGTCACCCGGGGGCTGGGCGCGGGGCGGCGGGTTGCAACCTTCCCCTCGATGCTGCCGATGCGCCAGATCGACCATGTGTTCGCCAGCTCTGGGGTCGCGGTGCGGGCCGCCCATGCGCCGACCACGCCCCTGGCCCGCCAGGCCTCGGACCATCTGCCCCTGGTGGTCGACTTCGCGCTCACGGGGCCTTCGCAACCCAATCCATCGCACTGATCTCAATGGATGTCGGGCGAAACTCCCACCTTCCAGCACATTGGGAAAAATTCCCGATGAAATCGGGAAGTCTCGGCATGGTCGCGCCGAGGTCGGCCGCCTATTCGCCCTCTAGGTTTACAATTGGGACAGCGCCACCATGATCAGGACCGCCGCGCGGCGCGCGCATCGTGGCGCGTCCGGCGGTCCGCGCGGGTTGATCGCCGGATGGGCGAAGACCCGCTCGACGAGATGACCATCTACGGGCCTGCTTCGGTTTGGATCATGGCGCTGACCATTTCGCTGGTGGCCGGCTGCGCCGTCGGACCGAACTTCAAGAAACCGGCGCCGCCGGACATCGTCGACTACACCGCCCATCCGGTCTCGACCACCGCCTCCACCCCGAACCTCTCCGGCGGGGAAGCCCAACGGTTCGCCAAGGGGGTGGACGTCGCCGCGGACTGGTGGACCCTGTTTCACTCCCAGCCTCTCAACGACCTGATCGAGCAGTCGCTCGCCAACAATCACGACCTCAAGGCCGCGCGGGCGGCGTTGGCGGTGGCGAGGGAGAATGTCCTGGCTCAACGGGGCGTCTACTATCCCAATGTCACGGCGAGCTTCTCGGCAAGCCGCCAGAGCCAATCAGAGGTGCTCGCCCCCACGCCGAACTCGAACACCTTTCAATACAGTCTCTTCACGCCGCAAGTCAGCGTCTCCTATGCGCCCGACGTCTTCGGCCTGAACCGCCGAAACACGGAGCTGGTGAAGGCCCAAGAACAGGCGGTCCGATTCGAAATGATCGCGGCGGATCTCTCGCTGACCAATAATGTCGTGGCCGCGGTGATCCAGGAAGCCTCGCTGGAGGCGCAGATCGAGGCGACACGACAGCTGATCGACATCAACACCAAAAGCGTCCAGACGCTTCAATACCAACTTTCCAAAGGCTACGCGAGCCGACTCGATGTCGCCGCGCAGGAATCGCAACTGGCGCAGGTCGCCGCGACGCTGCCGCCGCTGCTCAAGCAATCGGCCCAGCAACGCGACCTGCTGGCGGTTCTGGCCGGCCGGTTTCCAAGCCGGGCGCCGACGGAGACATTCGAGCTTTCGACCCTGAAGCTGCCGGAAGACCTGCCGGTGAGCCTGCCCTCGGCGCTGGTGGCGCATCGCCCGGATGTGCTGCAGGCCGAGGCCAATCTGCACGCCGCCAGCGCCCAGATCGGCATCGCCACGGCCAACCGGTTGCCGAACATCGAGCTCACCGCCGACGCCGGCAGCACGGCCCTGGCCATCAGCCAGGTGTTTGCGTCGGGGACGGGTTTCTGGGGTCTGGCCGCGACCGTCACGGCGCCGATCTTCGACGGCGGAACGTTGCTGCATCAGGAGCGCGCCGCCCGGGCCGCCTATGTCGAGGCGGCCGAACAATATCGCAGCACGGTCCTCAACGCCTTTCAGAACGTCGCCGACACGCTGACGGCGCTCGAACAGGACGCCGAGGGCCTGAAGGCCGCCTCGTCCGCCGCCGACGCGGCCAAGGTGACGCTGGACCTGTCGCAACAGCAATGGCGGGACGGCTACGCCAGCTACCTGACGCTGCTCAGCGCCGAGCAGGCCTATCAGCAGGCCCGGATCGGCCTCGTGCAGGCCCAGGCCAATCGCTATGCGGACACCGCGGCGCTGTTCCAGGCGCTCGGCGGCGGCTGGTGGCGCCGCGCGGATCTGGCCGAGGACAAATATGGAAACTAAGCCATATCGTGGAATGGCGCCCGCCGTGGCGGCGGCGATGCTAATTTCGCTCGTCGGCTGTTCGCCGAAGACCGACACCGGCGCGCAGACCGCCTCGACGACGGCTCGCGAGGTGACGCTGACGGCCGCTCAGCAACAGCACCTGCGCCTCTACACCGTCGCGGCCGCCAGCTTCCACAACACGATCGACACCACCGGCGTGGTCGATTTCGACAACGATCAGGCGACCAGCGTGCTGGCGCCGTTCTCCGGTCCGGTGTCGCGGCTGCTGGTGTCGGCCGGCGACAAGGTCAGGAAGGGCCAGCCGCTGGCGGACGTCGATTCGCCCGACTTCGCGGCGGCGGTCAGCGCCTACGGCAAGGCGCTCGCCATCGCCCAGACCAACCGCAAGCTGGCCGACGTCGACGAGGATCTCCTGAGGCACAACGGCGTCTCCGACCGCGAGGCGCGACAGGCGCAGACCGACGCCGTCGGCGCGGAGGCGGATCGCGACGCCGCCCTGCAAGCGCTCGTCTCGCTGAACGTCGATCCGCGGACCATCAGCGACATCCAGCACGGCCGGCCGGCCCCGCGCGCCCAGGGCGTCATCCGTTCGCCGATCGCCGGAACGGTCGCGGAGAAACTGATCACGCCCGGCGAGCTGCTGCAGGCGGGAACCACGCCGAGCTTCACCGTCGCCGACCTTTCGCGCGTCTGGGTGCTGGCGCAGATCTCGGCTTCCGAACAGGACTCGGTCCGCCTCGGCGATCCGGCCGATGTCGACACTGGCGTCGGCGCGCGGAGCCTTTCCGGAACCGTCACCAACATTTCGGCCGAGGTGAACCCCGACACCCGCGCGGTGATCGCGCGCGTGGTGGTCGACAATCCGGGGGGCCTGCTGAAGAAACAGATGTACGTGCGCGTGCGGATCCAGGCGCGGCGGGAAAGCAGCGGGCTGCTGGTCCCGGTTTCGGCGATCCTGCGCGACGACGAGAACCTGCCGTTCGTCTATCTCGCCCAGACCGGCGGTGGCTATGCGCGCCGCCCCGTCACCCTCGGTGACCGGGTCGGCGACCAGTTCAATATCCTCGCCGGTCTGCGGACGGGCGACCGGATCGTCGTCGACGGCGGTCTGTTCATTCAGTTCATGCAAAGCCAGTGAGCGACGTCCCGCCCCCGACCGGGGTTGCGCAATCGGCTTCGATCATGAACCGGCTGGTGGCCGCTTCGCTGCGCCAGCCGCTGCTGGTCTACCTGATGACGGCGGTGTTGGTCGGTGTCGGGGCCTGGTCGCTGGACCGCCTGCCGGTTGACGCCTACCCCGACCTTTCGCCGCCGATCGTCGAGATCATCACCCAATGGCCCGGGCACGCAGCCGAGGAGGTCGAGCGGCTGATCACCGTGCCCGTCGAACTGGGGATGAACGGCATTCCGCGGACGGCGAACGGCCGCTCGATCTCGCTCTATGGCCTCTCGGACGTGATCCTCACCTTCAACACCGGCACGGACGACCTCTTCGCCCGCCAGGAAGTCTTCAACCGCCTGTCCGCCCTGAACCTTCCCAGCGGCGTGGCCCCCTCGGTGGCGCCGCTCTCCTCCCCCTCGGGGTTGATCTATCGCTACGTGCTGCAGAGCCCCGACCGCTCGCCCATGGAGCTGAAGACCTTCGAGGACTGGGTCATCGAGCCGGCCTACAAGGCCGTTCCCGGCGTGGCGGACGATTCCGGGTTCGGCGGCGGCGACATGCAGTACCAGACGCTGTTCGACCCGGCCAAGCTCGCCGCGGTAGGCCTCAACGTGCAACAGGTGGAGACCGCCCTGGCGGCCAACAACGCCAACGCCGGCGGCGGGTTCTATACGCAAGGCGGCCAGTTCAACTACGTGCGCGGGCTGGGGCGCCTGAGCACCCTGGAGGATATCGGCAACGTGGTCCTGGCCGTGCATGACGGCGTCCCGGTGCTTCTGAAGGATGTCGGCCGCGCGACCATCGGCATCGCGCCACGCCTGGGCGAGTTCGGCTACGAGACCCAGGACGACGCCGTCGAGGGCGTCATCCTGCTGAGAACGGGGGAAAAGACCCAAACCGTCCTCGAGGGCGTGGAGGCCAAAACGAAGGCGCTCAACGAGCAGATCCTTCCCAAGGACGTCAAGGTCGTGCCGTTCTACGACCGCATCGATCTGATCAAGCTGACCACGCAGACCGTGGAGGACAACCTGCTGCGCGGCATGGTGCTGGTGGTGGTAATCCTGATCTTCTTTCTCTACGACTTCCGGGCTGGCCTGATCGTCGCGATCACCATCCCCCTGGCGCTGCTGTTCGCCTTCACCTGTCTCAATATCCAGAAGGCGTCGGCCAACCTGCTCTCCATCGGCGCGGTCGACTTCGGCATCCTGGTCGACGGCGCGGTGGTGATGGTGGAGAACATCTTCCGGCAGATCGCGCTGCGCCGGGGAACGCCGCTCAACGTCCTCGACATCGTCCGGGACGCGGCGGCGGAGGTGGACCGTCCGCTGTTCTACGCCGTCGCGGTGATCGTGGTCAGTTTCCTGCCGATCTATGTGCTGTCCGGGCCTTCCGGCACGCTGTTCAGGCCGATGGCCGACACCATGATCTTCGCCCTGATCGGGGCCCTGATCGTCACCCTGGTGCTGCTGCCGGTGCTGTGCGCCTGGTTCATGCGCCAGGGCGTGCGGGAGCGTCGCAGCGCCGCGTTCGAAGCCATCAAGGCGGTCTATGTAAAGGGCCTCGACATCTGCCTGGCCAACCGCTGGGCGACGATAGGCGCCTCGGCGGTGGTGCTGGCCGGCTCGCTGCTGCTCATCCCCGCCGTCGGCGCCGAGTTCATGCCGCAGCTCGACGAGGGCGCGCTCTGGGTGCGCGCCACGATGCCCTACACGATCTCGTTCGACGAGTCGGCGAAGATCGCGCCCAAGGTCAGGGCGATATTGAAGTCGTTTCCCGAGGTCACCACCGTCGCCTCGGAGCTGGGCCGCCCGGATGACGGCACGGATTCGACCGGCTTCTTCAACGTCGAATTCTACGTCGGCCTCAAGCCCTACGCGACATGGACCGGCGCCTATCACAGCAAGGCGGCTCTGACCGCGGCCATCAACCGCAAGCTGCAGTCCTTTCCGGGGATCACCTTCAACTACACCCAGCCGGCCGAGGATGCCGTTGATGAAGCGGAAACCGGCCTGAAGAGCGCCCTGGCCGTGAAGATCTTCGGACCCGACCTGGATACGCTCCAGAAGAAGGGCAACGCGATCAAGGCGATCCTCGAGAAGGTGCGCGGCATCAAGGATGTGACGCTGGTCCAGGAACTGGGACAGCCGAGCCTGACCATCAACATCGACCGGGCGAAGATCGCCAGATACGGTGTGAACGTCGCCGACATCAACGCCCTGATCCAGACGGCCATCGGCGGCGACGCGGCCACCCAGGTGGTGCAGCAGGAAAAGCAGTTCGATCTCATCGTCCGCCTCGAGCAGCGGTACCGGGACAATCCCGAGGAAATCGGCAACATCCTGGTGGCGACGCCCGGCGGGCAGCAGATCCCACTGAAGGAATTCGCCGATATCGCCGTGACGAACGGCGCCTCGTTCATCTACCGGCAGGACAATTCGCGCTACATCGGGGTGCAGTTCTCGGTCGAGGGACGCGATCTGGCCGGCGCGGTCGAGGACGCCATCCATCAGATCGGAAGCAAGGTCGCCCTGCCCCAGGGCTACCGCCTGGACTGGGGCGGAACCTATACCGAATACACCGCCTCGCGCGAGCAGCTGAAGATCATCCTGCCGCTGACCCTGTTCCTGATCTTCCTGCTGCTGTTCGCGCTCTACAGCAACTTCAAGTTCCCGTTCATCACCCTGCTGGGCGTGCTGCTGTCGGCGCCGGTCGGCGGCATCCTGGCGCTATGGATCACCGGCACGCCGTTCTCGGTGTCGTCCGGCGTCGGCTTCCTGGCGCTGTTCGGTGTCTCGGTGCAGACGGCCGTGGTCTATATCTCCTATGTGAACGAGCTCCGCCGCGGCGGCGCGCGCCTCGACGAGGCGATCCGGGAAGGCGCCATCCTGCGGCTGCGCCCGATCATGATGACCGCGCTGGTGGCGGCGCTGGGGCTATTGCCGGCGGCGCTGGCGACCGGTGTCGGCACCGATTCGCAGCGGCCGTTCGCCCTGGTCATCGTCAGCGGCTTGTTCACGCGCCTGCTGATCAGCGTCTTCCTGATGCCGGTGCTCTACACCCTCGTCGCGCGCCCGGACGATCGCCTGGAGGTTTGACACCGCGACCCACTCAGGTCGGGTCGACGGTTCCCATGGCGATCTGGCGCAGGGCCGAGAGGCTGGGCACGAAGAAGTAGTCGCCACCGCGGGTGTCGACGAACCGCGGCAGACCCGAGGCGATGAACGGCGTGTCGTTGGCCGCCCCGGCCGGCACGACGAACTTGTCGCTGTCCCGGCGCGAGCCCACCAGGGGGCAGGTGTCGTTGCCGGACTCGAAGTCGAGGCCGTACTGCATCCATTGCTGCTGGATGAACTCGAACTGCCGGAACAGGCTGGCGCAGTGGGCCATGAAGATCACCCCCTTTTCACCGTCGGTCTCGTAAGGCAGCCCGCGCCGGATGAGGCGACGGCGCTTGGTCAGGGTGCTCGAGCCGAGCGTGGCGCTGAGCTTGGGGTCGAGCATGTCGCGCGGATTGCCGCGGCGGATATGGGCGCCGAGGGGACATCTGGCGCCGCCCGGATCATCGCCGTAGCGAAAACCGGTGAGGAGCCTCGACCAGTCGTCCAGGCGGGCATTCTCCGCGGGCGTGCGCGCCGGCTTGAGCCGCAGAGCCGGGATGTCGCTCCATTGCTCCAGGAGCGTCGTCTGTTCGGACCAGGTCGGCGCCGCCATCAGGGGCACGCCAGAACGCCAGCGACCCACCACCTTGGCGTAGAGGGTCTCCAGGGCTTCCGTCTCGTCGGCCATGCCGGCCACGCGCCCATAGACCGCTGCCTGGGTCTTCATCGCCTGCTCGAAGGCCTCGACATCCTCGCGCAGCTTGCGCCAGACCATGAACGAGCCGTTCGCCACGAAGCCGGCCGGCATCGTGGCCACGGGCAGCTCCTGGCCTTCGTCGGGCAGGCCCAGGATGAATTCGCCGGTCTCCAGCGGCGCCCAGCTCCTGGCCGGATCGTAGGGGCCCTCGGCGATCTTGCCGCCACCGACCGCGGCGACGGTTTCGGCGGCCACGGCGTACTGTCCAAGGAAGATCGGATCGCTGATCCCGTCGGTGAAGCCGAAGTGCTCCTTGGCCGTGGGGACGTACCCAACGCCCGGCGCCTCCTCCCATCGCGCCGAGGAGTCCTGCCAGCGGTTCTGGCCGCCCGGACCATGGCCTGGCAGCAGGGTGACCTTGCCGCGAGACGCCTCGACGAGACCCTCGAGCCACCCCGTCATCGCCGCCAGCTCGGGGCGAGGCGAGCTGTCGGGCAGGGCCCCGGCATTCAGCGACAGCCACACATGGACGGGCTTGTGCGGCTCGCCCGGCGGCGGCGGCCGCCAGATCGGGTCCCATCCGCGCGGAGCGCTGGAGCCCAGGTCCCCCAGGATCTCGGCCCTGGCGCCCATGCCGTCGATGAACTCGTCGGGGAACAGCCGAAGGGTGCGGGTCGGAAGGCCCACCGCCGCCAGGCCGGCCCAGGTGAAGCCGATGTTCAAGGCGATCGGGGGCTTGTGAACCAGCACCGCCCCATCCTGGCCCACCGCGCTGTCCCACGGCTCGGCGGTGGTCACGAACGGCCGGATGGCGTCGACGAACAGCCGCCCCGTCTCGGGCTCGGCGATGTTGAAGAACAGGTGGCGATTGTACGGGAATCCGTAGCGTCCGTAGGGCCGCTGGATGTTGCCCTGGATGTCGGCGAGGTCGAGGTGAGCCATGGGTGCGAAGATGTCCTAGGTGACTCCGGGTCGCCCCGGCGCCTGGGTCGGCGTCGGCGCGCCCGGCTGGCGCCGCGCGAGGAAGTCGCCGAACCGCGCATGCAGCGCGGCTTCGTCGTCGCCCTGGGCGGCGATGGCGAATTGGGTGAACGTCTCTTTGATGTAGAGCGCCTTAAGCACCGACGGCAGGTCACTGGTCGGGGCGGTCGGGTAGGATCTGGCGCCCCGGTTCAGGACGAAGGCGTAGGCGACCCACAGCGCCGCGACCAGCACCAGCGCCGCCGCCCACCAGCCGACCATGACGCCGGCCGCGACCGTCCCCACGGCCGCCACCGCGAGCAGCGCCAACGCCTGCACCTTGGGCGCCGGCGGCGCCTGCAGCATGTCCGGCCAGTAGTCGTTGAACGGCATGGTGGTCTCGACCTCGCACCGGCGCAGCCAGGCCGCCAGGCTCGCCCCGTCGCTCACCCGCCCGAAGTCAACACAGTGTGAGAACACGACCCTCAACTCCCGCGCCATCGTCGACCACAGGGCCTCGGCGTAGGCGGCGACGGGGTCGCCCGGAGCCCGCGCGTCGATGTCGGCGGCGAACAGCAGATAGGCGCTGTTCAGGGAGTCGACCGGCTGGGCGATCAGGGGGTCGCGGCCCAGCAGCGTGTCCACGATCGTGTCGCCGGGAATCCGACCGTTGTAGGGTGGCCCGTCGATGATCACGAAGCGCGCCAGATGGTTGAGCGTGTTGTGCGCGAACGGCGAGGACGGCCCCTCGGGATCGGACGATGAGGTCTGGTAGCCGGTGCGCAACAGGGCCAGGTCCTGAGCCAGCAGTTGGCGGTGCGAGCGCGGCGCCGTGGCCGCGTTCGGATCAAGATCGGCGCGCATGGGGGCGGCGGTCGCCGCACCACCCCGCGCGGGCCTGGCGGGCACGGCCTGAGTGTCCGGCCGGATCGGGGCCAGGACGGTGAGGAAGTAGTGGCCGGCGTCCAGGGAGGGCACGGTTCAGGCCGCGGCCTGGTGCGCGTCGATGTACTTCTGGCGGGCGGCGTCGGCGTTTTGGGTCGAGACAGAGGCGATCGGCGCCCTGCCCGGCGAGGACAGCCGGTTCTGCACCTTTGTCAGGCAGGCGCGGTAGGCGGCCTGGAACCCCGCCGGGCCGCGGGCGTGAACCTCGGCCAGGGCCAGTATCTCCCTGTGCAGGCCGAGCGCCGCCTTGATGTCGCGCTGCGCCGAGCCCGGCGTGGCGTTGTAGTAATAGTTGGTGGCGATCTGGTTGAAGCCGATGTAGTCCTTGAAACTGGAGATCGGGATGGAGTGAGGGTATTTCGTGGACGTGTACCAGAACAGGTCCAGCCCGCCGGGGATGCCATCGGCGAAGGCGTCGATGTACTGATCCCAGGTGCCATTGAAGTTGCTCAGGAACAGCATGTAGTCATTGCGGAGCGACTCCTTGCCCTGGCCGAGATCGGGCCACTGGTGGCGCCGGATCAGCACCCAGCGGGCGAAGTGGATCAGCCGCAGGCCCAGCAAGCCGGCTAGGGTCGAGGGGATGTTCCGGGCCAGCATGAAGATGAAATACTGCAGCCAGGTCCGCGACGGGCGCACCGGCGTGAGTACGTTCATGGCGTAGGCCTTGCCGGCGATGTTCGACACGGCCAGTTCCTCCCCAGGGTTCCAGCAAACACTGCCCGCGACACCCGGGCATGACAATCGAAAAAGCGCCCCCGCGCCCGC
>Ga0302326_10033314_pt1 | contig 10238 bp, 5 predicted proteins | sample Palsa_T0_3_FD_202264 | JGI IMG/M metagenome (GOLD analysis project Ga0302326, IMG submission 202264) | Peat permafrost microbial communities from Stordalen Mire near Abisko, Sweden - Palsa_T0_3 | ecosystem: Environmental > Terrestrial > Soil > Palsa > Peat permafrost | place: Sweden: Abisko... | reverse complement strand
GGCCAAACGCTGGTGGCGCCGGAAATGCTTTCCGATCTCAATCTGCCCGAAGGCGCTGCGCCGTCAGCGAGCGGCGGCGCCTTGCTGCCGCCGTTGCGCGTGCAGCCGCAATTGGTGCCTGGTGTGCTGGTGGTCGATATCGGCATCGCGCAGCGGCTGTTGAACATGCCGGACCGGATTTCGCGGCTTTTGATCGGCAAAGCCAAAGGCAGGCGCGCGCCGCTGCAACAGGTCGCCGGCGACAAACTCCGCCTGGTCGAACCTGATACGGAGAGCGATCTGGAGCGTCTCACCGACAGCTTTCACCTCAACCTCACCGCCTTCGGCCTTTTATCCTTCATGGTCGGGCTGTTCATCGTCAATTCGGCGATCGGGCTTGCCTACGAGCAGCGTCTAGGCATGTTGCGGACCTTGCGCGCCTGCGGGGTTTCGGCGCTTGAACTGAACGCGGTGCTGGTGATCGAGCTGGTCTCGCTGGCGCTGGTCGCAGGAATCGCCGGCCTCGTCTGCGGCTATTTGATCGCGGCGGCGTTGCTGCCCAATGTCGCGGCGTCCTTGCGCGGACTTTATGGCGCGCAGATTCCCGGCCAATTGACGCTTAAACCAGAATGGTGGTTCGCCGGCATCGCCATCAGCATCATTGGCGCACTGGCCGCCGCAGCCGCGAGCCTGATCAAAGCTGCTCGTCTTCCCGTGCTGGCGGCGGCGCAACCCAATGCCTGGCAAGCGGCGCAGCATCGCTGGCTGATGTTCCAGAGCGCGGCGGCGCTTGCGGTATTCGCGCTGGCAGGATGCCTGCTCTGGTTCGGCGATTCACTGGTCGCGGGCTTCGCCGTGCTCGCGGCATTGCTGCTTGGCGCGGCGCTCGCGCTGCCGGCGATGCTGGAGCTGGCGCTTCGCGTGGGTCAGCGGGTTGCTGTTCGTCCGCTCGCCGTCTGGTTCTGGGCCGACAGCCGTCAGCAACTCTCGGGATTGTCGCTGGCGTTGATGGCGCTGTTGCTCGCGCTCGCGGTCAATGTCGGCGTCGGCACCATGGTCGATAGTTTCAGCCGGACCTTTGTCAGCTGGCTCGATGGGCGGCTGGCGGCGGATGTCTATCTCAACGCCGCCGATGATACGCAGGCCGCCGCGATCAAGGCATGGCTCGGCCAGCGGCCCGAGGTGCAGGCGATCCTGCCGGGCAGCCGGACCGAGGTGCAGATCGATGGCGCGCCGATCGAGATGTTGGGACTGGCCGATGATGTCATCTATCGGGACCACTGGCCGCTGCTGCAATCGACCGTCGGCGCCTGGGACCGCTTGCGTGTTGGAGACGCCGGCTTCGTCAGCGAACAATTGGCGCGACGGCTCAATCTTGGCATCGGCGACAAGATCGAGGCCCCAGTGCAGGGCGCAAGCTGGGCGCTCCGGGTGGTCGGCATCTATGCGGATTATGGCAATCCAAAAGGCCAGATCGCCGTCAATATCGACGCGCTGCTGCAGCATTTTCCGGAGCTGCCGCGAACGCGGATGGGGCTGCGGGTCGCGCCGGCGCAGATACCGGCACTGATCGCGGCGCTGCAAGACAAGTTCGGACTAGATCGAAGCAGTCTGTTGGATCAAGCCACCCTGAAGGCTGAATCGAAGCGGATTTTCAATCGGACGTTTGCCGTGACGGCGGCATTGAACGCCTTCACGCTTGGCGTCGCCGGTATCGCATTGCTGACCAGCCTGTTGACATTGAGTAACTCTCGCCTGCCGCAATTGGCGCCGCTCTGGGCCATCGGCGTCACGCGGCGACGACTTGCAGCAATCGAACTGTTGAAGACCATGTCGGTGGCGCTGATCACCGCGTTGCTGGCGCTACCGCTCGGTCTATTGGTGGCGTGGTGCCTGCTCGCGGTGGTGAACGTCAAGGCGTTCGGCTGGCGGCTGCCGTTCCATGTCTTCCCGCTGCAACTGCTCGAGCTTCTCGGCGTGGCGATGGCGGCGGCACTGTGCGCGGCGGCGCTCCCCGTTCTCAAGCTGGCGCGCATGCAACCGGCGCGCCTGATCAAGATTTTTGCCGATGAGCGATAGATTGTCTCGCCGTGCCTTCGCGTTCGGCGCCGCTGCCATCACGCTCGGCGCGAGAGATTCCCTCGCGCAGGGCTTTGCCGGACTCGGCATGAGCGCAGAAGGATTCGCGCCCGTCACGCCCGGCAGGGTTTTTGTCTTTCCCGCCGACCACGGTCCGCATCCCGATTACCGGATCGAATGGTGGTATGTGACGGCCAATCTCGTCGACTCGACCGGGACCGCCTATGGCGCGCAATGGACCCTGTTTCGTCAGGCCTCGAAGCCGGGCCCGCAAGGGGAAGGCTGGGCCAATCAGCAGATATGGATGGGGCACGCCGCGGTGACGTCTGCCGACATTCACAGATTTGGCGAGGCTTTTGCCCGCGGCGGCGTCGGCCAGGCCGGCGTCGAGATAAGCCCGTTCCGCGCCTGGATCGATTCATGGGAAATGCGCGGGATCACGCCGATGAGCGATGAAGACATCGCGCCGCTGCAACTTACGGCATCGGCTGCGGACTTCAGCTATGCATTGCGCCTCGACGCCGATCGTCCGCTGGTTTTGGAGGGCAACGCCGGCTACAGCCGGAAATCGGCGCGCGGCCAGGCTTCGTATTATTTCAGCCAGCCTTTTTTCAAGGTGACGGGCAGCCTCTCCATCGATGACAGACCGATCGAGGTCACCGGCCGGGCATGGATGGATCGGGAGTGGAGCAGCCAGCCGCTGGCTTCGGATCAGACCGGCTGGGACTGGTTTTCGCTGCATTTCAACTCCGGCGAAAAGCTAATGCTGTTCCGGCTGCGCCAGACCGACGGCAACCACTACTGCTCCGGCAACTGGATCTTTGCCGACGGCAAGAGCGAGCAACTGGCCGCTGCCGACATTGCCATGAGGCCGATGGCCTGGACCGAAATGCAGGGACGCAAAATCCCGTCCCGCTGGCACGTCGCGATTGCGACCCGTGAGCTCATAATCGATTGCGTGCCGCTGAACGCGAAAAGCTGGATGGCGACGAGCTTTCCCTATTGGGAAGGGCCGATCAGCTTCGGCGGCAGCCATCAGGGGTTAGGATATCTGGAAATGACCGGCTATTAGAGCATGATCCGGAAAAGTGGATACCGGTTTTCCGACAAGATCATGCTCAAACAAGAAGTCACCGCTCTCAAAGGGGGATTCCGCGATGTATCATTTCACCGCACTCGTCACGCTGCTGGCGATCCTGTTTTACTTCTACACCTCCATCCTGGTGTCGCGGGCGCGCGGCAAGTTCGGCGTGAAATTGCCGGCGATCTCGGGCAACGTCGATTTCGAGCGGGTATTTCGCGCCCAGATGAACACGCTGGAATGGATGCCGATTTTCCTGCCCGCGCTGTGGCTGTTCGCGATTTACATCAACGACGCGATCGCCGCCATAATCGGCCTCGTCTGGATCGTCGGCCGCATCCTCTACGTGCTCGGTTATGCCAAGGCCACCGAGAAACGCGGCCCCGGCTTCGCGATTCAGTCGGTCGCGGCCATCGCGCTATGGCTCGGTGCGACGGGCGCGATCCTCTGGCGCCTTGTTCACCCATAAACAGTCGTCGTCCCCGCGAACCCAAGGGATCCATAACCACCGATGTAAATTTTTCGATGGCTGGAGCGGCAGTTCGTCATAACCACGGACGCCTGTGGTTATGGGTCCCTGCGTTCGCAGGGACGACAGGAGTTACTTCGTCAGCGGGCAGCCGCTATCCTTGGCGGAGGGAAAAGCCTTGTCGCCCGGCACCACGGCGAGTTGCTTGTAGTAATCCCAGGGCTTTTTGGATTCCGACGGCTTCTTGACCTCGAACAGATAGAGGTCGTGCACCATGCGGCCGTTGGCGAGCACCTTGCCTTGCGCAAAGGAATCGTCGACCGGTAATTCCTTCAGCTTGGCGGCTACCGCGTCCGAATCCTTGGTGCCCGCGGCCTTCACCGCCTTGAGATATTGCAGCGTCGCCGAATAGGTGCCGGCATGGATCATGCTCGGCATCCGCCCGGTGCGCTTGAAGAAACGTTCGCCGAAGGCGCGCGATTTATCGTCGCGATCCCAATAAAAGCCTTCCGTCAGCACCAGGCCTTGCGCGGCCTCGAGCCCGAGGCCGTGCACCTCGGCCAGCGTCAGCAACAGGCTGGCAAGCTTCTGACCGCCCTTGATAATACCGAATTCGGCCGCCTGCTTGATCGAATTGGTGGTGTCGAGGCCGGCATTGGCAAGCCCGATGATTTTTGCTTTCGAGCTTTGCGCCTGCAGCAGGAACGACGAGAAGTCCGAAGAGTTCAGGGGAATGCGAACCGATCCCACCACCTTGCCGCCGTTCGCCTCGATGATCTCGGTGGTGTCCTTTTCCAGCGCGTAACCGAACGCGTAGTCGGCGGTCATGAAGAACCAGGTGTCGCCGCCGGCCTTGACCAGCGCGCCGCCGGTGCCGACCGCCAACGCATGGGTGTCGAACGCCCAGTGGAAACCGTAAGCCGTGCAGGCGTCCCCAGTGATGCGCGAGGTCGCAGCTCCGACGACGATGTCGATCTTCTTCTTTTCCTTCGAGAGATCCTGCACGGCGAGCGCCACCGACGAAGTCGTCAGTTCGGTGATCATGTCGACGTTCTCGGTGTCGTACCAGCGCCGCGCGATGGCGGTCGCGAGATCCGGCTTGTTCTGATGGTCGGCCGTCACCAGTTCGATCGGCTGGCCGAGCACGCTGCCGCCAAAATCCTCGATCGCCATTTTGGCGGCTTCAACGGAATACTTGCCGCCGTAGTCGGCGTAGACCCCGGACTGGTCGTTGAGGACGCCGATCTTGACGCCCTGCGCCGAGGCTGGAGCGGCAAGCAAAAGGCCGCATGCGGCAACGGCCGCCGCTAATAGTTTCGATTTCATATTCGCCTCCCCAAAAGCCTCGGTCCTATCGACGATGATATTTTATAACCCTGCCGCCGCCCATCTGTTTCAGGGATCGGCAGTCGTTGCCGCTATGCCGTTGCGGCCGGGGTCTTGACGGGCCGCGGATCGGCAAGGCCGCGGACCACCATGTAGAAGATCGGCGTGAACATCAGCCCGAACAGCGTCACGCCCAGCATTCCGAAGAACACGGCGACGCCGACCGCCTGACGCATTTCGGATCCCGAGCCCGACGAGAGCACCAGCGGCAGCACGCCGAGAATGAAGGCAAACGACGTCATCAAGATCGGACGCAGCCTCAGGCGGCAGGCTTCGATGACCGCGTCCAGCCGCGCGCGGCCCTCGCGCTCGATATCGCGGGCGAACTCGACGATCAGGATGGCATTCTTGGCGGCGAGGCCCACCAGCACCACGAACCCGATCTGGGTGAGGATGTTGACGTCCTGGCCCATGATCCTCACGCCGACGGTGGCGGCGAGCAGGCACATCGGCACGATCAGGATCACCGAAAACGGCAAACTCCAGCTGCCATATTGCGCCGCCAGCACCAGATACACGAACAGCACGCAGATCGGGAACACATAGAGCCCGGCATTGGCGCCGGTGACCTGCTGATAGGACAGATCGGTCCACTCATAGGAAAATCCGCTCGGCAGCGTTTCATCCGCCAGCCGCTTCATGGTGTCGATGGCGGTTGCCGAACTGGTGCCGGGCAAGGTTTCGCCCTGCAGTTCGGACGACGGATAAAGGTTATAGCGCGCGACGCGGTCGGGTCCCGATATGTCGCGGAACTCGACCACGCTGCCGAGCTGCACCATGTCGCCGGCGGCGTTGCGGGTGCGCAGGCGGGCGAGATCGGCGGTCTCCTTGGTAAACTGCAGATCGGCCTGCGCGGTAACGTGATAGGTGCGGCCGAGAATATTGAAGTCGTTGACATAGGCCGAGCCGAAATAGGTCTCGATCGCCTCGGTGATGTTCTGGATCGGCACGCCGAGCTTCTGCGCCCTGACGCGATCGATATCGACGAACACCTGCGGCGTGTTGGCCGAGAATGGCGAAAATACCGAAGTCAGGCCGGGCGCCTTGCGCGCCGCGGCAACCAGTTCGTCGGTTGCGGCAGCCAGAAGTTCGGGCCCGCGGCCCTGGCGATCCTGAATCCGCATGGTGAAGCCACCGCCGGTGCCGATGCCGGGAACCGAGGGCGGTGGAATGACAATGATGAAGGCGCCTTCGATGCTGGACAGACGCTTGCGCAAGTCGGCGGTGACGACGGCGGCTGTCAGTCCCTTCTTCAAGCGCGTTTCCGGTTCCTCGAATACCGGAAACAGCGCCGCGGAATTGCTGGCCTGGGTCCGGGTCGCACCCGACAACCCAGCGAACACCGCGACGCGAATGATGCCGGGCGTCTTGAGCGCGATGTCCTCGATCCTGTGGACGATTTCAGTGGTTCTCGCCAGCGACGCCGCGCCCGGCAGTTGCACCGAAATAATGATATAGCCGCGATCCTGCGCCGGAATAAAACCCTGCGGCGTGGTGACGAGCAGCCATCCGGCGCTGCCGATCAGCGCCAGATAGATCAACAGCATGACCGACGAATGGCGGATCACAAAGCCGGCGGCGTTGCCATAGCCGTGCGACAGGCGATCAAAGCTGCGATTGAAAACGCCGGTGAACTTTTCCCAGCCACGCCCGAGGAAATTCCAGTTCGCCGGCGGCCGCCTGTCCCCATGCGGCTGCAGGATCAGGGATGCCAGCGCCGGCGACAGCGTCAACGAGCAGAAACACGAAATCGCGGTGGCGACCGCGATGGTGATGGCGAATTGCTGGAAAAATTGCCCGGAGATGCCACCGAGAAACGCGGTCGGCACGAACACCGCGCACAGCACCAGCGCGATCGAAACCAGCGCGCCGCCAACCTCCTCCATGGTCTTGAGCGCCGCGTCGCGCCGGCTCATGCCGTCGCGAAGATGCCGCTCGACGTTTTCGACCACCACGATGGCATCGTCGACCACGATGCCGACCGCCAGCACGAGACCGAACAGCGTGAGGTTATTGATCGCAAAGCCGAGCGCGGCCATCGCCGCGAAGGTGCCGACCAGCGACACCGGGATGGCGACGATCGGAATGATCGCAGGCCGCCATCCCTGCAGGAACACCAGCACCACGATCACCACCAGGATCATCGCCTCGTAGATCGTCTTGATCAGTTCAGAGATCGACTGCGCGATGAACTCGGTGGGGTTATAGCCGATATTATAGTCGAGCCCTTTGGGGAAACTGGCCTTGAGCCTGACCATGGCGTTGGAAATATTTTTCGCCGTCGCCAGCGCGTTGGACCCGGGGCGCTGGGTCACCAGCAGGGCGACCGCGGTCTTCCGAAGCAGGAAGCTGTTGGTGCTGTAGTCCAATGCTCCCAATTCAATCCGCGCCACGTCGCGCAGCCGCACGGTGCGTCCGTCGGCGCCGGCCTTGACCACGATGTCCTCGAACTGACCGACGTCCTTCAGGCGGCCGGTGAAGGTCAGGTTCGGCTGGAACGCGCGGTCAACGGTCGGTGACGCGGCAAGCTGGCCGCCGGTGATCTGCAGGTTCTGGGCGCGGATCGCGGCCAGCACGTCACCGGCGGTCAGGCTCAGGTTCGCAAGCTTGTCGGGATCGAGCCACAGCCGCATCGAGTAATCGCGCGCGCCGAAAATCTGGATGTCGCCGATACCGTCAAGCCGCAACAGCTGGTCGCGAACCTGGAGCAGCGCATAGTTGGAGATATAGAGCTGGTTGAAGCTGGCGTCCGGCGACAGCATGAATACGACCATCAGGATATCGGGGCTGTTCTTTTGCGTGACGACGCCGTTGCGCTGCACCTCGTCCGGCAGTTGCGGCAGCGCGATCGCGACGCGGTTCTGCACCAGCACCTGGGCCTTGTCGAGATCGGTGCCGAGCTTGAAGGTGACGGTGATGGTAAGTTGCCCGTTCGAGGTTGCCTGGCTGTAGAGATACAGCATGTCCTCGACGCCGTTGATCTGCTGCTCGATCGGTGCGGCGACGGTGTCGGAGACGGTTTGCGCGGAGGCGCCCGGATATTGCGTGGTGACGACCACGGTCGGCGGCACCACTTGCGGATATTCCGCAACCGGCAGCGTGGTGTAAGCAATGGCGCCGACGATCAACAGCACGATCGAAAGCACCATCGCCAGTATCGGCTGCTCGATCGAAAGCCGGCCCAGATTCATGGCTTGCCGCCGGGCGCTTTGCTGTCGGCCGCGGCGGCGTGCGGGCTGACCTTGGCGCCGACCCGTGCACGCTGCAGACCATCGACGATCACCCGGTCATCCGGCATCAAACCTTCGCGGATGACGCGCAAGCCATCGTCAAGCGGCCCGAGGATGACCGGCTTTGCCTCTACGGTGTCGTCGTCCTTGACCACGAAAACGATCTTGCGCGATTGATCGGTCGCGATCGCGGTATCCGGCAGCAGCAGCGCCTCATAGGGCAAGCTTCCGATCACCCGGACGCGGCCGAATTGTCCGGGCAGAATGGACAAATCCTTGTTCGGAATCACCGCCCGGCTGCGCAGCGTGCCGGTCGAGACATCGAGCCGGTTGTCGAGGAAATCCATCTTGCCCTCATGCGAGGGTTTGGTTTCGCCTGTAAGCGTCACCTGGACCGGATTTGGCGTCTCGCGCGAACTTGGCCGCTTGCCCGCGAAAAACAGCCGGTTGTTTTTGAGGTAGGTCGCCTCGTCCATGTCGAAGTAGATATAGATTGGGTCGAGCGTGACGACCGAGGTCAACAGCGTCGAATCGGCCTGCACCAGATTTCCGACACTGACCAGATGGCGGCTGACCCTGCCGGCCATCGGCGCCACCACGTGGGTGAATTCGATATTGAGCTGGGCGGCCTTCAAGGCGCCCTCGGCCTGCAATTCCGCGGCCCTCGCCGCCTGCAGCGCCTGGCGGCGCTGATCGACGACATCCTCCGATACCGCCGAGGTCTGAACCAGTGTAAGCCCACGCTCGAGCTCGCGCTTTGCGAGTTCGCCCTTGCCGCGGGCATCCGCGAGCTGACCATTCGCCTGCTCGGCGACGGCTTCAAAGGGGCGGGAATCGATCAGGTAGAGGAGGTCGCCGGCATTGACGATCGCGCCGTCGCGAAACTCGACATTGGTGATGAATCCGCCGACCCGGGCGCGAACCTGAACCTCATCGACCGCTTCGAACCGCCCGGTGAATTCATCCCAATCGGTGACGGTGCGCTTGGTCGGCTGGGCGACCGTCACCGGCGGCGGGGCGGCGGCCTGCGGCGGCGGCTTTTCGCCGCAGCCGGAGAGGCCGAGCGCCAGCGCAATAAGCGGCAGCGTAGAAACGCAGAATGACGGGAAATCGGCCAACGTCCGAACCAGACGCTTGGATGTCGCAGTGTCGTTCAACTCATCTCCTCCGCACCCTTGCCCCGATCAATACAATCGGTCGCCAAACCGATGAGCGGCGGGACCAAGATGAGATCGGCGCCCAGTCTGTCCAATAACCGTCCGAGAGCAAGCAAAATAGTTGCGCGGCGCGCCCGCGCGGAACCGATCACCGGCCATGAGCCGATCCCCCATATTGAGACAGCATGTTTCTTTCCGGCACAGGGAATTGCGAGCCGCCGGTGGCCGGAAGGCGGCAGCGACCAAGTATCCCCGGGCGCGGCTTCACCGGTCTAGGCAAAAACATGCATTCTTGAACAAATGGTCCGCCGTTAACCGCGTTGCGACTGACTTCGCGGTCGCGACGGCCAGCGGGCCGACGGCGGCACGATCGATGCCCCGCAAGCTCCATCGCAGCGGCTATCCCACCAAAATGGGGCAGCGCGAAGTTGGAGGCTTGCATGTCCGTTTCCGATCAGTCCGCCTTGTTGTCGGCCCGCGCCGCGGCGCCGGCGGCGAGATTCACAGACTATGTCGCGATCGCGCGGCCGGATCACTGGATCAAGCACGTGCTGATCATTCCGGGCGTCGCGTTTGCCATAATCATGTCGGGAGCCGGGCCGGCGGATTACACGGCGCTGGCCGAGCGGCTGTTGATCTGCCTCGTGGTCGCGATGGCGCTGTCGTCGGCGAACTACACCATCAACGAGTGGCTGGACGCGCCGTTCGACGCGACGCATCCGACCAAGCGAGCGCGTCCGGCGGTGCGGACGGCGATGTCACCCACGATCGTGTTCGCGCAATATATCCTTTTGACCACGGTCGGCATGCTGGCGGCGCACACGCTCGGTTTCAGTTTCTCGACCACCGCCGCGGTG
>Ga0302326_10033313_pt1 | contig 10238 bp, 9 predicted proteins | sample Palsa_T0_3_FD_202264 | JGI IMG/M metagenome (GOLD analysis project Ga0302326, IMG submission 202264) | Peat permafrost microbial communities from Stordalen Mire near Abisko, Sweden - Palsa_T0_3 | ecosystem: Environmental > Terrestrial > Soil > Palsa > Peat permafrost | place: Sweden: Abisko... | reverse complement strand
CCCGGGTGCCGCGGCCTTTGTCGACGGCGAGGAGAAAACCTTCCTCGACCGCTACAGCGATTACATCTGGTGGGGACTGATGGGCCTGTCGGCGATGGGTTCGGCGGGTGCGTGGTTCGCGGGCTATCTGAAGAAGGACGAGCGCGACAACAATTCCGAACTGCGCGAACGGCTGCTGGCGATGCTGGCGGCCGCCCGCCGCAGCGATTCGCTCGAAGAACTCGACCGGATGCAAACCGAGGCAGACGACATCCTGCGCGATACCCTGCGCTGCTTTGCCGATGGCGCGATCGAGGACGGCGCGTTGACCGCTTTCAATATCGCGCTCCAGCAGTTCCACCACGCCATCGCCGACCGCAAGGCGCTAATTCTGAACATGCCGCAAAACCTGCAGCGCGCCGGCGCCCAGTTCCGCGCCACCGGCACCATCTAGCATCTGTAATCGAGCCGTCACAGAATCTTCCTAGGTCTGGCGCTACAAACGCATCCTGACGGCCGATCAAGGAGGCTTGCATGACGATCAAGGTTTCTCGCAAAATCGCGCGCGGACTTTCCCGCCGCCGCTTTCTTTCCTCAGCAGCGGTGACTGGCGCTGGCGCGCTCGGCGCCATCGCGATGCCCTATCTGAGCCGTGCCGCCGACCGGCCGCAAATCACCCACGGCATACAATCCGGCGACGTCGGCGCCGACGGTGGCGTGGTATGGGCGCGCGCGGACCGGCCCTCGCAAATGATGGTGGAATATGCCACCACGGAATCATTCAGCAATGCGAGGGCCTTGCCGCCGATCGCGGCGTTGCCCGAGAGCGACTTCACCGCCAAGATGCTGTTGGAAAATCTCCCCGGCGGACAGGATATCTTCTATCGCGTCCGGTTCCGCGACCTGTCGCATGTCGATATTTCGAGTGAACCGATGGTCGGGCGCTTCCGCACCGCGCCCTCCGACCGTCGCGATGTCAGTTTCGTCTGGGGCGGCGATGTGGCTGGACAGGGCTGGGGCATCAATCCCGACGACGGCGGCATGGTGACCTACAAAGCCATGCTCAAACACCGTCCCGATTTCCTGATTCATTCCGGCGACACCATCTATGCCGACGGCGTCATTGCCGCCGAGGTAAAACTCGCCGACGGCAAGATCTGGAAAAATCTCACCATCCCGGAGAAGGCCAAGGTCGCCGAGACGCTCGCCGAATTCCGCGCCGCGCATAAATACAATTTCCTCGACGATAATGTGCGCGCCTTCAATGCCGAAGTGCCGATCTTCGTGCAGTGGGACGACCACGAAGTCATGAACAACTGGTCGCTGTCGAAGGAAATTCCCGCCGCCTACAAGGAACGCAGCATCACCGTGCTTGCCGCGCGCGCGGCACAGGCGTTCCATGAAATGTATCCGATGCGCGAAAGCATCGTCGAGCCCGGCCGGGTCTATCGCACGCTGAGCTACGGCCCGCATCTCGATGTGTTCATGCTGGACGAGCGCAGCTATCGCGGCCCTAACGGGCCGAACCTGCAGACCACTTATGGTCCCGACGCCTACTTCATCGGACCCGAGCAACTGATGTGGCTGAAGCGCGCGCTGTTGAATTCGCGCGCCACCTGGAAGGTGATCGCATCCGACATGCCGCTCAGCTTGATCGTCTACGACGATGCGGCCAACAAAAAGGGTTCGGAAGCGTTTGCGCAAGGCGATGGCCCGCCGCGCGGCCGCGAGCTCGAAATCGCCGACCTGTTACGCTTCATCAAGACCTCCGGCGTCACCAACACGGTGTGGCTGACGGCGGATGTGCACTATGCGGCCGCGCACTACTACAGCCCCGACAAGGCGCAATTCCAGGATTTCGAGCCGTTCTGGGAGTTCGTCTCGGGTCCGCTGCATGCCGGCACCTTCGGGCCCAACGAACTCGACAACACGTTTGGGCCGGAGGTGAAGTTCGTCAAGGCGCCGGGGCCCGACAAGCAGAACCTGCCGCCGTCGGACGGAATGCAGTTCTTCGGCCACGTCAAGGTCGACGGCGCGTCCGGGCAAATGACAGTGACCTTGCGCGACCGCGCCGACGTCGCGCTGTGGTCGACGACGCTCGATCCGAAGGCGGTTTAGCCTTCGGATCCGCTGACGACGCCGCACCCAAATCCCGCTATGCTGCCTGTCATGAGCGGGACGGTCCTTCACACCATTTTTGATATCGGAGCCTGGCTCGCTGCGGGCCTTGCGGCCTGGGAATTGTCCCGCTTCCGGCATCTCCAATTCGCGTCCCAGTCGTTCGAATTGCCATACATCGCGGCGCTGCTGTTGGGCTCGGGCCTCGGCGCCTACCTGTTCGGCACCCTCAATCTCTGGTTTTCGGGCCTTCCGGGCGTCGCTCGATCGGTCGAGGGCGCCCTCGCCGGCGGCATTATCGCCATCGAACTCTACAAACTGCGGCGAGGCATAAGCTTGCGAACCGGAGCCCGCTTCGCGCTACCGCTCGCGGTCGGCATCGCCGTCGGCCGTATCGGCTGCTATTTTGCCGGAATGGACGATTTTACCTACGGCACGCCGACGACGCTTCCCTGGGGCCACGATTTCGGCGACGGCGTCGCACGACATCCAGTCCAATTATACGAGAGCATGGCGATGGCCGGTTTTGCCGTCTTCTATGTCGTGGCGATCGGCAAGCGGAATAGTTTTGTCGTCACGAATGGCTTTTATCTCGCGCTCGCCTATTATGGCGTGCAGCGTTTCATCTGGGAGTTTCTCAAACCCTACGGCGCGGTGATCGGTCCTCTGTCGGTATTTCATCTGCTGTCGCTGGCCGTGGTGTTTTACGCGGCTATCATGCTGGCAACGGCGCCTTCCACGAGGGTGAGACATGAACGCGCCGTTGCGTAGATCGCGTCCCTATATTTTCTGGGGCCAGACCCAGTCGCTTTGCGAAACCTGCCTGACATTGGTGCCCGCCAAGATTCAGATCATGGGCGATGAGGTCTGGTACGAGAAGCGCTGCAAGCTGCATGGCGTGCAGTCGACCCTGGTATCGACCGATGCCGCCTACTGGCGGCGCTGCAAGGAGTTCATCAAGCCCGGCGACCGGCCGCTGGCGCTTCAGCGCCACACCGAATTTGGCTGCCCGTTCGATTGCGGGCTGTGTCCGGATCACGAACAGCATTCCTGCCTGGCGCTGATCGAGATCACCGAGCACTGCAATCTCACCTGCCCGGTCTGCTTTGCCGAATCCTCGCCGGCACGAACCAGTTTCACCCCGCTCGCCACCATCGAGAAAATGCTGGACGCGCTGGTGGCAAGCGAGGGCGAACCCGACCTGGTGCAGATTTCAGGCGGCGAGCCGACGCTGCACCCGGATTTTTTCGCCATTCTCGAAGCGGTTCGCGCCCGCCCGATCCGCCATGTCATGATCAACACCAACGGCGTGCGGATCGCGCGCGAGCCAGAATTCTTGGCACGGCTGGCGGAGAACAAGCGGGGCCTCGAGGTCTACCTGCAATTCGATTCACTCGAGCGCGATGCATTGATCAATCTTCGCGGCGCCGACCTGCGGAGGATACGCCAGCAGGCGCTCGAGAATCTCGAGCGCTACGGCGTTTCGACCACCTTGGTTGCCACCGTCAAACGTGGCGTCAACGATCACGAGATCGGCGCTATCGTCCATCACGCCCTGACCTGGAAATGTGTGCGCGGCGTCACCTTTCAGCCGGTGCAGGATGCCGGCCGCAACGAGAATTTCAACAAGGATACCGACCGCATCATGCTGTCGGAGATCAGGCGGCGCGTTGTCGAGAGCGGCGTATTCGGCGACAACGACATGATTCCGTTGCCCTGCAACCCCGAAAGCATCTCGATCGGCTATGGCGTGCGAAACGGTGAAACCGTCCTGCCGGTGACGTCGATGGTTCCGCAACAACAGCTTGTCGCGATCATGCCGAATACCATCAGCCTGGAGAAACATCCGGTGCTGCGCGAAAAATTCATCGAACTCTTTTCGCTGTCGTCCGGGCCGTTGAATACCGGCCAGCGCCTGACCGAATTTCTGTGCTGCCTGCCGGCTTTCGAAGCGCCGGCCGATCTCGGTTATGAGAATGTCTTCCGGGTGACCATCGTTCAGTTTCTCGATCGCTTCAACTTCTGCGTCGGCAACGTCAAGCGCTCCTGCATCCACTTCGTCACGCCGCAGGGCGAGATCATTCCGTTCGACACCTACAACCTGTTTTACCGCGACGGCAGCATCGACGGCATTCGCGCCCGCATGGCACGAGACGACATCGTGGGCAGACCGCTGGAGGTGTCACGATGAGCTACGGCGATCTTCCACCCACAAGACCGGGGCCTCCGGTCCCGCCCCTCCCTCGACCGCCGCCCCCGCCGCGCGACGGCTGCCTGACTGCTATCATGGTGCTGGTCGGGATTGTCCTGCTATTGCCGGGCCTCTGCGCGGTGATTTTCGGCGTCGCAAGTTTCTCTCAGGGGCGTCCCGACCCCGGATTTACGCCGTTCATCGTCATCGGATTGCTGGTCGGATTTGGCGGCGTCATGCTGATCCGGTCGGCTATCGGCGGGCGCCGGCCGTAGGCCCGCGAGCCGACGCGCTTCCAGCCTAGTCCGGGGGGCGGGTTAACCGGCAGGCCGGCGCCTCAGCAAGGCTTCCAGCGCTTCGGCCGAAAACGGCTTGAGCAGCCGCGGCGTGTTCGCGAACGCCGCGGGCAGGCGGACGTCCGGGCCATATCCCGTGACGAAGGCGAACGGGATATTCAACGCAGCGAGCCGCTCGGCGATTGCAAAGCTCTTTTCGCGGATGAGCCCGACGTCGAGCAGGGCAAAATCCGGCGCGCGACCGGCAATCATCGCCATCGCCTTGGCGACAGTCGCCGCGATCCGTACGGTCTTGATCCCCAATCCGAGCAGGGTGTCCTCCAGGTCGAGGGCGATGATCGGATCATCCTCGACAACCAGGACGTCGTCCGGCAGCCGATCCGAAGAGGTTGGTTCCATGGTCTCGACAATGTCAGAGGTCAAACGATCAATCCCCTGCTGGGCGATCTTGGAGGCCGAAGACCGCGATCGCGCCCTGACGGTTCCCCGATCGAAACCACCACATCGATGTTCCAATGTCGGTGCACTTGTGCACATAAGGATCGGGTAAGGTCGATTATTGTCGCAGGCCACGAGGCATGAGGACAGGGGACTTGAAATGCTTGTGAAACGCGAGAATCCGGCTCCGGAAGTCAGCGATCGGCCGTTCAACAACCTGCTGCGCCGGCTAAGCGCCGCTGATTTCGCCCTGATCGCGCCGCATCTCACACAAGAACAGGCAGCGTCAAACGACCTGCTTTATAATCCTGGCGACGATGTCGAAACCGTGCATTTTCCCTGCGGCCCAAGCTTGGTGTCGTACCTTGTTACCAATGAGGACGGCCGCGATGTCGAAACCATCCTGATCGGCCGCGAAGGCGCCGTCGGCGGCATCGTCAGCCAGGGATATCTGCCGGCCTATACCCGCATCTCGGTCAAGTTCGGCGGCCCGGTCGCGCGACTGAATGTCGGGAAGCTCGATGCCGCCAAGTCGAAGTCGGCGAGCTTGCGCAATATCTTCGCCCGCTATGCCGACTGCTTGCTGGCCCAGATCTTCCAGTCGACGGCGTGCAATGCGATTCATTCGATCGAACAGCGCACGGCGAAATGGATCATTTCGGCGATGGAGCGTACCAATGGCGAGGACATCGTGCCGCTGACGCACGAGCAACTCGCGACCTTGCTCGGGGTCGGCCGCAGCTATACCAGCCGCGTCATGCAGGCGTTCAAGGCTGAGGGTGTTCTGGAAACCCGGCGTGGCTCGATCCTGATCCGCAACCCCAGTGCGCTGCGCATTCGGGCCTGCCTTTGCAACGAGGCGGTCAAGGACCATTTTGAAGAAGTGTTGCGCGGGGTCTACCCGTCGCCCGAAAAAGGCAATTGAGGAGAGCAGATCAGCGAAAATGAGCTAACCAAACACGCAACAAGCCATTGTTTTTTGGCGTTTTCTGATTATATTGCAGCGCAACGCGTAAGGTGTGCCCGGTCCGGTTGGCCGGGTTTCCTTTTTGGGCACGGGCTTTCGTTAGATCGCGCCCTTTTGAACCTCTTTTGAGTGCGATCCGGAACATTGGGTCCCGGTTTTCCGGCGAGATCGCGCTCCGGCCGTGCCGACCTTAAGAAGCAGAAGCCATGAATCTCCGCAACGTCGCCATCATCGCCCACGTCGACCACGGCAAGACCACGCTGGTCGACCGCCTGTTGCAGCAGTCCGGCGTCTACCGCGACAACCAGCGGCAGGTCGAGCGCGCCATGGATTCCAACGACCTGGAGCGCGAGCGCGGCATCACCATCCTGGCCAAGGCGGCTTCGGTCGAGTGGAAGGGCACCCGCATCAACATCGTCGACACCCCCGGCCACGCCGATTTCGGCGGCGAGGTCGAGCGCATCCTCAATATGGTTGACGGCGCGCTGGTCCTGGTCGACGCCGCCGAAGGCCCGCTGCCGCAGACCAAATTCGTGGTGTCGAAGGCGCTGCGGATGGGCCTCAAACCGATCGTCGTCATCAACAAGGTCGACCGCGCCGATGCCCGGCCGACTGAAGTTCTCAACGAAGTGTTCGATCTGTTCGCCGCACTGGACGCCAGCGAGGAGCAGCTTGATTTCCCGATTCTCTATGGTTCGGCCAAGCAAGGCTGGATGGCGACGACGCTGGAGGGTTCGCACGACGACGGCATGAAGCCGCTGTTCGACCTGATCCTCAGCCACGTCAAGCCCCCGGTGGTGGAACAAGGCCCGTTCCGGCTGCTCGGCACCATTCTCGAGGCCAATCCCTATCTCGGCCGCATCATCACCGGACGCATCACCTCGGGCTCGGTGAAGCCGAACCAGAGCGTCAAGGTGCTCGATCATGACGGCAAGCTGATCGAGAGCGGGCGCATCACCAAGGTACTCGCGTTCCGCGGCATCGAACGCACCGCGGTGGACGAGGCGGAGGCCGGCGACATTGTCGCGCTGGCGGGACTGCCGAACGCTACCGTCGCCCACACCATCTGCGATCCCACGGTAGAGCAGCCGATCCAGGCGCAGCCGATCGATCCGCCGACGCTGTCGATGACGTTCCGCGTCAACGATTCGCCACTGGCCGGCACCGAGGGCAGCAAGGTCACCGGCCGCATGATTCGCGACCGCCTCTTACGCGAGGCCGAAGGCAATGTGGCGTTGCGGGTGCGCGAATCCGACGACAGGGACGCCATGGAAGTGGCCGGGCGTGGCGAGTTGCAGCTCGGCATCCTGATCGAGACCATGCGGCGCGAAGGCTTCGAACTGTCGGTGTCGCGCCCGCGCGTGGTGTTGAAAAAAGACGACGCCACCGGCGAGTGGCAGGAGCCGATCGAAGAGGTCGTGATCGACGTTGACGAGGAGCATTCCGGTGTCGTGGTGCAGAAGATGAGCGAGCGCAAGGCCGAATTGATCGAGATGCGCCCCTCCGGCGGTCACCGGCAGCGGCTGGTGTTTTATGCGCCGACGCGCGGCCTGATCGGCTATCAGGGCGAGCTTTTGACCGACACCCGCGGCACCGCGGTGATGAACCGGCTGTTCCACAATTACGCGCCCTACAAGGGTGACATCCAGGGCCGCCGCAACGGCGTGCTGATCTCCAACGACCAGGGCGAGGCCGTGGCCTACGCGATGTTCAAGCTGGAGGACCGCGGCCCGATGATGATCGAGCCCGGCTGGAAGGTCTATAAAGGCATGATCGTGGGCGAGCACACGCGCGACAACGACCTCGAGATCAACGTGCTCAAGGGCAAGCAGCTCACCAACATTCGCACCACCTCCAAGGACGAAGCGGTTCGCCTCACCCCGCCGATCAGGATGCCGCTGGAAAAGGCGCTGGCCTATATCGAGGACGACGAGTTGGTCGAGGTCACCCCAAAATCGATCCGGCTGCGCAAGAAATTTTTGGACGCCAACGACCGCAAGCGCGCCGAAAAGGCCAAGCAGGCGGTGGCGTAGGCTGCCTTCACCTCTCCCCGCTCGCGGGGAGAGGTCAGATCGCATCGGAGATGCGATCCGGGTGAGGGGGACTATCCGCGAGTCCGAATGCGTGGAGACAGCCCCTCACCCCGACCCTCTCCCCGCAAGAGCGGGGCGAGGGAGAAGAAAACCGTTCCGCCCTTGACGAAGCCGTCTGCGGATGGCGAATGACTGTTATGTCCCTCCCCTCTCAAATCGATGTCGCCATCATCGGCGCCGGCGCGGCCGGCCTCGGTGCGGCGCATGCGTTGGAAAATTCCGGTCTCTCGGTGATCGTGCTGGAGGCGCGCGACCGCGTCGGCGGGCGCGCCCACACCATCATGGCCGCGCCCGATATCACCTTCGATCTCGGTTGCGGCTGGCTGCATTCGGCTGACAGGAACACGTTCGTCGACATCGCCGGGCGGCTGAATTTCGAGGTCGACAAGACCCGCCCGCCCTGGCGGCTGCAAAACGACGCGGTTTTCCCGCCCGAGCAGCGCGCCGAGTTCATTGCCGCGCTCGATGCCTTCTACGACCGCGCCGATGAGGCGGCAGGCGAGGCCAAGAAATCCGGCCGCGACAGCGCGGCAAATCTCTTTCTCGAACCCGGCAATCGCTGGAATCCGATGATCGATGCGATCTCGACCTACATCAACGGCTGCGAACTCGATGAGGTTTCGATCCTCGACATGGACGCCTACGAGGACAGCGGCATCAACTGGCGGGTGCGGCGCGGCTATGGCGCGCTGGTCGCGGCTTACGGCGCGTCATGTCCGCTTGCGTTCAATTGCAACGTGACGCGCATCGATCATTCCGGCAAACGGCTGCGGATCGAGACCTCGCTCGGCACACTCGACGCCGGCAACGCGATCGTCACCGTGCCGACCAATCTGATCGCCGATGAAGCCATTCGCTTTCACCCCGCGCTGCCTGCAAAAGTCGACGCCGCGCGCGGGCTGCCGCTCGGCCTCGCCGACAAGGTGATGCTGGCGCTGGACCAACCGGAATCGCTGCCGAAGGACGGCAACCTGCGCGGCGCCACCATGCGCACCGCGATGGGCAGCTTTCACCTGCGCCCGTTCGGCCGGCCCTGCATCGAGGGCTTTTTCGGCGGTCGTTTTGCCCGTGAACTGGAAGACGCCGGCAATGGCGCCATCGCCGCCCACAGCATCGATGAGATCGCTCGCCTGCTCGGCAACGACTATCGCCGCAAACTAAAGCCGCTGTCGGAATCGCACTGGGCCCACGACCCCTTCGCCCGCGGCTCCTATTCCCACGCGCTGCCCGGCCACGCCGGCGCGCGCGCCATGCTCGCCGCGCCGGTCGATGGCCGCTTGTTCTTTGCGGGAGAGGCGACCTCGCCGAATTTTTTCTCGACCGCGCACGGGGCAAGGGATTCGGGCGAGAGGGCAGCCGAGGAGGTCGTGGCGTCGCTCGCGAGGGGATGACACCGTCATTGCGAGGAGCAACGCGACGAACCAATCCAGACTTTCTTTGCGTCGGACAGACTAGATTGTTTCGCTGCGCTCGCAACGACTCAACATAATTGTTGCTCGTCTCTACCGAGCGACCTAAATTAGCCTGTCTATCGTTTCCGCTTCGAATTACGGAGGGCACTGAAAATGAAAGCGCCCTACGATGGCTGGACTTGGACGGAAATCAGCTTTGATAAATGGCGTGCGACTGCAGATCGTCGGCTCAAGGAAATCTACCTAATCACGATCGACGATGCGGGAATAGATGACGAGATCTTGAGGTCGCATTGGGAAGACAAAGAACCGCCCTTTGGGTTTGTGCTGTGGTTCGGAAATAAATACGACCTCGATCCGAAATCTGCGATAGGTTTGTAGGGCTCTTTATCCTTTGAATACCTCGTCTCTGTGGAATTTTAGATAGTGCGCATTGGGATAAAGAGTTTGGTCTTTAGGTAGATGAATCACTCCACTTTGATTTAGTAGGCGAACGGCATCGTCGGGGACATGATTCTTGGCGACGAGGATTTTGTAGTCATCGCCAATCGAAATAAGCCCTCGATCAAACATCCAGTGCACTGTTCCGGACAAAGCTAATCCGTTGCGAACAGAATCGGGGCCTTTTGATGCCACGGGCTGAATGTGCGCCGCCTGAACTTCAGGACGGCCTCCTCCATTGATCAGACGCAAACCTGTCATCGCACATCGATTGGAATAAGCATCGCGCACGTTGTACATGAA
>Ga0302326_10033312_pt1 | contig 10238 bp, 8 predicted proteins | sample Palsa_T0_3_FD_202264 | JGI IMG/M metagenome (GOLD analysis project Ga0302326, IMG submission 202264) | Peat permafrost microbial communities from Stordalen Mire near Abisko, Sweden - Palsa_T0_3 | ecosystem: Environmental > Terrestrial > Soil > Palsa > Peat permafrost | place: Sweden: Abisko... | reverse complement strand
GCTGCCCTGCAGCCCAAGGCGGCGCCTGCGCCCGTCGCCGTTGCCAAAATTGATCCGCCGAAGCCCGCGGCGGTTTCGCCGTCGCCGTCTAGTCCGCCGTCAACCGTCGCCGAGGTCGCTCCGCGCGTGGCGCCATCGCCCGCTTACACCATGCCCACAGCGCCTACGCCCGCGATCGCCGCAAGCGACGCCTCGGCGCCCTGGAGTGTGAGGGGACTTGTCGCCCTGGCGAAAGGCGATCTTTCGAGCGCCCGAGTCTATCTGACCCGGGCCGCCGACGCCGGCGATCCACGCGCGTTCGTCGCTTTGGCCGACACCTACGATCCCACGATTCTCGCCAAACTCGGCGTCGTCTGCGCGCCTGGCGACTCGCAGCGCGCCAAGGACTATCTCGTCAAGGCTGCGGCGGCCGGTGTGGTCGCCGCCAGGGACCGAATGGCCGCCCTCGAGCAGAACGCGCATTGAGCGCAGGTCGGAGCGGCGGCGTCCACGCCGCCGTGCATCGTCAGGCCGAGCGCTCGACAAACACGGCGGCCTGGAGGCCGCCGCTCCGAAGGCGACAGCGACCCGCTCACTACCTTTCGATCATTCGCCGCGCTTCATCCCGGAAAGCCTTCCGCGAATCGTCGCGAGTGTAAAACATGTGGCCACCGGGATAGACGCTGAGCGTCAACCGATCCGGCCCCGCGAACCTCGGCAGGCGGGCGAGATCGAGAACGGTCGCGAAATAAGGAGCCTGCACGTCGGTCAGGCCGTGCGCGACAAGCACGCGATAGTTCGGGTCGAGCGCCAACATCTGCGATAGATCGCCGAGCGCCTCCGGCCGGCTCAGGCCGCGCCCCCAGCGCCAGTTTCGGGAAACCATTGAACTGAGCGTCTCGTAGGCGTCGTCGACGCGCCAGCCGAGCCGGGTCCGATAGAGCTCGACCATCGCGCTGGTCAGCGCCGGCTCGAACCCGGGCAGCACAGGGTCCAGCGCGTCGGGCCAATCCGGCGCCGTCGCGCCGGCGCTGATCGTCGCATCGTAAAACGCCAACCGCCTTCCCTCCAGACGGCCGCGCTCGCGCAAAAAATCCGTTTCGTCGAGATCGCCGCCATAGCGGCGCACGATTTCGGGCGGCAGCCCCGTCAGCGCCGCCACATGCGCGATCCTGCGCTCGACGGCGGCGGGATCGCGCGGACCGGCGAGCCAATCCGAGAGATATTCGCCCTTGGCGTAGGCTTCGACGTCGGCAAGATCGGCGCGCGTGATCGGACCCTTGGCTTCGCGGGCGACCGCCGCGTACGAGGGCAGCCGCGCCAGATAGGGAAATGGATTGCCCAAGCCCTCGGTAAACGGACCGAAATCGAGCACCGGCGAGATCAGAATCACGCCGTTGACGCCGACCCCGTGTTCGGTGGCGAGGGTCTCGGCGATCTTCGGAGCCCGGAAGCCGCCATAGGACTCCCCGAGAATGAATTTTCGCGAGCCGAGCCGTCCGTTGTCGGTGAGCCATCGGCGGATCGTCTCGGCGAGCGCGCGGATGTCGCCGTCGACCGACCATAGGTCGGCCTTCTCAGCCTCGGCCTCCGTGCGCGGGCGGCTGTATCCTGTGCCCGGAGGATCGATAAAAACCAGATCGGCAAACTCGAGCCAGGTGTCGACATTGTCCACGAGCGTTGGCGGCGAGGACGGCGCGAGCCCGTTCATCGGCAGCCGCCAGGGCCCAATATCGCCGAGTTGCAGCCAGACGGATCCTGCGCCGGGTCCGCCGTTGATTGCGAAAACCACGGGACGTTCGGCCGGGCTCGGGCGGTCGAGGAGATAAGCGACATAGGCGACCTCCGCCCGCGCATCGCCTTGAGGATCGACAAGCCTAATCGAGCCAGCGACCGACTTGAATTCGAGGCAGCGTCCGGGAAGCGAAAGCTGCTGCTCTCGGATCACGTCCGGCGGCAGATGCTTGTCTTGCGCGGAAACGGGGGATTCGTGAGCGCTGGAGGCCGGCTTATCCCCCGGGCAGTCCGCCGAGGCCGGGCGCGCCGCACAGACGGTAAGCGCCGCACAGACGGTAACCGCGACGATCGCTAGAAGCGAAAAGACTCGGGTCAGGCGACCCCTCCCAAAAAAAGCGCGCCGCTGATGTCGAGCGGCGCGCTGGGCGCATAAACCCGTGGAGGGATCGGATCAATGCGCGTGTTCGGGACTGCGTTGCACGACGAGCCCGGGCGCCAAGATCGGATCCGCGGGCGCGCCCTCGAACGGCGCGATGCAACGCGCGTAGAGCGCGAACTCATGCGCGACCAGCCTACGGCACTCCGCCAACAAGCCCCCGGCGTCGGAGATTTTGCCCTCGCGATCGAACGCGACGAGCGCGTAATCGGCCGCAAGCCGCAGAATTTTGCGCGCCTGGCTCGCCGAGAGACGGAAGCTCGCTCCGATCTCCTTGTGCGAGGGCGGCCGCTTGCCGCGCTGCCAAGCATCCGCCACTGCGAAAGCCGTCGCGAGCCCGCCATCGAGCGCCTCGATTGCCCGCATTCCCGCGTCAGGGTCGCCGAGGAACACCCCGGCCGATCCATCGCTGCGACCTGCCAGGACGGCTAGCTTGCCGACGAGTGCGGCCCCTCGCGGCCGGAGCGCGAACCGCGAGCGGTCCTGGGCCAGCAGGCCCAGGCTCTCGAGCGCGACCTCGTGCCGCTCGGCTTCCTGCGCGATCCACTTGTCCGTCGGGCGAAGGATCTTCAGGCGGCGGTCGAACCACCCACGCTGCACCAGCAAATGCCCGGAGCGGTTGGCCAGCGAGATGACGGTGCGGAGAACGCGCGGGCCGCACGCCTCGACGCGGCTTGACTGATTTAGCAGCCGCTCGAAGGTGGCGCCGTCGTCGGGATTCTCCGTCGCGTTGCCGAAGTGGAGGCACAAGATGCTCTTCATGATGCGCCGCCGGGCGCCGGAAGAGATGACCTTGTTGTATCCGCCGAGACCGCGGCGCCAGGTTACGAACGCCTCCAGGTAGCTCGTAACGGCGGCGTCGAAGTTGCGATCTGCGGCAATGGCCCGAACGAAGCGATCGTTGGCGTCGAATGTCTTGGACATGACCCTGAACCTTGTTCGCTTTGACTGTCCTTGCGTCGGCCCCGGCGTGACGTTCGCGCCTTACGCGGCGGTCACAGAGCCGACGATGCGAAATTACGCATGGCCAGGCCTCACAATGTGGCGAATATATCCAATCGGCGATTGTAATTAAACGGGGCGAGTCCCCACACCTCGCCCAACGTCCGAGATGACGGCCCGCCGTTATGGACTGGGGTCTGTTAAACACTCTTCCAAGCCGAGGCCATAACGAGCGAAAAAGGCCAAGTACTGAGAATAGTGACGCAAATATTCATTGGCGAGGGCGGAGGCGTCCACGAGCGTTCCACGCGGCCCGAGGACGATAAGCGCCTTGTCCGCGGCGGCCTTCAAGATGACCCGCGTTTGGCTTCCCGAAACTTGAAACAACGGCGCCAGTTGGCCGGGAGTTGGCAGTCGGCGCCGGCGCCAATGGCAATCGACGACGAACGCGAGAATCGCGTTCGCGCCGTCAAGCCGCAACAACTGCGCGAACGCGTCCAGCTCGGGACGGGGCGCAAAATCCTCTGCGAGAAAGGCGTCGCCGACGCGGGCGAGGATCTCCATCACGTACTCGGGGTCGTCCTTCATGCGCAAACGTATATTTGCGTCAGGCGCGAGCGTGTCGAACACCCCGAGGACAATCGCGTAATAGTCGCGGGCCTGCGCGAGCAGCGCCGGCGTGGGTTGGTAAATTCGCAATCGACCGTCCTGGCGGCTGCGAGTGGCGACGACAAAGCCGCCGATCTGAAGCAATCGCAGCGCTGTCCTGACCGCGCGCGCGCCGAAATGCTCCCGGGTTTCGGAGAGCGCGGCAAGCCGTTCGAAATTGGCGCCTTCCAATTGGTCGTCGACACGCTGAATGAAGCTGAGGATCAGCAAAAACTCGATAATGCTTTCGCGACCCAAATTGGAGATGACGCGATTTGTGACCCCGAGTTGCGATCGCCAAGCCACGAGTTCGCTCACAGATCGATGCGCGGCCGCCGGAAATTGCGGATGCCCGCGTATCGCTGCGGCAAGTTCCTTCAGGTCACTGCGCCACATCCGATCTCGTCCTGCAAATTCCGCGATCGATGCCATCGCCTTGCGTTTTCTAAAACGTGAAGATTGATGATATAAGCACGGCTAAGCATTAGTTAAATTAGATTGCCTAGCGCAAAAATCGAAACGATGCACGAAATATTGTATGCAACAAACCAACTTCATGCGGAATTTCGACGAGACGCAAGCGTGGTTGCGAAAACCAAAACCATGCATGCGGAAGGTGCAGCGCCTATTCGCGATACTGATATTTGGGCAGTCTTCATTGCAGGACGACAACATACTCTACGATAATGTGAGCTACGAATTTCGCGGTCGCAGATAAACTATAAATGTATGTAAATATAATCTAATAAAGACTCTACGGATTCTTCGGTTCGATTCGTTTTCTTCGCGAAGGCGATTGGCGTTGATCTGAAAATCGCCGCCGTATTCAGAAAAACGCCGACAGCGCGCGAGCGGTCGCCTCGGGCGCTTCTTCGGGCAGGAAGTGGCCGCATTCGATGCCCTCGCCGCGAACGTCGACGGCCCAGCGGCGCCAGACGTCGAGCGGGCTTTCGCCTTTCGCGGGAATGCCCTTGGTTCCCCATAACGCGAGCAGCGGCGCCGTGATCTTGCGCCCCGACCCACGGTCGGCGTCGTCGAGCGCCCGATCGATCGTCGCGCCGGCGCGGTAATCCTCGCAAGTCGCATGCACGCGGGCGGGGTCGCGAAACGCGGCGCGATAGGCTTCCAACGCGGCCGGAGCAAAGCTCTTCAGCGAGTGATCCCCGGTCCAGCTCGCAAGCGTCGTCTCCAAATAGGCGACGGCGGCGGCGTTGATAAGCGTCTCCGGCAGTGGCTCGGGCTGCGCCAGAAACATCCAATGATAGACGGCCATGGCGCGCGCCGCGTCCATGCCCGCCCACATCTCCCAAGTCGGCACGATATCGAGCACCGCGATTTTCGTGACCTTTTCGGGATGGTCGAGCGCCAGCCGGTAAGCGACGCGGCCGCCGCGATCGTGCCCCGCGACTGCGAAACGCTGGTGCCCAAGAACCGACATCGCGGCGATGACGTCGGTCGCCATCACGCGCTTCGAATAGCGCTCGCCCTTCTGGGATTCGGGCGCCGAGGAGCGCCCATAGCCGCGCAGGTCCGCCGCGACCACCGTGAAGCGCGCGGCGAGGTCGGCCGCGACGCGCGCCCACATCACGTGCGATTGCGGATAACCGTGCAGCAGCAGCAGAGGCGGCCCCGAGCCGCCGACGCGCGCAAAAATCGTCGCCTCGCCGACGGCGAGATCATGCGCGGCGAAGCCTGCGAAATCGGACATCCTGTCCTCCCGTCGCGAGGGAGTGTATCGCCATCGTGTGTTGAAGACAAAAGAGCCTCAATCCGCGCCCGGCCCCAAAGCCCGCACAGCCTCCTCGACGCTATGAAAGATCCGCGCTTCACCAATCAGAGCGGTGAGCCCCTGCCGCGCGAAACTCGATTGCGCGCGCACCGACTCGAGCCGCGCCACCGCGACCTTGATCCCCATCGCCTGCAAGCGCGCGATCGACTCGCCGAGGATTTTCGCGCCCGTGTAGTCGAGTTCGACAATGGCGTTGGCCTCGATGACCAGCAGCGTCTGGTCGGTGAGCTTTGAAAGCGCGCTTTGCAGATCGTAGGCGTTGAGAAACGACAGCGGCGCCTGAAGCCCGACGACGCGTACGCCGGGGACGTTCTCGCCGCGCAGCTTGTCCGACTTCGGCCACCAGATCGACGTGCCGGGCAGCCGTTCGAACTCCACGACTTTCGCGCGCGTGACCGTCCATAACCCGTGCAGCACCGACAAGCCGATCCCGACGCTGACGCCTTGTGCGATCGGCAACGCGACGATGGCGACGAGCGTTATCAGGATCAACAGGAATTCAGGCAATGTGCGTCGCAACACTTCGGCCATCACGCCGATTCGGACGATTCGCTGCGCGACGAACAACAGCACACCTGCGAGCGCCGCGTGCGGAACCCGCGCCAGCAAGCCGGCGCCAAATACGGCGAGCCCCAGCGCAACGGCGGCCGATACCAGGCCGCCGAGTTGCGAACGGCCGCCGGTCGCGGCGACGACGGCGGTCCGCGGCGGGCTCGCGTTGACGGGAAACGCGCCGAGAAAGCCGGCCAGCAGATTGGCCGCGCCGACGCCGATGAAGTCGCGATTGACGTCCGGACCGCGCTCGGGATCGGAGACAAACCCGCGCGTGGTGGCCGCCGTCTGCACCATCACGACGACCGAAACGATGATCGCGAGGCCCAAGAGCTGGCGCAAAGCCGCGTAGGAAACGGGCGGCGCCGAAACACGCAGGGCCGCGCCCGAGATGACCCCTAGCGTCTCGACGCCCCTCGATTCGAGGTTGAAGCCGGCCGTAACGGCTGTCGCCAACGCAATCGCGACGAGCGCGCTGGGAAATCGCGGGGCGAGCTTTTCGCCAATCAGCATGCAGGCGGCAACGCCGAACCCGAGCGCCAAGGTGAGCGGATTGGCCGCGCCGATCTCGCGCGCAAGGATCCACAAGCCGACCGGCGTCGCTCCGCCCGGCGCGGGCAGGCCCATCAGCGACGGCAATTGCGAGTACAGAATGTGGATGGCGATGCCAGCGAGAAATCCAGTCGTCACGGGGATGGACAACAGATCGGCGACGAAGCCGAGCCGCAGCGCGCCGGCGATCAGCAGCGCGACGCCCACGAGCAGCGCCAGCAACGCCGCGTCGCCGAGATATTGCGCCGAGCCTGTCGGCGCGAGCAGAGCCAACGCGCCGGCAAATATCGGCGCGATCGTCGAATCGGCGCCGACCGCCATGCGCTTGTTGGCGCCGAAGATCGCAAAACCCACCGCCCCGGCGATCAGCGCGAGAAAGCCGACTTCCGGACCCAAGCCGGCGAGCCGGGCGGTCGCCATATGTTCGGGGATGGCGATGGCGGCAAGCGTCAGGCCCGCCAGCGCGTCCGGCGCGAGATCGGCGACCCCCCAGCCCTGAAACGCCCGAAGCACCGGCCAGGGCCGCAAACTCGCCACTTCGCCCCCCGCCGCGATATAGTCGTGCGCGCACGGCATAGGGACCGACGAGGGCGACGCCGTCAATCCGGTTCGTGACAGGTTTGTGAAGGCGAGGGAGCGGATGGACATGTTGCTGCGCCGGTTGGCGCTCGCCATCGGGCTTCTGTGTGGGCTCTTGGGAACGCAGGCGCCGGAGTTCGCGCAGCAATATCGCCAGCGCCTCGCCGGCGCGGTGGACGAGCTTTCTCGCGTCGTGGCGACTTTTGACACGGAGGCGCGCAGCGAAAACCTGACTTCTGAAGAAGCGATGCGGCGACTGGACGAGAACGGCGATCCGCTGGCGCGCGAGCGGGGGCAAGCCATGGCGGAGGACAAGGTCCGGCTGGCGCGGCTGCAAGACGCGCTCGCCGCCTACACAGACACGGCGCCGGTGCGCCGCCTGGTCGGCTTCTTCGAAAGTTTTGACGCCGCCACCGCCCGCCGCGCGTGGGCCGACTTCCAGCCGGCCGTGCCGACAACGTTTGAAGCGCTGGCGGTCGGTCTGGTTGGCTTGGCCTCGGGTTGGGCGGGAACGCACGTCGTCGTGTGGCCCGCGCGGCGCCGACTGGCGCGGCGGAGAGAGATGGCGCGGGCGTAAAGCGCGAGGCTGCAGCAAGCGACGAAAAGGAGCTGTCTTTACTAGAGCCGCTTCCAATCAGATTGGATTAGTCGTTGTCAGCCCTCGGAGCGCCACGCATCAACCTATCGGCCGCTCCAGCCAATCCACCATCAATCGAGGAGGAGATCTTTATATGCGACCCGACATTGTACCAGGCGCCGCGTTCCCCGACTACGATCTGTCCGACCACACCGGCAAACACCGAAAACTTTCAGATCTGCAAGGACAGCATCCGATGGTTCTGGTCCTAAGCCGCGGCGGTTTCTGCCCCAAGGACCGCCGCCAGCACGAAGGGCTGGTTCAACTGCATCGTGAGCTCGAGGTTGGCTACTGCCGGATGGTCACGATCAGTACCGACAACATCACCGAGACCAATGAATATCGCACCGGAGTGGGCGCCCATTGGCCGTTCCTTTCGGACCCGCGGCGCACCGTGCAGAAGGACCTCGACATTGCCGAATACACCGATCCCGGCCACAACCCGATGATCCCCTACACGGTCGTGCTCGAACCAGGCCTGGTCGTCTATAAGGTCTACAATGGCTATTGGTTCTTCGGCCGCCCAACAGTGGACGAGTTGCACAAGGACCTGCGCGCTTTGACGCAGAAATGCCGGCCGGACTGGGACATCACAACGCCGGAGCTAAGGGCGGCATGGCGAGAGGGCCGAAAGGAGCTCTTCTACCCGTACGGAAAAACGTACGCTCAAACTATTGGTGAGCAAGATTAGCCGGGCGCGGCGAACGCGCCCGGCCATCGAGCTTACGCCTTCGGGAATTCGAAAGCGACGAAGCGCGAGGATTGCTCCGTCTTCACCAGCATGACCACGGCCTTCTTGCCGTCGTGCTTGGCGGCTTCGATCTCGGCTTTCACCTGGCGCGGCGTGCTGACCGCCCTGCCCGAGACTTCGAGGATCACGTCGCCGGCGGTGAGACCCTTGGCGGCGCCTTCGCCGTTGGGATCGACGTTGACGATCGCGACGCCCTTACCTTGGCCTTCAGCAGGCGCGAGCTGCACGCCGAGCGTCAGCGCGCTTTGCGGCTGCGTCTTGTCTTCATCGGCCGCGGCCATCTTCTCCTGCCCAAGCGCGCCGAGCGTGACGCTTGCGGTCTTTTCCTCGCCGCCGCGAATATAGGTCACGTCCGCCTTTTCATCGGGCTTCAGCGCGCCGACCTTGCGGGTGAGCTCGCCCGGCGACTTCACCGCCTCGCCGTTCAACTTGACGATCACGTCGCCGGACTTGAGGCCCGCGGCCGCCGCCGGCGTGTCGGGCTGCGTCTCCGCCACCAGCGCGCCGTCGGGCGACTTCAGGCCCATGCCCTCGGCGATTTCCGGGGTGACGGCCTGGATTTGCACGCCGAGATAGCCGCGCTTGACGCCGCCATGCTCGAGCTCGCCAACCACCATGTCGGCGGTGTCGCTGGGGATGGCGAAGCCGACGCCGACGCTGCCGCCCGAAGGCGAATAGATCGCGGTGTTGACGCCGACAACCTCGCCCTTCAGGTTGAAGGTCGGTCCGCCCGAGTTGCCCTTGTTGATCGGGGCGTCGATCTGGATGAACTGGTCATAGGGACCCGATCCGATGTCGCGGCCTTCCGCCGAGACGATGCCGGCTGTCACGGTGCCGCCGAGGCCGAACGGGTTGCCGATCGCCAGCACCCAGTCGCCGATGCGCGGCAACGTCTTGGCGAACTTGACGTAAGGATAGTCGCCGGCTTCGGTGATCTTCAGCACCGCAAGATCGGTTTTTGCGTCCGTGCCCACGACCTTCGCGCTCACCTCCTTGCCGCTGTCAAGCGTGACGGTGACGGTCTTGCCGTGATCGACGACGTGATTGTTGGTGACGACATATCCGTCGGCCGAGATGATGAAACCGGAGCCGAGCGCGACGCCGTGACGAACGATCGGCTTGCCGAAATTCGGCGCGCCGCCGCCGAAGCGCTTGAAGAATTGCTGCGCCTCCGGCGGCAACTGGTCGAGACCGTCGCCGTCGTCACTGGTCTGTGCCGACGCGTCCTCGATATTGACTTTTACCGAGACGACGGCTGGCTTCACGTGGGAAACGACGTCGGCGAAGGAGGGCGGTGCGTTCTCGGCCGCGGCAGGCGCTTCCAGAGCGCCCGCGTGGGCGGCGGCGCCGGGTTGCATGGAATAGGCGAACACGCCGGAAGCGGCGATAGCGAGCGCCGCGGCGGTGGCATAAAGCGGCCGGCGAGTGGCGAAGGAAGGATTCAGGTCAGACATTGGCGTCTCCAAAAAGGCGGCTGTTGCCGGGCTTTCGATGACACCAATATGGGGGAGCCCCATGAGCGGGCGATGTCCCCTAGATTAAGGTCCGTCCATGCTCAGAAGATTTGTTTGAGCAAAGCCGCCGAGCTGCGCTGTCGGAGCGTCGGCGTCCACGCCGACGAGATGCGGGTGTGGCC
>Ga0302326_10033311_pt1 | contig 10238 bp, 4 predicted proteins | sample Palsa_T0_3_FD_202264 | JGI IMG/M metagenome (GOLD analysis project Ga0302326, IMG submission 202264) | Peat permafrost microbial communities from Stordalen Mire near Abisko, Sweden - Palsa_T0_3 | ecosystem: Environmental > Terrestrial > Soil > Palsa > Peat permafrost | place: Sweden: Abisko... | reverse complement strand
TCGACCCGGCCTACCTGACCGAGGCGGCCGACACCGAGGTCCTGCTCGACGGGATGGAGCTCGTCCGCGCGGTGATGAGCAGCAAGGCCATCGCCGGCGACATCGCCCTCGAGCTCTCGCCCGGACGGGACTACCCCGACCGGGCCGCGCTGGCGCGGGAGCTGCCGAACCGGGCGACCTCGGTCTACCACCCGGTCGGGACCTGCCGGATGGGCATCGACGAGCGCGCGGTCGTTGATCCAGCGCTGCGGGTGCTCGGCGTTGACGGGCTCCGGGTGGCTGACGCCTCGATCATGCCCGGCGTCACCGGCGGGAACACGAACGCCCCGGCGATGATGATCGGCGAGCACGCGGCCGGGATCATGCTGGGCGGCTGACTCTGCTCGCGCGGGAGCACCGCCCGGCGAACGCGTTCAGCCATCCATCGTGGAATGAGGCGATCATCGCCGTACGCCAGCGGTCCAGGTGAAGGCGCGGTTCATCGTGACGTAGTCGACGCCGCTGGCGGCGGACTCGTAGGTCCCGGTGGTCAGCAGCTCGGTGGCGATGCGGGCGGCCAGGCCGTAGGCGGCCTGGGCGATAGCGGAGCCGAGGCTGATACGGACGACGCCCGCGGCCGAGAGATCGGCCACGGACGGCGCGCCCGGCCCGGCCATCACCGCGATCGGCAGCGGTCCCGCTGCGAGCTCGGCAATCCCGGCCGGATCAGTCAGGCCGGGTGCGAACAAGCTGTCCGCGCCGGCCGCGGCGTAGGCGGCGGAGCGTTCTAGCGCCTCATCCAGGTTTCCGGAGCCGGCGAGAAACACGTCGGTGCGGGCGTTGATCCAAATTCGCGCCCCGTCGGCTGCGTCGGTGGCCGCAGCCCGGGCTGCGGCAAGCCGGATGGCCTGCTCTGGCGGGCCGAGCAAGACGCCGGCCGAGCTGTCTTCGATGTTGACGCCGACGGCCCCGGCCCGGACCGCGGCCTCCACGGTCGCGGCGACATTGCCGTAACCGGCCTCGATGTCGGCGGACACGGGTACGTCGACAGCCGCGACGATCCGGGCGACCGCTGCCGCCAGGCGTTCTGCCCCGAGCTCCGCGCCATCGGGCACGCCCAGGGACCAGGCAACCCCGGCGCTGGTGGTCCCGATTGCCTTCGCCCCGGCGGCGGCGATCACGACAGCAGACGCGACATCCCATGCGTTCGGCAGCAGGACCGGGTCTCCTGGCCGGTGCAGACTCGCGAAGATCTCCGCTGGTTCGTTCAGTGTGTTAGGCACAGCCGACACGTTAGGCCGGACGCGCCCCGGCGGGCTGGCCGTATCCGGACAGCTTCGCCGGAGCGCTTCCTGATGGGTCAGACCGCGACGACCAGCTCGTGATCGACCTCGACGAACTCAACGATCATGCCCGCGAACTGGCCGGCGATGAGCTCTTGGTAGGCCGGGGAGCTTGTGTGCGCGTCGTAGGCGGCCTGATCGGTGAAGTGCTCGACGAACAGCAGGTAGTCAGGCTTGCCCGGGTCCCGGTACACGCGGAATGACAGGGTTCCCTCTTCTACCGCGGGTCCCTTGGGCGCGAACTCGTGCACGATCGCCTCGACCTTGTCCTGCGTGCCGTCCTTGAGCTTGATCGGAAAGATCTTCACCAGCATGGCGAACCTCCGTTGCGAGTTTGACGATGGGAGGTCCAGCATCCACGTGCGGGTTGCCCCGAGTCCCGCCAGATCCGGACAACCCCGGAGCCTCAACTTGTCCAGATCTGGCCGGTGAACTGTCAGTCTCCTGGCGTATACCTAAGGCCATGACCACATATTCTGCGGTCGTCACCACTGGCATCTACTGCCGGCCCGGGTGCGGCGCGAGGCCGCTGGCGCATAACGTCCGCTTGTTCGACCACCCGGCAGCCGCCGAGGCTGCGGGATTCCGCGCCTGTCACCGCTGCCGCCCCTACCGGGTCGCCGGACCGGTCGGCTCCAGCGCTCCCGAGCTCGTCTGCGAGGCCGTCCAACGGGTCATCATGGGCGCGCTCGACGACGGCGGCACCGAGGCGGGGCTCGCGCGGCAGGTCGGGATGTCCGCCCGGCACCTGCGGAGGCTGTTTCTCCAGCACCTGGGGGCCACCCCCGATCAGCTGGCCAGGTCCCGACGGGCGCACTTCGCCCGCCGGCTGCTCGATGACACCGACCTCGCCGCCGCGGACATCGCCTTCGCCTCGGGGTTTGGCAGCCTGCGGCAGTTCAACCGGAGCATGCGGGAGGTATTCGGCGCGTCACCGACAGACCTGCGGGACCGCCGGCGCCGCGCGGACCGGCTCGCGGCCGACGGCGGGCTGGCGCTGCGGCTGCCGACCCTGCCCGGCTACCGCTGGGACGCCATGTGCGCGTTCCTCGCCGCGCGCCGCGTACCGGGCGTGGAAGCGGTCGCCGGCAGCACCTACCGGCGGACGATCACCGTGGCGGGCGCGCCTGGCCTGCTGGAAGTGTCGCCCGGCGACCAGGATTGCCTGCTGCTCCGCGTGCACTTGCCTTACTGGGAAGGGCTGATCCACGTGGTGGAGCGCGTCAGCCAGCTGCTCGGCACCGAGCGCGACGAGTCCGCCGGGGCGGCCGCGCTGAGCGGCGACCCGGTCCTGGGCTCCTTGGTCGCCGAGCGGCCCGGTCTCGCCGTGCCGGGCGCGTGGAACCCGTTCGAGCTAGAGGTCTGGGCGGTCCTGTCCGGGCGCCCCGACCGTGACCGGCTGCTCGAAGCACTCGTCACCGGTTTCGGTACCCGGGTACCAGGACTGCCCGACGGGCTGACCCACACATTCCCCGACCGGGCAGCGGTCGCTGACGGCAACCTGGCCGCGCTCGGGTTCCCGGCAGCCGAAGCCAAGGCAATCACCCGGCTTGCCGCCGGCCGCGACGGGAACAGCCGCTATGTCGCGTTCCGGACGGGGCGGCGCGACGCGTTCCCCCTGGAGGACCCGGCACGGTACTGACCTGGGGTTTTATAAACCCCAGGTCAGTACCTTGGAAGACCCCGCTGATGCGAAGGCGGGGAATGCGGCTGGCTTTTGTTTCGCCTTCCGTGGCCGCGCCCGTGTCTCCGCCCGGAATACCTCCCGACATTTGATTGGTCTAAGTAACTTCTTGCACACTTGGACAGACACGCCCCGCTAACTTAGCTGGCGGCGGTTGAGGGCTACTCGGGTCTTTCCCATCCACCTCCTAGTCGAAGTAGCCGGTGGCGACGATGATGATGTTGTTCGCGCTGCCCGATACGTTGCCGATGACGTAGTCGTTTGCGTTCGCGGTGTTGACGATGGCGTCGGTCGCGATGTTCGTCCCGGCGGCGAAGTCGCTGATGCTGGTGCCGGGGCTGGACTGGCTGCCGGGGTAGGCGTTCAGGTAGCCGCTGTCGGTCGGGCCGGCGACGGTCACGTTGAGGACCAGCGACGGGTTGTCGGCGGTGAGGCTCGACGGGGTGCCGAACCCGATCGTCCCGTTGGCGGGGACGGCGCCGGCGCTGGTGACCCGGGTGTCGACCACGTGGATGGGGGTGATCGGGTGGTAGTACTGGCCGGTGGTGGACGTGGTGAAGTATCCGGCCAGATCGCCGACGAGGTTGATCGCGTCCGGTGAGCCGTTGTAGAGGTTGATCTCGCCGTTGCTGGCGCTGACGGGCACGATCACGGTGTCGGCCGAGGTCGTCGGGCCGTTGAAGGTGACTACGGTCTGCTCATTGCGGGTCGCGCCGTTGGGGTAGGCGGCGACCCAGCCGTCGTCGCCGCTGGGCGGCAGTGCGCCGATGTTGAGCGCGACGGCGGTCACGGTGGTGCCGGAGGCCGGGGTAACGGCCGCGCCGGTGGTGCCGTCGTTGTTGGCGACGTGGAAGGCGAGCGTGCCGTCCGAGGCGACCGTGCCCTTGGCCACGCCGAGGCCCGTGCTGGTGAGCAGAACACGGCTGGAGTTCGCCAGCGGGGTGTAGGTGCTGGCGTTGGTCGCTTGCAGGTTGGTGGTGAAGTACCCGGTCGCGTCCACCACGATTTGAGTGGCGGCACCGTTGACGTTGATGGCGATCTTGCCGTCGGGGCCGACGGGGATGATCTCGTCTTCGGTGATGTTCACGCTGGTGACGTAGTTCATCGTCGACGTGTCGGGCCGGTCCGAGCCGTCAGCGAAGACAGTCAGGAAACCGCCGCCGGCCGGGGAGACCACGGTGATCGCGACGGCGACGGCGGTGATGTCGGGGTCGCTGAACGGCGCGCCGGTGGTATCGCCCTCATCGGCGATCGGCACGGTGATGGTGGCCCCTGCTGCGACCGGCCCGGTCACCGCGCCGACCTTGTAGGCGGATTCGGTGTCCATGAGGCGCTCGGGGTCGATCGGGACGAACGCGCTGGCCGGCGCGGTCGTCTGGACGGGAACCGCGAGGGAGTCCCACATCTGCACGTCGGCCATCTGCCCGGCGTAGAAGCTGGTCGCGGCGCCGTTGACCTGCTGAGAGCCGATGCCGAAGCGGCCGCCCGAGGTCGGCGGGGAGGTGTCGTAGATCTCGCCGATCTCAATCCCGTTGGCGTAGAGCTTGTACAGGTCGGTGGAGGCGTTGAAGGTGACCACGAGGTTCGTCCACAGCCCGGTCCTGGCGGTGCCGGCGTCCACGGTGTCGTAGCTGGTCCCGCTGGTGAACACCGACAGGTACCAGGTGCCGGTGGTGGTGGACCCGACCTTGAACGTGGAGTAGGAGGTCGGCCCGTTCTGGTCAAGGATGGTGCCACCGAGGGCGGACGGGTTGACCCAGGCCGAGATCGTGAAGTTGTCACTCGGGGTGACTCCCGCCGCGGCGGCGGTGTTCATGTAGTCGCTGGTGCCGTTGAAGCTGAGGTCCGGGCTGAACAGGTCGCCGGTGGTCCACGTGGGCTGCTCGGAGGTCGTGCCCTGGCTGAGGTCGTACTCGGTCTCGGGCCCGCTGGCGTTCGCGCCGGGGGTGTCGGCGGCGGTGGCCGCGGCGCCGGTTGAGGCGTTGTTGAGGAGCCAGGTGTGGTCGGCGGTCTGCAGGGTCTGGGCGCTGCCGGTGGCGTTGACCTGGGCGAAGGTGGAGCCGGTGAGCTCCCAGGATTGGACCTGGCCGGTGCTGGTGACGGCGATGACGCCCGGGTTGCCGGTGATGTCGGCGGCTTGCAGGGTGGTCAGGGAGGTGCCGTCGTTCCAGCTGCCGGCGGTGGTGTCGGCGCCGAGGTTGGTGGCGGTGACGTTCAGGGTCGCGGTGCAGTTGGTGTAGGTGATCGGGGAGGCAAGGTAGTTCGCGCCGCAGCTGGCGGACTGGCCGGACAGGCCGGTGAGCTGCCAGAGCCACAGGGCCCCGGTGGACTGGTCCCACAGGTACATGTCCGGGTCGGCGGCGCCGGCCGGCTGGTCGGTCGTGATGGTCCAGTTGTTCCAGTCCATCGTGCCGTCGGGGGTGTCGTTGGTCAGCATCCACGGTGTGAACGCGATGTCGCCGTCGTCGTTCTGGAAGTAGGCCAGGTAGCTGCCGACGGTGGGGTCGGTGAAGACGCCTACCTGGTCCGGGTAGGCCGAGATCGGGTTGCTGTTGCCCAGGTCGGAGACGTCGTACGCGTTGGCCAGTTGGACCGGGTTGTCGGTGTCGTAGTCGCCGGAGGAGTCGGTGTACGGGCTGCTGTCGAACACGTCGACCAGGTTGAGGTCCTGGCTAGCGGCGACGGAGCCGTCGCCCTGGCCGTCGAGGAGGAAGGCCGAGTCGGCGCCCGGCTGGTAGGCCTCGATGTCGTTGAAGCCCGTTCCCCCGAACTGCCCGGTGATGGCCTTCAGCCCGTCCCAGGTGTCCGGGGTGCCGCCGTTGGCGCTGCTTTGCGACGCCCCCAGGCCCTGCGGCCCGTAGGGGGCGATGTCGGTGGCGTTGGTCGCGACCGTGCCGTCGAACTGCGCGCCGCTCACGCTGCCGGCGTCCTTGCCGTCGGCGAGCCACAGGCCCGGGGCGCTGCCGGTCGTGCCGCTGCCGACCGTGAGCAGGTCCTCGACGCCGTCGCCGGTCAGGTCCTGATCAGCGGCCGCCGTCGGGGCGGCCGCGGTGATCCAGCAGGTGTAGGTCCCCCCGACCGCGTCTCCCGCGGCGATCGCGACCACCGTCAGCACGTTGGTGACCCGGGTCGGGGTGATGGTGATGTCGCCCGTATAGGGGGAGGTGCTGGCGGCGGCGACGGTGACCGGGCTGCCGCCGTTGAGCTGGTAGGTGTACGAGGTGGGGGCTGCCGGGTCCTCGCTGGTGGCGTCGCCGCTGGCGGTGAACGTGTACGGGGTCCCGACGGCGTAGGGCAGCGTGGAGGCGTTGCAGTCGGCGTTGGTCGAGTCGTCGAGGTTCGGCGTGCCCGGCTTGGCCGTGGAGAACGTGAACTTGCACGAGGCGGTGCCGGAGGCGGGCAGGCCGCTCAGACCGGCGTTGGCGCTGGCCGTCCAGTCGATCACCACCTGGCCGTCGTCACCGTAACTGGAGTCGGCGGCTTCCAGCTGGGCGGATGTCAGCTGCAGGGTCGCCTTGTAGGCGGTGCCGCTGATCGAGGAGGAGGCGGACGCGGAGGACTTGATGGTGTCGCTGGTGTTCCCGGCCGCGTAGATGTTGTAGGTGACCGTCGGGGCGATCGACTGCGCGTCCTGGCCGCTGGCGATGAAGGTGATGTTGCCGTCGCCGACGACGGTGGTGCCGTTGGCGCAGTCGGCGTTGTCGGAGGTGGACAGGGTCGGGGTGGTCGGCGGGGTCGCGTAGGTGATGGTGAGCGAGGCGTTCTCGTCGATCGCGGAGCCGGGGTCGGCGAACAGCTTCCAGCCGACGCCGGTGGTGGCTTCCGCTTTCAGGCCGACGTTGAAGGCGGGGAAGGCCCCGGTCTTGATGGCGGCGTCGGTGGTGGCGACGGAGGCGATGCTGTAGGCGACGTCCTGGGCGCCGATCGGGCAGCTGGAGGAGCCGCCGATGGTGTCGGAGGAGTTCCACCCGTAGGCGACGTTGTCGGAGCCGAGCTTGGTGCCCCATGAGGGCTGGTTGTCGTAGGTGGTGGAGGAGGAGATGCCGCCGGTCTCGTACAGGTCGACGGGGGACGCGGTGCAGGAGTCGGCCCAGACCTCGGGGAAGTACGCGGTGGCGGAGTGGATGTAGGCGCCGCGGATCGCGGTCGGGATCGACAGGCTGTAGAACGAGTACGAGGTGCCGCCCAGGTCGGGGTCGACGCCGACCTGCAGGAAGTCCTTCACGTCGTAGTACTGCTGGGTCGGCCAGTTGCTCGAGACGTAGGCCCAGTGCGAGGCCGAGTCCCCGGCCGCCGCCCACGAGGGGTCGAGGTACTCCGGGAACAGCGCCGCCGGGGAGGACAGCAGGGCGCGGCTGGGGGACAGCGTCATGCTGCCGCCGCTGACCCGGACGCCCAGGGCGGCGGTGTGCGCGCCGAGGGCGGGCTGGGCGGCCGTCGAGCGGACCGGGAGCCCGGCCCGCTGAGCCTCAGCGGTGTTCGCGGCGACGGCGGCCGGGGTGGTCCCGCCGACCGCGGCCTTGACGGCGGCGGCGTCGACGGCCGAGTCCCACATCCGCGGGGCGGGGGCGGCGAAGATGACCTGGCCGCGGGCGTCGCGGGCGTCGATCGAGCCGCCTGCCGAGGAGGCGAGGGTGAGGCCGCGGGCCTTGGTGGCGAAGGTCAGCGCGGCCAGTCCGGGGTCGGCGGCGGCGGCGCGGCTGTCGACGCGCAGGTCCTCGCTGTAGCCGCCGCTGGCGGTGGCGGTGACGATCAGGTCGACGCCGGGCAGGACGCCGGCGTAGGTGGCGGTCGCCCCGGACACGGTCGGGGCGGGCAGCCGCATCGGCGCGTAGACCGACAGGGCGTACGGGCCGTCGGTCATGGTCGCGAGCGGGGAGCTGCCGCCGCCCGACAGCGCCAGCGGGGAGGTCGACACGGCCGGCGACAGGGTGCCGTTCGCGTTGCGGACCAGGTCCGGGTTCAGGGCGCGCCAGGTCCCGTCGACCTGGGCCCGGACCGGGACCGCGTCCTCGGTCAGGGTCAGGGTGCCGTCCGGGTTAGCCGTCAGCGTGCTGGTGGCGGTGGTCGCGCCGGTGACCGGGACCGCCTTGCCGGTCCGCTTCGCCTGGGCGAGGGCCTGCGGCGGCGTCTGGTAGACCGCCCGGGCGGGGGCATGGGCGTGGGCGCTGGCGGCCGAGGCGGGATGCGCTGCCGCCGGAGAGGCCGTCGCGGCCATTGCGGGAGTCGCGGGAGAGATCGCGGTGAGGCTGCACAGCAGCGAGGCGGCGGCGATAAGGCACGCGCCACGTGCTTGTCTTGCCCTTTTCCTGAGGGATGTGGACAGCATGGTAGACCGAGATCGCTCCAATCCGGACAAGAAAAAAAGTTAAGTTCTGCCTAAGAGTGCATACATATGGGCAAAACGGTTCCTAATGATTCCCGAGGAGACTTGTCCTGTCAAGAAGAAAAATAGCCATAACTGGCTGCTTCTGCCGTATTGTGCGCGCTTAGGAACTTATGTCACCATCTGATGGGCATTTTAACGCTCCCTTATGTCCGCTGTTGTTCTGGTTAAGCCCAGCTGACGTGCTGTTTTATGGTGGGAAGTCGCCGGAGGGTGGTGTTCGTGTCCTTGTCAGGTCGCGTGGCAAGCAGGCTCGGCAAGTCGAAGGCGGCCCTGGCCGCGGTGGCGGCGGTGGTGGCGGTGCTCGGCGGGATCACCCCGGTCGCCATCAGGGCCCTCGAGGTCACCGCCGTCGCCCCCGCGTCGCTGACCGGGGTGCCGGTGAAGGTCGACGCCCCGGGGAAGGCCACCCCGGCCAAGGTGGTGAACCAGGCGACGCGGACGTACAAGGCGACCGCCGCCCGGTGGCCGGCCGCGGCCTCGGGCAGCGTGGTGGTCCAGGCCGCCGCCGCGGGGCAGGCTGTCGGCCCGAGGGCGAGCATCCCGGGCACCCCGCTGTGGGTGCAGTCCGCCGCGGGCGTCGGCAACGGCGCGACGACCGACGCGGCCGTGTCGTCGGAGGTAGCCGCGACCGTGCTGCCGCACTCCCAGGCAGCCCCTCTGGGCGTGTCGGGCGTGGTTCTGCAGTTGCGCGGCGAGGCCCCGGGGAACGGCAAGGTCCAGGTCGGGCTGGACTACGCGTCGTTCGCGCAGGCCTACGGCGGGAACTACGGCAGTCGGCTGGAACTGGTCGAGTTGCCGGGCTGCGCGCTGACCACGCCGCAGCTGGCGGCGTGCCGGGTGCAGACCCCGGTCGGGTCGGTGCAGGACTACAAGGGCTCGACCGTCTCGGCGGTCGTGACGCTGGACGGGCGCGACGACGCGGCGATGTCGTACGGCGCGAAGACCGTCGCCGCGACGGCCGCGACGGCCGGGGTGGTCCTGGCGGCGACGGCGACCACCGGGTCGGAGGGCGGCGCGGACGGCGCGTACCCGCCGACCAAGCTGGAGCCGGACGGGACCTGGTCCGAGGGCGGGGACGCCGGCGCGTTCACCTACTCCTACCCGATCACCCTCCCGTCTGCGCGGGGCAGCCTCACGCCGTCGGTGACGCTGGACTACGACTCGCAGTCGGTCGACGGCACCACCGCCACCACGCAGGCGCAGGCGAACTGGCTTGGCGACGGCTGGTCGACGCCGGACTCTTCCATCGAGCTGGAGACGACCGCGTGCGCGGACAACCCCGAGGGCAGCGCGTCCCCGACGGCCAACACCGGTGACGAGTGCTATGACGGCGAGATCGTGCAGATGGACCTCAGCGGCACCGACACGCCGCTGGTCTTCGTGTCCTCCGCCACTTCAGGCGGTGTCACCACCTCCACCTGGAAGGCGCAGGACGACAGCGGCGAGGTCATCACGCACGTGGCGCCGGGCTCGACGGTCTTCGACAAGTACAGCACCTCCAGCCCTGGCAGCGACTACTGGACGGTCACCGACCGGGACGGCACCGAGTACGAGTTCGGCCTGCAGCACCTGCCGGGGTACGCCTCCGGGGACGCGTCCACCAACTCGGTCGACTGGATGCCGGTCTACTCCGCCCACTCCGGCGACCCGTGCTACAACTCCGGCGGCTTCACCAGCTCCTCCTGCGACATGGCGTACCAGTGGCACCTGGACTACGTGAAGGACGCCCACTCCGACGCGATCGCGTACTTCTACGACCAGACGACCAACTACTACGGGGAGGACAACGGCGCCTCCGACGTGGAGTACGTCTCCGACTCCTACCTCGACCACATCGCCTACG
>Ga0302326_10033308_pt1 | contig 10239 bp, 10 predicted proteins | sample Palsa_T0_3_FD_202264 | JGI IMG/M metagenome (GOLD analysis project Ga0302326, IMG submission 202264) | Peat permafrost microbial communities from Stordalen Mire near Abisko, Sweden - Palsa_T0_3 | ecosystem: Environmental > Terrestrial > Soil > Palsa > Peat permafrost | place: Sweden: Abisko... | reverse complement strand
TCATAAGCTCACCTCATCCCAGGCTCCCTACAAACTGCTGCACGAACTGGTCTTTGTTCTTCTGCAACTCGCTGAAAGTTCCTTCCGCCACAATCTTGCCGTCGCGCAACAGCACCAGTCGATCGGCGAACGTCCTCGCGCCGCGTATGTCGTCGGTCACCACGATTGCCGTTAGTTTGCGCTTCTCGCGCTGAGCGACGATCAGTTCGTCGATCGCGGAAGAACTAATCGGATCCAGTCCGGCCGTCGGCTCGTCGAACAGCAAAATGTCGGGATCGAGCACCAGTGCGCGCGCCAGGCCCACCCGTTTCTGCATGCCTCCGGAAATCTGCGACGGCATTTTGTGGCCGTGGTCCTGCATGCCGACGCTCTTCAGAGGCTCCTGAACCTTTTTCTTTCTGCTTATCCGGCGGGTCGCTGCTGTGGCGGCGGAGCGGGAACGCGACATTCTCCTCCACCGTCAGCGAATCGTAGAGTGCCGCCTGCTGGAACAGGAAGCCGATATGCAGGCGCAGTTCGGTAAACTGCGGCAGATCGAGACTCGCGATATCTTTTCCCAGAATGCGAATGACGCCGGAATCGGGCGTTTGGAGGCCGATGAGCAGCTTGAGAGGTACGCGTTTTCGACCACCACCGGGTCGTCCATTTGTTTGGGTGTCACCCGTCCTCCTTAATTGAAAAACGCTATGATCAGGCGCACCAGCAGCAGGTCGGCGAGGATCACAAAAAGCGACACTAGTACGACCGAGCTCGTGGTGGATGCCGCCCGTGGTGCGCAATCCCTTCGAAACAAGCGATGACGCCGATAATCAACCCGTAAACCGCTGTCTTGATGGTGGCGGGCAAGAAGTCGCCGAAGTCGAGGTTCTTGAAACCGCTCTGCAGGAAAAATCGCGCGGAGACCGGTTCCTGCAACGTGTTGGCCACCCATCCCAGAAACACTCCGCAGAAATCCGCCGCCAGAATCAGCAGCGGAAGCATCAGAATGCACGCCAGAACGCGCGTGGCCACCAGATAGGGGAAAGGGTCGACGCTTGAGGCCTCCATGGCGTCGATCTGCTAGGTGACTTTTATCGATCCGAGTTCGGCGCCTATTCCGGCCACCAGGCCGCTAATGATGGGGCAGCTCTCTTTGAGGATGGAAAAAACGATTACCGCCGGCAGCATGGTCTTCGCGCCGAAGCGGCTCAGGCTGTCGCCCGTCTCCATGGAGCACTACTCCGGTTGCCGCGCCGGCCAACGCCACCAATGGGAGCGATAACGATCCGATACAGCAGAAGTGTATTATCGGCAGACACTAGTTGCACCTCTGGTCATCTCGATTATTTGGCAGCAGAAATCCGGTAATCCAGTACCGCCGTTCTATTACTGTTTCACTTTAATTGGGACTTGGCGCGCGGAGAAATTTCTAACAGAATAGTCTTGCTGACAGCGCGATCGCTGAATCGGAGGAGCGATCGCCTGTCAGTAAGGTACGAGCGGAGAAAATGGAGCCGGGAACGAGGATCGAACTCGTGACCTCAAGATTACAAATCTAGCGCTCTACCAGCTGAGCTATCCCGGCGCAACCACCATTATAGATGGGCTGCACCACCGGTTCAATCGCCGTGTCCGGATCATTTTGGTCGTCCTTTTTGACCTAACTGCCGTGCTCTGATGGCAGCGCGCAGACGATCGCGGAACATTTGGTCCGCCGCGGCCCGAAAAGGCCAGTCCAAGGCGCACCAGCAGCGCGCTAAACTAATCCTTCTATGCCGCAATATCCTACTCTCCAGGTCCCCAAACGTCTGCTTTTCGGACCAGGACCCAGCATGGTAGCTCCACGCGTCTACGCCGCCATGGCGCAAAACGTCGTCGGACATCTGGATCCGTTTTTCTTCGAAGTCGCCGACCAGATCCGCTCGCTTCTGGGATACGCCTACTCCACCAAGAACCAGTTCTGCCTGGCGATCTCCGGCACTGGCAGCGCCGGCATGGAAGCCGCCGTCGCTAACTTCGCCGAGCCCGGCCGCAAATTCGCCCTGCTCTCCAATGGCTTCTTCGCCGACCGCATCGGCGAGATGGCGCGCCGCCAGGGCGCCGAAGTCGTGAAGCTCTCCAAGGAATGGGGCCAGCCCTACGACCCGCAGGAAGTCCGCGACTTCATCCGCCGGGAGCAACCCCATATGGTTGGCTTCGTTCAAGCGGAAACCTCCACCGGAATGTTCAATCAGGCGAAACCCATCTGCGAGGCCGCACACGAAGCCGGCGCGCTCACCATCGCCGATTGCGTCACCTCTCTCGCCGGCATGCCTGTGCTGGTGGATGAAAACGGCATCGATATCGCCTATAGTTGCACCCAAAAAGGCCTCGGCTGCCCGCCCGGGCTGTCGCCGATGACCGTCTCGCCGCGCGCGCTCGAGCGTCTCAAGGCGCGCACCGCTCCCATGCAGGCTTGGTATCTCGATCTGCAACTGATCGACAGCTTCTACACCGGCCACAAATATCACCATACGGCCAGCGCGACGCTTTTCTACGCCTTGCGCGAGGGGCTGGCGATGGTTGCCGACGAAGGGCTGGAGAATCGCTGGGCGCGCCACAAGCGCAATCACGAAGCGTTCGTCGCCGGCCTCGAAGCAATGGGGCTCGAGATGCACGTGAAAAATCCCGCCGACCGCCTATGGACGCTGAACACGCCGCGCGTTCCCGCCAGCGTGGATGACGCCAAGGTGCGAGCCTACTTGCTGGAGCAGTACGGGATGGAAATTGCCGGCGGATTCGGTCCTCTGGCCGGAAAAGTTTTCCGCATCGGCACCATGGGCTACGGGTCGACGCCCGAGAACGTCGTGCTGATACTGGAAGCGTTGGAAGCAGCCCTCAAGCAACAGGGCTTCTCGCCGGCGGGAGATGCGCGTTCCGCGGCGGAGAAGTCGCTCGCGGCCGCCGTTCAGTATTAATCCGCGCAGCTCATTATAATAGCCGCACTGCGGGCAGAACAGCTTGTACTTGCGCTGTTCCCGGCCCTGCTGCTGGATCGCTTGCCCCGATTATCCGAACACGAGACCTCACGGGCGGTAGGCTGGCTGCTGGGCGACTTGGGAGCGGCGTTTCGGCTAGGGCTCGATGAACTGGCGCGCCGGTTAGACGTCAGTTGGGTATCGCGGCGGCTGGCGCTCGTGGAGAAAAGAAGTAAGTGGCTTTGTCGGCCCAGCTCGGCGGCCGGATGACTCTACAGCTCGAAAGACTCGCCCAGATAAATGCGCTTCACTTCGGGATCGCGGGCCAATGCTTCCGGACTGCCCGCCCGAAAGATGCGCCCATTGTCGATGATATAAGCGCGGTCCGTGACCGAGAGCGTTTCGCGCACATTGTGGTCGGTCACCAGAATGCCAATGCCCGAGCGCTTCAAATCGAAAATGATGCGCTGCAGTTCGAGCACCTGGATGGGATCGATCCCGGAGAACGGCTCGTCAAGCAGCAGGAAACTTGGGTTGATCACCAGGGATCGCGCGATCTCAACGCGCCGCCGTTCACCGCCGGAGAGCATATAGCCCTGGCTGCGGCGCACCTTGTCGAGACCGAGTTGGTCCAGCAGCCGCTCCAGCGTCTCCCGCCGCTCGCGCGCGGAAATGGAAAGCGTCTCCAGAATCGCCATCAGATTCTCTTCCACCGTGAGCTTGCGAAACACCGAAGCTTCCTGCGGTAGATAGCTGATGCCTCGGCGCGCGCGCTGGTACATCGGCAGCGGAGTGATATCCTCGCCGTCCACGGAGATGCGCCCGGAATCGGGACTGATCAGTCCCACGATCATGTAAAACGAGGTCGTTTTGCCGGCGCCGTTGGGCCCGAGCAGGCCGACCACTTCGCCCTGCTTCACATGCACCGTGACGTCGCCCACCACCTGTCGGCCGCGATACGTTTTGGAGATTTCGTGAGTTTCCAGGGTCTTCATGCGGGGTGGAACGCGAGGCTCATTTTTTCTTCGGCGGGATCCGATCGCTGGCCGCGCCCGTACCCACTAGCTTCCCATCATTCACGAAGTAGATCAATTCGCGCTGTTTGACAATGGTCGGGGGCCTACCGGTCACAGTCCGGACCAATTGAGGCGCGCCGCCATTGAGGATCACTTTCTGCTCGGCGGTGTAATACTCCATGTGCTCGGAGCTGCCATTGTAAGCATTGTCGCGGCGCGCGCCGGAGATCTCCGCGGCGCCATCCGCAAAGGCTTTTTCGAGTTGCGATTCGGCCTTGGAATCCGCCAGCCAGGCGTGCAGTTCCTTGGATTTCAGGTGCAAATCGGGCCGCTCGAGCTTGACCCCGCCAGAGTAAAAGGCCAACCGGTCCTGATCGGTGTAGGTCATGTGCGGCGCGTAAACTTTGGTAAGAACGGGCGCGGTCGAATTCTTCTTTTGGTCGTCCTTGGGCTGTTGCCACGCTTCCGTCACCACGTTCCCCTCGGCGATGATTGAGTGCTTGTCGCGGTCGATCTCGATCACCTCCGCGGTGATGCGATTGGCCCCCTGCCACACCCGCGCTCCACCTTCGTAACGCGTTCGATGGCTGTCCTTGCGATTGCTCGATTCCATTTTGCGGGCCTGCGCGTTCATGGGAGCATCGCCCGAAAGCATGCTGGAATCGCTCTTCTGGTCCTTATCGGGTATGCGCGTGGAAGTCACACCGCCCTCGGCCAGAAAATCGTCGGTCTTCTGATCCAGGCGGATATGCTCGGCCGATGTAGTGCCGGTCGCATCGGAAACCGTCGCGCCGCCGTCGAGCGTCATCACATTCTGCTTCTGATCGAGCGTGGCTTTATTGGCGTGGGCCTTGCGGTCGCCTTCCTGATAGGAAAAATTGCCGTTCTGCTCCATAAAGGAAAGCTGGCTCGATTGCGGCTCGAAACGGGCCATCAAATCCTTGCTGGACGTGGTCGAAACGGGGCGGTTGTGTTTTCTCTCTTCGACGTTCGGGTCGGTGGTGGTGGTAGGGTTCGTGGCGTGGAAAGAATCGATGTGGTTCTGAGGACCGTAGGCGATCAGCATGTCGTCGCCTTTTAGCGTGCGGTGGTGCGAGGCCGGCTGGTTGGCCAGAAATTCCAATGTGCCGGAGGGATGCGCCGACACGGTCTGGATTTCACGGCCTCCGGGACGCATCTTGAGGTCGATATTCTCGGCGCGCAGTACGTGCGAATCGGAAGGAATCTTGCCGGGCGCCGCCAGCGGATTCGAGGCCACCACCGCGTTCCCGTTGCAAACCACGTGGTCAAGCTGGCTTTCCTTATCGTGCGGATTGAAGTACATCTCCACATGATTGGCGTTCACCTGCGTTTCGGAAGTGTCGCTGGTGGAAGTCATGGCCGCATTTCCCTCCACCACGATCCGCTCGATCAAATGATCGTCATTATAGAAGACCCAGACCTTATCGGCAGCGTACTTTAAGTGTTTGCCGGGCGTGTCATCGGCTCCGTGGGCATGCTCCGCGTCGATTTCCTGGATATATTTGTGGCCTTGGTCGTCACCCCTGAGCTTTATGGTAGGCTTCTCGCCTTCGAAAGTGAGCTCGTCGCGCGTCATCCGTCCTGTTGGCGAGAGATCGATTTCCGCGGCGCTTTCCAGGTATCGCAAGCTCGGCGCTTCGATGTGAAGCGGCTTGGCATGCGGTGAAGCCGCCTGCCAATCGACCTTCACCTCGTTCTTCATCAGCAGCTCTTTGGTGGGCGGATCGTACGTGGCGCCATTGGATTCTCCCCGGCCGTTCTTGAAGTCGAAGTTGCAATGGCCATCCGAGTCGGCGTGTCCGGTGTTAGTGTCGAACGTGGCGCCCATGCAAGTGATGCCGATCAGGTTCGGCGGTGGCGCGCCCTCGGTGGGCTCCCCCAGCGTGATATGGACCTCTTTGTCGGCATTCAGGCGGCCTTCGGAATCGAAATAGGTCGCGGCGTCGCTGCGCACCAGGTCGAACTTGGTGTCGCACGCCGTGGAGGATTTGTGGAAAATATGCAGTTCCACGCCACTCAGCTCACTATGTGAGGAGTCGGCCGCCTGGCGCATCTCCTTCGATGAGATTTCGTAGCTGGTGCAGCCGGTCTTCTGGTCTTTGGTCACCCATCTTCCGCCGTTGGTGGCGGAGCTGAGTTCGGCGGGCAGAGGCGCCGGCGCCGCCAGAGCCCCCATCTCGTTACTTTTCTTGAGCTTCCGATAGCTAACGCCGACACCGAAAATAATGGCGGCGATCACCACCAGCAAGAGCCAGCGGGTACCACGCATGCGAGTAATTCCACTATAGCGCGCTATAGTGTCATACGAATGACCCGATCCATGGACTCCGAGCCCATCCAGCTTTTCGTTACCGGCGGAACGTTCGACAAAGAGTACAACGAACTGACCGGCCGGCTGGTTTTCCAGAGAACTCATATCGCCGACATGCTCAGCCTGGGACGTTGTCGCCTACCCGTGACAGTGGAGACGCTGATGATGATCGACAGCCTGGAGATGACCGACGCAGATCGGCAGTTGATCCTGGAACGCTGCGCGGCCACCCCGGCAGAGCGAATAGTGATCACCCACGGCACAGACTCGATGGAGCAGACGGCCGCCGTGCTGGGACGGGGAATCGACGGGAAAACGATCGTGCTCACCGGCGCCATGGTGCCTTACCAGTTCGGTAGCTCCGACGGAATGTTCAATCTGGGAACGGCAATTGGGTTCGTTCAATCACTCGGCCCCGGGGTGTACGTGGCGATGAACGGCCGCTGCTTTCCCTGGCATTCGGTCCGCAAAAATCGGGAGTTGGGGATCTTCGAGCTGGTGGGAGAGAGCTGAGAAACGAACCCAACGTTCACCACCTGTTTTATTGGTAAATAACGAGATCACCGGTCAGATAGTGGACGCGGCCTATCGGGTTCATACGGTGTTGGGGCCAGGCTTGCTTGAATCAGTGTACGAGGAAGTCCTGGCACACGAACTGCGCAAACGTGGATTGACGGCTGTGCAACAGCAGTCGATACCGGTTGTGTACGAAGAGACTCGCCTGGAAACCGGTTTTCGCGCCGACCTGATTATTGAGGATCGCGTGATCGTCGAGGTCAAATCGATCACAGAGATTGCGCCGATTCACAAGAAACAACTCCTGACGTATCTGCGTCTTGCGGACAAACGGGTGGGCCTACTGATCAATTTTAATGTGTTTCTGATCCGAGACGGTATTACGCGAATAGTCAATGGCAAGCCGTGAGGTTTTCTCTGTGTCCTCTGTGCCTCTGTGAGAAAGTCTTAAAGAAATCTCTCACAGAGGCACAGAGGACACAGAGAAGCACACAAATCCACCCTTGAGTGCGTAGATGTCAATACCTAAAACTCTTTTGTTTGCCAATTGTTGCGGTCGATTATTGTCACTCTCGCACGGAGTGTGCTAATAATATTGCTGGAGCCCCGGCGTGTGGAAAATGACCCGCCGAGAGCACTCCCGGTATATCGGCATTTAGACAGATTCCAATCCTAAAGAGGAGGTAAAATTTCATGAAAATTCGTCCGCTTCATGACCGCGTAGTGGTCAAACGGATTGAGCAGTCGGAACAGAAACAAGGCAGCCTGTACATCCCCGACAGCGCCAAGGAAAAGCCCCAAGAGGGCGAGGTGGTGGCGGTGGGTAACGGCAAGCGCGATGACAAGGGCGCGGTACATCCGCTGGATGTCAAAGCAGGCGACCGGATCTTGTTCGGCAAGTATTCCGGCAGCGACATCAAGATGGATGGCGAAGAGTATCTGATTATGCGTGAGGACGAGATCCTCGGGGTTTTCGAGAAGTAAGGAGTCGATAGCGAAATGGCGAAACAGATTGTATATTCCGAAGCCTCTCGTCAGGCGATATTGCGCGGCGTGAACCAACTGGCCGACGCCGTAAAAGTCACGCTCGGTCCGAAGGGCCGCAACGTGGTGCTCGAGAAAAAGTTCGGCGGACCTACCATTACCAAGGACGGCGTCACCGTCGCCAAGGAAATCGATCTCAAGGATCCCTTGGAGAACATGGGCGCGCAGATGGTGCGCGAAGTGGCCTCCAAGACCAGCGACGTGGCCGGCGATGGCACCACCACCGCCACCATTCTGGCGCAGTCGATCTATCGCGAGGGCGTGAAATCCGTCGCGGCCGGCGCCAACCCGATGGCTGTGAAGCGCGGCATTGAAAAGGCCGTTGAAGTGGCCACCGAAGAAGTGAAGAAGCTCTCCAAGCCGGTGTCTGGCGACATGATCGCCCAGGTCGGGACGATTTCCGCCAACAGCGATTCCACCATCGGCAACATCATTGCCGAAGCGATGAAGAAAGTCGGCAAGGACGGCGTCATCACAGTGGAAGAGTCGAAAACCATGCACACCGAGCTCGACACGGTGGACGGCATGCAGTTCGACCGCGGTTACCTCTCCCCCTACTTCGTCACCGATCCGGACCGGATGGAAGCGGTGGTCGAAGACCCCTACATCCTCATCCACGAAAAGAAAATCAGCAACATGAAGGACCTGTTGCCATTGCTCGAGCAGATTGCGCGCTCCGGCAAGCCCTTGCTGATCATCGCCGAAGAGGTGGAAGGCGAAGCGCTGGCCACCCTGGTGGTCAACAAGCTGCGCGGCACCCTGAACGCCGTCGCAGTGAAGGCCCCGGGCTTTGGCGATCGCCGCAAGGCGATGCTGGAAGATATCGCCATCCTGACCGGCGGCAAGGCGATCACGGAAGATATCGGCGTGAAGCTGGAAAGCGTTCGGCTGGAAGATCTCGGCCGGGCAAAGCGCGTCACGGTGGACAAGGACAACACCACCATCGTGGATGGCGCCGGCTCCCAGAAGTCGATTGAAGGGCGCATTAAGCAGCTGCGCACCCAGATCGACGAGACCACTTCGGATTACGATCGTGAGAAGCTGCAGGAGCGGCTGGCGAAGTTGGCCGGCGGCGTTGCGGTGATCAAGGTCGGCGCGGCCACCGAGACCGAAATGAAGGAGAAGAAGGCTCGTGTGGAAGACGCTCTGCATGCTACCCGTGCGGCTGTCGAGGAAGGTATCGTTCCCGGCGGCGGCGTGGCTCTGCTGCGTGCTTCGAAAGCTCTGATCGGGCTGAAGGGCGTGGGCGACGAGCAGATGGGTATCGACATCGTGAAGCGTGCCTGCGAAGAGCCGCTGCGCCAGATCGTGTCGAACTCCGGCACCGAAGGCGCCATCGTGGTGGCCAAGATCCGCGAGAACGATAATCCGAACTTCGGATTCAACGCACAGACCGACACCTATGAAGACCTGGTGGCCTCCGGCGTCATCGACCCGACCAAGGTAACGCGTTCCGCTCTGCAGAACGCCGCCTCGATCGCTTCCTTGATGCTGACCACCGAAGCCATGATCGCCGAGATCCCCGAAAAGAAGCCGGCTGCACCCGCCGGTCCAGGCGGTCACGGTCCCGAGATGGATTACTAAACTTTACAAATCCGCGAACATCTTGCCGCGCCTCTCGGGAAACCGGGCGGCGCGGTTCTTTTTTGTGCCTTCGTATCGATTTGTAAACCCCGGAACCTCTAGGGCTTACTCCACATCTTATGAGGTAGAGAGAAGAAAAAAGAAAGGCTCGGTTATTCATATGGTTAACCTGTTGAAAAAATCAGCTTACGGGGTTGGTGCCCTGCTGCTGGCAGGGACCCTGATGGCGGGAACGCCGAACACTTACGGGCAGCCTCAGCCCGCAAACGCTTCCCGACAGGCTCGATTTGCGCAGCCCGGAACAGTCAATTACATCGAAGGGCAAGTGAATTTGGACGGTCAGTCGATCACGCAAAAAGCGATCGGGTCAGCTGTAGTCGATCCGGGGCACGTGCTCCAGACCGCCAACGGCAAAGTCGAAATGCTGCTCACTCCAGGCGTGTTCTTCCGGCTGGGTCCGAACAGCGCAGTGAAAATGATTTCCCCGTCCCTCTCGGACACGAGAGTGGAACTGGTGCAGGGGCAAGCCATGATGGAAGTGGCTGATTTCCAGAAAGAGAATCACATTCAAGTTACCCTCGGCGGCAGCGAGACTACCGTGAAGGCGCGCGGTATTTATGAGTTCTCCACCAATTCGGCGATGGCTCGCGTTTACGACGGCAAGATCGAAGTCCTGATGGGCAACAGCACGCGCGGCGTCGGAAAAGGCGATCAGCTAGCGCTCGATAACAACAACCCGAAGCTCAAAGCTCAGGATTTCGACTTGAAACAGACGGAAGCGTCGAACGACCTCTATAACTGGAGCAAGCTG
>Ga0302326_10033307_pt1 | contig 10239 bp, 8 predicted proteins | sample Palsa_T0_3_FD_202264 | JGI IMG/M metagenome (GOLD analysis project Ga0302326, IMG submission 202264) | Peat permafrost microbial communities from Stordalen Mire near Abisko, Sweden - Palsa_T0_3 | ecosystem: Environmental > Terrestrial > Soil > Palsa > Peat permafrost | place: Sweden: Abisko... | reverse complement strand
GACGTGGCGGACAGTGCGGGTAGTGGTGTTGATGAGGTTGGTGCGGTCGTAGACGGTGCTGATGTGCATGCCCGGAGGCAGCAGACTGCCTCGGTTCAGTTCGTGAATTCTCTTTTTAAGGCCTTCAAGTGCGGGAAGGGACTTCTCTTGCTTTTGCAGCAAGACGATGCCCAGCACGACGTCCGGCTCGCCATTACGGCCGACCTTTCCCAGCCGGGGCTGGAAACCCTCTTGCACCCGGCCCAAGTCGCGCACCAGCACCGGAGCCCCGTTTCGTTCGGCGACGACAACGGATCCGATGTCGTCGGTATTTTTCAACAGACCTAATGCGCGCACGTTGATGCTCTGATCGCCGAGGGTGAGATAGTTGCCGCCGGCGTTGGCATTACTGTTCTGAATGGCGTTGAGAACCTGGGGCAGAGTGACATTCATCGCCAGCAGTTTGTTGGGGTCGACCTCGACCTGATACTGACGGGTGGTGCCACCAAACGTAGTGATGTCGATAATGCCGGGAACCTGTCTCAGTTCGCGGCGGACGAGCCAGTCTTGTGTGGCCTTCAGCTCATTGAGCGAATAGCCGCCGCCGGTGAGCTGATAACGGTAGATCTCACCGATGGGCGACCAGGGCGAGAGTTGAGGCTGCAATCCGCCGGGTAAGGACAGCGTCTGGAGACGGTTCAGGACTTCCTGCTTGTCACGGAAATAGTCGCTGTCGAAATTGAAATAGAGCTTTACGTCGCTGAGCCCGAAGATGCTGATGGAGCGCACCTGATCGAGGTGTGGGGTACCGTTCAACGTGGCTTCCACGGGAACGGTTACCTGCTGTTCCATTTCTTCGGCAGACCACGAGGGGTTCTGGGTGATGATCTCGACCAGGGGCGGTGAGGGATCGGGATAGGCTTCGATGTCGAGTTTGGAGAATGCGTAGACGCCGACTTCCAAAGAGACGACAAATACGATCAGCACGATGGCGCTGTACTCGAGCAGGGTTCTGATCAGTGCCTTCATGCTCAGTCTCCGGTGGGGGCGCGGAGCAGCGCCGCCCCGGTCGTGACGATCTGATCGCCGTCTTTCAGCCCGGACGTCACCACCACCGTTTTGCCGCGCAGAGCCCCCGTGGTCACCTGGCGCCGCTCATACCTTCCGGGGTCCGTCTGGAGGAAGACATAGCTGGAGGAGCCTTCGTGGACGACCGCGCTCGTGGGCAGGACAAATTCCGGCGCGGTGGTACGAGCGATGGAGAGATTAGCGAACATTTCAGGCTTGAGACGATGCCTGGGGTTGGGCAAGACCACGCGCACCTTGAGGGTTCGACTGGTGGGGTCCAGGGTATCGGAGATATTAGAAATCGTGCCGTGCAGCGTTTCGTCCGGATAGGCAGGCAGGGTTACTTCGACGGATTGAGCGGCGCGGACGGTATTGAGGTCCCGCTCATAGACATCGCCGAGGATCCAGACCGAGTCCAGGTTGGCGACTGTGGCGATGGGATTCGCGTTGTCCAGGGAACGCTGCATTTCACCGCTGGCCGATCCGATGTCGAGCACCGCGCCGCTAATGGGTGCGCGCAGGGGAGCCGAGTCGGATGAGCCTTCGGGGGAGAAGCCGAGCATGTGAATTCGCTGGATGGTGCGGGTGAGCTCGGCGTGCGCTGCCTGATCCGCGGCTTCGAGGTCATCGTAATCGCGTTGGGCGATCACTTCGTGCTGGAGCAGAAGCTTGGCGCGATCCAGTTGGTGGTCGGAACGGGCTACTTCGATTTTCGCCTTATCGTAATCGGCTCGCGCCGAGGCAATCTCGCTGCTTTGGATAAGGCCTATGGTTTGCCCCTTGGCTACTTCCTGCCCGGGCCGCACATACAGTTCGACCAACCGACCGGTGATCTGAGAATAGATATGGACCACGCGGGTGGGGTCGGGCACGACGCGCGCGGGGAGCACCAGCCGATCCGTCACCGACTGCGGATGGACGGTTGTGACCTCGATTGGCGCTTTCTGGGTTGTGTCTTCGCCTGCAGCTGATTTGGGCGCGCGGTCGCTGCAACCGAGACAGGCGAGCAGGATGGCTATCCCAGATAGGACGGTGGGTGCGATTCGACGCGGGACCCTGGGGGCAGGACTCATGGGACCATCTCCGAAGCAGCGACATAGCTGAGTTGGTGGAGACCAAGCCAGACCTGAACATTGGCGTTCAAGGCATCGAGATTGGTTTGACGGTAATCGCGAAGAGCATCGAGGTAGTCGAGCAGAGTGCTGCCTCCATGGCGATAGCTGAATTCCAGGTTGTCGCGCACGCGCGAAGCTAAGCCAAGATAGCGGCCGTTGTAGCGCCGCGACTGGGCAAGTGCCGTCTGGTAAGCAGCCCAGGCCTGGTCTACGTCGTTGATCACCTGGTTGCGTGCGGCCGTCTCCGCGAAGCGGCTGGACTGTGCTTCGTAGCGGGTTCGTTCCTTTTCGCCTTGATTACGGTCGAAGATGCGGAGCGGAATATTTACCTGGAAGCCGCCTGAGTTGTCATTGCCCGACCGATCGTATTCGCCGGCGAGCGTGGGGTCGGTGGTTCCATAAGCCTCGGCCAGCTTGACGTTGGCCTCGGCCAGGCGGAGAGACTGCTGGGCTGCGCGATAGTCAGGACGTTCCGCGAGTGCCCGCTGCTCCACCTCCGCCACGGTCAGGTTGGTCTGAGGAGGATCGAGGGTACCGGTGATGTCAAACGCCGGGACCGGGCTGTCGATCCCCAGCAGCATTTTCAACTGGTCGGCGGACTGCTCAAGATTCAAGTTCGCGTTGTCGTAATCGGCCTCGAATTCGGCAAGTTGCAGCTCAATGCGGTCGTAGTCCGTGGCACTGATGTCGCCGGCATCGAGGCGCTGCTTGCTCAAATCGACTGTTTTGCGATAGCCCTGCAGATTGTCGTCCGCAATCTTCAATCCGGCTTTTGCGGCCAGCATTTGGGTAAAGGCCTGTTTCACGGCGAGGATGGTCTGCCGCTCCGTGTCCTGATACTGACTTTGGGTGACGTCGGTGGTGGCATGGGCAATGTCAAGGCGCCAGCGCCGCTTCTGCCCTCGTTCGAAGAGGCGGGACAGGTTTGCCGAATAGGAGTAAGGGTTACCGGGGTTGTCGGCTGGCAAGGTTACATCGGTGCCGCCGAGGGTCAAGTTAGGGTTCTGACGCAGTCCGGCGGTGACTTCGCTGGCCCGAGTGGCGGTGACGTGTTGCTGGGCGGAAAGAAGTGTTGGATTCTTTGCGCGTGCCTGGGCGATGGCCTGTTGCAGGGTTAGGGGCAAGGCGGCTGTTTGCGCGTGCAGGTTCGGGCCCGCGCAGAGCAAGACCACGAGAAAAGCCAACGGCATCCGAGGGATTGACGTCATGCACCGCCCAGCCAGTGCGCACACTTTGTTGAGTGGTCGCCGATACCGGCCCCAAATAGCGGAATCACCAGGAAGAGCACAATGCCAATGGGACTGGTTAAAAGCGATGCCTGGCGCTCCTGAAGGAAAGGTTCTGTTGCTGCTCTCCCGCTTGGAGAAGGATATAGCGGAAAGATATGACAAAAGGATATAGCAATGGAGGGGTGCCGTGAGGGATGTAAAGCAGATTTGGTAACCAAATTGCTACGAGCTGCCCGCACGCATTCGCCCAGATGGGGGTTCGAACATGCGCAGAAAAAAATGAACCTTTGTCGATTTCTGATCGCCCCGTTCGATGCGTAGATAGAGCCGGGATTTCAGCCAATCGGATCCGGGCCTAAATCCGATACGAGGAAGACAGGAGCCAGATAACCATGAAATTTTTGTGCTTGTATAAATCGGCCAAGCCGGAGGGCACTCCTCCAACCCAACAGGAAATGGAGGTAATGGGGAAGCTGATTGAGGAGTCCATGAAATCCGGCATCCTTCTTGCGACCGAGGGCTGCCTGCCAAGTTCGTTCGGCGCGCGAATTCGCATGTCTGGGGGGAAGTTCAACGTGATAGACGGGCCGTTCACGGAATCGAAGGAAGTGATTGGTGGATTTGCTTTGATCAATGTTGCGTCGAAGCAGGAGGCTCTCGAGTTCATCAAGAAGTTCCTGAGGGTGGCGGGGGACGGGGAAACGGAATTGCGCCAGGTTTTCGAATAGTGGTTTTGTGGTGGCCGGGATGTTCTGCATGTGCTCCGCTCCGGTCGGGATGACACTTTGTTTGCGATTGGGACTTCAGTACCTGAACAGAATTGTCATCCCGTGCTGGGGCGTACAGCAAATTCTCGGTCCTGATCGAAAAACGTTTCCATGACAATTCCGCTGAACTGCAGATCCTTCGACTATGCTCGGGATGACAAAGGGGAAGGCGGCGCTTTCATTCAGCTTTGTGGCCTGGGAGGATGAACAGCAGTTCCCGGGTTTCTCGCTTTGTATCAGGGTGGACGAAAACGAAACAATTTGTTGCCGAGCCTAGAAATTTTTGCTGAAGAGGGATGCCGGAGTCGATTTTGGGTTGGGTCGTTCGACGTTCCAGTAGAGTCAGGAATTTCACAAAAGGAGAATACGACCATGCGATTCATGATGCTGATGATCCCCAAGGGGTACGAGAAGGCTGAAGCAGGCACGGTGCCGAGCGCCGAGGCGGTGAAGGCAATGATGAAATACAACGAGTCACTGCAGAAGGCGGGTGTGCTGCTGGCGCTCGACGGACTACATCCACCGGCTGCGGGGGCTCGGGTTACGTTTGCCGGCGGTAAGGCAAAGGTGACCGATGGACCCTTTGCCGAAGCCAAGGAGGTGCTCGGCGGGTATTGGATGATCCAGGTGAAATCAAGAGAGGAGGCGATCGAGTGGGCGAAGCGGTGCCCGGGCGACGACTGCATCGTTGAGGTACGCCAGGTACAGGAGATGTCCGATTTTCCCGCCGACGTGCAGGAGGCCGCAGCCGGGTTTACCGAGCTGCAGTCGGGCCAGCGCAATAAGGGCTGACGCCGGTTGTCTGCCCGGCTTGCACCGGCGGAGTGAAGATGGTGTCATGAGTAGCTGTGCAGGCTACCGACACCCATGGAGCCATTGACGCAGTCTGGCGCATTGAGTCGCCGAGGCTAATCGCCGGGTTGATGCGGATCGTGCGCGACCTCGGGGTAGCCGAGGACCTCGCCCAGGATGCGCTGGTGGCAGCTCTGGAGCAGTGGCCACAGTCAGGCATCCCCGACAACCCGGGAGCCTGGCTGATGGCCACGGCCAAACATCGCGCCATTGATCGCTTCCGCCGGAGCACGCGGCTGGAGCGCAAACTCGACGAGGTCGGCCGCGAACTTGCCTTCAAGGAAATGGCTGTACCCGACCTGGTCAGCGCGCTCGACGATCAAGTCGGAGACGATTTGTTGCGGTTGGTGTTTGTATCGTGTCATCCGGTGCTGTCGAAGGAAGCCCAGGTCGCGCTCACGCTGCGCCTGTTGGGAGGACTGACCACGGGAGAGATCGCGCGCGGGTTCCTGGTCCCGGAGCGCACGATCGCGCAGCGGATTGTCCGCGCCAAGCGCACGCTCAGCGAGGCGCACATCCCTTTCGAGGTGCCGCGAGGGGCCGAGCTCTCCGGCCGGCTGACATCGGTTTTGGAGGTTATCTACCTCATCTTCAACGAGGGATACTCGGCAACTTCAGGCGACGACTGGTTGAGGCCTGCGTTGTGCGAGGATGCTCTTCGCCTGGGACGGATTCTGGCCGAATGCGCTCCGCGAGAGCCTGAGGTTCATGGGCTGGTGGCCCTGATGGAGATTCAGGCGTCTCGCTCCCGGGCACGCGTCGGCCCGACGGGCGAGCCCATCCTATTGCTGGAGCAGAATCGCGGGCAGTGGGATCAACTGCTCATCCATCGCGGCCTGACTGCGCTCGAGCGGGCAGAGAAGCTGGGCGCGGCATTTGGGCCGTACGTTCTACAGGCCGCGATCGCCGCTTGCCATGCGCGAGCCTTAACCGCTGAAGACACCGAGTGGACACGCATTGTCGCACTGTACGATGCGCTCGCGCAGATTACCCCGTCTCCCATTGTTGAACTGAATCGTGCAGTGGCGTTGGCGATGGCGTTCGGGCCGCAAGCGGGGCTCGAGGTGGTGGACTCACTTACGTCTGAGCCTTCACTGAAGGCCTATCATCTTTTGCCTAGCGTTCGGGGAGAACTGCTTAGCAGGCTTGGTCGTTTCGACGAGGCGCGTGTGGAGTTTGAGAATGCAGCAGCGCTTACCGGCAATGGGCGCGAGCGCACCATGCTGCTCGAGCGCGCCCGGGTGTGCACTAATCCACCATCAGCATGATTTCGGTTGATTTGATGACTGCTGTGACCTGGTCTCCTACTTTGATGTTGAGCTCCTCTACGCTTTGCCGGGTGATGACACTCTCGATGAGATTCTCACCCACGCGCACCCCCACCTTCGCAGTGACCACTCCCAAAACGACCGTCTCTACCTTGCCTCGCAATTGGTTACGTGCTGATATCTTCATGGCTGCGATTGTATGGATAGCGCAGTGCGGGGTGCAATGTTAGGTTGGGAGTGCAAATGGCACCGAGGCTAACCGAATACGAAATTGCCCCTGCACACTGGCCGGAGGATATTGAACAGGCGCGCGCGCTGCTGGCCGATTATGGACGGTTCCTGACCGCCTCGCCGGTTGGCGCCGCGGGTCTTTGCCTCATCGGTTATGGCGCGGAGCTGCGTAACTTGCCCGGCAAGTATGCGGACAAAGAGGGAGACCTGCTGCTGGCGCGGGTCAAGGGTGAGGGAGCGGGTTGCGTTGCGATCACGGTGAGAACGCTCGAAGACGGCATGCGCGCCGCCGAGATGAAGCGGCTGTGGGTAGAGCCGCGTTTTCGTGGTTACGGCGTCGGACGCGGCTTGGTGCACGCCGTGATTGATTGGGCACGATCGCATGATTGCGAGGCGGTGGCACTTGATACCGTGCATGAGGCCATGCCGGAAGCAAACGAACTCTATCGGTCGCTGGGTTTTCAAGAGATCGGGAGGTTCAACGACAATCCACTTTCGGGAGTTCGGTTCTACCTATTGAAGCTGGTCGAAAAACCGGAGACAAATGAGCATTAACATCCATGTTGTAAAAAGCACCGTCGTGGGCGCACTCGGAGGCCTGCTGTTCGGTTTTGACACCGCGGTGATTTCGGGCACCACGAACGCCCTGACGCAGACCTATCACCTGTCGCCTGCCATGCTCGGAGTGACCGTCTCCAGCGCTTTGTTGGGCACGGTAATTGGGGCGATTACTGCCGGCATCCCCGGACAAAAGTTTGGACGCCGGGACAGCCTTCGTGTGATGGCCATCTTTTATGTCATCTCCGCATTGGGATGCGCCTTTGCGTGGAACTGGACGGCGCTCATCTTTTTTCGATTTATCGGAGGACTCGGCATTGGAGGGTCTTCGGTGTTGGGACCGATGTATATCGCCGAGATCGCTCCCCCGGAATGGCGCGGGCGGCTGGTTGGTTGTTTTCAACTGAACGTTGTGGTGGGAATTTTGCTGGCGTACGTCTCGAACGCATGGATCGATAGCCTGCAGCTTGGCGCCACGGAATGGCGCTCGCAGCTCGGGATCTCCGCGGTGCCGGCGTTTCTGTTCCTGTTTGCATTGTTTGGTATTCCGCGCAGTCCTCGATGGCTGGTTATGCAGGGCAAGCTCGATGAGTCCTTGTCTGTGCTTCGGCTTACAGGGATTCCGAAGCCAGAAGGGGAGCTCGAGGAGATTGTGGCTTCGATTCATCAGGAGCGAGCGGCGGCTGGTGATCCTCTGTTCTCCCGGCAGTACAGGTTCCCTATCTTTCTGTCTATCACTGTTGGCATGTTTTGCCAGTTGTCGGGAATCAACGCGATTCTTTATTACCTGAACGATATTTTCACGCTTGCGGGGGCGACGAAGGTGTCCGGGGCACTGCAGGCGGTTGCTGTCGGAGCAACGAATCTTGTGGCTACGCTGGCAGCGATGTCGGTCATTGATCAGTTTGGCCGGAAGAAGCTGCTGTTGATCGGGACTGTTGGGCTGGCGATATGCCTAACCGCGGTTTCTTATGTCTTCATGACACATCAGCATTTGCATTGGCTGGTGTGGTTGCTGATGGCGTACATTGCGTGCTTCGCTGTTTCTCAGGGTGCTGTGGTTTGGGTGTATATCAGCGAGGTGTTTCCTAACCGGGTGCGATCGAAGGGGCAGGCGCTGGGAAGCTCGGCGCATTGGGTTACAAATGCGATTATCTCGTTAATTTTTCCGATTATGGCGGGGTCTTCCGGGGCTTATCCTTTTATTTTTTTTGCGGTGATGATGGTGATTGATTTCTTTTTGATTTTGAAGTTTTATCCGGAGACTAAGGGGATTTCGCTGGAGCGGATGCAGCATAAGTTGGGTATTGATTAGTGGACCGTAGAGTCCGCTGTGCTCCGAAAAACATTTCCAGGACGAGTCTGCTGAACTGCAGATCCCTCCACTGCGCTACGCTCCGGTCGGGATGACAAAGGGAAGGGTCGCGCTTTCAGCGGGGGTTCGCTTGTGGATGAGGGGACAGCAGGTCTCTCCACTCCGCTACGCTCCGGTCGGGATGACACTTCTGTTTGGTTTGAGACGTTCGTACTCAAACAGCCTTGTCGCCCCATTTAGCGGCGTTGGAAGTCGGGGGAGCCGAAGAGTAGTCCGGCGGTCAGGGCGGCCTTTCGATCCGCGGTTTGATGGGCTTGCTCGGCGGTCGCGACTGGTTTTGCAGCTTGCTGCGGCGTAGTGGCCAGTTGCTGCAAGATCAGGTTTCGGGTGTTCTCCGAGACCTGGCCGTGCAATAAGAGATCTTCGATCTGGCGCTCTTCCAGTTCCGGCACCAAGGACGGCGCGCCTAGCTTGCTTAACCAGTCCACGGTCACTCCTTTGCTGAGACGGTTGCTGGCCAATGCCAGGGAGAAATTCATTCGCTCCAGCAGCGCTGCGCTGTTTACCCAGGGCGTCGATAACATCGAATAACCATCGGGAGTCTGCCTCCCATAGAGCGGCTGTCCCAGGTCGCCGAGTGCCTTCACTACTACATTGGCGTCCTGGACGTCGATTCCACCCGCACGCACCGCGGAGATCACAAAATCTTCGGGAGTTTTCATTTTTGCGCGATAGGAGGTGACCGCCCAGAACTCCGGCGATTGCACGAGAAAGCGCATCACTTCGCCTATGTTGCCATTCGAAGCCAGGAACACGGTGCTCAAGCGATCAACCAGACTCTGCGGGGGGTTGTCGCTCACAAAACGCACCGCCAGCTTGCGACAAATAAAGTGGGCCGTCGCCGGGTTGGTCGCTAGCAAGTGCAAGACTTCGAGACCTTCTTTGTAACCATCCTCTTTGATGTTCACGCCGAGCACGCGCTTGATACCAGGCTCATGCCGGGCTGGGTCAAACACAAAGCGCGGTCCACCCTTGGGCGGCCGCTCAATGGTCCATCCAGTGAAGACCCTGGCCACCTCGGTCACATCGCGCTGAGTGTAACCGCCATTGACACCGAGCGTGTGCAGCTCCATCAGCTCACGGGCGTAGTTCTCATTCAGCCCGGGTGGATTGCCACCCCTGGGATGTCCCGGCCCACCGATTGCGCCGAAGGAGTGAGGGCCGGTGCTGGCGGCGTTGTCGAGATAGGCCATCATCGCGGTGCTGGTCGCAGTTTTGAGGAGCAGAACTTCGAAACTGCCCAACGCGTTAGGACGGATCACGTCGCGCTCATAGGGCACCAGGCTATAAATCTCTTCGCCGTTTTTTCCCTGAAAGATATTGAAGTGATTCAACCAGAAGTCGGTCATCACTTCCTGCAACTGACGCTGGGTGTAGACGGCACGCACTACGCGGCTCTGCAGCAGCTCGCTTTGTACAACCTGCCGCGGGTTATCGAGGGCGATCAGAGTTTCCCGCTGCTCCGGAGACATTCCATCTTCCAAGGCAATGCGCTGAACGGGAGAGAGCTGACGGCGCAAAGGGCCAACCTCTCCCGCGGGAAACGAAAGCAACTTGGCCAGGCGTGGTCCAGGAGCCAGACTCAGCAAATTCGCTATTTCTTCGGCAGAGAGAACCGGCGGAACAACAGGAGGCGGTGCGTTGTTTACAGCAGGCGCATTTTTCGCGTTGGCCTTGTCCTGCTCCTGCTTCTTCCGGTCGATTACGACCTGGCTCTGATAAATGGCTCGCTCCGTGGCATTGAATAAGGGCACGGACATCTTGCCGTTCTCCACCTGGCGGATGATGCTGCCGGGA
>Ga0302326_10033305_pt1 | contig 10240 bp, 6 predicted proteins | sample Palsa_T0_3_FD_202264 | JGI IMG/M metagenome (GOLD analysis project Ga0302326, IMG submission 202264) | Peat permafrost microbial communities from Stordalen Mire near Abisko, Sweden - Palsa_T0_3 | ecosystem: Environmental > Terrestrial > Soil > Palsa > Peat permafrost | place: Sweden: Abisko... | reverse complement strand
ACCTGGTCAAAGCGCAGCAGGACGTCGATCGTTTGAATCCTCTGGTGAAGGCCGACGCTGCCTCAAAGCAAGACCTGGATGCAGCGGTGGCCGCGCTCGGCGCCGGGCAGGCCACCGTGAACGCGAATAAAGCGAATGTCGACCAGGCTAGGCTCTCGACCAGGACGCAGATCGCATCGATGCAAGGAAAAGTAGACGCGCTGCGCGGCGCGGTGCGGACGGCGCAGTTGAACCTCGAATACGCGACCATCCAAGCGCCCATCAGCGGTCTGGTGGGAGACACGCTCGTACCGGTGGGCGGCCTGGTCAATGCTGCCTCGCAACAACCGCTCACCACCATTGTTCCGCTGGATCCCATCTGGGTCCGCTTCAAAGTGACGGAAACCGAGTACCTGGACTTCAAGAAGCGCGGCAATCTGACGCAATCCGAGCTCACGCTGGTGCTCGCCGACAACAGCGAGTTTCCACACAAGGGCCTGGTTGAGAACACTGTCAATCAGGTGGATCCGAAGACTGGAACGCTGGAGCTGCAAGCGCGTTTTCCGAATCCGCAGCATGTGCTGCTCCCCGGCCAGTTCGGCAAAGTGCGTTTCGAGACTAACATGCGCAAGAACGTGGTTCTGGTGCCGCAGCGCGCGATCCAACAATTGCAGAGCACGCAAACCATTTTGACTGTGAGCTCCGACAACAAGGTGCAGCTGAAAACCATCACCACCTCGGATCGAGTGGGCGACGCGTGGGTGGTCGAGCAAGGGCTGAATGCGGGAGAACGGGTGATCGTGGAAGGACAGCTCAAAGTCCGCCCCGGCATGACGGTTCATTCCAGCCCGTATGTCGACCCGGTGAGCACCAAACGGGGGGGCTGATTTTCGATGGCTCGTTTTTTCATCGACCGTCCGGTATTCGCGATCGTTATCGCGATTGTGATCGTGATCTTAGGAAGTGTCGCGATCCCGAGTCTTCCGATCGCCAGCTTTCCCGAGGTAGTGCCGCCGGTGGTTCAGATCACGGCCACGTACCTCGGCAGCAACGCTCTGGATCTCGAAAAGACGGTCGCTCAGCCGATCGAAGAGCAGCTTGCGGGCCTGGACGGCATGCTCTACTTCCTGTCCAGCAGCGCCAATAACGGAAGCATCACCATCCTGGTCACTTTTAAGCTGGGAACGAATCCGGATATTGCATCGGTTCAGACCCAGAATAAAGTGAACATCGCCCTGCCGCGCCTGCCTCCAGAGGTGCAGCGCCAGGGTGTGGTGGTCAAGAAGGTATCCAGCGCCTTTCTGATGGCGGTGGGGTTGGTGTCGCCCAACGGGCGCTACGATTCGCTGTTTCTCAACAATTACGCGCAGATCAATTTGCTGAACCAGCTCGGCAGCCTGCCGGGCGTGGGCGACACGCGGCTGGCCTCACAACTGGTGTATTCAATGCGGGTGTGGGTGGATCCCGACAAGATGTCGAAACTCGGAATCACCGCCACCGACATCAATAATGCGATCACCGCGCAAAACAAACAGAATCCCGCGGGCGCCACGGGCCAGGCTCCCTCGCCGCCGGGCACGGATTTTCAGTATGCGGTTAACGCACCAGGCCGCTTGACCGATCCTTCTCAATTCGGCGACATTATCGTTCGCGCACTGCCGGATGCCTCGCTGCTGCGCATTCGCGATATTGGCCGGGTTGAGCTGGGCGCGCAGAATTACGCCGGCTTCAGCCGCCTGGATGGCAAACCTTTTGGCAACACCATCATTTACCTGTCGCCGGGAGCCAATGCGGTCGAGACGGCGAAGAGCGTCAAGGCGTTCATGCGCGAGGCCAAGAAGAGCTTCCCGCCGGGCGTGGATTACGTCATTCCGTACGATTCCACGATCTTCGTCACCACCGCGATTACCGACGTAGTGATTACGCTGCTGGAGGCCATCGGCCTGGTGATTCTGGTGGTCTTTATATTCCTGCAGAACTGGCGAGCGACGCTGATTCCGCTGCTCACCGTGCCGGTGGCCGTAGTGGGAACCTTTGCGCTGTTCCCCTTACTAGGTTTCAGTATCAATATCACCAGCATGTTCGGACTTGTGCTGGCCATCGGCATCGTGGTCGACGATGCGATTGTGGTAGTGGAAGCGGTGCAGCGTAATATGGACGACGGCATGCCGCCTCGGGAAGCCACTATGCGCGCTATGGACCAGGTGTCGGCGCCGGTGGTGGCGATCGCGGCTATTCTGGCGGCGGTATTCATTCCGGTCGCGTTCCTCGGTGGCATCAGCGGCCAGCTTTACCGGCAGTTTGCTTTGACCATCGCGGCGTCGGTGCTGATTTCGGCGTTCAGCGCGCTGTCGCTGAGCCCGGCGCTGGCGACGCTCCTCCTAAAGCCCCAGAAAAAGAATCCGCGCGGCCCCCTGGTATGGTTCTTCGGATACTTCAACCGGGCTTTTGAGTGGACCACCAATAAGTACTTGGCCGGGGTCGGGATGCTGATCCGGCGCTCTGTGGTGGCCCTCTTAATACTCGGCGTCTTCTGGCTTTCCGCGGGCTGGCTATTCACGAAGCTTCCGAACGGCTTCCTGCCGGACGAGGATCAGGGCGCATTCTTCGTTTCGATCCATCTTCCGGACGGCGCTTCCATCGACCGCAATACCCTGGCTACCGAGAAAATCGAAAACGTTGTCGCGCATCTGCCGGGCGTGGACCATTATTTTGTTCTGGGCGGCACTGACGTTGCGACGCAAACCAACAGCTCCAACGTGTCGAGCATCATTGTCACGCTTAAGCCTTGGGACGAACGAAAGGCGGCCAACCAGCAACTTCCCGCGATTCTCGCGGCGGCGCAGCGCGGCTTTAGCCAGGTTCCGGAGGCATTCAGTTTCTCCTTCGGCTTGCCGCCAATACTCGGCTTGAGTCTCACGGGAGGCTTCCAGTTCATGCTGGAAGACCGCACCGGCGGCAGTATCCAACAGCTAGGACAAGTGGCAGACAGCCTGGTGGACGCCGCGCGTCAGCGCCCGGAACTGGCCAACGTCCTGAGCACCTTCCGCGGCAACGTACCGGCCTACGACCTCAAAATGGACGTCGACAAATTGCAGACTTTAGGTGTACCGGTGACCGACGCTTACAATACCTTGCAAACCTTCCTCGGCGGCCTCTACGTGAACGACTTCAATGTGTTTAGCCATACCTGGCAGGTACTGATCCAGGCAGAGACCGCCTATCGCAATCAACCTTCCGACATCAACCGCTTTTATACCCGCGCCGCGGATGGCACCATGGTACCGCTGGGGACCGTGGTGACGCTCAAGCCCACCACCGGACCCGACGTGGTCTATCGCTATAACCGGTTCCCAGCGATTCAAATTTTGGGCGGCCCGTCACCAGGCACCAGCAGCGGCGTTGCCGTGGATGTCATGGAAAAAGTGGCAGCCGCGTCGCTGCCCGCCGGCTACTCCTATGAATGGACCGGGACCACCTATCAGCAAAAGCTGGCGCAAGGGAACGAGGGCTTCATTTTCGGGTTCGCGGCGGTACTGGTCTTCCTGTGCCTGGCCGCGCTCTATGAGAGCTGGTCGATTCCTTTCGCGGTGTTGCTGGCGCTGCCGCTCGGCTTATTCGGCGCGCTTCTGGCTGCGTATCTCCGCGACTATCCCTACGACATTTACACCCAGATCGGCATCGTCACACTGATCGGACTTGCGGCGAAGAACGCGATTTTGATCGTCGAGTTTGCCAAAGATAGTCACGAGCAGGAACTCATGTCCTTCCGCGACGCGGCCATGCACGCGGCGAAGCTGCGGCTGCGGCCCATTCTCATGACGTCCTTCGCTTTCATTCTGGGCGTGGTGCCGCTGGTGCTGGCAACCGGGGCCAGTTCCGCTTCGCGGCGGTCGCTGGGAACGGCGGTATTCGGAGGAATGCTCGCGGCAACTTTGATCGCGGTGTTCCTGGTTCCGGTTCAATACTATGTGATCGAGACCCTGGTCGAACGGCGTAAGGGCGCAGCGCCGGACCCCGGCACCGCTCCCAAGCCCGGCCCGGGACCAAGCCTGGGGCCCAAGCCGATTACCGGCGCACCGGAGTTTGCCGAATGAGACGCAGTGTATTTGTGCTGACGGCCCTCGCGCTGAGCTTGACTGGCTGCATGGTTGGCCCCAATTATCAACGTCCGGCGGTGGCGACTCCGCCGCAATTCCGGGGCGCTCCGGCCGGCGACGCGGCACCCGCGGCCACGGCAAATTCGATCGCCGAAACGAAATGGTTCGACCTGTTCCAGGACGATACCGTAAAACAACTGGTCACCAGCGCGCTCGAAAAGAACTTCGATCTGCGCATCGCCGTAGAGCGCGTTCTCGAAGCCCGCGCCCAGTACGGAATTGTGCGCGCAAACTTGTTGCCGACGCTGGACGGGGATGTCCAGTACTCTGCCATTCGTAGTTCGTCCATCGGCGCTACGCCGTTCATTCCGCCGGGAGCCAACCTGGCCGCAACTTACACGCAAGCCACCTTCGACCTCAACTGGGAACTGGATCTATGGGGCCGTCTGCGGCGGTTAAATGAAGCCGCGCGGGCGCAATATCTCGCCACCGAAGAGGCGCGTAATGGCGTCAAGCTTTCCCTGGTCAGCGACGTGATGAATACCTATTTCGCGCTGCGGGAGCAGGATCTGGAACTCGAAATCAGCCGGCAAACCGGCGACATTGCCAACGCCAATCTTCGCTTGATCAATCTGCGGCATGACCAAGGCGCGGCCAACGCCCTGGACGTGCATCAGGCGGAGCAGTTTCTCTACACTGCGACGGCGCAGGTCGCCAGTTCGCGGCGCGCGATCGGAGAAAGTGAAGATGCGCTCAGCTTGTTACTAGGAAGCGCGCCCAGCGAAGTTCCGCGCGGCAAGGCGCTCAATGAGATCGCCGCTCCGCCACAGCTTCCGGCGGGATTGCCGTCATCGCTGATCGAACGGCGCCCGGATATCCGCCAGGCCGAACAAAACCTGATCGCCGCCAACGCGCAGATTGGCGCGGCACGCGCGCTGTTGTTCCCGCAGATCTCGCTTACGGGGATGTTCGGGGGGCAGAGCCGCGCGCTCACCAGTTTGTTTACAGGGCCAGCCCGCGAAGCGAGCATCGGCCCATCCGCCCTGATCCCCATTTTCCACGCGGGCCTCCGCGCCGGAGTGCGGCTTACCGAAGCGCAGCAGCGCGAGGCGCTGATCAGCTATCAGAAAACTATTTATGGAGCGCTGCGCGAAGTTTCCGACGCATTTGTGGTGCATGACCGGACTCGCGAGCAGCGCGTTGAAGAAGAGAAACTGGTGAACGCGCTCTACGAGAGCGTTCAGCTTTCGACGCTGCGCTACCGCGGAGGTCTGGACAGTTATCTCCAGGTGCTGGACGCGGAGCGGAATCTATTTGGCGGGCAGCTTACGCTGGCTCAGCTGCGGCTGCAGGAGTTGCAGTCGGTGGTGCAACTGTATCGCGCGCTGGGCGGCGGCTGGCAGTAAAGTATACTGGCGGGTATCGGTTCAGCCGTATGGTTCGCCTCATCATCCTAGCCGCGCTTCTGTCTACTCTGCTTGCCGCGCAAACCCCGCTAAGGGTTCCCAACGGCCTGCCGGCATGGGCGTTTAATATCCCGGACAAAGTACAGCCTCCCAATGCTCCCGCAAACGGGCCGGTGCGGGTGCCGGGCAGCAGCAAGGATTATGATCCCGCGAGGATCGCGGGCAACGCACATCCGCCGGATTGGTTCCCCGAAGAGCACGGCCCCGCGCCCGGCATCGTGACCGGCGAAGGCGGCGCAACCACGATGGCGTGCGGCTCCTGCCATCTGATGTCGGGACAAGGGCACCCGGAATCCGCCGACCTGGCGGGCCTACCCGTCGAATATCTGGTACGCCAGATGAACTACTTCAAGTCCGGCGCGCGCAAAGACGAGGCGCGCATGGGTCCGATCGCCAGGGCCACGTCCGACGAAGATATCCGGAAGTCCGCCGAGTATTTCGCGGCGTTGAACCCCATCCCGTGGGTGAAGGTGATCGAAACCGCGATGCCTCCCAAGACCTATGTGGCCGCTGCCGGACGCCACCGGCTCTTGTCTCCGGAAGGCGGCACGGAGCCCATCGGGCATCGCATCATTGAGATTCCGGTGGATCCGCAGCGAACCAACGACCGCGATCCGCACTCTCCGTTTCTGGCGTATGTTCCGCCCGGCAGCATCGCCAACGGCGAGGCTCTGGTGAAGACCGGAGGCAGCGGCAAGACGATTGCCTGCGCGATCTGTCACGGCGATCAGTTGAAGGGCTTGGGCGAGGCGCCGCGAATCGCCGGACTGCAACCGGTGTATGTTGCGCGGCAGCTGATCCAGATCCAGAACGGATCGAGCGCGGGCTTAAACGCGGCGCTGATGAAAAAGGCCGTCGCGAATCTCACCGAGGACGATATCATTTCGATTTCGGCGTATCTCGGTACGCTCGCGCCGTAGGTATTCAGCCTAACAAGCCGCCGTGTCCCATGCAGGCCACTTCCCAGCCGGAAACGTGATAGCGGGCCAGCATGGGGGGCAATATCAAGTCGACCACATTCGGCTTAGCGGAACGGAAGCAGCCTGGCGCGGAGACGATCGGAATCTCTTCTTTATAACCCAGCAGCAGCAAATTGCCGGGCTCAACTGGGGCCAGGAAGCGTTCGAGATGGCAACCGATCCGCGTCATCGCGCGGCCGATGACATCCTCCGGGCCGGCCGGGGCCGTGGTCGATCCCACCAGCACCACCGTGGGCTTGGCCTTTAGCAGGTGCTGCAGGTTGCGCGCCGCGGCGTCTTCCTCTTCGGTGCAGGAAAGAATGAAACTGGGCGTCGCGGCATAACGCTCCAGGCGCTGGCGCAGGATGTTTTCAAACAACTGGCGCGCCCGGTCTCCGTGCACCGGATCGGAGTACAAAACTCCCACCGTGGGGTTGCGAATCGGCCTGGCTTGCAGAATGGGCCCGCGATCCTTCACCATGTTGATCACCGCATCCAGTTGAGATTGCGAGACGGCGAAGGGAGTGCTCTTCACCGTGGCGATGCGCTGGCCGGCGCGGGCGAACGTGAAATTCGGAACGGTGGCAATCACCACGCTCGAAATGCAGTTGATCTGCTTGAGCACCTCGTCGTCTACCAGCACGCAACAGTCTTCGGTGGCGAATAAATTGGCCCGGCCACCGGCGGCCAGCCGGATTTCGAGGCAGCCGCAGCCCATTTCCTGCGCCGCATTGCTCACGGCCTCATCTTCCCCAACCTCACCGTCCTCGAGCTCCGTGACCCAAACCTGTCCCAGGCCCTCGGTTTCGAGCAACCGCACGTCCTCTTCATTCAGGACGTGCCCTTTGCCCAATAATTTCCGGCCACTGGGGCGGAAGATCGTACAGCAAAGAATCCTGCCAGCGGACTCCCGAATGTCGACGGTCTGAGCTTTCATGGTCCCTCCCGAGGTATTCGCCGGCTTCGAACCAGTCCCACCGCAAGTATACTCGAACCGCGAGCAACAAAACTTTGGTGCGAATCCAAGGCTGCACGGACTGAGACTCACTAAAGGATAGTGTTGAAATGATCAAAACAATCTCATAGATAATTCGGGTCCCGATACATTAGCGATTAACCCGGAATGCAGCGGGTTCCAAGGGGAGCGCCCGATAGCAACTGGCCGACGACGCCGGGATGCGCCCCGGGGGCGATCAGCACCTCCGCCACTCCCTGCTGCAAGGCGCTCACGGCAGCTTCAATCTTGGCTTGCATGCCCCCGGTGGCTACGCCGGAAGAGACCAGCCGGAGCGCTTCCTCGATGGTGAGTTGTGCGCAGGTCTGGCCGTGTGCATCCCGAACGCCGTCGACGTCGGTAAGGAACATCAGACGATTCGCACCAAATCCCCGTGCGCAGGCGACCGCCATTTGGTCGCCATTCACATTGAATATGGCGCCCTTTTCATCTCCCGCGACGCACGCCACCACCGGTAAGTAGCTTTCGCGCACCAGCACTTCCAGCAGCCGGCCGTCGGATGCCACCGGCTTGCCGACATGCCCCAATTCAGGATTGAGCTGAACCGCATCCACTAATCCGCCGCTCAAGCCGCTGAGACCCACCGGCCGCGCGCCCGCCGCGCGAAAGGACGACACCAGCTGGGCGTTCACGCTCCCGGCAAATACCTTGACCACGGCGTCGATGACTTCGTCCGTCGTCACGCGCAGACCGTTCACGAAACGGCTCTCTACACCGCGCTCCGCCAGGAAGCGCGTCATCTGCTTGCCCCCGCCATGGACCACTACCACTTGTTCCCGGCGCGCCACATCCGCGATCTCCCGCGCCAGCCGCTCACGCGATTCGGCGGCGTCGAGCAGCGTGCCGCCCAACTTGATCAGTAGCCTCACGCGGTCCTCTGGAGAAGGCCCGTGGTTTCGGGAAAGCCCAGCAGCAGATTCATATTCTGCACCGCTTGGCCGGCAGCGCCTTTCACCAGATTGTCGATCACGCAAACTACGACGGCACGGCCATCCGAGGCGTCGAAATAGACGCCGATATCGCAGAAATTCGTGCGTGTAACCGCGCGCAGATCCGGGGCCTGCCCGGCGGGATAGAGGCGCACGAACGGCTCATTCGCGTAAGTCTTCTGATAAATCTCCAGCAGATCGTCCGCCGAACCCACGCCGCGAGTACGAAAATAGATGGTTTCGAGGATTCCCCGGTCGATCGGCAACAACTGAGCCGTGAAACTCAGTTCCCCTTCGTGCAAACCGGATGTGCGCAGAACCTCGGGAACATGCCGGTGATTAAACACCGAATAAACCGAGAAATTGTCGGCGACTTCACAAAAACTGGTCTTGAGAGAAGGCTTGCGCCCGGATCCGCTCACGCCCGACTTGGCATCGCAGATCATGCCCGCCTCGCGAACCACGACGCCGGACTCTACCAGGGGCCGGATCGCCAAGTTGGCCGCCGTAGGATAGCAGCCGGGATTCGAAACCAGTCGCGCTCCAGGAATCTGCGAGCGATAGAATTCCGGCAATCCATACACCGCCTCGGCCAATAACTCCGGCTGCTGGTGCGGCTCCTTGTACCAGCGCCGGTAGTTCTCGACCGTACCCAGCCGGAACGCCCCGCTCAGATCGATCACTTTTGTGCCGGCTGCGAGCAGCGGCGGCGTCAGTTCCATCGACACTTCGGGGGGCGTCGCCAGGAAAACCACCGCGAGGCCGGCGTCGCGCACCGACTCCGCGGAAAACTTTTGCCGGAGGGGGCCGGGATGCCCGATGGGCTGCGGCCGAACCTCCGCGTCGCGATGCTCCAGCAGGACCGGCTCCACCTGCGGATGCCGTTCCAGGATGAGGGCCAGCTCCGCTCCGCTGTATCCTCGGAAACCTACGATTCCAACCGGCGTCGGCATTGGTTAAATATTCATCCTGATGAATAATTATACTATACTGAAGCCGAAGTGGATCAGCTTCATAACGCCGGACTGTGCGCCGACTGCGCGAATGTCAAAGTTATGCGGTCGGATAGGGAATCCATATTCTACCTGTGCCAGTTATCGTTTAGCGATCCGCGATTCCCGAAGTATCCGCGTCTTCCGGTGCTGCGCTGCGATGGTTACACTCCCAAATCTGCCGCGGATTCCGGCGGGTGAAGCGAAGTCCTAATGCGCCGGAGCCGGGATCGCTTTCGGCGCTCCGCCGGCTTTGAGCCAGTCCTTCGGTTCGGTGATCCGCCCTAGCCCGCGCGGAGCTTTTAGCTCCTGGATATGGAAGTCCACCGCCTGCCCGCGCACGCACACCGGAGCGTATCCGAAAAACCAACCGTCGCCATATTGCTCCGTGCCGCGCAGGTGGCCGCCGGCGCTGGCCATTGAGAGGTAACTCACGCCGCCTAAATCGAGTTCGAGCATCTGATGCAAGTGACCCGCGATCACATACTGGACGCCGTACTTCTTTGCCAATTCGTGCAGACGAAAGCGGGGATTCTGCAGCATCACATCGACCAGCCACGAGGGGCGATGCGAAACAATGAACTTGACGGGCTGATTTTTGTGAGCCGCTAGATCGGTTTCCAGAAATTGCAGCTCCTCCGGCGGAAGGCTGCCGGAGCGGCTATTGTCCAAGATCGTGAAATGCGCCTGGGCGTAGTCGAAACTATAGTGCGGCGGATGGGACGCGTACTTTTGAAACAGCATCTCCGAATGCGCCGACCAGATATCATGATTGCCCGGAGTGAGAAATAGCGGGAAGC